>Ga0222709_1000020_pt1 | contig 83473 bp, 63 predicted proteins | sample AntAcemetage1692_FD_179822 | JGI IMG/M metagenome (GOLD analysis project Ga0222709, IMG submission 179822) | Saline water microbial communities from Ace Lake, Antarctica - #1692 | ecosystem: Environmental > Aquatic > Non-marine Saline and Alkaline > Saline | place: Antarctica: Ace Lake...
CTGGGTTCAAAACAAGGATACTTACGAAGATCACTTCACTGACAATAATTCAACTCATAAACTTAAGGCAAGGTAAGAAAATCAACAACTTAAAAACCTGCATTGTCTAAATGCACTACGGGTAGTTACTATATGAAAATTCTCGGAATATCGGCTTTTTATCATGACTCAGCTGCAACATACATAGAGAACGGTGAGGTCATTTGTGCGGCTCAAGAAGAGCGGTTTACACGTATAAAGCAAGATTCGGGATTTCCGACAAATGCCGTTAGGTTTTGTCTGGAATTCGGCGGCGTTTCAATAAAGGAATTAGACGCTATCGTATTTTATGATAAGCCTCTTCTTAAGATGGAACGCTTGTTAGAAACCTACTACGCTTTTGCTCCGCAGGGGATTCGTTCGTTCATTACGGCAATTCCTGTTTGGTTAAAAGAAAAGCTTTTCCTTAAAAGAGAAATCTACAATGCGTTAGCGGAAATTGAAGAATTTGACAAGAAAAAAATCAAACTCCTTTTTCCTGAACATCACCTATCTCATGCTGCGAGTGCTTTTTACCCATCACCTTACGACGATGCTGCTATTTTGACAATTGACGGAGTAGGAGAGTGGTCAACGGCTTCTATTTGTCATGGAAAAGGTAGCGATATAACGGTATTAAAAGAGTTGCGTTTTCCGCACTCTTTAGGCTTACTTTACTCAGCATTTACTTACTTCTTAGGTTTCAAAGTCAACTCAGGCGAGTACAAATTAATGGGCTTGGCTCCTTACGGAAATACGGGTTCGGAACGGGTAGAAAGTTATAAAGCCATCGTGAAGGATAAGCTTATTAAGGTTTACGAGGATGGCTCCATCTGGCTTGACCAAAGTTATTTCAACTACTCAACTGGGCTCAGAATGGTGCGGGACAATAAATGGGAAGAATTATTCGGATTTCCCCGCCGCGAAGCTGAAGATGAATTAGAACAACACCATTGTGATTTAGGGTTAGCCATTCAGGAAATTACCGAAGAGGTAGTTGTCAAAATGTGCCACGAAGCAAAACGCCTTACGGGTTCAAAAAACGTTGTTTTGGCGGGTGGAGTTGCCTTAAATTGCGTTTCAAACGGAAAAATTCAATTAGCTGATGTTTTCGAAAACGTTTATATCCAGCCATCGGCGGGAGACGCAGGCGGTTCTTTAGGTGCTGCTCTAGCGGCAAACTACATTTATTTTGGAAACGAGCGAATCGTCGAAAAAGATAAAATCGATAGCATGAGTGGTTCGTACCTCGGACCAGCGTACAGTGATATGGATATCGAGTTAATGGCTAAAAAGTACCGAGCCGTTTATAAGCATCACGTTGAGTTTAGCAGCGTTGCCAAACAGACTGCCGCTTATTTAGCAGACGAGAACGTAGTTGGATGGTTTCAGGGAAAAATGGAGTTTGGGCCCCGTGCTTTGGGTAACCGAAGCATATTAGGAGACCCCCGAAGTCCTGAAATGCAAAAGAAATTGAACCTGAAAATTAAATACCGCGAAAGTTTCCGTCCGTTTGCCCCATCGGTACTTGCCGAAGACGTGCAAGAGCATTTTGAATGTAAAACGGACTCGCCTTATATGCTTTTAGTGCATAAAGTGAACGAGAACAAACGCATTCCGTACCCCGAAGGCTACGAAGACTTTGACCTAAAAGACAAGCTCTATTACCTCCGTTCCCACTTACCGTCTATTACTCACATTGACTATTCAGCAAGAATTCAGTCGGTGCATAAAGAGACCAACCCGGAGTATTACGAGCTTATAAAGTCATTCAAAAATATTACGGGTGTTGGAGTTGTTATCAATACAAGTTTCAACGTTCGGGGCGAACCCATCGTGTGTACGCCACAAGACGCCTACAAATGTTTCATGCGTACTGAAATGGATTACCTTGTTATTGGAAGCTATATTTTTGACAAAAAAGAACAGCCGAACTTCGAGGATAAAGAAAACTGGAAAGAGACTTTTGTTTTGGATTAATTGACCAATATAACTACCTAATGGATTTATTAAAAGACCTTTGGAACTTCCTCAAAGAACGCAAAAAGTGGTGGCTGATGCCCGTAATCGTACTCTTGCTATTAATTGGCGTATTAATTGTTATCGGTGGCGGTTCTGCTCTTGCTCCGTTTATCTACACATTATTTTAAGAAATGAGTAATCAAGCTAACGTAAATAAAAAACCAGACGGAAACGTAACGCTTGCCATTGTGGTGGGCTTTGTGGCTTTGTCACTTATTTTTGAGGTACCGATATTGACCTATATTGCTTTAGCAGTTGGTTTTGGCTCATTACTTTCAACCACTATTCAGCGAAGTATTATCTTCGTTTGGGAGAAGTTTGCCAAAGTAATCGGTACGGTAAATAGCTACCTCCTGCTATCAATCATCTTCTTTATCTTCCTGACGCCAATTGCCTTGTTGATGAAGGTGTTTGATAATAAAGATAGTCTGAGACTGAAAAAGCCGACCGAAAGTAACTTCTTTGAACGTAATTTCAAGTTCAAGAAAGAGGACTTAACAAATATTTGGTAAATTTTCAACCATTTGGTTCCTCAGTACGTTGTAAAAGAAATTGCATAACCATGAAAAAATTACTGATAACTGCTTTCTTTTTTATTGTAAGTATCTCCGTGAGTTTCGCCCAGTGTGCCATGTGCCGTGCTACGGTAGATAGTAACCTTAGCGAAGGGCGTGGCGTTATCGGAACGGGCTTAAACTTTGGTATTATGTACCTGTTTATGATGCCTTATTTATTAATTGGAATATTGATATTTATGTACTTCCGCGTTGGCAAGAAAGAGTTGAATAAACGTCTACAGCTTCAGCAACGAATCAAAAATATCTATAACTGAGAAGTTCTCTATATTTGAAAAAGCGGTTTGCCTGATAAAGGCAAACCGCTTTTTCTTTATATTTACTTCATCTTTTTGATGCAACCCATTGCAATAATTCTGCATCTAAAAGTTGAAAGCCCTTTATATGTCAAAAGTTATACCCCTATTCGGAACAGAGCATGATCTGGCCAAAGCCATTAGCAATGGCAATACAAAAGCACAGTCTATGTTGTACGAAAGATACTCTCCTAAAATGTTATCGATTTGCTTGCGGTACATGGGTGACGTGATGGAGGCTGAAGATGTAATGATAGAGGGCTTTATGCGAATCTTCGACAAGATAAGTCAGTTTAACTTCAAGGGTAGCTTTGAAGGCTGGATGCGTCGGATAATGGTAAACGAAGCGTTAATGCGTTTGCGGGGAAAGAAAATGATTAACGTGGAATTAGACGAAGTCAGACAGGAGAGTAGTGGCGTTTCGGTAGAAAGTAATATAAACGCCGAAGAACTTCTTAAGCTTGTGAATGAACTTCCAGTTGGGTACAGGACGGTCTTTAACCTGTTTGCCATTGAGGGTTACAGCCACGCCGAAATTGCCGAGCAACTCGAAATTTCAGAAGGTACTTCCAAATCGCAATTGAGCAGGGCAAGGGCATTATTGCAGGAGCGATTGAAGGTGATTGAAAAAGACCATTTGAGAGAAATTAAATGATATTAATAATTACTAAAATGAAGAAACATCCAATAGACGAACTGTTTGCCTCTAATTTAAGAGACCACAGTGCCGTACCCTCGTCACGAGCGGCGGAGCTTTTTCAGCAGCGGTTAACAGAAAAGAAGAAGCCCAAAGGAATATTTTTTAAACTTCCGGCAAAGAACTATTACTGGGCGGCAGCCGCAAGTGTACTATTTGTGTTGACGATGGGCTGGTACGTAGTTCGAAACGAACAAACTATTCAAACCGTAGCGGAACAGCTTAACAAAACCGAAGTTGTAAACAATTCTGCTGTAAAGCTTGACATTAACCCTGTTGAAAAAATAGCTGCCACGGTAATTGACGTTCAGGAAAACGAAAAAGCGTTGAGTAATACCACGCAAATTGCGAAGGTCAGTAAGCTTAAAGAGACTTCTGTTTCAGCAATAAAAGAACGTAATGAAACAACACAGGAAGCAGAGCTGAAAAAGAACGCTCCAGTATTTGCACCGATGGTTCTTGACGAACCGATTATGGATAAGCTTACCGTTGCGGTTTTAAATGCCGAGCAGGAAAAGAAAAGAGAATCGACGAAACAACGGAAACTACAGAACGAAAATAACGTCTTGTTCAAAAAGTCGATTGCCGAAACTGTTATTGTAATTTCAGAGGTTCAACCAAAGGAGGAACAATTATACATTCCAGAAATTAGCGGAGACTCACGGGTAACAATTGCTCAGGTAACTAAAATGGGGCAGGAGCGTCAAGAAGCAGACCGTTCTTTTATCGCTAAAGTTTTTACTGAGATTAAACATTTAAAGCACGGCGAGAAACTTGATGTAGCCGGATTAAACAAAAGATCAGACACGGTGTTTGTCCGTTCTAATGAAGGTTTTATCGCTAATGAGAAAGAAGAGTTAAACTACCGACTTGGCAGATTAAGAGAAGTTTTTTTAAAAAGTGACCTTCGATAAAGTACCAATTCCCTCTAAACCACTTTTAGTAATTAATTTACTGTTACCAATGAAAATCAACGTACTCATACTTACATTAATCGGCGTTTTTGCAGCAATGAGCTCTTTTGCTGCTGTTGCTTCCGATACTACCGTTATTGAATTTACCGACAAAGGCGTGAAAAAGCGGGTAACTGTTCTTACCGAAGGTGGTAAAAATTTTGATGTCCCGAAAGTTCTCAACTTAAATAATCTACTGTTGGAAATTGGTGTAGACTCTGCTGAACGCAAAGAAGCAATGATTATGGTGGAGGGCAACGATGGAAAGAAAGATACCATCTCAGTAGTAGCTCGTGATGGGCGTACGATTAAGATTGTGGCTCGCAATCCTTTTCCAGAACGGGCAACAGAAACTGACGATCGCTGGACTAGTAATCAAAAACAGGACTCAGCAAAAGAAGAAGGTGGCAACAACGACGATGATGATGATGATGACGACGTTCAGGTATTGGGGAAGAAACGCTTTTTCTCTAAAAGCGATTTTGGTATCTATTTGGGCTTGAATGGTTGGCAAAATAACAATCCGGTATCGCCGAATCAATTGACGGACTTGAGAACCGGAAGGTCACGCTATGTAGCATTGTCGCTACGTAAAAATGCTACGCTTCTAAATACCGAACAGTTAGATATTGCTTTAAGCTTAGGTCCAGAAATCGCGTGGTATAATTTTATGTTACAAAATGATAATATTGTCACAAATGTGGGAAATCAGGTAGCCTTTTTAGAAGGAGACCAACAATTATCTAAATCAAAACTGGTAATGCCTTACGTAAACCTTCCGATTTTGCTAAACTTTGGTTTTGAGGAATCACAGTTTCAAATAGGAGTTGGCGGATACGTTGGATATCGGTTTGGAGGATATTCAAAAACTAAAGACACTAACGGAAATAAGACCCGTTTTAAAGACGATTATGGTATGAACGACCTATTCTATGGTTTAACGGGTGAACTCGGAAGAAGGCGTGGCTTAAAGATGTTTGTGCGTTATGATTTAAACCCTATGTTTAATGACAATCAGATAAATGCTAATAAACTACAAGCTTGGAGTGTTGGGATACGTATTTAACCCGCTAAAATTCAAATAATATTTCGTTTAATACATGCATTACTTTAGTCCTCTGAATACAACTGGTACGCATTCATTAGGTACGCAAGTGCCAATCAGAGCGGCATCTACGTTAAGGTAAATAGGAGAGGTACTACTAACTGTAATTACATCCGAAGACAGTGTCTGAGGGTTAAAGTCAGAATCAATACCTGTATTCGTTCCTTTTCCTACTCTGTCTGAAACTGCCGTGTCCGCAGGTAAAGAAGAAGTAATTATCTTGATCCTATAACGATCTGATTTTAGGTTGTCGAAAAGGTAATATCCGTCTGTTCCAGTTGTTGCGTCTGCAATACTATTTCCAATTTGATTGCCATTAGCATCAACTCGGCAAAGTTGTAGTCTCACTCCTTCAACACCTAATTCGTTATTGTCCTGAATTCCGTTATCATTTATATCTAGCCACACAAAGTCCCCAATCTTTCCAATTGTACAATCAATAGCTTCTACTTTCACGACATCGCTGCACTCATTGAGCGTATAGATGAATTCGTAGAACCCTACGGTTGTCAATCCAGATACGTTTCCGTTGTTATCCACAGTTGCCGTATTATTAGCAGTTACACTCCAGGCTCCTCCAGTTGGTGTTGCAGTGAGTTTGACCGTGCCGGTTGAAGTACAAATTGCTCCACTTCCTGATAAATCTTGCCCAGCGTTTGGTTTTATTTTACGAGTTACTTTAATGGCATCGGCACAAGTAGTTCCGAGGTTTGATTGTTCCAAAGCAAAGGTATAATCTCCGCTGGCACTCATACCGTTTATCTGTCCCGTTGAGGCATCAAGATTAACACCACTTTGGTTACTAATCTGTCGCCACGCATATCCGCTGGGAGCAGTAGTCAGTTTGTAAGTTGACTGTGGTGCACAGAAAGTTACATCATTTCCTGCATTCGGTTTTGCACACGAAGTTTTTATCGCTGCATCCATATCGAGTCTGATATTTAAGGTCGTATTATTATCAATATTAATTACATCGGTGAATCCGGTTAGAGGATTAGCGTCGGAGTTTTTTGCTGTGTTTCCAAGTCCTTGCTTCGCCGAAATTTCAGTTCCTGAAGGTAGTGAAGAGCTCACAAATTTAACCTTATAATTGCCCGATGGTAATTTATCAAAAAGGTATTCTCCGTTGTTTCCGGTTGTTACTGTTTTGAAAGGTGTGGGTTCGGGGCTTCCTTGATTATCAACTTTGTAAAGTTCTACGGTCACGTCTTTTACGCCGTTTTCTCCGTTATCCTGAATTCCGTTGTCGTTAGTATCTGCCCAAACAAAGTCACCAATTTGACCAATCGAACAGTCTTTGATTTCAACTTTCACCGAGTCGATGCACTGATCTAACTCGTAAATAAATGTGTACATCCCCACGGCAGTAAGTCCGACAATATTTCCGTCAGTATCAATAGTCGCAAAGGTGGGGTTGGTATCTGTAGCTGTCCAGTTTCCGTTTGGCGTAACAGCGGTAAGTTGAACTGTGTTATTATCAAGACAAACGGCATCAGTACCTGCGAAATCTTGTCCGCCGTCAGGCAGAGGTTTTATGGTAACTTGGATAGTGTCGGAACAGTCAAGCCCTGCCGGCTCAAATACTAAGGCAAACTTGTATTCTCCTGGATAAGTCATCCCCGTAATTTTTCCGGTTGCAGCATTAATTTCAGCGGTTGCGGGTCCGTTCACAAAACTCCATTTTTGACCAGTGGTGGCATCAGTAAGTTTCGTTGAATCTCTGGGTGCACAAAAAGATATATCTTGTCCAGCATCCGGTTTATCACATTTGATTAGCCCAACGTCATACTTGTGAGCGGTTTGCCCAGGGAAGCCTGAATTTATCGGAATCGTTACTACTCCGGTAATTAGTTCTCCATCAGAATCACGTTCGTCACCATTTTCAGAAGGGTCATTATCTTTCGGAGAGACCCTTTTGAATTGTTTATCCGTGATGGCATCCTGATCAAAAACAAACCTAATTTCGTAATTTCTATAAAAGGCTAGGGAAGGAGTATTTATCGGATTAAAGTAGTAATTACCGTCATTTTGAGTAGTAATCGTGCTGACTTTCGTAGCGTTGTCATCCATATCGTACAACTCAACTGTAACTCCGTCAACGCCTGTTTCGTCAGGATCTTGGATACCGTTAAAGTTTTTGTCGTACCAAATTCTGTTACCTATCTCTATGGCTGTTGCTTTGCAATCAATTTTTAGATCACCCACGCCACCGGATTTTCCGAGTGTACCTGGTACATCGCTGTACAAGGCAAAACTGCGGAGCATTGAGCCATCGGTGTTGCTAAATGTGCGAATGCCACCCGACTGGTAAATTTCGTCAACAGGATCCATTGTTGAAACTATGATTTCGCCTAAGCCGAATAAAACTAAAACACCTCCGTTGGTGATTTCTTTGTGAGCGGGTTCTCCGAAGAACTTCCATACGTCATCACCGAAAAATTCTCCACCACCAGGTCCTTCGCCATTACCGGCCCCAACGCCCGTTAGAGTTCCTGATTTACCGTTGCTTTCAAGTGTAAAATCGTTGCTGCTCGGGTCATACTGTGCTCTTAAGATATCGCCCCCTACAAAACCATCGTACAACATACCGTCGTCTTTTGGTCGCATGTTTCTGTATCCTGAAAATAGACCAAATCGATCCATAAAGCCTAACAATATAGAACCATCCGTATCAAAGCCTATAGTTGACAAGATTGGCTGCGGATTCATGGCAAAGTTTACTACTTTATTTCCGTTGAAAAACTGAGCACAACCTTGTGGGAAGACATCTGACCAAGCTCGCCATGTGTTGACATTTATGCATGCCCCGGTTACATCTAAAGAGCCTTTTTTATAACTCATCGGTATAGATATAACTTCACTGAACAAGCCGGTACCTACATCTAATTTGTAGACATATGCTTTGAGTTTCGAGGTATCCTGTGAAATCTCTGCCGAGTTAACAAGACCGACGTAAACATCTCCTCGATAAGTAGAAACTGCCCACGGCTGATGCTCTCCCAGACCCATTGGATCTGGTATGTCATAAGATTTTAAAGAAGATGCATCTGCCGGCGGAGTCATGGGGACCCCCACTTCAAAACTATAAAGCTTCTTATCGAAAAGGTTTACAAAATATAATGTTTTCTGGTCTTGCGAAAGACTCATTGAACCAATTCCTGTTTTTGCAGCAGCGTGAATTGCTAATGAATCTTCGTTCAGAACGAGTTTGTCAGCGGGTAAATTTACGTGTGGGTCTGCACCAGTATCGATATTAAGTGGTGCTCCTTGGACATCAATAAATTGAGATGCTTGCCCGCTATTATTATCTACTTTATAAATGCCACCCGTACCCAGTGGGCCAAGGCCCGAGTGACGACGCACTAGGGCAGATACTAAAAACGTCTTTGAACTTGACTGGTAGGTAAGTCCCCAGGCAGAACCAACTTCTTTTACTTTCGCTACGTAGTTTACCGCAGGTGTACCGTTTTGACCGGCCAAACCAGTGGCATCGTAAGGGAAAGTCACTAAGGCGACGTCTTCCCCGGCGGAACCGCCTCCTAAAGGATCACCGTTAACATAACATGTTGTCAGAATACTTAATTCGTCAAAATCACAATATTCGTTTGGTTCGAGTATACCTAAAGACGCATTTGCACCTACTCCAGTGTTTATAAATAAGACAGCGGAGTTACTTTGCGAGCCTTTAGTACCCGCAAAATAACCGTTGAGTTCAGAAAATTCGACACGAACGGGCGTATTAGGAGGTAGTTGTGTGGCAGAAAATGAATAGCTTCCGTCACTGAGAGTTTTTACATTAACACTACCATTATTAGTAAATGCGGTAACTAAAATTCCCCCGACTCCAACTTCATTAGTGAGGTCTCGTTTACCATTGCTGTTAAAGTCTTTAAACACATTTCCCTTCAATTGAGCTAAACTCATAATTGTAGCAAATTGGAATGCTACAAAAGCAACAATGAAGTAAATGATGCGTGAACGTGTCAGTAATCTCATTTTAATTAAAGTTCTTGAATAGTTAATATAATATAAATATATATATTTACGAATGGATATATGCTTATGTTGTGTGGTGTATATTCTATGGTCAAAATTTATGCCAATCCAACCTTTAAAGGTTAGTATTTTAACTTATTTAGGAAATTATGAATACTATATATTGTTGTTTTATTTTTATGCTCATAATAATCATACGTATACAACTGTAAGTTGTCATGTATTATAAAGCTATGAGTATACTGGTTATAAGCTTTTTATGGTAGTACGAAGAGAGGTATTTTAAAGGGGGTTTTTTGACGACAAAAAAAAAGTATATAGATTTGTGCAACAGCTTTGGAAAAGTAGTTCTTTCGTTTTACCTTTGCAATCCAAATTTAGGGGGTGTACCAGAGCGGCCAAATGGGGCAGACTGTAAATCTGCTGGCGTACGCCTACGGTGGTTCGAATCCATCCGCCCCCACATTTTTTCAGATTTAACAAGCGGGAGTAGCTCATTTGGTAGAGCGATAGCCTTCCAAGCTATAGGTGGCCGGTTCGAGCCCGGTCTCCCGCTCTGTTTTGCCTTCGTAGCTCAGGGGTAGAGCACTTCCTTGGTAAGGAAGAGGTCGGCAGTTCAATTCTGCTCGAAGGCTCAATTGAAATTGTTACTTGCCGATTTTAATGAAATAGGGTAAGAACTTTGTTTTAATGTATTCTATTTTTTGAAATTTATAAATAACTTATAATTTAAATATCATGGCAAAAGCTAATTTTGACCGTAGCAAACCTCACGTAAACATTGGTACTATCGGTCACGTTGACCACGGTAAGACAACTTTGACTGCCGCAATTACAACTGTTCTTGCAGCTAAGGGTCTTTCTGAGTTGAGAGATTTCTCTTCAATTGACAACGCTCCAGAAGAAAAAGAACGCGGTATTACAATCAATACATCACACGTAGAATATTCAACTATCAATCGTCATTACGCTCACGTTGACTGTCCAGGTCACGCTGATTACGTAAAGAACATGGTTACTGGTGCGGCTCAAATGGATGGTGCAATTCTTGTAGTTGCAGCAACTGACGGCCCAATGCCACAAACTCGTGAGCACATCCTTCTTGCCCGTCAAGTAGGTGTACCTGAGTTAGTAGTCTTTATGAACAAAGTAGACTTGGTAGATGATCCTGAGCTTCTTGAGCTTGTTGAGATGGAAATCCGTGAGTTACTTTCGTTTTACAAATTTGATGGTGATAACATTCCGATTATTCAGGGTTCTGCCCTTGGTGGTCTGAACGGAGAGCCTATGTGGGTTGAGAAAATCGAAGAGCTAATGCAAGCGGTGGATGATTTTATCCCACTTCCTGAGCGTGCTACCGATAAGCCTTTCTTGATGCCCGTTGAAGACGTATTCTCGATTACTGGTCGTGGTACTGTTGCTACTGGTCGTATCGAAACTGGTATCATAAACTCTGGAGAGGGTGTGGATATCTTGGGTATGGGTGCAGAAGGTTTGAAATCTACTGTAACTGGTGTTGAGATGTTCCGTAAGATTCTTAACCGTGGAGAAGCTGGCGATAACGTTGGTTTGTTACTTCGTGGTGTTGAAAAAGACCAAATCAAGCGTGGTATGGTAATCTGTAAGCCAGGTTCTGTGAAGCCACACTCGAAGTTCAAGGCTGAAGTTTATGTTCTTTCGAAAGAAGAAGGTGGACGACACACGCCATTTTTCAACCGTTACCGTCCTCAGTTCTACTTACGTACAACTGACGTAACAGGTGAAATCATGTTGCCAGATACTATTGAAATGGTAATGCCTGGTGATAACGTAACTATCGAGGTTAACTTGATTAATGCTGTAGCTATGGATAAAGGTCTTCGTTTCGCGATTCGTGAAGGTGGACGTACTGTAGGTGCTGGTCAGGTTACTGAAATTATTGAATAACAAATATTCATTATATTAGAAAAGCCCCGCAAATGCGGGGCTTTTTTTGTTAGAAGTAAGCACTAATTTATAAGAATGAAAAAGAAACGTTCTGCCGCTCTAATATTTATTTTTATAACCGTACTGATTGATGTGATTGGTATCGGGATAATAATTCCGATTATTCCGGTCCTGATTCAGGAGTTAACGGGCGGAACAATAAGTGAATCTTCTTCTTACGCTGCATTATTAGTTTTGGCTTACTCTTCCATGCAGTTCTTATTTTCTCCAATCATTGGAGGACTGAGCGATCAGTTTGGCCGCCGCCCCGTATTACTAATCTCATTATTCGGATTTGGAGTTGATTACATATTTTTAGCATTAGCCCCAACCATCGGTTGGCTTTTCGTTGGAAGAATCATTTCTGGAATAGCTGGAGCAAGCTTTTCTACTGCGGGAGCATACATAGCTGATGTAAGTCCACCGGAGAAAAGAGTTCAGAACTTTGGACTACTCGGTGCCGCTTTCGGGTTGGGTTTCATTATTGGCCCAGCACTCGGCGGAATATTGGGGGAGTACGGCAGCCGAATCCCGTTCTTTGTTTCAGCGGGTTTATCTCTTCTCAACTGGCTATACGGGTATTTCGTTTTACCAGAATCTCTTAAACCCGAGAATCGTCGGAAGTTTGATATAAAAAGGGCTAATCCTATAGGTAGCTTGATTGCTCTCAAAAAGTACCCAATGATTACCGCTCTCGTAGCATCGTTATTCTTGGTTTACATTGCTAACTTCGCCATGCAGGGAACGTGGACTTTCTATACCATGGAAAAGTTTGGTTGGGGAGAAATGCAAGTAGGCTTATCACTCGCCTTTGTAGGACTGGTGGTTGCCATAGTACAAGGTGGCCTTATCAGGGTTATTATTCCCAAAATTGGGCAAGAGCGAGTTTTATTCGCAAGTTTAATTATCAATGCTTTCGGTTTAGCTGCCTTTGGTTTAGCTTCCTCCCCCTGGATGATGTACGCCATCATGGTGCCCTTCGCCTTAGGTGGATTAGCGGGACCAGCTTTTCAAGGCATTATTTCAAGTCAGGTCAGTGATAAAGAACAAGGAGAGCTACAAGGAGCTTTGACTAGTCTTAACAGCGTAGCCGCCATGATTGGGCAGCCTTTAATGCTATGGCTCTTTAGGTCATTCACCACTCAGGATACTACTTATTATTTTCCGGGTGCCCCGTTCATATTAGGTTCGGTGTTGACGATAGTTAGCATATTTTTGACGATGCGGGTTTTAAAGAAACCAGCCTTCACTAAGTGATGTTATACTACGCAACGTAGTGAAATGAAATGACAGAATACCAAATACATACTCTGCCGAACGGCATAAGAATAGCCCACCGTCAGGTAGCCCATACTAAAATAGTACATTGTGGAATTATGCTCGATATCGGAAGTCGGGACGAGCAACCGCACCAGTCAGGTTTAGTGCATTTTTGGGAGCACATGGCTTTTAAAGGAACCAAGAAACGTAAATCTTATCATATTATTAATCGGTTGGAATCAGTAGGTGGAGAGCTTAACGCATATACAACTAAAGAAAAAGTATGCTTCTACGCCTCGGCGTTAGACATTCATTTTGATAAAACAGTAGAATTATTAGCTGACATAACATTTAACTCTGTATTTCCTGAAAACCAAATTGAGAAAGAACGGAGTGTTATCTTGGAGGAAATGTCGATGTACGAAGACTCTCCCGAGGATGCAATTCAGGATGAGTTTGACGAATTTATTTTTTCAGATCATCAGTTAGGAGTAAATATTTTGGGAACTCGAGAACATGTAAAGTCTTTTACAAAAAAAGACTTACAGGAGTTCATCGCACAAAATGTGGATACTTCGAAAATAGTAATCTCCATTGTTGGAAATATCCCCTTCAAAAGAGCTATTCAGCGAGTAGGAAAATATGTAGCTGACATTCCTTTTAAGAGTGTAGATTACAAACGTACTGAGCCGTTTGAATATCAAACAACACATACAAGCTTTGAAAAGCAAGCTGTGCAAGCTCATTGTGCCCTCGGTAGAAGGTCGTTGTCAATCAAAGATGAGAGCCGGCTGGCATTTTTTACCTTGATAAATCTGTTAGGCGGTCCGGGAATGAACTCCCGCTTTAACCTATCGCTTCGGGAAAAGTACGGGTTAGTGTACGGCATTGATGCTAACTTCACTTCTTACACAGATACAGGATTTTTAGGAATTTACTTTGCTACTGACCCTGTAAACCTGGAGAAAGCCATTAAGCTAATCTATCGGGAGATGAAATTACTTCGCGAAAAGCCGTTGGGCGAGGTGCAACTACGCAACGTAAAAGAACAACTGATGGGGCAACTTGCCATGTCAGAAGAGAGCAATCAAGGTTATATGCTTTCCATGGCAAGGAGTATTTTGGACTTGGGGTATGTACAACCTTTGCAACAAATCTTCGACGATATCAGGAATATTACCTCCGCCGATTTACAAAACCTTGCAAATCAATACTTGAATAAAGAGGAGTTTAGTAGCTTGATTTATAAGCCTGCCCTGAATTAAGTAAGTGCTGTTAATACTGTTGTATCTCAGGAGAGCATTCCTCTGTAGTAGTGAATAGGTTGACATTAGCGAAAGGTTACGGTTCATGGTTTGAGTCATAGTTTGACATATTCCCAATAATTTCTTTAAATTTGGTTAATTCAACCTTAAAGAAACTACTTGATGAAAACTGCCTACCTTAACCGCCGCGACTTTCTCAAAATTGCTGGTGTTACTACTTCACTCACCGCCTTACCTTCAATGACTTTTGGTCGTAACGATGAAGTCATCGTTGGGCACGGATCGCATCAATATAAAGTTGTAAAAGGCTGGGGAGTATTAGACGCCGAAAAGAATCCTGTAAATGATTGCCACGAGATGGTGGAAGTAGCTGACGGGCGTTTGTTCATGTTAACTAACGAAACAGAAAACAACGTTCTGATTTATGATAAGTCAGGTAAGCTATTAGACGTTTGGGGTACTTCCTATCCTGGTGCCCATGGTTTAACGGTTGCGGGTGAAGGGAACGACCAATTCCTTTTAATTTGCGATAATAATAGAAGCCAAGTAATTAAAACGGATTTGAAAGGTAAAGAGTTAATGAAGCTCGAATACCCCAAAGAAACGGGCAAATACGATTATCCTGGTCAATTTGTTCCCACGGAAACTTGCGTAAATCCTGTTAACGGTGACATCTACGTAGCCGATGGTTACGGAAAAAGTCTAATTATTCAATATACTTCCAAAGGTGAATACATCCGCTACTTCGGTGGGCGGGGAACAGAGAATGAAAACCTGAATTGCAGTCATGGAGTATTGATTGACAGTCGTGGAGGCAAAACCCCGACACTGCTCGTTACTTCCCGTGACGAATGCTCGTGGAAACGCTTTACGCTTGATGGTAAATACCTTTCGACCATCCATTTGCCCGGCACGTTTATTTGCCGTCCGGTGATTCGTGATAATTACCTCATCGGAGCTTCTTACCGCTCTACTTCGCAGGCGTATCCTAATTCGGGTTATGTGCAGATTCTGAATGCAGATAACAAGGTGATTTCAACACCGGGTGGTAGTGAGCCGATTTACACAAACGGCGAACTTCAGAAGCAAAGACAAGAAGATCCTACAAATGTGTTTATGCATCCGCATGATATTTATATGGATGCCGACGATAGTTTGTACGTGCCGCAGTGGGCATCGCAAAAAACGTACCCTATCAAGTTGGAACGGGTATGATAATAGTTGGCATAATCTTTGTCGATGTATAGATAAATGTGTTGCTACATGAAAAATATCACAAAAGTTTTTGTGTTTATATTGCTTATTATAAGTCAGTTATCTTTTTCTCAATTAGCGAAGGAAGAGTCATTATTATGGAAAATTACTGGAGATGAAATCAGCGAGCCTTCGCACTTATTCGGGACAATTCATATTATTTGCAGAGATGATGTGAAAATAAATTCAGCGGAAGCTACAGCTTTTTCGGAAGCAAAAAAGATTTACCTCGAATTGGACTTAGACAGCCCGAAGTTAATTGAAAAAATGCACGCTTCTACCCGAAGCAAAACTCATTTAAAGAATCATATCTCAGCAAAAGGCTACGATGAAATAGATTATTTCTTCTCTCATCAATTGGGCTATTCTATGGAAGCAGTAGGCATGGTAAAACCTTACTACCTGTTATCCCACACGTATAAACCAAGTATTGGTTGTGAAAATCCTGTTTCTATTGAAGAATTATTAATGAACGAGGCAACGTTTCAAAAGAAGGAAATATTGGGCTTAGAAACGCTCAAGCAGCAAACCGAAGTATTTGATAATTTGAATATCCGAAAACAAGCTCGTTTACTTTTACGTCAGGTTAGAAGAAGGCATTTAATACGAGGTACTTGACCTTTATCAACGTGGTTCAATATCACTACTTAACAAGAGAATTGTAAATAGTCCGTCGCGTAGTCTGAACAGAAAATTGTTGAGAAAGCGTAATCAGGCGTGGATAAATAAACTTACAGAAGTACTACCGAAGCAATCTAATTTTATTGCGGTGGGAGCCGCTCACCTCGGTGGACGTAAAGGACTAGTAAATCAACCTCGTAAGGATGGTTATACGGTAGAAGCGGTGAAGTAATCAGCTCTAACGCACTTTTTAGAGAACTTTAGCTTACTTCATAAAGTACTTCTTCTTTTTATCTAAGTCCTTACTTCTTTTGTCATAGACAGGTCATTTATCTAACTTTGTAGGTAACTCCATCCTCTTGTTGCCTGCCTGTATGAAAAACCTACTTCCTATTTTATTCCTGCTATTTTCCTTGTCAGTTTTCTCTCAAAAATGGCAACACAAAAGTTCTGCCTTCGGAGATATTCCACACTCGTGGAAAACTAATCAACAAACCGCTTCTTTGCCACTCGATATTGATAACGATGGTGTAGAGGAAATTATATTAGGCGGCAGAGTCGCTGCTCCCGCACTCATTTACCTGAAGTACGACCGTGCTATTGGTTGGCGGGAATTTGTAATCGACAAAGAGTTCCTGACTCTTGAAGCGGGTGGAGCATTTTATGATATTGATAACGACGGTGATGAAGACGTAGTTTTTGGAAACGACTCGCAGGGAAATAAGATGTGGTGGTGGGAAAACCCGTACCCATACTTCAACCCAAATGTACCGTGGAAGCGTTACGAAATTAAAAACAGCGGTGGAAATCAACACCAAGATCAGGTCTTCGGTGATTTTAAACAAACTGGTCGCTCCCAATTAGCATTCTGGAATCAAAGCGATAAAGCTATTTACATTGCCGATATTCCGCAAGATCCCCGTTCTGGAGCTTGGAAATACGAAAAAGTGTGCGAAGATTTGGTGGATCAAACCAAAAGCTGGTACCCCGAAGGTTGCGATGCCGCTGACGTAGATGGTGATGGTTACGAAGATCTGATTGCCGGAAATTACTGGTTTAAATACGATATTGAAAATAAGAAATTCAAAGCCATAAAAATAGGAAATGACGGCGGACGCATCCGTGCCGCTAAATTTAAGACTGGAAAAAGGCAGCAATTTGTCATTTCCTCTGGTGATGGTTCAGGAAGGTTGATGTATTACGAAACTGATGGTAATGCCGAAATTACTGATAATTGGAAAGGTAAAGATTTAATTGGGCGGGAATTAATGCACGGTCATACACTTGAAGTAGCGGATGTGAATAACGACGGAAACCTCGATATTTTTGTAGCTGAAATGGTTCAATGGTCAGATGATAAAGTGGATAACCCCAAAGCCGAAGCATTTATTTTATACGGCGATGGTATGGGGAATTTTGAGAAAATGATTTTCCAACGTGGCTTTGACTTTCACGAAGGCAGGCTAATGGATATTGACGGCGATGGCGACATTGACGTAGTTTCAAAACCTTACACTTGGAACGCTCCGCGAATAGATATGTGGTTACAAAACGGAACGGGAACCGCCTATCCAAAAATCAATAAAGAAACCGAAGGACGCATTGGGTTAGAGCTTTACAGCTTGCGAGATTATTTAAAAATCGACATTCCCGGAACGTTGAAGTACGTCAAAGACCTCGGTATTACCGAAGTTGAAGTAGCGGGTTTTCCGAAAGAAGTCAATTCAGTAGAAATAAAATTGGCGTTGGATAAAGCTGGACTGCAACCCAAAAGTGCGTTGATGGGCTTTGATGACTTTGACACGAATATTGAAAAAGTAATCAGTGATGCGAAGGCGTTGGGTGTACGTTACGTGGGAATGGCGTGGATTCCGCACCGTCAGAATCAGTTTGGTAAGCGGGAGTCAGATCGGGCAATAGAAGTTTTCAATAGAGCCGGAGAACGTCTTGCTCAGGAGGGGATGCATTTATTCTACCACGGGCACGGTTTTGAGTTCAAACAAATGGAAGACGGTAGCGGCACGTATTTCGATTATATCGTCCGAAACACAAATCCGGTAAATGTCAGTTACGAATGTGATGTGTATTGGGCGTTCCACGGCGGACAAGACCCGACGATGCTTCTACGCAAATACCCCGGTCGCTTTGTGGCACTTCATTTGAAAGATATGGCTTACGGACAATCTACCGGCGAATATTCTGGTGGAACGCCATTAACTTCTGACGTAGCTTTGGGAACGGGGCAAATTGATTTTACGCCCATCATGCGAGCGGCGATTGAAACGGGTGTGAAATACTACTTTATTGAAGACGAAAATGCCGATGTAAAGCAGCACTTGCCAGTTACGTTGCGGTATATGAAGGGATTAAAGTAGTGAGCTGCGAATGAATTGATTTGAGAACTGTTCGTTCCTTATTTTTCGCTTTTTTCAAACCCGTCATAATTAGATTCAATCTTGCCTAAAACAGCGAGGAAGAGTTCAAACTCTTCCTCGCTTATATTTTCGTGACCCACGTGCCGTAAAGTTTTTACGGAAGGAATCGCTTTGTTAACCAACTCTTTTCCGGTGTCGGTTAAAACAAGCCTGTACTGTTTTAAATCGTTCTGAAAACGCTCTTTTACTACCAGATTCTTCTCGCACAGTTTATTAATTACCCGCGACGTAGTGGCTCGATTTCGGTAGTTTAACTGCGAAAGCTCCGCTTGTGAAGCTTCATCTCCAAGATTATATATACTCTGTAAAATCACCCACTGCTCAATATTTATATTCAAGCCTAAGCGGGCAAATTCATTTTCGTAAATCGTCTTGATTTTACGGAGTGTCTTATCCAATTGAAAGGCGAAGCCGTTGGTATTTTTCATTTAAATTGGGTGTAGTTCGGAATAAAATTCAAAGATACTATTTCTTTAATTATGGGCATTTTGTTGCATATGCAACAAAATATGTATTACATTTGTCATGACAACTAATTTATAGTTTTTTGTATAAATAATATAACTATTATTCGCCTCAAAATTAAAGATATGTACAGTACAACAGAATTCTTAACAGACAAAGAAATCAATAACGATACGGACTTCATGCCCATCAACGGCACGGATTATATTGAGTTATACGTTAGTAATGCCAAGCAGGCCGCCCATTTTTACAAAGCGTCGTTCGGCTTTCAGTCGTTGGCGTATAAAGGTTTAGAAACGGGTAGCCGCGAAACCGAGTCATACGTGGTGGTGCAGGATAAAATCCGGTTGGTACTGACTTCTCCTCTAAAAAGTGGAACGGAAGTTGGTCGCCATATTGATAAACACGGAGACGGTGTAAAAGTAACCGCCCTTTGGGTAGAGGATGCTACTTATGCTTACGAAACAGCTATGGCTCGTGGTGCAGAGCATTATATGTATCCAACCACTGAAGAGGACGAGTTTGGAAGTGTAGTACGATCAGGAATTCATTGTTACGGTGATGTAGTCCATATTTTTGTGGAGCGTAAAAACTACGAAGGAACATTTCTGCCTGGTTATCAACGGTGGGAATCACCTTACTATAACCCCAAATCTGTTGGTTTGAAATTCGTGGATCATATGGTTGGTAATGTTGAAATTGGTCGCATGAATTATTGGGTCGATTTTTACGAAAAAGTGATGGGTTTCAAGCAAATAATGACGTTCGACGATAACGATATTTCGACCGAGTTTACCGCTTTGATGAGTAAGGTGATGAGCAATGGAAATGGTCGGATCAAATTTCCGATTAATGAACCCGCTCCGGGTCTGAAAAAATCACAGGTGGAAGAGTATCTCGATTTCTACGAAGGTGAAGGCGTGCAGCACGTAGCAGTATCAACTGATGACATTGTGCAAACCGTGACCGAATTACGAAGCCGTGGAATTGAGTTCTTGAAAGTGCCGGACACGTACTACGATGAATTGACCGGTCGTGTTGGGGAAATTGACGAAAACATTGACGCTTTACACGAGTTAGGTATTTTAGTTGATCGTGACGAAGAAGGTTATCTCTTACAAATTTTTACAAAAACCGTTCAGGCCCGCCCGACGATGTTTTTTGAAATTATTCAACGTAAAGGAGCAACTTCTTTTGGGAAAGGGAATTTTAAAGCTCTTTTCGAAGCCTTAGAAAAAGAGCAGGAATTGCGGGGAACTCTTTGATATTGGATGCTTGCGAAACTGTCAGTTCGAGTGCACTGGGGGGAGGGGGGCGTCAGGCGGTCGAAGACTGTTCTCGATTACGCTCGAGTTGATATTAAGAACTGTATTTTACGAACATCCAACATCAAAAACCTAATATCGAAGACAAATGCCTATATATCACAAGCAAGGAAAAATACCGCCGAAGCGGCATACTATATTCAGGAAGCCAGACGGAAATCTGTTTAACGAGCAGGTCTTTGGAACCATCGGTTTTGATGGAATGGCATCATTACTATACCACCACCATCGTCCCACAATGGTGAAAGAAATACTTGGTAGTAAAGATGTTACGCCGAAAATAGCAGTCGAGAAAAATATAAAATCACGCAAACTGCACGGATTTAGTATTACCCCAGAAGATGATTACTTAGACTCCCGAAAAACGTTATTGGTAAATAAGGATGTCCACGTGGGCGTAGCCGCTCCGAGAAAATCCATGGGGGAGTATTTCTATAAAAATACGGATGCCGACGAATTGCTTTTTATCCACAGAGGAACGGGAACATTACGGACGCTGATGGGGAATATCCCGTTTGAGTACGGCGACTATCTCGTTATTCCGCGAGGGGTAATTTACCAAATTGAGTTTGATTCAGAAGATAACCGTTTGCTGGTTACTGAATCTTTTCATCCGATTTATACGCCCAAACGCTACCGAAATCGGTTCGGGCAGTTATCTGAACACTCGCCGTTTTGCGAACGTGATTATAAACTGCCACAAGACCTTGAAACGCACGATGAAAAGGGTGACTTTTTGATAAAAGTGAAAAAACAAGGGTTGATTCATGACATGATATATGCTGCACACCCATTCGACGTAGTGGGTTGGGATGGCTATAATTTTCCTTACGGATTTTCTATCTTTAATTTTGAACCCATCACGGGGCGGGTGCATCAGCCGCCGCCGGTGCATCAAACGTTTGAAACGTCGGCGTTTGTAGTTTGCTCGTTTTGTCCGCGGTTGTATGATTATCATCCGCAGGCAATTCCGTCGCCGTATAATCATTCCAATATTGATTCTGACGAAGTGTTGTATTACGTTGACGGTGATTTTATGAGCCGCAACGATATTGAGCCAGGTCATATTTCGTTGCATCCATCAGGTATTCCGCACGGGCCGCACCCGGGAGCGTACGAACGCAGCATCGGTAAAAAAGAAACAAAAGAATACGCTGTCATGGTTGATACGTTTCGGCCGCTTCAACTCACAGAAGAAGCCATGAAAATTGATGACGGAAAGTATTATAAATCGTGGTTAGAGTAGATTTTAGTTATTCGACATTGAACGACCTTGCTTAAAACGGGAGTACTTCCGATGAACCGCTTTGGCTGACAACGTCGTTGATGTCAGGCCGAGCTTATCGAAGCCTACGTCGACTTTAATCGTATTGTTCGAGCATTTCAACTCCCTCTAAAAAATCAAAAAAGTGCAAAAACTTACCCCTTGGCTCAAAATTTCGCCTGATTCAGATTTTAGCATTTATAATTTACCGTTCGGTATCTTTTCGGTGAAAAACGAAACGCCACGGGCGGGAATTGCCATCGGTGATAAAGTTATCGATCTGAAATTTTTGGTAGAAAAGGGTTTGATTGACGTACCGGTTGAAACAGTTTCAAGCCAATTTCTAAATGATTTCATCTCGTTGGGCAAATCCGTTACGTCGAAAGTTAGAACGGATGTTCAGGAAATGCTCTGCGATGAACATGCTGCTTTGAAAGCATTAGAGACTTCATTTATAAATCAAGCCGAAGTAAAAATGCACCTGCCCGTTCGGATTGGTGATTATACTGACTTTTATTCAAGCAAAGAACACGCAACAAACGTTGGAAAAATGTTCCGTGATCCTGAAAACGCCCTTTTACCAAACTGGAAGCACATGCCTGTTGCGTACCACGGGCGTAGTTCGTCCATCGGGATTAGCGGCAAAAATATAATCCGACCGTGGGGACAAGTCAAACCAAAAGAAGCTGACTCGCCAGTTTTTCAACCGACAAGTCGCTTGGATTTCGAACTGGAAACGGGTTTTATTATCGGTAAAAACTCACAGCAAAGTCAGCAAATCAACGTAGATGATGCCGAGGAATATATCTTTGGGAAAGTATTACTAAACGATTGGTCGGCTCGGGATATTCAGTCGTGGGAATACGTTCCGCTCGGCCCGTTCTTGGGCAAAAATTTTGCAACTTCCATTTCGTTGTGGGTCGTTACCATGGATGCTTTGCAACCATTCAAAGTTAAAAGTTCTGAACAGAAGCCAGAAGTTTTACCGTATTTAAAAGTAAGGGATAGCTATAATTTTGACATTAACTTGACCGTAAGTATCCAACCTGAAAATGCAGAAGAAACGCTACTTTGCCGCTCAAATTACAGCTACCTTTATTGGACAATGAACCAACAACTTACCCACCATACGGTCAACGGCTGCAACGTCAATGTCGGTGACTTGATGGGTTCGGGTACTATCTCTGGTGCAACGCCAGATACGTACGGTTCCATGCTTGAATTATCTTGGGGTGGGAGTAAGCCGATTGCTCTAAGCGGAGGTTTAGAACGTACTTTTTTAGAAGATTACGATATTGTAATTATGCGAGGCTTTGCCGAAAAAGATTATGTCCGAGTTGGGTTTGGGGAAGTAAGGAATATGGTTTTACCCGCTAATTAACGTGCTTCGATAAACCGGGCAACGTTTGCTCAGTAGGACAACAACGCTAAGAATATATATATACAGTAGAATGCGTCAGCCTGAGCCCGTCGAAGGCCAACCTGTATTGGTTTTTTGGTAACTTGTATTTTAATAAAAAGTAGTATTTTATTTATGACCAAATCAATCAAAGCGACTGACCTCTCTAACCGTGAAATGTACGGCTACCTCTCATCCGCCGTAGCTCCGCGACCCATCTGTTTTGCGAGTACCGTGGATGCCGAAGGCAACGTAAATCTCAGTCCGTTTAGTTTCTTTAATGTATTCAGTTCGAACCCACCAATTCTGGCTTTTTCACCCGTCAGACGCGGGCGGGATAATACCGAAAAAGATACGTTGCAGAATCTGCGGGAAGTGAAACAAGTAACCATCAGCGTGGTGAATTACACCATGGTTGAGCAAATGTCATTGGCAAGCACGGAATACGAAAAGGGGGTAAATGAGTTTGTAAAAGCTGGATTTACACCAGTGGCGAGTCAGTTGGTCAAGCCACCGAGGGTGGGGGAGTCTCCCGTTGCGTTTGAGTGTAAAGTCAACGATATTATTGAACTGGGAAACGAAGGTGGAGCCGGAAGTTTAGTTATTGCCGAAGTTGTGATGGTTCACATCAACGATAAATTCTTAAACGAAAAGGGACGGCTTGATACGCTAAGACTCGACTTAGTTGCCCGCATGGGTGAAAACTGGTACGCCAGAGCAAGTGGAGACGCTTTATTTGAAATTCCGAAACCCGTTTCGAGCATCGGAATTGGGGTGGATAATTTGCCTGAACACGTACGGAATAGTAAGGTATTGACGGGGAATAACTTAGGACGTTTGGGAACGCTCGAACGGCTACCAAACGAGGAGGAAATTAGCGGATTTACTCACCAATTAACCAGACTTTCAATCGAAGAAATTCACGAACACGCCAAGCAGCTAATTGAAACTGACAAGGCGTGGGAGGGATTACTTTTGATGGTGGCTCAAGTTGGGAATTGACGCTTCAATTCCTTTAACTCTTCCACATCCTTCAACCCTGGTTCAATTTCAAATTTACTATTAACATCAATCCCGAAGATATTCAAGTGCGTTAATTTCTTAACCTCTTCGACGTTCTCAAGGCTTACGCCGCCCGCTAATAGAAACGGAACTTCGTTGTCGTAGCCATTCAAAACTTTCCAGTCGAACGCTACGCCGTGACCGCCGTGTCCACCCGTTGCTTTGGTATCGAATAGAAAGTAATCAACGAATCTTTTGTACGGTTCAGTTGCTGTAAAATCGAAATTATCATCCACCGAAAAAGCTTTGAAAACGAGGACGCTGTGTGCTTTTAATTGTGAGCATAACTCCGGCGATTCATTACCGTGCAGTTGTACGCCATCTAATTGATATTCAGTAACTTGATTTGTTATAAATTCAAAATTGGCATTCACAAACACACCTATTTTCTTGATGCTTTCGGGCAGTGATTTTAACACGTTTTTATCCAGTTCACTGGTTACGTTCCGGGGCGATTTTTCGTAAAAGATAAAACCCATAAAGTTGGGTTTCAGCTCGGCAACGGCTTGTATATTTTCGGGGTTTTTCATCCCGCAGATTTTGAGTTTCACTTTATTCTGTATGCTTTTTTAAGTGGTGTTACGTTGTTGCAACTTACACATTAACAGTTAGTTATTACTACTTTATATTTAGCTTTAGTTCGCTTGGTTTTGGATAGCTTGTTGGTATAAATTCGATGTTGAATGGAAGCTCCAGCTCCTTTAACTCCTCTATACTCTTGTCTAATAACCCGTTTTGGTTACAGTAGTTAAATGTCAGTTTTAAGTGCCTTCTAATTACCATTAAAGGCAAAAACTGCCCCTGAAATATCATCCATTCCATTAAATCTTTTTTTCCTTTCGAACTGTTGCAGGTTTTACATGCGAATATCAAGTTTTCGGCGTTGTCTTTGCCACCGTACCTTTTTGGGAAAATATGGTCTAAAGCCAAATTTTCCGCCGAGCCACAATAATTACAAATTTGTCCCGTTTGTAATTTGATTTTTTCATCGTCAAAAATTGATCGCATGTTCATTGTTCCATCTTTTAGCCCTTTGAATAATTTGGCTCTAATCATAAAGTTGAACATTCCATACTTTTCTTGCTCCTTCTCAACAGCGGTGTGAGCCATTGCTAAATTGGCGTACGAATAGTAAATCAATTCCTTGACCGTTTTTATCTTTTGCTTTGCCATTTAATCAAGGGATTAAACATTGTGTTTACACTATTCTTATTCTCAACCTTAATGATATTAAGGTAAATTTCTGCCATCAAATCAACTCTTTTCTTACTCCCAAATACTGTCGGCGGTCTTCAAGCTTATTCAGTTCGAGAGCTAAAATATCCTCAACTTCTTCAAAAGATTTTCCGACATTGCGTTTGCTTTGCAAAGTTTCAAAGTCAATTAGAAGTCTTTTGTTCTTCCCAACCTGATTTGATAAATATGATATTGCTTCCACAATCAAAAATACTAAATTTTCTCAATAAATTCCGGCAACGGCAGGTGAACCGTTTACATAAACGATTCCCCAATCAGAAAACTTCACCAATCAGTTTTCTTTCAATATCATACCCTAACTTGGCCACTACCCAAAACGTGGTACTTATTGGTTACCAATTGCTTTAAACCCAAAGGACCTCGGTGGTGCAGTTTGTCGGTGCTTATTGCCAGTTCTGCTCCAACGCCCATCTGCCCGCCATCGGTAAAGCGGGTAGATGCGTTGTGATAAACCGCGGCACTGTCTATTTGCTCCATAAAAGTGGCGGCATCTTCGGTATTTTCGGTTAGAATAATATTGGAGTGTCCGCCGGAGTACGTATTGATAAAGTCAATGGCATTTTCTAACCCATCTACGGTTCCCATAGCCGCTTTTTTTGCTAAAAACTCTTCGTGCCAGACGCTTGTATCACCGATTTTAGCTTCTGTATCAAGAATCTCCAATAAATCATCCGTGGCAACAATATGGATACCGTGCTTTGTCAGTTCTGCTTCGACTTTTCTGGCAACTTCTTTAAAATTAGGATGATTTTTATCAATTAAGATTTTATCTAAGGCGTTACAACCCGATATTTTATCCGTTTTTGCGTTTACAATAACGGGAATCACCTTTTCTATATCTGCATCTGGAGCAACGTAAGCAAAGTTATTTCCTCTTCCACTTACTAAAACAGCACACTTGGCATGTTCTTTTACAAAACTAATCAGCCGTTCTCCGCCCCTTGGTACAATCAAGTCTATTGGTTGATCGGGGTTTCTTAAAAACTTTTGGGTAGTCTCACGATTCATTTTTAAGTACTGAATCCAGTTGGGTTCCAAGCCATTTGTTTCCAGTGCCTTATGCCAGCATTTCACTAATTCTTCATTACTATTATGTGCTTCTTTTCCGCCTTTTAGTAAGATTTTATTATTGGCTTTAAAGGCTAAAACTGCGGCCTCAATGGTAACATCGGGTCGAGATTCGTAGATAATCATGATCGTGCCAAAAGGGGCAGTTTTATTGGTAATCTGTAGGCCATTTGGTAGGGTGTTGTCACTAATGATTTTCCCTACTGGGTCTTCTTGTGATTTTACCTCTTTTACCGCTCGGATCATATCATCTACCTTGGCTTCATCCACCACCAGCCGGTCATACAAGGCTTGGTCGTCTCCGTTAAAAGCTTGCAAGTCTTTTTTATTTGCTTCAATAATTGATGCCCTATTTTTATTTAGTTCATCAACCATTGATTGCAACACGGCGTCTTTTATAGTTGTTGGTATTAGTTTCATGCTTTCTTATTCTGTGTTATTTGGATGGACTACAGAGTCCTTCCTGATAGACTTTAGTTCCCACTTCTTTGCCATGTACTATATCGATTATAGTATCTACTTGTTTGCCATTAGCAATATAGGTTGGGATATTTTTGGCGGCTGTTTTCTTGGCAACACTTAACTTAGAGCCCATTCCTCCGCGGCCTTCGCCTTCTTTTTTCTGAGAATGCTGAACAAACTGCTCTACTTTCTGATCTGTTGCTACTGATTTGATTAAACGTGAATCTTCATCCTCCGGGTGCCCATCATACAAGCCATCTGTATCAGTTAATAATATTAGCATATCTGCTTGTATTAATTCAGCTACTAAACTTGCTAATTCGTCATTGTCGGTAAACATCGACATGGAAAGTGAAACAGCATCGTCTTCATTTGCAATCGGAATTACTCCTTGGCTCAATAAACCTTCATAGCAATTAATCATGTTTTCGCGATGCCTTCCTTCGTCAAAATCGCGTTTGGTAGCCAATACCTGTGCACACCGCATTCCGTAATTATGGAAGATGCCGTAATAGTGATGCATTAATCTCGGTTGGCCCACCGCTGAATATACTTGTCTCCGAATAGTATCATCTTCAATGTCATTTTTATCCAAAACTTCTTTTCCAGCAATTACTGAGCCTGAAGAAATTAAAACCGTAATAATACCCTCTTCGTATAATCGAGCTATTTGATCGACTAAGTTTTTCAAGATCGTACCCACAATGCGGTTGTCTTTATTGACCATTACATTGGTACCCACTTTAACTACAATTCTTTTTTTGTACTCCATAAGTTATCTATTCTCTTCCTTTCCTAATTCAACGGCTCTATTAAATGCCGCATAAGCAGCTTCTTCAATTAATTCTTTAACGTTATTCTCATCCATAGAGTCAAGTGCTGCTCTGGTAGTACCGCCCTTTGAGGCAACTTTATCCATCCATTTTAGAGGTGTCAAATCAGATTGGTTAAACAGCTCTACCGCTCCCTCAAAAGTTTGACTCACCAATACCTTGGAGTCGTGATCTGAAAAGCCCATCTTTTTAGCCGCTTCCATCATGGATTGCATAAAGTAAAAAACATAAGCTGGACCGCTTCCCGAAATTCCGGTAGAGGCATCTATATCGTTTTCGGTATCTAAATGCACGGATTTTCCGGTGGTGTTTAATAACTGTTGAACCGTAGATGTTTCTAATCTGGAAACCTCTTTTGAGGTAGTGAAAGACGTTACACCTTTTCCAACTTGTGCTGGTAAATTTGGCATTGCCCTGACCACTTTCAAAACTCCCAAACCTTTTTGAATACTTTGTATATTCACACCAGCCATTAAAGAAACTATAACTTGGTCGTTTGTGGTCAGCGGTTTCAAATTCTTAAAAAGCTCTTCGGTATGATAAGGTTTCACGGCAAGAAAAACAATGTCTGCCTTTGGCAAACAATCTTTTAAATCACTGTAAACATCAAACCGACTGATTTTCTTTAACTCTTCTGTTTTTCCGGGGTCGGTGTCGGAAATCATTAAGTTAGACTTACTTAAGAACTCGGATTTTACAAGAGCTTTCGCGTAAGCTAATCCCATATTCCCCGCACCAATTACTAATACTTCCATGCTATTTTTTTAATTAAATCAAGTTATGATTATATAGCTTGTGCAAACATGGTGCGATACCCTGCATTCTGAACTATTTCTTTGGGAAAATGGGAAAGGTTAAGCTAATTCAATTTTAGCCACTGATTATTAGATTTTTATGTATTCCTTAAAAAAGAAGAAGAACCTGACAGTTCGGTCCTTGTTACGACAATTTGTCATGTATATGGAGTTATATCAACCTGCGAGTTGAAAATGGCAAGGTGAGAGTAACCGTATTAATTGATGAAAGGCATCCAAGTTTATCCAAAAGAGGCCTAAGACTTGATGATGGTTTATAAAAAACGGGTACGCGTACCAAAAGTGCACATATCCGTTTTTTATGAACAAGAATATAAATGGGGTTTAACAGTTAACTACTCCTAAATAGGGGCAGATTATGAGTTTTACAACTGTTCCAAAAAATCTGATAATGCCTTCGGTGGATTAACAGATTTCATAAACGATTCACCAATCAGAAAACCTTGATAACCAGCTTCTTTTAATTCTATCACAATTTCGGGGCTACTGATACAGCTTTCGGAAATTTTTACTTTGTTGGCGGGAATTAACTCACTTAATTCAAGTGATGCGTTAATATTGTTCTCTTCGAAATTCTTTAAATTTCGGTTGTTTACACCAATAATATCAACAAATTCCAACGGGCTTTTGTCGAGTTCCTCCTTGTCGTGAATCTCAAGTAAAACCTCTAACCCGAGTTCATTCGCCTTATGACTTAATGCTTTGATTTCGTCGGCGGAAAGTGCGGAGGCAATTAGCAAAATTGCGTCTGCTCCCCACGCTTTTGCTTCGTAAAGCTGATACTCATCAATCGTGAAATCCTTTCGAAGAATGGGCGTTTCGGGGTTGTTTTCACGGGCAATTTGAACGTCTTCTTTAAACCCACCGAAGTAAACGGTATCTGTTAAAACAGAAAGTCCGGCTGCACCTGCTTTGGCGTACCCCGTGGTGGTTTCAGAAATGCCCGCTCCAATATTTATATTGCCTTTTGAAGGAGACTTCCGTTTGAACTCTGCAATAATTCCCGTGGAGTTTTTTGCTTTCAGGGCTTTTACTAAAGAGTTCGTTTTTCGCTTAAAAAAGGGCATTTGCTCTAATATCGAAATGGGCATGGCGGTTTTTGCCCGCTCTACTTCGTAACTTTTGTTTTCAATGATTTCTTCTAAAATTGTCATTACTTTGAATTGATAATATTGAATATATAGTAAAGAATTATTACGACTCTACAGTATAAACCCGTTGTTGCGGAGATTGTGCACAAAACTCACTAATTTCCATCACTTTTCAACGATTAAGCGAAACGTACTTATGCTTAAAAAAACCTCTGATTGGATTTACGAACGTGCCCACGGCAGACTTGTTCTATTACTTTTTGGCTTACAAATACTCTTTACTGCCTTTATTTTGCCATATTTTCAGGAGCAGTTTCAGCTGGAAGGTTCGACAGAGTTGTTGGACCTAAAATTTGGTTTTGACACAACTACTGCTTTTCAACTACTGGATAATTACGGCGAAGTGGGTCGGAGCGTTTATCTACAGTTTGAAAGTATCTGGGATGTTCTTTTTCCGCTGGTTTATACGCTGTTCAATATTTTGTTTATCAGTTTTTTGCTGAGAAAAACATTTCCTGAAAATACAAAATTACGATTACTAAACTTGCTCCCTCTTCTAAACATGACTTTTGATTTTGGAGAAAACTTCGGGATTGTTAAACTACTTGGAGAATTTCCGAACCTTTCCGATTTTTGGGTCAATTTTGCTTCAATATCTGGCGTCATAAAATGGGTTTTTTCGGGAATCGGCATTGGGGTAACCTTAGTTTTGTTACTTTCGTGGCTAACAAAAGCGGTTCGGCGGCGTTAGTTACAAAAGAACTATTTTCCTACAACCTCATCCGCTCAGCGGCCTGACTAAATCCCTTCGCACCGGTGACTTGGTCTTTAAAGAAGAAGGATTTTAAAACAAAAACCAACATTAAAAATGCAGAGCATAAACTGGCAAATTGCCAAAGAATACGAAGATTTAACTTACAAAAAGTGCAACGGCGTGGCTCGGATTGCATTCAATCGCCCCGAAGTACGAAATGCTTTCCGACCGAAAACGGTTTTTGAGCTTATCGACGCTTTTGAAGACGCTCGTAACGATAGCAATATCGGCGTAGTATTACTTTCGGGTGAAGGTCCGTCAGCGAAAGATGGGGGTTGGGCATTTTGTAGTGGAGGTGACCAACGAGCTCGCGGGAAAGACGGGTACAAAGATGAAATGGGCGTGGGGCGATTGAATATACTTGACGTACAACGTCAAATCCGATTTATGACCAAACCTGTCATCGCAGTTATTCCTGGTTGGGCGGTTGGTGGCGGACACAGCTTACACGTGGTCTGTGATTTAAGCTTAGCGAGTAAAGAACACGCCATTTTTAAACAAACCGATGCCAACGTAGCAAGTTACGATGCGGGTTACGGTTCGGCGTATTTAGCTCGACAAGTCGGACAAAAAAGAGCGAGAGAAATTTTCTTTCTGGGACGAAGCTATTCGGCACAAGAAGCTCTCGATATGGGGATGGTGAATGCCGTAATCCCGCACGACGAATTGGAAGCAACCGCTTACCAATGGGCACAGGAAATATTGGAGAAAAGTCCGATGGCGATTCGGATGCTCAAATTTGCTTTCAATATGATTGATGATGGTTTGGTTGGTCAGCAAATCTTCGCTGGAGAAGCCACCCGCCTTGGTTATATGACCGATGAAGCCCGCGAAGGTCGAGATGCTTTCCTTGAAAAACGGCCACCCGATTTCAATCAATTTCCGAAACACTCGTGAATTACTTTACTACTCAGTAAGTCTCAAAGATACTTTTTACATCAGTAAGGAAGAACCACCGGTGCGAAACAAAATTACTTTTGGCGGATGACCACAAATGTTTTTTGACGTTTTCGTCAAAAGTAATAATTGTAAAATCGTTCTGTTTTGCGTGTGCTTAGGTTGTGAAATCCTTCGCAGGTTGTGTTAAGCCTGTTTTGGGAACGTGCAGATTGCGGGGAAATATTTACCTTAGCAACCTTACTAATTGATAAGAATTACTGGCGTCTACCAATAATTTCATCACGCAGCCATCATTATTTTACCGTTTGATTCTTGGTGAGCGGCAAAAGCTAAAGCGGTTAGAATATCAGCCTGATTAATCCCAGAAAACCTTCAGTAATCTCTTCAAACGTCCTTTCGCTTGCCAAGTAACCTAACATATCTTCGACAGAAATTTGGGTATTTTATGCAGGGTTTTACAAACCGTATTTCAATATTTACCCTAATATTAGTCTTCCAGTCCACCATAAATATTCTTTTACAATCAACGAAGGTCCGTCACAAAGTTTTTGTCTGAACGTACGTGTTAAGTAAACCGGTAGTTATTCAAAAGAAGGCGACTCCCCGTTTACGTAAAATTGAACTACTCAGAGCCACAAATAACTTCACAAAGTATAAAACCCGTTAACGCGTTGGTTTATCGAGAGCGGGAGCGGAGGCGTGGTAGCCTAAGTCTCGGATTTTATTAGCAAATTCGTCCATTAATTCGAGTACCCGTTTACGGCTTTCTGACTTCACAATCAGTCCGACGTGATATTCTTCGTCCATTTTCCAGATTACTTCAGGAGCTTCAAATGGAGTATAATCTGGTTTGTGATGACTCGATAGCGAGATGATTATCCCCGAATACATCTTCTCAGATTTCGGCAACTTGTATTTGCCATCGGTGGCTTTGGCGGTTTCTACTTTCGCCCATTCCCGCCATAAATTAATACCCGAAGCGGCTTCTACCATTTCGGCAAGGTGTGCTCCGCCAACTCTTGAAGCGGTTTCTAAAAAGTAATATTCGCCCGTCTCGTGATTTTTGATTACCTCGGTGTGCGACGCACTAAATTGCATCCCGAAAGCCTTCATCACTTGTTTATTCATTTTCTGCAATGCCTTCTCATCTTTCGAGCCGTACTCTACTGTAACTGATCGGAAAATACCACCGCCGTGAGCTACTTCAAAAGGGGTATTGAGGTACTGACTGCAACAAGAAAATATAACTTTTCCGTCAACGGTTAGTGAGTCTACGTGAAAAACATCGCCGGGCTTAAACTGTTCTAATAGGTAGTTGTGGCGTTGTTCGCCAAGAGCGTGGATAGTGTTCCAGGCTTCATCGAAAGAATGCACTTTTTTAATACCCGTCGCTGAGGCTTCCGATCGTGGCTTTATCAACCACGGGGCTTCGGTGCTTTGCAGGTATTCGGTAATGTCAAGGTCATGGAATAACGGGGTAAATGGTGGTATTGCTACTTTTTCGTCCTGAGCCTTCACCCGCATGGCTAATTTGTCCCGAAAGTATCTACCCGTTGTTTGCCCCATTCCTGGAATCCGAAAATGCTCCCGAATTAATGCCGCTTTTTCTACATCGAAATCATCAAGTGCAACTACTCGGTTAATCTTCGTGGAACGCATTAACCCCGCAATCCCCTCCAAAATGGTTTGATACGTACCGAAGGAATTGTCAACATTATCTAAATAAAAAAACTGCTCGATAGACTCACGGGGCCAATCTTTATGTTCTAACTTTTTATCGGTCAGAAGGTAAACGTTGTTACCTTCAGCTTTACAGGATTCAAGGAATTCAGAACCCTTAAAATAGGTGCAAATGCAGAGAAAGTTCATGTGAATTATTGATGTTGATGAATTTACTAAAGGCTAAATATACTGATAGAAACCAAAAAAGCCACCTTTCGTTGGAAAGATGGCTTCAAGTTGTGTGTAATCAATGACTTATTCGCCAGAGGTAGCTTTAGGTGTAACTTTACCTTTGATGGTAAGTACCACGGTAGCGTTTTCAGCATTACTTGTTACGGTAATAGTCTTGGTGAAATTGCCCGGACGGCCAGAAGTATTATAGCCTACTTTGATGACAGCAGTAGCACCTGGCATTATTGGGTCTTTCTTCCACTCAGGGGTGGTACATCCGCAAGAAGCCATAGCGTTTGAAATTACAACTGGAGCATTTCCCGTGTTTTTTACTTCGAACGAATACGTTGCAATCGGACCTTCTTTAAGTGCCCCGAAATCGTGTACTTCATTGGTGAATTTAACAACTCCTTGTGCCGATGCTGATGCCGCGACGAATAATACGACTACGAACGATAATAATAATTTTTTCATGACAAATTATTGGTTTAAAAGAATGAATAATGATGTTATGTAAGCTATTCAGAGGACTATTTTCTTAAAACTTATGTTACAAAGAAACGTACATAATATACGGCTTACAACTTTTTAACAAGCCATTAACAAAGACCTTACCAGTAAGGTTCTAGTTGCCGTGCCGCAGCAAAATCATTGGAAAATGAAATTTTTTATTGTATTTTTGTAAGAAAGGTTGTTAAACTAATCAACTACTTATTCATACCATTTGAGCCGTAAATTGCCCACTTTAATTACAACATTAGCCCATAGCTTATGACTACTATTTCGTCTGAATCAACACTCGGAGATAACCTACTTATTTCAAAAGAAGAGGTTTTACTTGATTATAAACTTGCGGTTGAGAGTCGCGAAGTAAGCATTCTTGGGCGAAAGGATGTATTTATGGGTCGGGCTAAATTCGGAATTTTTGGTGACGGCAAAGAAGTTGCTCAATTAGCGATGGCGAAAGTTTTTCGGAAGGGTGACTTTAGGTCTGGTTATTACCGTGATCAGACATTGGTCGCTAGCCTTGGAATTTTAACTTGGCAACAGTTTTTTGCCCAATTGTACGCTCATGCTGATCTTGAACACGATCCTTTTAGCGGTGGGCGGTCTATGAATGCTCATTACGGAAATCGCTGGTTTAATGAAAACGGTGACTGGTTACCGCAAACTAAGCATTTTAACAGCGTGATGGACGTATCGTCCACAGCGGGGCAAATTCCCCGAAGCATCGGTTTGGGCTACGCTTCCAAATTATACCGTGAAAATGCTGATTTATCTGAGATGTCTAATTTTTCGAAAAATGGCAATGAGGTTTGCTTCGTCACTATTGGGGATGCTTCCACTTCTCAGGGGATGTTTTTTGAAGGTATCAATGCAGCTGGCGTATTGCAAGTTCCCGTAATCTTTTCTGTTTGGGACGATGGTTTCGGAATCTCCGTTCCGAAGAAATTTCAGACCACAAAACAGAGTATCTCTGAAGCCCTATCTGGTTTTCAACGAACTGATGATCAAGATGGTATTGAAATAATTACGGCCCGGGGCTGGGACTACCCCGAACTAATTAAAACTTATCAGCGGGCAGCTCGCTACGCTCGTGACGAGCACATTCCAGTTTTGGTGCATGTTGAAGAAATGACCCAGCCACAAGGTCACTCGGCTTCTGGTTCGCACGAGCGATATAAAACCGAAAAGAGGCTTAGCTGGGAAGCAAGACATGACTGTAATCTTATTTTTAGAAACTGGATTTTAGAAAATAATTACGCCAGTGAAAAAGATTTAGAAGCAATTGAAAAGCAGGCGAAACAAACTGCGAAGGATGCTCGGAAAGCTGCGTGGGATGCTCTCAAAGGTAGCATCAAAAAATATACTGAAAGTGCCTTGGATTTGATTGCCCAAGTAGAAATGGTAAGTAGTCAAACCGAAGAAATCAAATCTGTAAAGAAGCAGTTATTAAGTTCGCAGGGAATTTTGCGAAAAGATATAGTCCAAGCTATTAAAAAAGTACGTCGGATTATTCTGAAAGAAAACATCGAAACTCAAGTAAGTCTGTCAAAGTGGATTGAAGAAGCTTGCACCATAGGCTTCGAAAAGTACAGCTCTCATGTGTACAGCGAAACAAAGCATTCGCCTCTGAAAGTCACACCCGTTGCCCCGAAGTATAATGAAGATAGTGAAATGACCGACGGAAGAAGTATTATTAATAAATACTTCGATTCGCTTTTTGAGTCTAATCTGCTGGTGTTTGCCATTGGTGAAGACGTAGGGAAAATCGGTGATGTAAATCAGGGTTTTGCCGGACTACAGGATAAATACGGCAAATTGAGAATCACGGACGTTGGTATTCGTGAAGCGACTATTATTGGGCAGGGAATTGGAGCTGCTATGCGTGGATTACGACCCATTGTAGAAATACAGTATTTCGACTATATTTTCTACGCATTAGCAACATTAACTGACGATTTAGCTTGTTTACGTTATCGGACAAAAGGCGGGCAAGCTGCCCCGTTAATCGTGAGAACTCGTGGTCATCGACTGGAAGGAATATGGCACTCTGGGTCACCAATGGGTTCGATGCTAAATTCATTACAAGGGATGCACATTGCTGTGCCCCGTAACTTCGTGCAAGCCGCTGGAATGTATAATACGCTGATTGCGGGCGACGATCCCGCATTAGTAATTGAGTGCCTGAATGGTTATCGCCTTAAAGAAAGACTACCTTCTAATTTAAAAGACATTCGGGTTCCGCTCGGTGTGCCTGAAACTATTAGAGAAGGAACAGACGTAACTGTAGTAACTTATGGTTCAATGTGTCGCATTGTTATGGAAGCTGCCCAACAGCTTTCTGAAACTGGTATTGAAATCCAAGTAATAGACGTTCAGACGCTACTGCCTTTTGACCTCAACCACTCTATTGTCGAGTCGATAAAGCAAACTAACCGAGTAATATTTGCGGACGAAGATATGCCTGGTGGTGGTGCTTCTTTCATGATGCAAGAAGTTATTGATAAACAAAATGCTTATCGCTGGTTAGATTCTAAACCAACCGTTATTTCAGCTCAACCCCATCGACCGTCTTACGGTTCGGATGGTGATTATTTCTCTAAGCCTAGTGCTGATACAATCTTTGATGGTGTCTACGAATTAATGCACGAAGCTAACCCAACGAAGTTTCCTGCTCTGTAAAGAGCTTTCAACCTTCTATTCTACCGCTTTAAAATAGTACCTGAATCCGAAAGATGATTTCAATATATAATATGTATTGAAATCATACATCGGTTGGAATTTTGTGGGCAGAGATAAATTCTAAAATTACTCAAAGGTCTTACCTGAATGCCCATCGGTAGTATAAATCCTTGGTAACCGTTTATATTTCCTCCCGCTCCGATATAAGCACTGTGGTTTTCTTTTTGAATAAAATTGTAGAGCAAAGCAGCCTCTGGTGTAAAATTATTAGTGAACGTATTCCCGTAAACCCGTGCTTCTACCCAAAGCCTGTCTGAGAAGTTATAAGCAACTGCTGTTCTGGCACTTGATGACTGATGGTATGTTACACTAACCTGAGAGAAAGATTCAAGAACTAAAGACTAAAATACTAGGTAGAAGTAATATTTTCATGCGTTAGTTGATAACTATTGATAAAACTTAAGCCTACGCAAAATTCTGAACGGGTCTAAACCTGATTTTGGATAATTTATTTAACGGTAGTCTTTTGCTGTGGAGCTTAAAAGAAAAGTCCCTGAACCGAGTAATCGATTCAGGGACTTTTAATAACTGTTAACTCCTATGAATTAATTCGTTGGGCAATAGTAGAAGTGATTGCCACATACTTTCATGAAGTAAATGTCACAACCATTTAAAGACGTAAATTTGAATGCAGCAAGGTCTTGATCTCTGCTGATATTTAGCGTACTGTATTGCGTCTTGTGTGCTTTGCTGAAACCAATGTTTCCAGTAGTTCCGTAAGGAATATAAGTATCAGAAACCATATCAGTAGTAATATCACTGAAACCGTTTGCGTAACCCATGTTCATAAATAATTCGTTTAAGAACGTGCGGTTAGTAGAACTTGCACGGTAGGCTCTTTTCAATTTCGCTAAGAACTGATTAGGTGTTAAGCGTATTGAGTTTCCGAATTCAGGATTTGTTCCTAAACGAGTAAGTGGTGTTGCTACTTCGTCTGTTGGAACATCAAATATAGATCCAGAACACTGACATCCAACTGGTACGGGGCAACCATCAGGTCCGACAGTACCGCCAACGTCTGGACATTTGTCATCTTTGTCAGCAATTCCATCACCGTCAGAATCAGGACAGCCTCTAAGTGCCATTAAACCTGCAACTGATGGACAAGAATCTTCGCTATCAATAACTCCGTCGCCATCAGCATCTGGGCAACCTTGAGTAGCCGCTGTGCCTGCTTCGAAAGGACATTTATCATCTGCATCCGCAATTCCGTCACCATCAGTATCAGGACAGCCATTCAGAGCAACTAAGCCAGCTACATCGGGGCATTTATCATCTTTATCAGCAACACCGTCGCCGTCTGTATCTGGGCAACCACGTAGAGCCATTGAACCTGGTACGGTTGGGCATTCATCGTCTTTATCGGCAATTCCATCACCGTCTGTATCTGGACAACCACGAAGTGCTATCGGACCCGCTTGGGTTGGGCACTCATCGTCTTTATCTGCTAAGCCATCACCGTCAGAATCAGGACATCCCTGAAACTTACGAAGACCTGCCTCGTTCATACAAGCATCGCAGTCATCCACTATGCCGTCTTTGTCAGTATCTTTACTTCCAAAGCGATAAGAACCCATAATATTCGCTAAGAAATAGCCGTCAGGTCTTCCGTCGTTTCCAGCGGCACTTATGCCGTCAAGGTAATCAGAAAGTGAGTAACGATATCCTGCTTCAACACCTAACGCAAAACGCTCAGTAGCATTATATTTTAATCCAAGTCCGAAAGGTAGAACAACGCCCCACTTTTTCAGATCATTCATATCTGCGTCTAAGTCACGTTGAAGCGGTGGGAAACGAGCTCCTGACTGTATCTCGACTTCAGGATTTGTGTAAGTAGCACCAATTCCACCAAAAAGGTAGGGAGCTAATGTTTTCTTTATAATACCGTCGCAGGTATATTTTCTCTCTTTGAATGGATAAAGTTCTGCGAGTAAAGCAGCTTCTACTAACGGAGACTTAAATTTTAACCGGCGATAATCCCAACGGTTATCTGGGTTGTCTAAATCGTTTCCAGCCAAACGTCCGAATATAACTTGTGGACGGAGTGCAATGAAGTCATTCAAGTGCCGGCGAACAAAAATACCGCTCATTAAACTGTTTTGAGAAGCATAAGGCGTACTACAGTGCATATCACCGAAGTATTGGTTGACTCCGATTGGAATACCAATTTCCCAAGGGTATGGCTTACAAACTTTACAGGAGTCCTGCTGAGCCTGTACCCCGAATGACGTTAGTGTCAATAGAATAACGAATAAAGAGAAGTTTTTCATTTCAAAAGGTTTAATACAGTTTTTTGTTCTAAGTAGTATGTTTCCATTTTCAAAGCTATCAGCGTTTGTTAAATAATTATTCCCTGTAAAGACAAGGCTAATTGACACTGACTAGGGCATAAGTTACTCAATTAAGTAACAAATTAATCTATCGAAGGCAAAAATAGAGCAATAGTTGCCATTTTTGGGCACAAATGGTAATTATCTTTCAAAAGTACGAAATGTTCCACAAATAGTTATTCAAATTCATCCATAAAGTGCTAACTTTAACTGTGCTTACAAGATTGTATTTAGTATATTCCTTACCAACGCGTTTTCTATTTATACCAAATGAAATATCCTACATTTATAATAGCCATTTTATTTGTTTTTAGCCTTACGTCGTTCTACGAGCGTGATAAGTTGGCTAGAGTTTTCGAAGAAATAAATGCTAATGTTGAACAAAAAGGAAGAGCTTATGAAACATTAGGCGAAGCCACCAGTACTATCGGACATCGGCTTACCGGTAGCCCCAACGGGAAGCTAAGTGAGGAGTACGTTCGTAAGCTATTAATAAGTTATGGGTATAAAAATGCCCAATTTGACCCTTTTGAGGTTGAAGCGTGGTCTAGAAGTAGCGTATCCTTGTCATTAGTCCCCGACAATAGTGACAATTTTCACGAGTTAGAAGTAGTTGCATTGGCACATTCTCCGGTATCTGCCCACGTGAAAGCTAAGATTGTGGATTGTGGAGACGGCTTAGGTTCGGATTTTGAAAAGGTTAAGGAAGAAATAAAAGGCAAAATTGCCTTGTTTAACATCAATGTCCAATTGCCCAACAATGCAGGCAAATCAAACCTTCACCGTTCAGAAAAAACCGCTTTAGCTATTCAGTATGGAGCCAAAGGCGTTATTATCGCCAATGCTGCAAAGGGTGGGGTGCTACTTACCGGAACAGCTTCGGTTACCGGAGAGTTAATTCCAATTCCGGCGGTCTGCGTGTCTGTTGAGGAAGGAATCGCTATTCGTGAATGGATTGCTGACGAAGAAAATATCCTCGCAATTATTGATATGCAGAACTTTAGTCGCCCCATTCGGGCAAGAAACGTGGTTGCTACGCATGCTGGCCGTTCAAGAGAATTAAAACACGAGAAAATTATAATTGGAGCCCACCTTGACTCTTGGGACTTGGCTACTGGAGCCATGGATAATGGCATTGGTGCATTCTCGGTAATTGACATTGCTCGGGTATTCAAAAGCTTAAACCTGAAAACTGAACGAACCGTTGAATTTGTATTGTTCATGGGGGAAGAGCAGGGGCTTTTGGGTTCAAAGCATTTAGTAGAGAGGTACAAAGAATCAGGTTCGCTCGAAAACGTAAAATTGATGATGAACCTTGATATGGTCAATAATGCCCAGGGTTTCAATGCCTACGGACGCGATGAGCTGAAAATGTTTGTGGATGAAGTTGGTGAGAAAATCAAAGAAACCGACGCAAAATATGGCAGTAGGAATAGTAATAGAGCGGGCCTTCATTCTGATCATCAATCGTTCATGATGCAGGGCGTACCCGTCATTTCGCCTTCTGGCTCATTCCCGATCAAAGCGTACAATTGCTACCATGCTAATTGTGATAACTTCGACTTAATTAATAGAGAAGAAATTAATAATAACGTTCGGTACACGGCTATGATGATTTATGCTTTGGCGAACGCGAAAGAATTACCCGTTCATAAATTTAACGAAAATGAATTAAAGGATTTCTTAATCAAGCAAGAGTTAAAACCTTCTTTAATACTTGGTAAAGAGTGGCGTTGGGGAGATTGATGAATATTATGGAGACGTACCTTAATATTTCGGCAATTCAGCAGCGACTTTCAGTTTCAAGATTTTAGCGTAAATTTGTCTAAAATAAACCTCAGTATTCACGAGGAATAAAATATAAATTTAATAAAAAGGCAAGGGTAATATTCTCTTTAACTCCGTGCCTTTCATCTTTCATTCTATTTATTAATATATGCTTTCAACCACTTTCGGAGCCGCCGTTTATGGAGTGAGTGCCACCTTGATAACAGTTGAAGTAAGTGTCATTCAGGGACTTGGATTATCCGTCGTCGGTTTGCCTGATAATGCCGTTCGTGAAAGCTTACAGCGTATTGAAGCCGCTTTGAAAAACGCAGGTTACCAACAAAGTAGACACAAGACGATTGTTAATTTAGCCCCCGCTGATATTCGTAAAGAAGGCTCAGCGTACGATTTACCCATGGCAATTTGTTTGATTGCTTCTTCTGGTAAAACAGAGTTCCAAAAAGAATTATCCGATTATGTTATTTTAGGCGAACTCGCCCTTGACGGAAAACTTCGTCCCATAAAAGGTGTGCTGCCAATTGCTATTGAAGCCCGAACACAAGGGCTGAAGGGCTTTATCCTACCAGTTGAAAATGCCACCGAAGCGTCGATTGTCAACAACCTGAATGTTATCGGTGTGGAAACATTGCAAGATGCCGTAGAATACCTGCAAGGCACGAAAGAAATTACACCCACCGTTACCGATACCCGTGATATTTTTTATCACACCATAAATGAGTACGCAGCTGATTTCTCTCATGTACAAGGTCAGGAGAACATTAAACGAGCAATGGAGATTGCGGCGGCGGGTGGTCATAACGTCATTATGATTGGTCCACCTGGAGCTGGGAAAACAATGCTTGCAAAACGGTTGCCTTCTATCTTGCCGTCACTTACATTACCTGAAGCCCTCGAAACGACTAAGATACATTCCGTAGCGGGAAAGCTAGGTACTAAATCTCATTTGGTTTCCCAGAGGCCTTTCCGTAGCCCACATCATACTATTTCAGATGCCGCTCTGGTTGGTGGTGGAAGCTATCCGCAACCGGGCGAAATATCACTTGCTCACAATGGTGTGTTGTTTCTGGATGAATTACCCGAATACAAACGTACTGTTTTGGAAGTAATGCGACAGCCACTTGAAGAAAGGAAAGTCTGCATCAGTCGGGCAAAAATGGCGGTTGAATTTCCCGCAAATTTTATGCTTATAGCGAGTATGAATCCGTGTCCGTGTGGTTATTATAATCATCCCGATAGAGATTGTACCTGCCCACCCGGAGCTGTTGAGAAATACTTGAACCGAATTTCGGGACCACTTTTAGATAGAATTGACTTGCACGTGGAAGTAACACCCGTAAGTTTTGATGAAATCTCGTCAAATCGTAAGAACGAAACATCCGCTGAAATTCGAGAACGAGTGGTGAGAGCGAGGGAAGTCCAAACCAAACGATTTGATAAAATGGACGACGTACATTGCAACGCCATGATGTCGCCGGTACTGGTAAAAGATGTTTGCGGAATCAATGAGGCAGGAAAGAACCTGTTGAAAAAAGCGATGGAACGCCTTGGGCTTTCCGCCAGAGCGTACGACAGAATTTTAAAAGTTAGTCGAACAATAGCAGATTTAGCCGGAACGGAAGAAATAAGAGTAGAACACTTAGCCGAAGCTATTCAGTACAGGAGTTTGGATCGCGAAAACTGGGCGGGTTAATTTAAGTTTGTGCCTTTGAACCCGTTGTTGGTATAAAATTTACTAACTCACAGAAAATTAAGATTTCAAACAATTAATTACTTTCTCTTAACCAACTCCTAATCAAAATGAGCTACATTATTCGACTTATCGTTTCTGGATTAATCATTTACTTTATTCCCAGTTTATTGAGCGGCGTCGTTGTTGATTCATACATTACAGCTATCGTTGTAGCATTTGTGATGAGTGTTCTCAACGGAATTGTTAAGCCAGTTTTAGTAGTATTATCATTACCCATAACTGTTTTGACACTTGGCTTGTTCTATCTCGTAATAACGGTTGCGATCGTTTATCTTTGTGATTTTTTAGTCGGTGGATTTGTCGTAAATGGTTTCTTTACCGCCTTAATTTTTAGCTTTATTTTATCTATTGCCAACAGTATAATCGGTGGACTTCAAGACTAATCATTTAATGAGTTTTAAAAAATATTTTCTTCTATCTTACGCCTTCATTTTTCTGTTCATTTCAGGTTGCTCTACCGTAGAGAAACCCGACTTAGGAACTTTTGACTCTGAACTCTTCATTTCTGACAGAAATGCCTGCAAAGAGAAGCGTACAAGTCAAATTGATGAATTACGCAGTATGAAAGATAAAATTCTGGGTCTTTCCGAAACGCAGATAAAAGAAGGATTCGGGCGATATGATTATCAAATTCTTGATCGTCGAGGTGAAAAGATTATTGTCTTTTTTCTTGAAAAAGGTCCACAGTGTGAGCAAATTCAAGAGTCTTCTGATGCTCTTGTAATGGAACTGCACATCAATGCCGTCGGCTTAGTGAAGGAATTAGACTTCAGACGAGGCAATCCAGCAGAATAAATTTGAGATATACGAAAGAGCAGTTTCTTGTAAAATGGGAGCTGATTTTTTGTGCTTAATAAGTTTTAATATACAATTTGATACGTCTTAAAATACAGTCTGAAGCGATAGTAAGGTCGTTTGCGTTGCAACCTTGTATCGTCAATATGGATAAGCGATTTCAAAATTTATCAAAGAAGTGAAAAAGCTACTAGTCGCAATCTTGACCCTCTCTTCATTTACATTGTTCGCTTAGAAGAGTACAGTGTTTGTTCTGGCAAAATCTTGGGCGTGATGAATCTAAACGTATCCCCATTCTCAAATAGTGGCGTGGATTTACGCATTGGATAGAAAATATATTTCAATAAAAAAGGTAAGAAAACCCTCTTGTTTGAAGTTGCCGAGTTAATAAAAAAAAAGGAGATGTAGCTAAAGTCGTGGCACTGATAAAAGAACGCAATAAGGCAAATTGAAACTTGGGAGGAAATGAGAAAGCGGTTGCATCAGGATAGATGCAACCGCTTTTCAATTAAACTACAGAGCCGACAGCTAAAGTTAAAAGCTGCGAAGTTTGTTTCAAATCTAAAAATAATTACCTCGAATAGTTCGGAGCTTCCCGCATAATTTGAATATCGTGCGGATGACTTTCCCGCATTCCTGATGAAGTGATTTTTACAAATTTTGCTTGTTGTAAAGCTTTAATATCACCGGCACCGCAATAGCCCATTCCGGCTTTCAGTCCGCCTGCCATTTGGTATAATACTTCTGAGGCACTGCCTTTGTAAGCAACCCGACCCACAATTCCCTCAGGAACAAGTTTCTTTACGTCGTCTTCGGCATCTTGGAAATAGCGGTCTTTCGAGCCATCTTGCATCGCTTCTACCGAACCCATTCCGCGGTACGTTTTATACTTTCGTCCTTCGTAGATGACCATTTCACCCGGTGCTTCGTTAGTTCCGGCTAATAGTGAGCCAATCATAACAGAATCTGCTCCGCCAGCGATGGCTTTTACCACGTCTCCCGAAAAACGAATTCCGCCGTCAGCGATAATCGGTACGCCCGATCCTAAGATAGCTTTAGCCGATAAATGCACTGCCGAAAGTTGCGGCATTCCGATTCCGGCAATAATTCGGGTGGTACAAATACTTCCTGGTCCAACGCCTACTTTCACGGCATCTGCTCCGGCATCAACTAATGCTTTTGCCCCTTCGCCAGTAGCGACGTTCCCGCAAATTACGTCAAGGTCTGGGAATTTATTCTTGATGGCTCGCAGGGCGTTGATAACGCCCCTCGAATGTCCGTGAGCGGTGTCAATACTTACGACATCCACGCCTGATTTCACAAGAGCCGCAATGCGGTCTTCAATGTCGGGTGTCACACCAATTGCTGCACCAACCAACAAGCGACCCAATTTATCTTTAGCAGCGTTCGGGCGGTTGCGTTTCTTCAGAATATCTTTGTAAGTAATTAAACCAACCAAATCATTATGCTTGTTGATAATGGGTAGTTTTTCAATCTTGTGTTCTTTGAGAATATTCTCGGCTTGGTCGAGACTAATACCTTCTTGAGCGGTGATTAATTTTTCTTTCGTCATGACCATTTCAATCGGCATGGTCATATCATTTTGGAAGCGTAAATCGCGGTTTGTGACGATTCCGTAGAGCTTTCCGGCATCGGTAATAACGGGTATTCCACCAACTTTAAATTCCTGCATAATGCGGAGGGCATCGCCCACTAATGCATTAACTGGTAAAGTAATTGGGTCGATAATCATACCGCTCTCGGAGCGTTTAACCCTGCGAACTTGATCGGCTTGCAGTTCAATCGACATATTTTTATGAATCATGCCAATTCCACCTTCCTGAGCTACGGCAATTGCCATTTCGTATTCCGTCACGGTATCCATCGCGGCAGAAATCAACGGAATGTTCAAACTGATGTTTCGGGTCAACTTTGTGACCGTACTGGTATCGCGTGGAAGTATCTCGGAGTAAGCTGGGACGAGCAGAACGTCGTCGTAAGTAAGTGCTTCGTAAAGCAGTTTTGAAGAGTCAATCATGGGCAAATAATACGTTTAATCATTTGCCACGCAAAGCTAAGGTATTTATTTGGGATAATACGAAATTGATTGGAGAAAATATGAAAGAGGAGTTGGCACAATTCAAATTCTACTATGCAAATATTATATACTTGATTTCTCATTCAAATTCAATCATTCCAAAAATGAAAGTATTTATCCTTCTTCTGTCTTGTCTTCATCTGAACGCTCAGAATATCGAAACTGAGAAAGACGACGACGTCATTTTTACAACGTTTGGTACACCGCTTTCTTTCCCCGGCGGAATAGATTTGCTGAAAAGTTATCTCAAAAACAACGTAAAATATCCCGAAGTGCACCGTAGTTCTGGCATTAAAGAAACCGCATTTATGAAATCTTTCGTTGAAAAAGATGGGCGAATTTCGGGAGTGGAGCAAATAAAGAAATGCCCGAAAGAGTTCCTCGCCGAAGCCGACCGAGTGGCTTTAAATATGCCCCGTTGGAGTCCCGCAAAACATGGCTCTAAACTTGTGCGATGTTACTACGTCGTTCCCATAAAATTTTGCGAGTTGGTGAAGATTACCGTTGAATGTTGAGTATTGTCTATGACGAACAAGTTCTGCCGAGTGCAACGCGGCGGACATTTCTACGAATCTAAGAGCCGAAACGGGAATATCCTTCGTAGAGTTGGGGCAAATCAAATTCTTAATTTGTAAACCTGTAAAGATTCTAAAAAGCATAAATGAAGTAAGTGAAAGAATAAAGAGAATAAGAAACCCAAGTAGAAAAAGGCACTCATACTTTTGAACGAAACTATGCCTTTGTTTTGAGAATTGACTCATTTTATTGGTCACTTTTTTTGTGTTTCACAAAACTACCATCTCAACCAATTTTTCTCTTAGCTGCTCCGCATTCTTAAAATGAACCGTCTGAAAACCCAATTCCTTTGCGGTTCTGATATTGGCAGCATTATCGTCGATGAAGACGGATTCGTCGGCTTTGATATTGTAGCGGTTGAGAAGTAAATGGTAAATGGCGTGATCGGGTTTGATGAGTTTTTCTACGCCAGAAACCACAATGCCGTCAAACTGCTCAAAAAAGTCAAAGCGGTTGTAGGCAAAATCAATAGTTTCGGCAGACCAATTGGTGAGTCCGTAGAGGTTGTATTTCGGGCGTACTTCGTGTAGTATTTTTACCGTTTCGGAAATATTACTTTTCATCATCGTTTCCCATTCCCCGTAAAAAAGAGCAATCAAATCGTGGTGTTCGGGATGTTGATCTTGCAGCAATTTTGTGGCTTCGGCGAGTGGTCTTCCGCGGTCTTGCTCGATATTCCACGCATCGGTGCAGATATTTTCGAGAAAATATTCCATTTCGGCTTCGGTCTTGAAATGGTCTTTATACAAATAGCGGGGATTCCAATCTACTAATACGCCGCCGAAGTCAAATACGATGTTTTTGATGTTCATTTTGTTTCAAGGTTAAATCTAAGTTTTAGTTTGTTGATAGACTGCCTTTGACAGACTATTTTCGATTGCTTGTCGATCCGGTTTGCTCAGGCTGACAGTAATAATACTTGTTATACTGAGCCTGCCGAAGCGTTCTCTACAGATGACTTTCCCCCCGCCCGGCAGCTTGGTACGCTCGAATCGACACGCTTTCTTGTCCGTAAACTTAAATAATAATCTCATTTCGTCGCAATTTATCAAAAGAGAATTAACACATTGGTATTTAGATTTTTAGATATATTTTTGTAATTTTGTGCTTGATTTAGATAAATCGTTTGCAAAAAATCAATTTTTTAGATAAAAAAACTTTTTTAAAATGGCAGTAGCTACGAAAACATTTATACCAAGTAAGGTAAAAGATATTACCCTCGCCGATTGGGGACGCAAAGAAATTAACCTCGCCGAAGCAGAAATGCCCGGTTTAATGGAAATCCGTAAAGAGTACGGTCCTTCCAAGCCTTTGGCGGGTGCTCGCGTTGCGGGATGTCTGCACATGACTATCCAAACTGCCGTATTGATTGAAACCCTTGTAGAACTTGGTGCGGAAGTTACGTGGTCATCTTGTAATATTTTCTCCACGCAAGATCACGCTGCTGCTGCTATTGCTGCTGCCGGAATTCAGGTATACGCTTGGAAAGGTATGACCGAAGAGGAATTTGACTGGTGTATTGAGCAAACATTATTTTTCGGCGAAGAGCAAGCTCCGTTAAACCTAATATTAGACGACGGTGGTGACCTTACCAATATGGTTTTTGACCGTTATCCTGAATTGGTTTCGGGTATTAAAGGCCTTTCGGAAGAAACTACAACGGGTGTTCACCGTCTGTACGAGCGTTACAAAAAAGGAACATTATTGCTTCCTGCTATCAACGTAAACGATTCAGTTACAAAATCGAAATTTGATAATAAATACGGTTGCCGTGAATCATTGGTTGACGCTATTCGTCGTGCCACTGACTTAATGCTTGCCGGAAAAGTTGCGGTTGTTGCTGGCTACGGTGACGTAGGTAAAGGTTCGGCTGACTCACTTCGTGGAGCGGGATGTCGGGTAATGGTTACCGAAATTGATCCAATCTGTGCATTACAAGCAGCCATGGACGGTTATGAAGTTGTAACAATGGATGAAGCCGTAACACGTGCTCAAATCATTGTTACCGCAACGGGTAACTACAATATCATCACGGAGCGTCATTTTACAAAAATGCGTGATAAAGTGATTGTTTGTAATATTGGTCACTTCGATAATGAAATCGACATGGCGTGGTTGAACAAAAATCACGGAAAGTCAAAGTCGGTTATTAAGCCACAAGTTGACATGTACACCATTGATGGTAAAGATATTATCGTATTGGCGGAAGGTCGTTTGGTAAACTTAGGTTGTGCCATGGGGCACCCATCTTTCGTAATGTCTTGCTCGTTTGCTAACCAAACCTTGGCTCAGTTAGAGCTCTGGAACAATACCGGTGAGTACGAAAATAAGGTATATGTTCTTCCTAAAATATTGGACGAAAAAGTAGCGGCTTTGCACCTTGCTCACGTAGGTGCGAAACTGGATAACCTAACCACCGAACAAGCTGATTATATCGGTGTAACGAAGGCAGGTCCGTTCAAGCCAGAAATGTACCGTTATTGATATTTTTTTGGTAATAATATTATAGAAAGTCGCTACGTATCACACGTAGCGACTTTCTTGTTTAGTTATCCCTCGTGTTAAAAAGCATCAAATGTCATTGCTTTCACATGAAAGTATCATTGATTGTTAGAATCTAATTACAAAATATGTTCTAAATGAGCGATTTTTGTGCAGTTTTAACGCCCTTATAGCCCTACCTTTTTTTAAAAACCTTTATATGAAACTCTCAAAGCACATCGTTGAACCGGAATACTCAGTTAACCGTCCGGAAAAAGTTCTTCAATTTGGAACTGGTGTATTATTGCGGGCTTTGTGCGATTATTACATACACAAAGGTAATCAGCAAGAGGATTTTAATGGCTCAATAGTAGTGGTGAAATCAACTTTGGGAAGCATAGAGAATTTTAAAGAACAGGATAATTTATACACTGTTTGTGTGCGGGGAATTGACCGTGGAGTGTTTTCAGAAAAGAACGAAATTATATCAGCGATAAGTAGGGTCATATCTGCTAAAGATAATTGGAAAAGTATACTGGCAACCGCCGAAAGTGATGATATGGAAATTGTGATTTCCAATACGACCGAGGTGGGTTTGAACTATCAGGTAGAAAAGATAAATACTGAAGTATCGCCTGATTCCTTTCCCGCAAAGCTGACAACTTGGCTTTACGTACGTTACCAAGCGAATAAAAAAGGGATGATAATTATTCCTACCGAATTACTCGTTGACAACGGAAAAATATTGAAAGATGCCGTACTCCAAACCGCTGAAATAAGCGAATTAGAAACTGGTTTTATTGATTGGCTGAATAACGAAAACTCCTTTTGTAGCTCACTCGTTGACCGCATTGTTCCCGGAAAACCAGCCGCTAATAAAAAGAAAGAAATTGAAGAAAAACTGGGCTATCAGGATGATTTGATGACCATGGCGGAAACCTATTCGCTTTGGGCAATCGAAGGCGATACCAATGTGCGGGAGAAACTCGGCTTTGTTGATACAAGCAACCAAGTAAAAGTCGAGAAAGACATTCAAAAATACCGTGAACTCAAACTTAGGTTGTTGAATGGATCGCATACGCTCATGTGTGGATTGTCTTATTTAGCAGGTTTTGAACACGTAAAAGACGTGATGAATGATGAGCTGATGGAGAAGTACATTACTATTCTGATGCTGACCGAACTTGCTCCGGCTATTCCTTACGAAGTAGACGCAAAAATTGCCCAACGCTACGGCAGAGAAGTAATGGATCGTTTTCGTAACCCGAGCCTTGACCATAAATGGCTAAGTATTACGCTTCAATACACCATGAAAATGCGGATGCGGTGCATTCCAACGCTTATTAATTACTACGAAATTTTTGACACTGTTCCACAATATTTTGCCCGTGGCTTCGCGGCGTATTTACTATTCATGAAAACCACGAAAGTTGAAGACGGAAAGTTTTACGGTGAAAGTAACGGCGAACAGTACCTGATTAACTGCGATTCCGCCGAGTACTTCCACGAAGTATGGCAAGCCAATGACACCACGAACGTAGTAAAAATAATACTAAGCAACGAAGAACTTTGGGGGATTAACCTGGCTCATTTACCCGAATTTTCCCGAAACGTTGAAACGCACCTATCCAACATGCAAATGATTGGTGTACGCGAAGTTGCTTCCGCTCTGAATGTTTACGCCTAATACTAACTTCGCACTTGCTGAATTATCGCAATGGCTCGCTGCATGATGTCACGTACTTTATCAAAATCCTTGTTAGCAATGGTTTCTTTTGGAGCCAACTGAGAACCAAGACCGACGCAATTTGCTCCCGCACTGAACCATTCTCCAAGACTCTCTTTTGTTGGAGAAACGCCTCCAGTTACCATCAGCTTTACGTCTGGCATTGGCCCGCGTAAAGATTTTACGAACTTAGAACCCACGGCATCGCCGGGAAATATTTTAATCATTTCGGCACCCGCTTGGCGAGCGTTATAAACTTCGGTAACGGTCATTACGCCGGGCATCCACGGAATAGTATGCTTTTTACACAACGCCCCAACGGCTGGGTTAAATACCGGAGCTACAATAAATTCAGCTCCGATATCGATGTAGTTTTGAGCCATTTCTACGTCATAAATGGTACCTATTCCCAACGCTAAATCGGGCATTTCTTTCGACTTTAACTCGACAAGTTTTTTGAAATTCTCGAATGATTTTTCGGTGCGATTCGTGAATTCAAATACTCGTATTCCCGCTTCATAAGCAGCTTTCAGTACGCCCATGCACAGGTCCAAGTTGTTGTGCGTAAATAAAGGAACAATTCCTGTTTCTATGGCTTGGTCAACAATACTTTGTTTTCTCATATTTTTAAGTTTCGGCTGTCAGCTTACAGTAGTCAGCGGTTGTATTTTTTGGTTTAAATGAAAGGTTTTGGGTTAAGCTTGAAGATGAATCCTACTAATTATCACGCACAAAACTATCGATTATTGAGCGTTGATAACTGTTTATTATTTACTGAAAACTGACCGCTCAATTCCCATTTCCAATCCTCTCAATTCTGCTAATCCTCGCAAACGCCCAATTGCGGTGTAGCCAGGGTTCGTTCGTTTTGTTGGTGATAAATCGTCTAGCATTCGGTGGCCATGGTCGGGGCGGAAAGGCAAGCGGGTATCATTTCTGCCTTCGGCTTTTCTTCTTCTTTGTTCGGTCAATAACGCTTTCATTACGCCGTACATATCTACGTCACCGTCTAAATGGTCGGCTTCGTGAAAGTTGCCAAACTCGTCTCGTTTGGTTGCCCGAAGGTGAATAAAGTTAATGCGATTTCCCAACCGTTCTGCCATTCCTGCCAAATCGTTATCGGCACGCACGCCGTAACTTCCGGTGCAAAAGCATATGCCGTTCGCTTCGTGGTCAAAAGCGTCTAACAACATTCGTGCATCTTGCTCAGTACTGACTACTCGTGGCAAGCCTAAAATGGGGTAGGGCGGGTCATCGGGGTGAATGGCTAACTTCACACCATTCTTAGCAGCAACGGGAGCAATTTCTTTAATGAAATTGTACAAGTTTGTCCGAAGCTTTGCTTCGTCTATGTCTTCGTAAGTTTTCAGAATTTCGGCGAATTCTTCTACTGTAAAACTTTCTTCGCTGCCGGGCAATCCGGCAATGATATTACGGGTCAATTTTTCAATTTGTTGCTCATCGGCGGCATCAATCCAGCTCTTAGCTTTTTCTAATTGCGTAGCATTGTAGCCTTTTTCCGCATTCGGTCGTTTCAAGATGAAGCATTCAAACGCACAAAATTCGTTCATATCAAAACGTAATCCGGTTGAGCCGTCGGTCATTTTGTAGTCCAAGTCTGTTCGAGTCCAATCCAAAACAGGCATGAAATTATAGCAGATGGTATCAATCTCGCATTGAGCTAAATTTTCGATACTCTCCTGATAATTTTTAACGTAGGTCTTGAAATTTCCCGACGCTTTTTTGATGTCTTCGTGTACCGGAATACTCTCCACAACCGACCATGATAATCCGGCGGCTTCAATGATTTCTTTTCGCACTTTTATTTCTTCAACGCTCCAGACTACTCCGTTTGGGATATGGTGCAACGCCGAAACGATTCCGGTGGCACCAGCTTGTCTTATATCAGCAAGGCTGACGGGGTCGTTCGGGCCGTACCACCGCCAAGTTTGTTCTAAAGGCATATGTTTTTCGTTAAATTTTGATAGGTTTTGCCAAAGATAATGCGATTTCTAAACCTTTTTTGTCGATTTTTATGTTTTTATGAAAACTAAGCGGTCTTGTTTTATAATTGCAGACAGCTACGAAAAAGTTAATTTAATAGGCACCTACGTGAAAGAGCAGCAAAAAATATCCAATTCATCTAAAGTAATTCGTCTGCCCATTGTAGTAGGCATCACATTAGTAGCCGGAATCCTTATTGGAGCTACATTTTTCGGGAACAAAAAAATGTCGGGTGACGTCGCTAAATCATCCAACCTTTTTAAGGAAATCCTGATGTACGTTGACCGCAGTTATGTGGACGAAGTAGATACAGATTCACTGGCAGATTATGGCATTGCTAAAATGCTCGAAAAGTTAGACCCGCACACGGCTTACTTGCCCGTTGAACAGGCTAAAATGGCTCGGGAAGAACTGAACAACAACTTTGACGGAATTGGTGTAGAGTTTAATATTTACGAAGATACGCTTTACGTAGTTACGCCGCTTTCGGGTGGGCCTTCGGAAGACGTTGGTATTCAGAGTGGTGACGCCATTATCTCCGCAAACGCAACGAAACTTTACGGACCGAGTCTTGACAATCCGTTGGTTTTTAAGACATTAAGAGGTGAGCGTGGGACTGAAGTGAAATTGAAAATAAAGCGGCCAGGTTTTAAAGACCTTCTTGACTTTACAGTGGTCCGCAATCAAATTCCAACTTACTCCGTAGATGCCGCCTATATGATAGATGCCCAAACGGGGTACATCAAAGTCAGCCGTTTTTCGATTACTACGTACGATGAATTCAAAAAACATTTGACGACTTTGAAAGCAAAAGGTATGAGCCGTTTGCTGCTTGACCTGCGTGGAAATGGCGGAGGGTACCTTGATCGGGCGACTGATATTGCCGACGAAATGATTGGGGGTAATGACGTAATTGTTTACACCGACGGAAAAGATGATAGCGTAGATCAGAAAATACTTGCCGGGAATAAAGGCATATTCGAGCAAGGAAAATTAGTGGTTTTGGTAGATGAAGGAAGTGCGTCTGCTTCTGAAATCGTTTCGGGTGCCCTACAGGATTACGATCGGGGGATTATCGTTGGTCGTCGTACGTTTGGTAAAGGATTGGTGCAAGCTCCTATCACACTCTCTGACGGTTCGGAATTACGGCTTACCATCTCGAGGTATTACATTCCGAGCGGCCGTAGTATTCAGAAACCTTATACCTCAGGAAACCTCGAAGAATATTATGACGAACTTGGTGTACGCGGCAAAAACGGCGAATACCTTAACGCAGACAGCGTAAAGTCAAAGAAGGGAAAGCCTTACAAAACTAAAGGCGGACGTACAGTTTACGGCGGCGGCGGCATTACGCCCGACGTTTTTGTGCCACGCGATACCACTTATTCGTCCCGTTATTTGTTCGAGCTTTACGGCAAGAACATCATCCGGGAATTTGCACTCGAATACGCAAATAAGAACAAGAAAACGTTGGAGAAACAGCGTTTTGAGCAGTTCCTGAATAATTTTGAGGTTTCCGAAAGTCAGTTGAAAGAAATTATTGCGATGGGAACAAAGGCAGGTGTGAAATACAAAGCTGATGACTTTGCCCGATCAAAAAAATTCATAAAATCACAGGTGAAGGCAAATATAGCCCGACAAATCTGGCGGGAATCTGATGGGCTGAACAATAATTTCTATCAGGTTATCCATAAAGACGATGAAATGATTCAAACCGCGATGAAGCAGTTCAACAAAGTATTAAAGATGTAACAAAGAGTTAGAAGTATAAGTCACTTTCTCTATCGGTTTACTTGGTTGTAGCACTCGCTGCATTCCTTTAAATTTGTGAAATATCTAAAAATCTCTCTAAATTTCCCTTTTGTAGAAAGGAACCTTATACATTATGCAACCAAGAATATACTTAGATAACGCCGCTACAACGCCAATGGATCCGAAAGTGATCGAGGCGATGTTACCAATAATGATGGATAACTTTGGAAATCCGTCTTCTATTCACGCCCACGGGCGGCGGGCAAAATCAGAAGTGGAAAAGTCCCGCAAAAAAGTCGCGGAATTATTAAATACTTCACCTTCCGAAATTTTCTTTACGTCTGGTGGTACGGAGGCAGACAACACGGCTATTCGGTGCACTATTGAAGCGTTGGGTTTGAAACACGCCATCACTTCAGAAATCGAGCACCATGCCGTTTTGCACACGTTACAACACCTCGAAAAGCATGGTGTAATAGAACTGTCTTACGTTAAACTTGACGAGAAGGGGCATTTTGACGCCCAGCATTTGCAAGAATTGTTGGAGACAAAACCTCGTTCGCTTGTATCGTTGATGCAAGGTAATAACGAAATTGGTAACCTGATTGATTTAGAAGCTGTTAGTGAATTATGTAAATCTCACGATGCCATTTTTCACTCTGATACGGTGCAAACAATGGGGCATTACACTCATGATTTACAAGCAATAAAGACTGATTTTATTGTTGGAGCATCGCATAAATTCAACGGTCCGAAAGGTGTTGGTTTTCTGTACGTAAACGCTGGGACAAAAATTCACCCGTTTATTCATGGCGGAGCACAAGAACGCAATATGCGGGGAGGTACCGAAAACGTGTACGGAATTGTGGGATTGGCGAAGGCTCTTGAACTGGCCTACGAAGGAATGGAAAGTCACCGCTCGCACATTGAAGGCTTGAAACAGCAAATGATTTCTGGCTTATCGCAACGCATCGAAGGAATAAAATTCAACGGTGATTCGGCGAATTTAGATCGAAGCCTTTACACCGTGCTTAACGTAAGCTTGCCGCCTAATGACGGAAACGACATGCTACTTTTTAACTTAGATATCGACGGAATTTCGTGTTCGGGTGGAAGTGCTTGCAGCAGCGGAACAGACATTGGTTCACACGTTTTGAACGCCTTGAACGCCTCGCCGCAACGCGGAAACGTTCGGTTCTCTTTCGGGAAATTTAATACTGAAGCCGAAATCGACAAAGTGGTTGACGTAGTTTCAAGAATGTACGAAACTGCAATCGTTTAAAGTTGTCTTACGAGGGAAGGGTGAAACTTTTTTCGGTTAAAAAGAGAACGGTTAAAGGGGAAAAGCTATTACTTGCATTTCTAACGAAAGGTTCTTACTCTCAAAAGCTAACTCCCCCCAAAATGCGTCTTAAAAATAAAACTGCCCTCATTACTGGAGCCGGACGCGGAATTGGCAAAGCCATTGCTTTGGGTTTTGCCCGCGAAGGAGCGGATGTCATCATCAATGAACTAACTGGAAGCGATTACGCCGAGAAAGTTGCCGATGAGATTCGGGAGATGGGGCAGAAGTCATCCGTGATTTATGCTGATATTTCTAAGGTTGATGAGATTAAAGCGATGTTTCAAATGATAGAAGTCATTTATGGGAAACTGGATATTTTAGTAAATAACGCTGGAGTAACGGGCTGGAGCGATTTCTTTGAAACCACCGAAGAGATATTCGATAAAGTAATGAGCGTAAACCTAAAAGGAACGCTTTTCTGCTCCATTGAAGCCGCCAAAATTATGCGAACGAACGGCGGCGGAAGCATCATTAATATCTCTACTATTTGTGCCGCTTTGAGTGTCAAAAATCTGATAACCTATTCTACAAGTAAGGGTGGTATTCACGCCATGGCGGAACAAATGGCGGTTGAACTTGCTCCGTACAATATTCGGGTAAATACTTTCGGACCAGGACCGGTAAACGTAGAACGGAATTTACAAGAAGACCCAAACTACCGCACAAACTGGGGAAATATGATTCCACTCGGACGAACTGCCGAGCCGGAAGAAATGATTGGCCCTGCCGTTTTCTTGGCGTCTGATGAATCCTCTTACGTTAGTGGTCAGCTATTTTACGTTGACGGAGCGTGGAGCGTTCAGGGTAAAATACCAGTAAATAGTATGGATTCGCAATTGAGAAATACGGGTGATAAGTAGGGCTTTATAGTATATGATTTCTTGTGAAATAACAGAATTGAATGGTAGGTAGCTTTTAAAAGAAGACGGCCCTCAAAGAGAGCCGTCTTGCTTTTTTAATCACTTAATTTAAATTGACAATTACGTATCACATCGTACTTCCTTCCCCACCTGATTTTAAGTCAGAGTTTTTTACAGAACGTATCTTTTTATTCTCCGTAAATTTCATGTTTCCTAACTTATAAGAGAAAGTCAGTTTCACATTTTGGTTATAGATATAATTGGTATTCTGCTGCGTAAAAAGCGGCGAATCCATGGTGGTTTGAAACTGCATTCCGCCAAAGATATTTTCTACCGCAAGCCCCACCGTTCCTTTCTTATCTTTCGTTTCTTTCCTCACGCCGATGGAGTACATCGGTGTTCCGGTGCGTGTTCCTTGTAGCACTACGTTGTTCCCTCTGAAACCCGCAAAGCCCTGAATTCCCCAGCCGTTATCTAAAGTTATTTGGGATGATAACCTTCCGTTGAAAGCGATACCGTCGTTGTTAACAGTTGCGTAACCATCAAGGGTTTGAACTTGCCCTTCGAGGTAATTGTAGAACAAATCAACTCCACCATTTACTGACCATTTTGGCGTGATAAAGAAATTTCCGAACAAGTTAACACCCGCTACTTTCTGTGTTCCAGCGTTTTCGTAACGTGAAATAATTGCTCCAAAGAGTGTATCAGAAGGCGTGCTGATTTGTGAAATGGCATTGGTAGTCTGACGACCAAAGAACGACGCATTTATGTAGTTACGCCCAAACGACCTGCTAACGCTCAACTCTACGTTATTCGATATTTCGGGGCGTAAGTTCGGGTTTCCGATTGTAATACTGTACGGATTTGAAGCGTTGAAGTTTGGGTTTAGTTGTTGTAAACCGGGGCGTGTAATGCGGTTATTATACGCCAGTTTCAGGGTTGTTGCATTGAATGTTTTCGAGATATTTATACTCGGTACGATGTTCCCGTATGTGGGCAAACTCAACGCAGCTTCATTTGAAATTCCCGTTATTTCGGTGTGTTCGTAACGAACGCCCGTCTTGAAATTGATCTTATTTTTCGTGGAAAAAGTGTAAGACAAATAACCCGCCGTAATATTCTGATTATAGTTCAATAAACCCGATGGGTTGTTCAAGTCCAGTTGGTAAGTGCCGTTCTGCCCAACTAAATAACTGAAGTTGCTGTTTACTTCCCGCATGATACGTTTTGCTCCAACTTCAAAGATTTGGTTCTTTTTTATCGGTGTAACGTAATCCGTTTGAAACGTGATTTCACGGTTTACGTTGTCGTTGAGGTTACGTTGCAGAAACGGCAACTCGTTATTAATATCGAAGATAGATGCGTCAAAATTATTCGTTAGGTTATTTTGACTGTATTGCGTAGAAACCGATCATTCCTGACCAGGCTTATAGATTTTCACGTAGTCTAAATTAACACCCACGTTGTTAGAAAGGTCTTTAGAATCTACGGTGCGGTTGCGGTCAGAAAGCAGCTCATCGCCACGATATTGCAGGATGCTAAAATCTTGGTCACGATTAAAATTCCGAGTTCCGAAAGAAACACCACCCGTGATGTATTCATTCTCCGAAATTTCGTAATCAACGCCTAAACTATATCGCCCAAAAATTCCTAAGTCTTTAGAATCAGAAGTTTGGTTTGTGATTGAGTTTTCGGTTGCTCCAAATGTTGTTTGATTCAAAACCGTGGAGGCATTATTGTAAAACGAACGCCCGAAACCGCCAAGTGTAAAACCAAATTTCCCAACCTTTAAATTTCCGTTCACGCCGAGGTTTGAACCCCGAAGTCCGGCTCCGACATCAACTGATAAGTTATAGCCCTGAATCGTTGATTTCTTCGTAATAATATTGATAATTCCGGTTGAGCCTTCGGCATCATATTTAGCAGACGGCGAAGTGATTACCTCAACGGTTTTTATTAAATCGGCGGGTATCATTTTTAAAACATCAGCTACGCTGCTTGCCACAATGGTAGAAGGTTTATTGTTTATCAAAACCCGCACGTTTGAGTTTCCGCGAAGCGAAACGTTCCCGTCAAAATCAACGGTCAGCATTGGTACTTTACGAAGTACATCTGCTCCGTCTCCGCCTTTAGAAGTAATATCGTTTTCAGCGTTATAAACTAAGCGGTCAACCCGTTCTTCGATCAGCGATTTCAAACCCGTCACTTCCACTTCATTGAGCATATTAGCACTCAAAGCTAGTTTTATTACGCCCAAATCTACGTCTTCGCCTTTTATCACTTTTACGTTTGGTACAATCAACTCGCTGTAACCGATAAACGTGATTTTAAAGGCATAAGTACCGGGTGCAATACGGATGAAATCGAACGCCCCTTTCTCGTCCGCCATTGTACCATCAAGAATTTTCTTCGTATCATTATCAAGCATTGCAATGGTAGCGTATTCTACCGCAATAGTTGCCGTCGAATCAATGACGTAGCCGCTAATTTTTGAATTGCCCCGTAGGCGGTTGCCTTCCAAATTCAGTTCCTGACTGGAAGTATCGCGGGTTGGGCGGGCGTTTCCATCACCGCTTTGTCCACCACCACTCGGAGGTCCTCCCTGAGCATATGCTTGTGAAAACGTGAGTAAGAATATAAGTATCGAGCCGAGTAAGTTTTTCATTGTGCCTTTTGGTTAAACTGAAATGACGACTCAAATGTCTGTGATAAAAACTTACTTCATTCAGGTATTCTACGGTCAGCAGAAACGGCTCGACAAACGGGCGTTTTTAAGAGTTTTTGTTAAGTATCAGTTAAAGCCGCCGAAGCATCGAGGATTTGCCCCAATGTGTCGAAAATATGGCTATTAGGCATTGAGTGGCAGTGGTAGCATCTTTTTTTGGTAAAAGATTAGCTACATTTGGGTTCATCTAAATCACCAATCAATGGCCGCACAACCGTTTTTTAGACGTAATCGGATTTTACTGGTACACTTCTTGTTTTGGTGTCTCTATTTCTCGTTTTTCTTTTATCAGATTTCGTTTGGTAGAGGAAACCGCGAAGCACCAGACTATTGGCGTGCGTTTGTAGATGCGTTGTTTCAGGCGGTTAGTTTAGCAGGCATAAGTTACTTCAATTATTTTATTTTACTTCCTCGTTTTTTGAAGCACCAAAACGGATTTCGCTATTTTGTTGAAATCATAGCTATCATCTGTCTCGTTGTACCGTTTCAATTGTATGTTAAACACGAAATCTACGAGTCAGTTATAAATTCTAGGCGTTATGACTTCTTTTTTCGGACATCCTTTATCATTCAGCATACGCTTAATGTAGTTTTGGTAATGGGCTTCGTAGCGATGCTCCGTTTTGCCAACGAATGGTTTGATTTGCAAGCCCGTAGGCAAGAAATAGAAAACGACAAACTCGCCACCGAACTGCGGTTTTTGAAGGAGCAGATCAACCCGCACTTTTTATTCAATACGTTAAATAATCTGTACTATCTGGCTCATTCGCAGTCGCCAAAAACGCCCGATATTATTGCTAAATTATCGCAGATGATGCGGTACATGATTTACGAATCAAATCAGGAAAAAGTACCCATCGAGAAGGAAATTGAATATATAAAAAATTATATTGAACTCGAAAAGATGCGTTTGGAGGATGATTTTGTCGTGCAATTTGACATAATCGGTGATTATCAGCGTATTCGTATCGCTCCATTTATATTTATCACGTTTCTTGAAAATGCCTTTAAGCATGGCGTTATGAGTGGTGAAAACGGTAAAATTACCTTGAACTTATACTTTGAAGGCAATGAGTGTTTTTACGAAGTCACCAACACCGTTGTCAAAAGCAGCTATACCGCCCCAAAGGGCATTGGCTTACTCAATGTGCAACGCCGTCTGAACCTTATTTATCCCGAAAAGCACGTACTGAGCGTGGAAAAAAAAGGTGATATTTTTACTGCGAAACTGAGTTTGGAATTATCATAGTTTAAACTGACATCTAAAAATGACTTGCATAATTGTAGAAGACGAGCCGTTAGCCCGAAAATTGATGGAAGCACACGTTCGGAACACTCCGAATCTAGAACTCGTGAAATCGTTCGGGAATCCGCTTTTGGCGTTAGAATTCCTGAGGGAAAATAATGTTGATATTTTGTTTTCGGATATTCAAATGAAAGAAATTACGGGGATTGCGTTATTGAAGTTATTGCAAAAAAAGCCACTAATTATTTTAACAACTGCTTATTCTGAATATGCTCTTGAAGGCTATGAGTTGGACGTACTGGATTACCTTTTGAAACCCATCACGTTCGAGCGTTTTTTGAAGGCAGTTGAAAAGGCTTCCGCCCGATTATCGGAAACTAACTCAGTTTTGATAAAGTCAAATAATATACTTGACAATAAGATAACTAATGACTTCATCTTCTTAAAAGATGGCACAAAGCTTATCAAAGTAAAGCTATCTGACATTCGATATATTCAAGGATTGAAAGATTACGTAAAAGTGGTTGCGGAAGACCGTCAGATTGTAAGTTTACAGACTATGAAGTCTTTGGAAGAAACCCTTCCGAAAACGCAGTTTATTCGCATTCATAATTCTACCATCGTAGCCTTTGCTGCCATCGAAGAAATTGAACGGGAACGCATTAAAATTGGAAAGGAATATTTCAGTATCAGCGATAGCTATAAGAAAGATTTCAAGGAATTTGTGGAGGGAAAGAGGATATAGGACCGTATCCGCCGAAAAAAGTAGCCGAATTATCAAACGAATGAATTTCTTTAAAGGAGCATTTCTTATTTTTGTGAGATTTGTATCAATAATCAGCTTAATTATATCACACAATGAAAAAAACAATTATCGCTTTTGCATTACTCACAACTACATTTGCTGCTTCGGCACAAACCTGGACGGTGGATAAGTCCCACGCTGGGGTTAAGTTTGAAATCACACATATGATGCTATCTGACGTGTCGGGAAAATTCAAAAACTACGATGCTACTTTTATTTCTTCAAAAGAAGACTTCTCAGACGCAAAGTTCAATTTCTCAGCCGATATTTCGAGCGTCGATACTGACAATACAATGCGGGATGGTCACCTTCAGGGAGATAGCTGGTTCGATGCTGCCAAGAATCCAAAAATGATATTTACCAGTACTTCTTTCATAAAGCTATCGGGAAATAAATACAAAATGACTGGAAACCTGACCATGAAAGGCAAGACTGTTCCCGTTGCGTTAGATGTGACGCTAAACGGTCCGGTGACTGATCAACGTTCAGGAAAGAAAAAGGTAGGTATTAAAGCTACAGGGATTGTTGATCGTACCAAATGGGGTGTCGGTGGTGAAGGAAACGTGCCTGTATCAGAAGAATTATCAATTACTGCCGCTGGTGAATTTGTCGGAAGCTGATACTTGCAATCGTAATTATACCTTACTAATTATCGTGAAAGCCGTCCCATTTGGGGCGGCTTTCTTGTTGGTTTCAAACAGAAGTGCTTACCTTTAATATTAAAATAATTTAAAAAATTCAACCCGATGAAAAAACTCCTTCTCATAATTCTCTTTTTACCGTTACTTTCGGTCTGTCAATCCATTATTCCAGTTCCTGTAAACTACGAACAAACCAGCGATATGTTTATGCTTGATAATCAAGTGAGCATTGATGTACGAACGGAGCATGAAGAGGTAAAACGGATGGTAGAGCAATTTGCTCAAATCACGTTCCGCTCTGGTACAAAGATGAAATTTAAACCTGTTGCGAATCCGAGCCAGCAAGACAAAGTAATTATTTTTGACCTAAATAAAAGTCCTGATAATCAACTGGGCGAAGAAGGATATACGCTCGAAGTAAAGAATGAAAGTGTAAAAATTGTGGCTAATAAGCCCGCCGGAATCTTCAACGGGATTCAGACGCTTCGTCAACTTTTGCCTGCTGACTACGAACGTAAGGATATGGCAATGGGAATTGGAATGTTGATGGGTTGTAAAATTACGGATTACCCACGCTTTCAGTGGCGGGGATTAATGTTAGATGTCAGTCGCCATTTTTTTACGGTAGAAGAAGTGAAAGAGTATATTGATATGATGGCACGGTACAAATTTAATATGTTACACTGGCACTTAACTGATGATAATGGCTGGAGAATTGAGATAAAATCACTTCCGAAACTTACGGAAGTAGGAGCGTGGCGGGTAGAACGCTTCGGGCACTATGGCGAACGCAAAGACCCGCAACCTGATGAACCCGCTACTTACGGTGGGTTTTATACTCACGAAGACATTAAAGAAATTGTAGCCTTCGCGGCAGAAAGGAATGTTTCCATATTGCCCGAAATTGACGTTCCTGGTCATAGTTTAGCCATATTAGCGGCGTACCCCGAACTATCTATTGACGGCGGAAAACGCTACGTAAATCCTGGAACTGAGTTTTCCGAATGGTACGCCGATGGCACATTTAAAATGCTCGTTGATAATACGCTAGATCCCTCAAACAAAAAGGTTTACGAAGTATTAGATAAGGTATTTACTGAAGTAGCTGCTCTTTTCCCAAATGAGTATATTCACGTTGGTGGCGATGAAGCTTACCACGGCTATTGGGAAGCTGATGAAGATAACCAGAAACTGATGAAGAAAGAAGGTCTTAAAAACGGGCATGAACTGCAAGGCTACTTTTTAAAACGAGTTGGCGAAATAGTACGCAGCAAAGGAAAAAAAGTAATTGGTTGGGATGAAATCTTGGAAGGCGGTTTATCTTCAGATGATGCCGTCATGAGTTGGCGTGGAATGAAAGGTGGGATTGAAGCAGCAAAGTTGGGACATCCCGTAGTGATGACCCCTACTACATTTGCCTATTTGGACTATACTCAGGGTGATCATACGGTAGAACAGCCAATCTACGCTAATTTAAGTTTACGCAAAGCGTATTCTTTCGAGCCCGTTCCTGACGGGGTGGATTCAAAATATATACTGGGTGGACAAGGAAACCTCTGGACGGAACAAGTACCAACAATCCGTCACGCATTTTATATGACGTACCCCCGAGCGTTAGCTATTTCAGAAACATTATGGAGTTCTAAAGAACAAAAGGATTGGACTAGTTTTGTTAGTCGTACGGAGCAACATTTTACCAGATTTGATGCGTACGAATCTTCCATATCCAAGGCTGTTTATGATCCCATCGTAAAGACTAAAAAAGAAGATGGCAAGTTGGTTGTTACTATTACTTCAGATTTACCTAATACTGAGTTGTATTACACAATCAATAATACGTTTCCAGATCAATATACTTCCAGATATACTGACTCTATAATCATTCCCGAAGGTGATATAATCTTAAAAGCTGTGACTTACCGAAACGGTCGCCCGATTGGTCGTATGCTCTCCATTCCGCTTGATGAACTTGAGAAAAGAGTTGGTAAATAATAATAAATAGAGTTTCTTTTATAAATGGTTCAAGAAAAAATCTGGGTAATGCTCAGTACTTGAGTGACTTAAAAAAAACACGTTAAAATGACGTGTTTTTTTTTGAATCAATTTTAGGATAGTATTATTCAAAGTATTAATATTGCTATTTCTTATGACTCTATTAATTTAAAGTTGTATTAAAACAACTTTTTAATCACTTAATTATCTATCTATCTATGAAGGCAAAAAATTTACTTAAATGCCTTTCTCTTAGTTTTCTACTTTTCTTTGTGTCAGACGCTTTTGCTCAGTCAAAGGTGACCGGTACGGTATTAGATGAAACTGGAGGAGGAGTTCCTGGTGTGAGTGTTTCTGTGAAGGGAACAACCCAAGGGACAATTACAGACGGAGACGGAGCTTATACGCTCAGCGTAACCGCAACTAGCCCAGTTCTTGTGTTCAGTTCAATTGGTTACGCAACGAAAGAAGTTTCTTTGGATAACCAAACGATTGTGAATGTTACGTTATTGGAAGACTCACGCAACTTAGAAGAAGTTATCGTAACGGGTTACACTATTACGAATAAGAAGGAATCAACCGCTGCGGCTTCGATTGTAAAAGCTAAAGACTTACAGCAGATTCCGTCTGGTAACGTTGAGCAGCAACTACAAGGTCGCGTGGCTGGTCTTACTGTTATTACAAACGGTCAGCCCGGTACAGCGAGTATTATCCGTGTACGTGGTTTTGGTGCCTTTGGTGGTAACGAGCCGCTTTACGTAGTAGATGGTATCCCTGTTGGATCTATTGATTATGTTTCGCCAGATGATATCGCAAGTACTACGGTACTTAAAGATGCTGCTGCTGCTTCTATCTACGGTGCCCGTGCTGCCAATGGTGTAATTGTAATTACAACAAAGCAAGGTACAAAAGGTAAAAGAGGCGTTCAGGTTTCTTACGATGGTTTCGTTGGTTTTACTGATCCTAATGTTGGTGGTTCTCCTGACATGCTTTCGCCACAAGAGCAAGCTGATTACACGCATATCGCGTACCGTAACAACGCTGCTGCAAATGGTACTGCACCTCAATACACGCATCCGCAATTTGGTAATCAAGCCCAAGCTACTCTCCCAGATTGGTTACATGCCAATGGACAAAATGGTGTACGTGGAGCAATTGACCGTGCCGCGATTGATGCTGCTCAGGCAGCCGATCCAGAAAACGTTTTCTTATTTGCTCCTAACCGTGCAGGTACTGACTGGTACGATGCAATTACTCGTACGGGTCTTTTGATGCGTCACGGACTTGGATTCTCAGGTGGTAGCGAAACAAGTCGTTATTACATGGGTATCAACTTACAAGATCAAGCGGGTATTTTAATCAACAACGATTTCAAACGTTATACATTTCGTATGAACTCAGAGTTTGATTTAGGAAAGCACGTACGTTTCGGAGAGAACCTTCAGGTTACTTACCGTACGGTACGTGGTCAAGGTGGTGGAAATGGTGGTGCAGGTGTGGCTTCGGATGAGAATGCTTTACTTCAAGCTTACCGTATGCCGTCAATCATTCCAGTATATGATGAATATGGCAATTATGCCAGTACACGTGCTGCCGGTTTTAACAATCCACGTAACCCAGTTCGTGATCGTGAAAACCAACGCAACGACCGTAACTTCTCGTTGGCTTTAACAGGTAACGTGTATATGGAGGTTGAACCAATCAAAGATTTAGTATTCCGCTCAAGTCTTGGTGGTAATCTCTTTAATAGTACGTACCGTTTCTACGGTTACCGTTACTTAGGTGATTCTGAGCCACAGGCAAGTAATAGCTTCGGTGAAGGTAGTGGCTACGGCTTAGGCTGGACGCTAACAAACACCGCTCAGTACAAGTTTAACGTGGGCAAAAATGGCTTCCGTATCTTAGCGGGTCAGGAAGCTCTTAATACAGGTCAAGGACGTTCCATTAACGGTAGTGGTATCAATCCATTCTCTATGGATACTGACTTCGTAACACTTAGTGCTGTACAAAGCCCATTTGTACAAAGTAGTCTTTATAACGGAGTGAATTTTTATTCACTTTTTTCTAAGTTAGACTATAACTACAATGAAAAGTACTACGTAACTGCGGTTGTTCGTCGTGATGGTTCGTCTCGTTTTGGTGCTAACCAACGCTACGGTACATTCCCAGCGTTCTCAGCAGCGTGGAGAATTACGAGCGAAGAGTTTATGAAGAGCCTCCCAGCAATTTCTGACTTGAAACTACGAGTTGGATACGGTGAAATGGGTAACTCAAACAACGTATCGCCAGATAATCAGTACTCTCTTTTCGGTGCAAACCTTGGGAACTCGTTCTACCCAATTAGTGGTGCGAATAGTGGTGCATCTGAAGGTTACTACCGTACGCGTATTGGTAATCCAGACGCAAAATGGGAAACATCAGTTAGTTCAAACATTGGTATTGACGCGACGTTGCTAAACGGTCGCTTTGAGTTTGCCTTAGACGTTTGGAGAAAAGATACTCGTGATCTGTTATTTGGTGCTCCGGTACCTGCCGTAGCTGGTGCATCTGCCGCAGCTCCATTAATTAACATTGGTTCGATGCGTAACCAAGGTATTGATATCCAGTTAATCAACCGTGGCAAAATCTCCGAGGAGATTAGTTATAATGTTACTTGGAACAATACTTTCTTACAAAACGAAATTACAGCCTTGAATCCTGGTGTTGATTTCATCGGTGGTCGTGCCTTCCGTGGTATCAGCCCGATTCGTAATCAGGTGGGTCAGTCCTTATCTTCTTTCTTTGGTTACAATGTATTAGGTTACTTTGGGTCGCAGGCAGAAGTAGATAACTCACCGGCACAAGATGGAGCTGGTGTAGGCCGCTTTAAATACGAAGACGTAAACGGAGATGGTAAAATCACGCCAGATGATAGAACATTCATTGGTAGCCCAGTAGCTCCGTACAGTGGTGGTCTTAACTTTGGTGTTGAATACAAAAACTGGGACTTCAACGTTTATACAGCTTACTCTGTAGGTAACGAAATCTTTAACATGTCAAAGTGGTTTACTGATTTCTTTGGTACGTTTGAAGGAGCTGGTAAAGGTGTACGTGCAAAGCAGTCATGGACTCCTGAATTAGGAAATGATGCTTTGGCTCCAATCTGGGAAAGTGTTTCTAACATCAGTACTAGTGGTGCAGAGAACTCGTGGTATGTAGAAGATGGTTCTTACCTACGTGTTCAGAATATTTCTTTAGGTTACAACCTAAATCCTGGACTAGCTTCAAAGCTTGGCTTAAAGAGAGCAAGAATTGCAGCTTCAGCCAACAACGTGTTTACTTTAACTAAGTATTCAGGTCTTGATCCATCGGTTGGTGGAAGTGCTGATAGCACCTTTGGAATTGACGTAGGAAATTATCCTGTAACACCAAGCTACAACATCGTGTTAAATCTTGGATTTTAATTAAAACTTAAAACATTATAAATTTCTAAAAATGAATAGACTATCAAATTTAAAGAAAATGGGGCTTACGGTACTTGCCGTTACTACGCTTACATTTTCTTGCCAAGACAGTTTCTTAGAAGTACTTCCTACGGGATCTATCGGAGAGGCACAACTGTTAAGTTCGGCTGGTATTCAAGGTGCCTTGATTGGTGCTTACGCTCAAGTTGCAGGAAAAGGCTACACTAGACTAGCTGCACCTAACAACTGGGTATATGGAAGTATTATGGGTGGTGAGTCAAATAAGGGTACTGATCCAGGTGACTTTACTACCATTAATCCGCTACAACGTTACGAAGTTGACCCGACCAACGGTGAGTTGAACGGTACGTGGGCTGCAAAATACGAAGGTATTGCCCGTGCAAACTCAACCATTCGTTTGGCTACAAAATCAGATCAAATTAGTGAGGCAACGAAAACGGGTGTAATTGCTCAGGCTCGCTTCCTACGTGGTCACTATTATTTTGAGTTGAAAAAACTCTTTAACAGTGTACCATACATTGATGAAACAACTGATTACGGTTTAGGCATTGAAGAAATACCTAACTCTCCAGACTTTTGGGATAAAATTGAGGCAGATTTTAAATTTGCCATGGATAATCTTCCTGAAACTTGGTCTGATGCTGGACGTGTAAATAAATGGGCGGCTGCCTCTTACTTGGGTAAAGCCTATTTGTACCAAAAGAAGTTTGCTCAGGCTCAAAGTGTGTTCACTGATGTAATCAACAACGGTGTAACTACTAATGGTAAGAAGTACGGTTTAGTACCTCAGTTTGCTCAAATATTTAACGCGGAGAATGACAACCACGAAGAGTCAATTTTTGCAATTCAGTCGTCTAATAATACTGGAAGTGTAAACAATGCTAACTCTTTTGATGATTTGAACTATCCATACAACACCGGTCCTGATGGCCCGGGTAACTGTTGTGGATTCTTCCAGCCTTCGTTCTCGTTAGCAAACTCTTTCCGTACCGAAAATGGTCTACCATTATTAGACGGATCTTACAATACTGCCGCAAAGCAGTTGAAAAATGATTACGGAGTAGAAGCAGACGCGGCGTTTACAGAAGATGCAGGAGAAGTTGATCCACGTTTAGACCACACTGTTGGTCGTCGTGGTATTCCTTACCTTGACTGGATCGAGCATCCGGGTAAGGCATGGATTCGTGCTCAACCTTACGCTGGACCTTATTCCCCAAAGAAGTTTGTGTATTACAGATCTCAGGAGAATTCGTTCACTGATGGTAGTTCTTGGACGCGTGGTTACGCTATCATGAACTTTAATATCATTCGTTTTGCTGACGTATTATTGATGGCTGCTGAAGCAGAAATCGAAACCGGAAACTTGAATAAAGGTCGTGAGTATACCAATTTGGTAAGAGCTCGTGCTGCAAATAAAGACGGATGGGTTATGGAGTATGACGGAAGTAAGACCGCTGCTAACTATCAAATCAGTCAGTACACTGCTCCGTGGACTAACGCGGATGTAGCTCGTAAGGCAGTTCGTATGGAGCGTATGCTTGAGCTTGCTCAGGAAGGTCACCGCTTTTTCGATTTAGTTCGTTGGGACATTGCCGCTGAAACGCTTAATGCTTACTTAGCTTATGACGGTAGCATACTGATAACTAAGCTTGGTGGTGCTAAATTTACAGCTGGTAAAAATGAGTACTTACCAATTCCATTGCCTCAAATTGACGTTCAGGGAACTGACGTATTGAAGCAAAATCCTGGGTACTAATAACCGAGTGCAAATACAGTTTATAGTCAAAGGAGATAGATTATTCTATCTCCTTTTTCTTGTTTAAGACTTTAAGTTATTGATATTATTACCTATGAATTATCTGTAGAAGGGTTTCAGATTTTGTGCAAAGTAGGTTCATCTCATAGTATTTTGCTGTAAATCTGTTCTACAACCGATTCGTGCTAATTTATAGAATAATAGGTACTTGTTGGTGCGAATTTAGTGCTTGCATGAAACGAGCATGCACAGCGTCTCGTCCCTAAAATCGATAAGAATAATTAGCTAGTACAGGGTTTGTTCGTAAAAATAACGGTTACTTCAATTATTATATTGAGTGTGCGGGTCGCCTCTGTGATTGAGATACTCCGTACAGATTGTCTGCGAGAGCCCGCCCGGCGTGACATTCGAAATTTCTATGAACAAGCCTTGTTAAATGGTAGTAGCTTTCGGGTTACTACTATTTTTGGTTTTATAGGTTTCATTTTGGTTTTACCCTGCTGGTGCATTTGGTTTGAGGTAAGTAAATGATTAGAAAAATGTGGGCATTACTGATTATAAATGTCGGTGAATTCCTTTACGAACTACCCCCAAACTCTTTCCAATTTAGTCAATCATAAACTCCTGCTTTAATATTCCATTTATCCTTTCTGCCGCTGCATTTTCGTGGGGTTTGAATCTTGGGGTCATACTGCATTGAATACTGCCTTTATAGAAGACTGGCTGATAATAGGTCGGCACAATATTATATGGTTCTGTCAGAATGATGGATTAAGGCGAGATTATTTCCGATACGGTAGCCTGGTGTTCCAAAAAAGCTTTCTGTTTTCCCAAAAGTTTACCTGATACTCAAGCTTCGTGGTGCGTTGTTCTGGTGTTTTTAGCATATTTGACAGCTTTTTGCTTTCCCAGTCAAATGTACCGAATTTACGTAATCAAGAATGTTAACGTCGAACGGGATTGAGTACCATATTTATGCTGGGTAGTATAAGTTGATAAACGATTCTCTTTAATCTCACGTACTACTTCCAACTCATACTATAATCGTGTTAGGTAAGCTTTATATAATTGACCTGTTTCTTCATAACGACGCTTTTTTGTGTATCGTTATGTCAGGACAAGACACCTCTCTAATTTAAAAAAGGTTACCCGAAATTCGGGTAACCTTTTTTAAATTAATAGTAACTGAACCTGATCAATAAGCAGGATCTTGCGTCAACGTAGGAACACCATCTTTCGCTGAGCGGTCAATAGCATTCAAAGGTATTGGGAAGTACTCGTTCTTTCCTTTTTGGAAAGTAGCACCTGCCAGATACGCACGGTTGTCTTTTTCTTCCGTAAGGTATTTATTCAGTACTGTGGAGGCAACACCCCAACGTACTAAGTCGAAGAAGCGGTGTCCTTCCATACCAAATTCCAAACGTTCTTCGAAGCGAACTGCCTTGCGAGCGGTGGCTTTATCTGTCCACGGGGCATCGTAGGTTTTAATTAGGTAATTTGCTGCTGGTAGAGGCTTTCCATCAGCTCCGTTAATGATTTGGTAATCATCACGTGAACTGGTAAGCTGTTCTGCCTTAGGCACAAAACCTGCTGGATTTGCCGCCCGAGCACGCACCATATTTACTAATTCTTTTGCTCTTTCTAAGTTGCCTAATTCAACCTCAGTTTCGGCTAACCAAAGTAATACCATTCCGTAACGCATGATACGGTAATTGTTACTAGACATATTTCCCCAACCGCTAATTCCAAAACCTGCTCTCTCCGCAATATGCTTTTTAGGCGAGTAAGGTCCGGCGTAAGTTTGGTCGCGAATAAAGTCACTACCGTGAATCTTGAAGTCAATAAACAGAATGTTCCGACGACCAAGAGTATGGTCTAAGCGAGGATCAAGAGAGCCTGTATAAGCCTCAAATGACTCGGAGTAAGATAATCCTTGATCGTTCTTTACATCTACATCATTGAAGGTATCTAATAACGGCAATCCTTGCGGAGAAGTCTTGAATGCATTTACTAAATTTTGTGATGGTTGATAAAAACCACAGCAACCCCACGGAGAGATATAAGGGTGAGCAAGACCTACTCCAGCTGTAGCGGCTGCATCAGAGGCACTACTTACCGCATATTGTATTTCAAAGATTGACTCTTTGTTATTGCGACTCACAATTCGAAAGTTATCATCAAATTTATCAGCTAACGAGTACTTACCGCTATTCACGATTTGTTCTAACAAGGCTTTCGCTTCTTGTAGTTTCGCCGTATTAGCAGCTCCTGTACTTACATCCCAACCTTGGTACATCTTGGCTTTAGCCAAAAATCCCATGGCAGCGTACTTCGTTGGACGACCAACTTCTGACTGCGTTTCGGGTAGAGCATTCATCGCCGCTTCGAAATCTGCTTCGATCATTGGCCATATTTCCGAATCATTAGGGATTTTAGTACTCTCCAAATCATTCAGATCGTACGTGCTATCATCAATGTAAGGAATCTTTTTCCACATTTTACGAGCTTCGAAGTGGTAAATACCACGTAAGAATCTCGCTTCTGCTTCAATTTGCTTTCTGCGGCTATCGCCTATATTCTCAACACCTTTGAGTGTGTTCAGTACGTCGTTAGTACGGGCAACACCCTTAAAGAGTCCCCGCCATTTATTGTTAATATGGCCGTTTGTTGTTTGAAAGTCATACCTTTCAATGAATGATTGCTCCGGCTGGTCCCCAGCGTCAGTGCCTTTATAGGCGTCATCAGAAGCAATACCTCCGAATACCCAACTCTGGATATCGTTGTTCCATGCATTTTGACCGTCAAGTCCCTGACCATCAAGCATAGCGTACGCACCAATTAATATTCCTTCAACGCCACTGGCTGATTGAAGAGCATCCGGGCTATACTGCCCTTGTGGTGAACGGGTAAGGAATTCATCATCACACGACAGGAATAAACCTCCTGCCAGTATGCTTGAAAGAACACCGTATTTTAGTGTATTATATTTCATTTGTTATTTTTTTTTAAATTTTCCCTTTGATTAAAACGATAAGTTAACTCCAAAAATCAAGTTTTTAGAAACGGGCATAAATCCACCGTCAAACCCAAGAGTACCATCATTTGTTGTCTGAATCTCAGGGTTTAAACCCGTGTAATTCGTGATTGTAATCATGTTTTGTCCTTGAATATAAACGCGGGCGGCACCAAGACCTATTTTTGCAGCAAGGCTACTTGGTAACGCATAGGTAAGTTGTGCATTACGCAAACGGAAGTACGTACCGTCTTCGATAAAGTACGAAGAAGGGCGTGAGCTGATCTGATCGTTAGCATCCATGATTGGCACGGTACCACCTGTGTTAGATGGTTGCCACGCATCGTACAAGGCTCTTTTCGAACGGTTACCCTGAAAAGTGTTGAAATCAGAGAAACCACGAACGTAGTTGTAAACACTGTTACCAACTACACCGTTTCCGAACAATGTCAGGTCAAATGCTTTGTAGCCAATATTTACGTTAACACCATAATTGAAATCAGGGTGTGGGCTTCCGATAAACGTACGGTCAGCGTCTGTAATTACACCATCACCATTTACGTCTTCCATCTTGAATTTACCAGCGGCGTTATAATCTCCGTATTTAGGCCATGCTCTAGCTTCTTCGTCAGATTGGAAGATACCTAGCACATTATATCCAAAGAAAGACGAGATTGGCTTTCCTGCTTCCGAAACTGTAATCGGACCAAAACGAGAACCAGCACCAATCAGGCGAGTATTATCACTTTCGGCAAGTCTATCCACGTTATTGCGGTACAATGAGTAGTTAACAGAAACGCTGTAACGGAAATCTCCGCCCATAGCTACATCGTTATAGCCAAGACCTAAGTCAAGACCTTTGTTAGTCATTTGACCTACGTTGAATGAAGGAGCATTCGCATCACCCGCCGCGTAATTGGTCGGAATACTAAATAACATATCTGATGTCACTCGATTCCAGAAATCTAGTTCTACCGTCATTTTATTGTTTAGCATAGTTACATCCAAACCAAGGTTGTTAGATGTAGTAGTCTCCCACTTTGCATTTGGGTTACCAAAGGCTTGTGCATCATAACCAATTCTTGGAATACTCTGTGAACCGTCGATTGGATAACCGGCGTTGAAAATATTTGCTCGGTAAGTGGTGTATGCGTTGTAGTCTCCAATTCTTTGGTTACCCGTTTTACCCCATCCGTAACGAATTTTCATGTCGTTTATGAAGGGTAAGTTGTCTTTGATGAAGTTTTCTTCTGAGATTCTCCAACCCACACTGAATGCTGGGAAAACGGCATTTTGTGAAGCCGATAGGAAACGCGAAGAAGCGTCATTTCGTAAAATACCTTGTACAAGGTACTTATCTTTAAAGCTATAGTTAACCTTTCCAAACTGTGAATAAAGCGAGAAATCACTGATTGCTCTTCCGTAATTACTAGCGGTAGTAGGGTCACCTAAGTCTAAGTAGCTAATAATTGGATTGATCTCAAAAGCATATCCTTGACGGGACGCTCCAAAGGTTTCCCCGAACTCACGGATTGACTCAATACCAACGTAAGCGTCAATTTTATGATCGGTGCCAAACTTCTTGGTATAGCTAAGTGTATTCGTCCAAATCCACTGATACTTGTATTCATTCTCAGACCGTGACGAACTTACAAAGTTTCCTTCTACGTATTCCGGATTTGCTCGGCCAATATAACGTCCTCGTTGTGCAGAGGCATCCATTCCAACACTTGTTTTGAGTGTTAAATTAGGAATTATATCAAAAGAGGCATACACATTTCCAAAAGGGCGTAAACGCATGGTGACATTATCTTGTTGTCTCGAAAGCGTAGCGTACGGATTAGAGTTGTTTCCTAAGTTAGCACCACGGGCACCAGCAAAGAAACCACTGATGTCACGAATCGGTAATAATGGATGGTGTTTATAACTACCAGCTACCGCGTTTTGCTCTTGACTATTAGCGAAACCACCTTTACGGTTGTCAAATGAAAGCGACAGGTTTTCACCAATGCGTAACTTCTTGTTCAAAGCTGAGAATTCAGTATTCGCACGAATAGTGTAACGCTCGTAACCGATAAATCTAACTACACCTTCTTGGTTGAAATAGCTCATGGAAAGGGCATAACGACCGTTCTCTGTACCACCAGAAGCTGAAAGCTCGTAGTTTTGGATGGGTGCTGCTTGAGTTACTTCGTTCCACCAGTTAGTATCTGCCGAGCGAACGATTGGGTTTACGTTGCTGGGAGTTAATGAATACGTAGATTCGTCAACTTGCCCTAACGCTCCCCGACTTGGGAATACGTAATCTGGAATGGTAACTTCTCCATTAGGACCAAACGTATACTGACCGTGAGCAGGTGTTTTCCCCGCGTACTTATCAGCTAAATAAAGGTACTCACCCAATTCTTCTGCGTTTAGCACTTCTACGTTTTGAGCATTACGCTGCGTACCATAATAAGCATTAAAGGAAATCACCGGCTTACCGACTTTACCTCGCTTAGTAGTAACAATAATAACACCGTTTGCCGCACGTGAACCATAAATCGAAGCTGCCGAAGCATCCTTCAAAATTTGGATGGTTTCAATATCGTTCGGGTTAAGGTTTCCTGAATTTTCGGTAGGTACACCGTCAATAACGAATAATGGATCGTTATTACCAATGGTACCAAAACCACGGATACGTACCGTCGCGTTACCGCCCGGAGTTGCATCGTTTACAACGTTAATACCAGAAGCCCGACCTTGTAACTGTTGAGCAAAAGTAGTTGCCGGAATTGATGCGAGATCTTTGGCGTCTACCGTCGTAACGGCTCCAGTTATTTCCCTTTTTGATTGCGAACCGTAACCGGTTACAATTATTTCATCAAGGGTTTGAGAATCACCTGTAAGTGCCACGTCGATTACCGTTTGGTTTCCGATTGTAACTTCTTTAGCTATATAACCAATAGAACTAAAAACTAACGTAGTGCTGGACGCAGTGATATCGATGGAATATTTTCCGTCTGCATCCGAAATAGTACCTTTGGTCGTACCTTTGATGGCAACACTGACTCCGGGAATTCCGAAATTTGTTCCGTCGGTGACTCTACCTGATACTTTCTTTCCCTGTGCAAATCCACCTAATCCCATAAAAAGGAGTAGCGTTAGACTGACGCAGAAGTGCCTCGAGAGGAGAACTTTCTTCATAAAATTAAGTTGTTAAAAGATTGAAAAATAGATATGAATAGTGCTTAAATCCATAGACGATATTCATAAAGTTATAGATAAGTTTTATAAAGTTATAAAACTTTAACGTAATGAAACTAAGTTTACAAATACATTTTTTAATTTTTTTTAAAAATCAAATTTGATGCTGACAATTATTAATAGGAATAGTTATAATTAAGGTATTTATTTTGCATTATTTTACGAATTAACTACACAAAACGAGATAAAAAAACGACTACCAAAAAAAATGAAAAGCAAGTTTAATTTATTGATTCATGTACTAATACTTTCTGTAATACCTTACGGCTGTAGCTCAGACGATACCTTATTCGAACGCTTACCCGTAAGCGAAACGGGTGTTACTTTCTCTAATCGCATCAACCCAAACGATACGTTGAACATCATCACTACCGAGTATATTTACAATGGCGGCGGGGTAGGTCTGGCGGACTTTAACAACGATGGATTATTGGACATTTTTTTTAGCGGAAATCAGGTCGGAAATGAATTGTATCTGAACAAAGGCGATTTTAAATTTCAGAATATATCTACTCAAGCCGGAATAAATAGCGTGAACCGTTGGAGTTCGGGTGTTTCTGTAGTGGATATAAACGCCGACGGGTTAATGGATATTTACGTATCAGCTACCATCTACAAAACTCCCGAAGAGCGGAGTAACTTACTGTACATTAATAAGGGGGTCACCGATGGAGTTCCTGTCTTTGAGGAAATGGCAGAAGCGTACGGAGTTGCGGATAAAGGGCACGGTGAGCACGCCGCTTTCTTTGATTACGATAATGACGGTGATCTTGACCTATACGTGCTAATTGATGTCATTGATCAGTACCCTAATCAGTTTCGCAAAAAAGTATCGGACGGTTCGTACCCAAACACAGATAAGTTATACCGGAATGATTATTCAGAGGAATTGAGCCACGCCGTATTTACAGACGTTTCCAGTGAGGCAGGAATTACGATGGAAGGATACGGCCTCGGTCTGACTATCTGCGACATCAATCAGGACGGTTGGAAAGATATCTACGTAACAAATGACTACGCCGCAGATGACTTGCTCTATATCAATAATAAGAACGGCACGTTCAGTGATCAGGCACACAGCTATTTCAAGCATAGTAGTAATTCGGCAATGGGTAATGATGTTGCAGATATTAACAATGACGGTTTACCCGATATCGTGGCACTTGACATGCAGCCCGCTACTAATCTGCGTAAGAAGCTATTAGCGGCACCGAATAACTATTTTGTCTACCAGTTTACTGAGAAATTTGATTACACGCATCAATACATGCGAAATACGTTGCAGTTAAATTCGGGAAGTTACGGGGACGGAATTCAGCCACCTTTTACCGAAATAGGATTACTGGCGGGAGTATCAGAAACGGATTGGAGTTGGTGCCCATCACTAGCAGATTTCGATAATGATGGATACCGAGATTTATTGATTACAAACGGTTTTCCCAAAGATGTAACCGACCGCGACTTTATGGCTTTTCGCCAAGGGATTAATAATATTGCTTCGGCAGAATTTCTGATGACGAAGATCCCCGAAGTGAAAATTTCTAATTATGCTTTTAGAAATACCGGGAGTCTCACATTTGAAGATAAGACAGAAGCGTGGGGTTTGGAAGTGCCTTCTTTCTCCAACGGAGCTGCGTACGGCGATTTGGATAATGATGGTGACTTGGACTACGTGGTGAATAATATCAATGATTCGGCTTTTGTGTACAGAAATACCGCTCGGGATATTCCCTCCGAAAACGCTAATTTCCTTCGGATAGAATTCAAAGGAAATACCCCAAACCTCTTCGGTTACGGAGCAGTTGTGAAGGGTAAATATGGTGATGGGCAGTTATTTTACGCCGAAAATATTCCGACTCGTGGTTATCTTTCTTCTATTGAGCCGGCTGTGCATATCGGGCTAGGCAGTCAGAAAATCATGAGCGAGTTAATAATTGTCTGGGGAAACGGAAAATCTCAGCGGTTTAGCAATGTGAAAGCTAACCAAGTACTCACCGTAAATCAAAGCGATGCCCTCGATGACTACGATTTCACTCAAGCACCTAAAAAGACATTATTTGACGCATTACCTTTAACTTTTCTTCATCAAGAACGTGATTTCGTAGATTATAACCTACAAAGCCTCATGCCGCAGAAACTCTCTCAGCTGGGGCCGTCGCTTGCGGTAGGTGATGTAAACGGAGACAAACTTGAAGATATTTACGTAAGTGGTTCGAAGTTTAAAAGTGGAAGTCTTTTGTTGCGGCAAGCAGGTGGCGGATACGCTGAAAAACTGCTCCAACAATTACCTGACACTACAAAAAAGCTAAACGAAGAAATTGGAAGCGTGTTCTTTGATGCTGATGGCGACGGTGATTTAGATTTGTATATCGTGAACGGTGGTAACGAAGGAAAGCCTGACGCTGAATTTTATCAGGATCAACTATTTGTGAACGACGGAAAAGGTAACTTTTCTTTGAATAAAACTGCTCTTCCGGCTTTTTATACCGCTGGCTCATGCGTACGGGCAAGTGATTTCGATAATGACGGTGATTTAGACTTATTTGTCGGAGGACGGAATGCTCCGTTCAATTACCCGAAAGCCGTATCAAGTACATTACTGCGGAATGATTCCAAAAAAGGTGTTGCTAAATTTGTGGATGTGACGAAAGAAAAACTTCCCGCCTTGATTGGAATTGGACTAACCTGCGATGCCCTTTGGACAGACATCGATAACGACGGCGACAACGACTTGATGATAGTCCGAGAATTTGCCCCTATCACGGTATTTATAAATGAGAAAGGGAGTTTTAGTGAACTCAAAAGTACGGGTTTAGAAAATTACTTCGGGATGTGGAATAGTGTGAACGGCGGTGATTTTGATGGCGATGGTGATATAGATTATATTGTAGGAAATGTGGGTTTAAACGCTCGATTCAAAGGAACTGAGAAATATCCAGCTAAAATATTGGCAGGAGATTTTGATAATAACGGTAACTACGATGCCATTCCGTTCATTTATTTGCCGAAATCAAACGAAGATAAGAAGTTGGTATTAGCACCTTATAATGCCAAGGACGATATGAGCAAGCAGTTACCGATGATGCAGGGGCGGTACAACACATTTACTGCGTACGCTGACGCAACTTTTGACAATATTCTTGATGAAGATAAGCGTTCTATCGCAACCGAATTTACGCTGAATTATAACGCTTCGGTTTACGTGGAGAACCTTGGAAATGGGAAATTGAAAATTAAAGCCTTACCGACTTACGCTCAGTTTGCCCCAATAAACGGTACCGTAATCGAAGACTTTAATAACGATGGAAACCTGGATGTTTTACTTGTGGGTAACAACTTTGGAAACGAACTGCTCGTGGGACGTTACGATGCTTTAAACGGATTGCTACTTTCTGGCGACGGGAAAGGGAATTTCACCGCAAAACTTAACGCCGGATTCAACGTAATCGGAGACGCAAAAGCATTGGTCAAAATAGTTGAACCTTCCGGAGAAGTAAAAGTGATGGCGTCTCAGAACCGAGGAGAAGCAAAACTTTTTAGTACATCTGTAACGGGTAAAGTGGTTGATGTAACCTCTACTACAACGAGGGTTGTGTATGAACTAAACGGAAAGAAATACGTTAGAGAAATTTACTACGGTTCTTCTTATTTATCTCAGTCAAGTAGAAGGTTGATTCTTCCTGAAAGTGCAAAAAACATTGTTCTGAAATAACTTTAAACAACGTGTAAGAAAATAAAAAATCTCCAATCGAAACCGATTGGAGATTTTTTGATTTAATATAAAGCCTATCTCGATAGTTATCGGGGGGCTAAAATTATGATTGTCCTTTTTCTTTCTTAATCACGTCGTCAGCAAGGCTTTGCGGAACGATTTCGTAATGAGCGAATGTAAGGTTGGCAGTTGCACGACCTGATGAAATAGTACGTAAATCAGTTACGTAACCGAATAGCTCTGAAAGTGGAACATTCGCTTTAATCACCTGTGATCCTTGCTTTGTATCCATACCTTTCATGATACCACGGCGGCGGTTCAAGTCGCCAGTGATTGGTCCGGTGTATTCGTCAGGGGTAAGAATTTCAAGAGCCATGATTGGTTCAAGTAATCTTGCTCCAGCACTTTTTGCTGAGTTACGGAAACCAAGACGGGCGGCCATTTCAAAAGAGAATGAATCTGAGTCAACATCGTGGAATGAACCGTGGAACAAACGCACTTTCATTGAGTCAATTGGGAAACCAGCTAATGGTCCGTTCTTCATTGCTTCACGGAAACCTTTCTCGATCGAAGGAATAAATTCACGTGGAATCGATCCACCAACAACTTGGTTGACAAACTGAAGTCCGTTCATCAAATTACCTTTCTCGTCTTCTTCCACGTCGCGGGGTCCGATTTCGTAAGCGATGTCGGCAAATTTACCACGTCCACCAGATTGCTTCTTATATACTTCACGGGTTTCAAAGTTGCTGGTAAGAGCTTCTTTGTAAGCCACTTGCGGAGCACCTTGGTTTACTTCAACTTTGAATTCACGACGCATCCGGTCCATGATAATGTCAAGGTGAAGTTCACCCATTCCACGGATAATGGTTTGTCCTGTCTCTTCGCTTGTCTCAACGGTAAGCGTTGGATCTTCTTCGATAAGTTTCGCAATAGCGTTACCAAATTTATCCTGATCGGCTGATTTCTTAGGCTCGATAGCGTAACCAATTACGGGTTCAGGGAAGACCATTGATTCCAATATAATTGGGTGATCAACATCTGATAACGTATCACCAGTCTTAATATCTTTAAAACCAACTACGGCTCCAATATCACCTGGCTCCAAGCGGTCAATCTGATTCTGCTTATTGGCGTGCATTTGGAAAATACGTGAAATACGCTCTTTGTTACCAGAACGGTTATTCAATACGTATGAGCCAGACTCTAATATGCCAGAGTAAGAGCGTACGAAACATAATCTACCAACAAACGGGTCAGTTGCAATCTTAAATGCAAGAGCTGCGAATGGTTGGTTCTCATCTGCTTCGCGGTAAATTGCTTCACCTGTATCAGGATCAGTACCCTTAATTGCTTTTCTGTCAAGCGGTGAAGGAAGTATTTGCATCACGAAGTCAAGCATTGTCTGTACACCTTTATTCTTAAAGGCAGTACCACAAAGCATCGGTACGATAGACATATCAATTACGGCGGCACGTAGTGCGGTAATAATTTCGTCTTCCGAGATTGAATTTGGATCGTCGAAGAATTTTTCCATCAAGGATTCGTCGTAGCTAGCTACTGCATCTAGAAGGTTTTCTCTCCAATAAGCAACGTCCTCAAGCATATCTTCTGGAATCGGAACTTCAGTAAAGGTCATCCCTTTATCATCTTCGTTCCAGACTATTCCTCGATTGTTTATTAAGTCAACTACACCTTTAAAGTTATCTTCGTTGCCAATCGGCAATTGAAGTGGAACGGCGTTACTGCCTAACATCTCTTTTACCTGAGCACAAACGTTTAGGAAGTCAGCACCCTGACGGTCCATCTTATTTACAAAACCCAAACGGGCAACGTTGTAATTATTAGCTAAACGCCAGTTAGTTTCTGATTGTGGCTCAACACCATCAACGGCACTGAACAAAAACACTAGACCATCCAACACACGTAATGAACGGTTTACTTCAACCGTAAAGTCCACGTGACCAGGAGTATCAATAATGTTGATGTGGTAATCTTGTCCACGAAACGGCCATTTAACCGTTGTAGCAGCTGAAGTAATGGTAATCCCACGCTCCTGCTCTTGAGCCATCCAGTCCATTGTAGCGGCACCGTCGTGTACCTCACCAATTTTGTGACTTGCTCCGGCGTAATAAAGGATACGCTCAGTAGTTGTGGTTTTACCAGCATCAATGTGAGCGGCAATACCAATGTTTCTCGTTAAATTTAAATCGCGAGCCATTTTATATATTATTAGTTCAGATTTTATGTTTGATACGTAGGCACCCGAAAGTGCAGTTCAAACGGAATAGTTGCATACTGTTTTCGGGCTGCAAAGGTACAAATAAAATACCATAATGTAAACCATTGATCCATGCTGTTTTTTCTAATGTCCTTTTACAGCTCAAAAAACGGTCCAGATACCTCACTACCAAAGCGTTTTGGGCGAAAAGTAACCGCGTCAAGTGATACCCAAGTAGTGAGACTTTTGGCTAATAATACATCACCTCTTTTAATTTCACAACGGCGTTCACACGTTACGCCTGAGAATTTATCAATCCACGTTTTGACCGTTAATTCATCGTTTAAAAAGGCGGGTTTTAGGTAATCTATTTCGTGGCGGCGGGCAACCCATCGCATACCATCTGATATTTCAGTAGAAATGCCGTCGTACCAATGTTGCGTGCCTGCCTCCTGAACATACTTGAGGTAAACTGTATTATTAACGTGGTTTAACTCGTCTAAATCTTCGGGTTGAACAGTAAGGTGGTGAAAGTAAATAATGGGAGTCATAAAGTAATAGTTAAAAATTGCCGACGGTACGTAAGCGGTGACAGTTTCATTAGTTGGAGAAAGGTGCGGTTAAAGTGTGTAACACTTCCAAAACCCGCGTTAAAAGCCACGTCTGGCATCGGATCTTCGGTTCTGATAAGGTAATGACAAGCCTGCCGAATTCTGAATTCGTTTACATAACCAATAAATGTTTTCCCTGACATTTTCCTGAAAAAACGGCTGAACGAACTTGGAGTCATATTTACCTCATCCGCAATTTGCTCAAGAGTTATGGCATCTAAGGCATTTTGGTGAATAAAGTTAAAGGCTTTGTTTAACCGTGAAGCTGTCTTTTGATTGAAATTAATTTGATAGCGGGTACTTGCCAAGGAGTTTCTTTCAGCATTCGAGAGTGTATTTAGTAAACTCCACAGAGCGGTAAGTTGCGTAATTCCACTTTGAGTTACTATAAATTTCAGGTCGTCTGTTATTGCTCTATCGGTCTTGAAAGCTACGCCACGAGTAGCAGCTTTTAGCAAAGGTTTTAGGCAATTCCATTCGGGAAGATTATTGGGCAGGGCGACTTGCTCAGCAAACTGAATAACGTAGGCAATATTTATAACTGAAGTCGAATCTGAAACCCACGTGTGCGGCACGTTCGGACCAAGTAATATAAAATCCCCCGCCATAAATGGTTCTGAATGATCGCCCACTAATCGGTAGCCGCTTCCCGAAATAATGTACGTTAATTCATATTCAGGATGGAAGTGCCACTTGAATTCAAACAAAGGTACAGCGTGTTCGTAGGCTACAACGGATCTTTGTTCTTCGGGGACGATATTTTCTAATACTGGTTTCAGTCAATCAATAATTGTTCGTAAGATAATAATTATTTATATGTTAGAGATAAAATGCAGTTAAAAGTGGCGAAAAATGGTTTAGTGCAAAGATAGAATAAGCAATATATTTGTGTAAACGAATCAACGGAATCTATGGAAGACCTGACAACAGTTTTTGAAATACTAAATCAACCGTACAAACTCACGCAAGGGCAAATTGATTTTTACCGCGAAAATAAATTCGTGAAATTGAAAAATGTGTTGAATGCGGAAGTGATTGCCCATTTTGGAGAGGTAATCAAAGAGAAAGTAAAAGAGCTTAATACGCAGGCTATTCCGCTCGAAAAACGAGACACGTACAGTAAAGCATTTCTTCAAATAATGAATATCTGGACGCACGACGACGAAGTAAAACGTTTTGTTTTTAATCGTCGGGTTGCCCAAATCGCTACTGAGTTAATGGGCGTTGACGGCGTTCGGATGTACCATGATCAAGCTTTATTTAAAGAGCCGAGCGGAGGTTTTACACCGTGGCACGCCGATCAATATTATTGGCCTTTGAGTAACGATAATACGGTTACGGCGTGGGTCCCGTTGCAGGAAATCCCGCTCGAAATGGGGCCGCTCGAATTTAGTGCGAAAAGTCATTTATTGCAGGAAGGACGACAGTTGAAAATTAGCGACGACAGTGAACAGGTTATTGCTAAAAAATTACGACTGGGCGACTTCAAAACCATTATCGAGCCTTTTGAAGCGGGCGAAGTAAGTTTTCATTCCGGATGGATTTTTCACCGTGCTGGGGCAAATATTACCGATAAAATGCGGCAGGTCATGACCATGATTTACATGGACAAAGATATGAAGCTCATCCAACCCCAAAATGAAAACCAACAAGCTGACTGGGATACTTGGTGCCCTAGAGCAAAAGTGGGTGAAGTAATTAACTCACCCATCAATCCAGTTATTTACGAGAAGTGATTAAGCCCCGTTGACGGTCAAAGACCTCTCCGGTGGTTAACGAGAAGTAGTGTTGCCTAAGACAACCAATCATAACCAAGAACGACAACGTCAAAACGTTCACTGTCGGGTATTTTTCTGTGAAATTACCGACGCTTTTTACGAAGATTAACGTAGTAATTGTAGAGAGTATGATTACCACTACCACCACGATTATATCCGTCATACCGATTGCCGCAATGATTGAGTCAACCGATAGAACGATGTTTATAAGCGTAATGTCTACTAATATGCACTGAAAAGTTGCGGTGGTTTTGCTGCTAATTCTTTTTTTCCACCTTCTAAGAGTATGTTTTGGATTTATAGTTTATTGACAATAAAGGAGATAAAGGCTATTTGTAACATCGCTTCTGCCGATAATATTGTTTTTTCTACATCCCGGAACAACCTTCGCCTGAAATTGAG
>Ga0222709_1000021_pt1 | contig 82725 bp, 79 predicted proteins | sample AntAcemetage1692_FD_179822 | JGI IMG/M metagenome (GOLD analysis project Ga0222709, IMG submission 179822) | Saline water microbial communities from Ace Lake, Antarctica - #1692 | ecosystem: Environmental > Aquatic > Non-marine Saline and Alkaline > Saline | place: Antarctica: Ace Lake...
GCACGTTTGATGTTTTCCTGACCTTGGACATCTGCAAAATCAAACTCATTATCATCCAATGAATGATAAAAGATCTCTCTCGTATCAGTCACCAGTGGTATGATCTCCAAATCACCCGTGAGGAAATTAGCGGCCTGCTGCAATGTTTCCACCCCAATTATATCTAAATTATTGACAATGGAAGCTTCTTTAGCATTTTCTAAAGGGAGAATAAATCCTTTAAAACCCTGCTTGCGAGCTTCAATAGCAATAGGCAAGACCCCTTTTACTGGACGCAAATTTCCGTCCAAGGAGAGTTCGCCCATTATAATGTATTCGTGTAAGGCAGGGAAATCCACCTGTTCTGAAGCTTGGAGAATTCCCATAGCGATGGGTAAATCATAAGCAGATCCTTCTTTCCGAATATCAGCAGGAGCTAGGTTGACCACCACTTTCTGTCTAGGCATTCGAAATCCGAAATATTTTAAGGCAGATTCCACCCGCTGCTGCGATTCTTTGACAGCAGAGTCGGGTAGTCCAACCATATAAAAAAGTGTTCCTTGTCCAACATTTACTTCTATTGTAATAATGTTCGAGTCAACACCTGAGACAGCACTTCCAAAAGTTTTAGCAACCATAAAAAAGGAGACGTTTAGGTCATTTCAATATACTATTTTGATATACTCAAATCTTTATTTTCAAGTAATATCTTCACGCGGAGGAATATTTGCTGGATCAGCCTCTTTCTCTTTTTCTATAAGTTTAGTTGACTTTGGTGCTATAACCGGATGCTCAAAATCGTAAATCTTTGCTTTTAGCGCGTTTATTTCGCGCTCCATTTTTTTGATTGAAGTGGCCATTCTATTACTTACCGAATAGCCAATAGCCCAAGCGAGAAGAAACACAATAAATCCCGTCAGTATGATTTTCACCATGGAGTCTGAATCGATTTCTTCCATTCCGAATAAAACACCTAAGGTGTCAAAGGAAATAAAGAAGATAAGAAATGATCCAAAATAAACGAAAAGTAGTATTTGAAGAATCTGATAAAATTTTTTCATGAGTTGAGAATTAAATTATTCCAATATACTAAACCGACTGAATACTAGAAAGCTTCTGATACAATCCAGTAATTCGGCTCAACTCGGGATGGGTGCCTCTCTGGACAATCTGGCCCTGCTCAATCACCAATATTTCATCTGCATGCTGAATGGTACTTAATCGATGTGCAATTACCAAAGTGGTCCGATTTGCCATTAGTTTGGTGAGTGCTTCTTGAACCAAAAGTTCGGATTCTGAATCAAGAGCCGAGGTAGCTTCATCCAGAATTAGGATTGGAGGATTTTTTAATACGGCTCTTGCAATGCTCAGTCGCTGTTTTTGTCCTCCGGAAAGTTTGGAGCCTCGTTCTCCAATTGAGGTCTCGTAGCCATTTTCCAGTTTAGAAATAAATTCATGTGCATTTGCAATTTTTGCCGCTTCGATTACTGTGCCGAGATTTGCATCATTTATTCCGAAGGCAATATTATTAAATACTGTGTCATTGAACAGAATGGATTCTTGTGTGACAATACCCATTAAGCTGCGCAGATCTCCCAAGCTCAAGTTGCGAATGTCCACACCATCCAAAAGAATCTGACCGCCGCTAGGATCATAGAATCTTGGCAGCAAGTCGGCTAAGGTTGATTTTCCTCCACCTGAAGGCCCTACCAAAGCGATGGTTTTCCCTTTTGAAAGCGTCAAATTAATGGTATTCAACACATTCGTTTCTTGGTAGGCAAAGTTGACATTTTGAAATTCGATTGAGTTTTTGAATCCGGTTAGCCGCACTGGTTCCTTCGGAGAATTAATTTTCGATGGTGTATCAATCACGGTGAAAATACGCTCTGCAGAGGCTATTCCCCGCTGGATATTGCTCATGGCCCGGGAGATTTCTTTGGCCGGATTGAGCACTTGTGTGAAAATGATAATATAAGTAATGAAGTCAGAGGCCCCGAGATCGGAATCTCCACTCAGCACCAATCCACCACCATAGACTAAAATTCCAGCAACCACAGACACGCCCAAAAATTGAGAAATCGGCGAGGCTAATTCATTCTTTCGGGCCATATTGACATTTACATCAGCGTAAAAATCGGTCTCTCGATCGAATCTGTTTTTCATAAACCATTCAGCATTGAAGGCTTTGATCACGCGCATCCCGCTGAGTGTTTCGTCTAAGATATTGACTATCCTACCTAGCGACTCTTGACTTTGGATGGCTGTCTTTCTTAATCTTCGGGTGATTCCACCAATAATTGCACCCGATATGGGGATAATTAAAATAGTAAATAGGGTCAATTTGACCGACATTAGAAATAGCACTGCAAAATAAATAATGATGGTAGCAGGCTCTCTAAAAACGACACGTAGTGATTGCACGATGGTATTTTCGACTTCCTGCACGTCATTGGTCATTTTTGATAAAAGATCTCCTTTTCGCTCATCGGAGAAATAGGCGATTTGAAGTCCACTCACCCGCTCAAAAATATCCATTCGCATTTTCTTGATGACAATGGCTTTCACTTTTGCCAAAACGACACCAGATAAATAAGTGAATAGGTTGGCTAAGAATACTGAAATGACAATGATGACACAGACATATAAAAGAGTCCCCATTTTCCCATAAGTTTCAGCAACGTCAAGGAAATAGTAGTTGAACAGGTGAGAGAAATAGCCAATGGAAAACTTAAAAGTTGGCTTATCTGAAAATTCTAGGAGTTTAGCAGGGTCTACTTGCTCAAAAATCACATCGAATAATGGCTTCAGTAAGGTGAAGTTTAGCAGACCAAAAATGATAGAAAGTAATGCGTATATGACATATGTAGGCACGAATTTACCATAAGGCCGGGCATAAGAAAGAATTCGCAAGTAGGTATTCATAGGATGCAATCTGTAAATTCACTCAAATTTAAGGAAAATTGTCCGCTCAGGAAGCGACTAGTAATTGTAATCAGGTCTTAGGAAGTTCCACCGTAGTCCGAGTTGGATCAATTGACTTGATTCTGGACTATCCAAATCCTGTGCTGTTCGCCTTCTGAATGTATGGGTGGCATCGATAAAGAAATTATGACGGAGCATATAGCTCGCATTCAGATTGGATTGAATAAGCTGATTTTCGACGCCCTGCCCAATGAAATTCCCAAATAACCCTGTTGGACTTCCCACAAGTCTGTTTTGTAATACATCCCCACCAAAATTGGTTGTAGCATTCGGATCAGCACCATACAATTGATGCATAGCTAATAAAGTTAGGTTTAACTTAGGCAAAGGTTGGTAGCGAATGATCCCCAGAAATTCCCGGAAGTTTGCGCCACGAGGGTGGGTGAGCGGCGTCCTCCAATTGCTGTAAGATTGGTAGTTTTGTTTTTCCTGAAAGGTATAAGGCCGCGCTGAATTGAATTCCAATTGTAGATCTAGGTTAGCGATTTTAAAAGCATTGATATATTTGTAGCCTGCCTGCACACCATATTTATTTCGTTTTGATCCCTTGCCGTCGATCCCGAAGAATTCATTAAACACAAATTCATCGAGTGCAAATTGGCCATAGAGCTGCATTCCTGGATATAGATTCCATTTGAAATCTGTGCCTAGCATGACTTTGTCGGGAGTGCCTAGGCCTTGCTCCACCCATCTGAAAAAGATAAGGGGATTGAAGTAATTGAAATTTGCCTGATCACTCATGACAGATTCGAAAAAGCCAAGATTCAGCTTTTCCCCAACATCAAATCCCAAACGATGAAATGAAAACCACTTTTGAGGATAGCGCCCATCCGTAGGTCTTCCCCGATTGTACATCACATCGGCGGTCATTTGTGTCCAAATATTCGTCAGCTGAAATTTCCACACTTTTGTATTCAGCTTTACAAACATGTAGGGGTTTGAGAAATCGGAGAGGAGAAAAGAGCGATAGCCCTCTCCGACGAAATTCCGATCATGACCAATCTGCGCTTGAATATTCTTTGTAAGATTGAAATTGATATGGCCCAGCGCGGAAAAATAACTGTAGCCATTCGAATTATATTCTTTCCAGAATCCTTCCCCTGGAACAGCCCCGTTGTATTCGGCAGTATTTTTTACCCAAGAAGGAAAGAAAGCTTCTGAAGATGTAAAGTAGGTGTAGAATCCTACTTTCTTGTCGATTGAACCTCGAATCACGGCTCCCCTGGTCAGTCGATTTGGGTTTTGTTCATTATCTGATTCGATTCCCCCATTGAAATATAGCACTGGACTAGCATGAATATCCAACTCATCACTGTTGTAATAGGCCAAATCACCAGGCCTCTTATAAAGTGCATTGAGAAAAGGCTTCTTGGAAAGAGGGGTTTCACTGGACATAAATTCCCAATTGTCCTGACTTAAATAAGCAAGATTAAAGAGATCTGATTTGGACTGGATCACTGGATCCGAGGCCAAGGAATCTAAATATTTACCCAATAAATCTCTTCGCCATGGCCTTACCCCAGTTTGGAAAATAGGATTGTTTTGTCCTCGAAGGATTTCATATCGCTCGATGCGGTGGTAATAATCCCGATCGTAAGGAACGTAACTGCCTTGTGAAAAGGAAAAAAAGGGATATAGAAATGCTGCTAAAAAAAGGATTAATGAAGTGTGGGAATTGTGAAGAGAGATATTTTGCATCGCTTAAAGCTAGAAAAAGCATGGCTATCTTAAAAACAGATGAGGCATATTAGCTTCTGAATTCGATAATAAGGCTGTTTTTCCGTCTTTGGTTCAGAAATACTTTATAAAGATTTGGTGATATTTCTTAAAAGAATAACTTTGTGGACTATTTGAAAAATACTTTAATAACTAGCAATACAATGAAAGCCGATATTCATCCAAATTACAGAGAGGTAGTGTTCTACGATACTTCTAGCGAATTCAAATTTATAACTAAGTCCACTATTGAGACTTCCGAGAAAATTACTTGGGAAGACGGGAATGAGTATCCCTTATATAAAATTGAAGTTAGTTCTGAATCTCACCCGTTCTATACCGGTAAGAAAATGATGCTGGATACTGCGGGTCGAGTTGAGAAATTCAACAAAAGATACGGAAGTAAGAAGTAATTCTTTAAAACTTGACTTGATTAAGTCTCCCAGAGCATGGATTCTGGGAGACTTTTTTATTTTTGCTCCATGGACTCTCTTCTCTTATTTGATGACCCCGCTATTCGAGGTTCATTACTGCCATTTACTTTCACCAGACCAGTTGCTTCAATCCGTATCGGAATCTTAGAAATAGCCGATAAGTGGGCGATGCGTATTGGAAAGCCTATTTCATATTTGACTCAGGATTATCTCCAGCAAAAATTTCTAAGAGCAAGAGGAACAGCCTTAGCGATCAATGGGGCTTGGCTTCCCGATGAGAATTCAGCGAAAGCCCTTGCTGATCTGGGTCAAAATGAAGCGCTGTTTTCTGGCAAGATACTTTTGGCAGCTTACATCGGGGAAGCAGAGAAGAACCTAGACAAAGCAAAAGAGGCGACCCAAGTTCAATTAGATCATGAACCGGTTCTGCTTTTGAAGACTTGGAATATCTTTCAATTCAATGGAGCTGAGATAATAAAAGATTTTGAGCTAATCACCAAAGGAAGACAAAGTCAAGTCCTCGATGATCCGCATACTAAGGTTTATAACTTAGAACATATTTTTATAGAAAAGGGAGCAAAAATCAAGGCAGCCATATTAAATGCTGAAAATGGTCCGATCTATATCGGTAAAGACAGTGAGATTCAAGAAGGAGCAATTATTCGTGGACCTTTCGCGCTATGTGATCACAGTACGATCAACATGGGAGCAAAACTACGTGGAGATACTACGGTTGGTCCGCATTGCAAAGTGGGAGGCGAAGTTTCGAATTCTGTTATTTTCGGCCATAGTAATAAAGGTCATGAGGGATTCCTAGGCAATTCTGTGATTGGCGAGTGGTGTAATTTAGGAGCCGACACCAATGCTAGCAACCTTAAAAATAATTATACATCAGTAAAACTTTGGGATTATACTAAGGGGGGCTTTGCCAATACAGGACTTCAATTTTGCGGCTTGATGATGGGTGATCATTCCAAATGTGGGATTAATACCATGTTCAACACCGGTACAGTGATAGGAGTCGGAGCAAATATTTTTGGAGATGGTTTTCAAAGGAATTTTATTGCTTCTTTTGCCTGGGGAGGAGCCAGCGGCTTCACTACGTACCAATTCCCAAAATTTGAAGAAACTGCTAAAGCAGTGATGGGTAGAAGAGGAATAGCGTTTACTGATATGGATCGAGCGATTCTTCAGTTGATTTTTGACCAGTCACAAACCTATCGAATCTGGGAGAAATCCAACTGAACTTAAACTTATGCTATTTGCATCTATTCCAGGTCTTCCTGATATCAAAGAAAATCTAATCAATGCGGTCATAAATAACCATCTGGCTCACGCTTTGCTGTTTTATGGGCCAGAGGGTTCGGCAACCTTGCCTATGGCTTTGGCACTTTGCACCTATTTATTTTGTGAAAATCCTTCCGATAGAGATTCTTGTGGAAAATGTGGTTCCTGCCAGCGTATGTCAAAACTAGTGATGCCAGATTTAAATTTTGCATTCCCAGAGATCACAGTCAATAAGAAAGAGGAAGATAGTCAGTCAGAGGATGATGGTAAAGACGATAAGTCAAACCTCGTAGCAAATTGGAGAAAATTTGCCATAGAGACTCCCTTTGGTAACATTCATGATTTCATTTTATTCAACAGTTTTGAGAAAAAACAGCTTAATATTTCAAAAGGAGCAGCACGAAAAATAATTCAGACACTTTCTCTGAAGGCCTTTGAAGGGGGTTACAAGATCATGCTCGTCTGGGGTACAGAATACTTACATCCCTCGGCAGCTAATGCGTTGTTGAAAATTTTGGAGGAACCTCAGCCCAAAACAATATTCTTGTTAATCACAGCATACCCTGATCAGCTTTTGACTACTATTCTCTCTCGAACACAGAAAGTTCTGATCAGAGCTTTTTCAGATGACGAGATCCAAAAACACTTGATAGCGGAGGGCATAGCCGATGAGGCTACAGCAAATCAAATTGCCATGATTGCTGACGGAAGTATGCGAGAGGCATTCCGATTGGCTGATCAAGTAGAGGACCAGCAAATAAAAGGTATTAGAGAATGGTTTCTAGATTGTTACAAAGCTGATTTTCGAGCTTTATTTGTATGGGCAGAAGTATTTCATAAAGACAGTATCGAAGGACAGAAGTCGCTTATATTAACTGCCATGAATGTGCTTCGTGAGATCTTATTGAAGGGTGCTAATCTTGATCAATTGCTGCGTACACATGGAGAAGATTTAGATTTTGTGACAAAAATCAGTAGTACAATACTTAAGGTAGAACATATAGAACCCCTCTATCAAGTTTTTAATCAGGCTCATTACCATTTGGAGCGAAATGGGAATGCCAAATTTATTTTCACCGATTTATCAATGGACATTTCAATTTTAATGTCAAAAATTAGCTGATATGGAAAAGAAGATCATCGGCAGAAAAGAAAAAATAGCACTTCCTGATTTAGATCTGAATCTGGTTTGGGCAAAAGTGGATACTGGAGCTTATACCAGTAGCATCCATGCTGAAAATATTCTTGTGAAAGAAGTGAGGGGAAAGCAAATCCTGAGCTTTCAGCTTCTGATGGAAGGCCATCACGGTTTTACCGGAAAGACTAGAACTTTTGAAAAATTCATAGAGAAAAAAGTGAAAAATTCATTTGGAATTGCAGAAATCAGATACCTGATCCAAACTAGAATAGTGATTGCAGGTGAAGATTTTGTCTCTGAGTTTACCCTGTCAGATCGATCAACCATGAGAAATTCAATTTTGTTGGGAAGAAAAACTCTCAAGAAAAGATTTCTTGTCAACGTGGATCGAGTAAATTTGGCAAAGCCTTATCGTGTCAAAGTTTAACTTTTTTCTCATCCAGTATCTCCTCTCAAAACCTAAGCAAAACCCAGCCATGAGAATTGCCATTTTATCCAGAAATCAGAATCTTTATTCTACCAAGCGATTATTTCAAGCAATAACGGAAGCGGGGCATGAAGCACTAATTGTCGATCACAGTGTATGTGATTTGGTTCTCGAGCAAGAAGGACCTACTATTTTTTACAAAGGGATTAGACTCGCCAATATTGATGCGATTATTCCTAGAATTGGAGCTTCAATCACATTTTACGGTACCGCCGTAGTGAGGCAGTTTGAATTGATGAATACCTTCTCGGCGGTTAATTCAGAAGCTATTGTGAAAAGTCGGGATAAACTCAGAAGTCTTCAAATCCTATCGAGTGCAGGTTTAGGGATGCCGAAAACAGCGTTTACCAATTTCTCTAAAGGTGGCGAAAAACAAATCATTGAACATGTAGGAGGAGCGCCATTGATCATCAAATTGTTAGAAGGTACTCAAGGACTAGGCGTCGTCTTGGCTGAAACCAAGAAAGCTAGTGAATCAGTAATCGAAGCTTTCCATGGACTGAAGGCAAGAATTATCATTCAAGAATTTATCAAGGAGGCCAAGGGTGCTGATATACGAGCTTTTGTGGTAAATGGTAAAGTTGTCGGCGCGATGAAGCGACAAGGGGCAGAGGGAGAATTCCGATCAAATCTTCACCGGGGAGGAAAAGCTACAATTATCAAATTGAGCCGAGTTGAAAAACAGGCTGCCTTAAGCGCAGCAAAAGCGCTGGGACTGGATGTGGCAGGTGTAGACTTGCTTCAATCGGCTCGTGGCCCATTAATTCTCGAAGTCAATAGCTCTCCTGGTCTGGAAGGTATTGAGAAAGCTACTGGCGTCAATATTGCGGGTGAAATCGTTAAGTTTATCGAAGAAGGAGTGAATAGAAAACGCTTGAAAAGAAGTCTTTCCCAATGAATCATCAAATAAAAATAGGAACTAGAGGAAGTAAACTTGCGCTTTGGCAAGCGTATTATGTAGAAAAGCTTCTCCAAGATGCTGGAATGGAGACAAAGATTGTCACAATTGATACTAAAGGCGATCAGATATTGGATGTGTCGATCTCAAAAATCGGAAGTAAAGGAGTCTTTACTCAGGAACTTGAAGACCAGCTCAATGATGGCAGGATTGATATAGCGGTGCATAGTGCCAAGGATTTGCAATCTTGCCTTCCGGAAGGGTTCGAAATCATTGCATTCACTACTCGTGAAAAAGAGAATGATATCCTCATCTCACATGATAAAAGCCTGTCTCTGAAAGATTCAATTAGAAGTATCGTTTTAGGAACTTCATCTACGCGAAGAGTGGCGACGTTGAAGCATTTTTATCCGCATGTCAGAACAGTGGATGTGCGTGGAAATCTCCAAACTAGAATTCGAAAAATGGAGGAAAGAGGTCTTGATGGTTTGATTCTAGCCTATGCAGGAGTGCATCGAATGGGCTATGATGAATTCATTGTGGGGGAATTGGATCTTAATGAATTCACTCCCGCAGTAGGTCAGGGCTCCATCGCAGTCGAAGCAGCCACTGGTCTGGAAATGAAACTCAAGATCAAAATCACAGCTGCCTGTAATGATTATTCCACTGGTCAAAAGCTGCGTGCTGAGCGCGCATACCTTCGAGTACTAGAAGGAGGATGTAGTATTCCTATTTTTGCTTTAGCTAGTCTTGATGGGGATTCCTTGCATCTGAAAGGAGGTATACTGACTCTTGACGGAAAAGAACGAATCTCACTTCAGGTCAGCGGGTCGATTTCAGAACCTGAATTAGTTGGAGAGGAATTGGCCGCAAAGGTTTTGGCCGCAGGAGGAGACAGGATTTTAATAGATATCAAAAAACAAATGAACTCATGAGCCCATTGAAAAACCTTCTGATAGGTATACTTTTTTCTACCTCGTCTGCCTGCTCTGGTCAGAAAGATTACCTCGTCACCATCAGCACGGAAAAGGGAGAGATTAAAGCAATTCTATTTGATGATACACCGGAGCATAAATCCAATTTTATTAAGTTGGCTGAATCGGGACGTTTTGATTCGACAGAATTTCACCGAGTCATGAAAAATTTCATGGTCCAAGGAGGTGATGTTTTCACTAAAGAAGAACTTCCACCGGCAGAATGGCCAACAATCGAAGCGGAGATTCTACCAAATCATTTTCATAAAAAAGGAATGATTGCTGCTGCCCGCCAAGGTAGTGGAGTCAATCCTTCAAAGCGTTCTAATGGTTCTCAATTTTACATTGTAATCGGGAAAGTGTATGAGGAGCAGGACTTATTGGCGGATATGGAAAAGCTTCAGCCGGCTTTTATGCAATATGTCCAGCTTGGCAGCCAAGAAGGGCTGAGAAATGAATACACCCGTCTGTATAAAGCAGGCCGATTTGATAGCCTCACCATGCTAGTGACCTCCAAGCGGGAAGAAATTGAGAAATCACTAAATCTAAATCTCAGTAAAGATTTTACCAAAGAGCAAACTGCGATTTATACAAGTATAGGTGGAACTCCACATCTGGATAAGGAATACTCGGTGTTTGGTGAGGTGATTTCAGGATTAGAAATAGCTGAGGAGATTTCAAAAGCAGCCACCGGTGCTCGCGATAAACCTGTAGTTCCGGTCTACATGAATGTGAAAGTTCAAAAAATGTCTCGAAAAAAAATTGAAAAAGACTATGGCTACACCTACCCAGAACCTAAGTAAAAAGAAAATATTCATCACCGGAGCTAATGGTCTTTTGGGTCAGAAGTTGGTCCAGCAGCTAGTGGAGCAGAATCAGTACATCGTCTACGCCAGCAGCAAAGGAGAATCTCGATTGCCTGGAATAGATTTTCATTACATTTCACTCGAAATCACAGACTCTGAGCAAGTAAAGGTCATCATCCTCGAGATCAAACCTGATATCATCATCCATGGTGCTGCAATGACCAATGTGGATCAATGTGAGCAAAACCAAAAAGCCTGCTTCGATATCAATGTCAATGCAACTCGCTACTTGGTGGAGGCTGCAGAAGCAGTTCAAGCTCATTTCATTTTTGTATCTACTGATTTTATCTTCTCAGGTGAAAAAGGGCCTTTGGATGAAGAGGAAGAAGCAGCTCCCATAAATTATTATGGGGAGACCAAATTACTTGGAGAGCAACTGGTGATGGAGTCTAAGACTAAATGGACCATTGCGCGCACCGTCTTGGTATTTGGAATTGCACATGACATGAGTCGTACGAATATTATTCTCTGGGTGAAATCCTCTTTGGAAGCAGGAAAACAAATCCAGGTAGTCGATGATCAGTTTAGAACGCCCACTCTTGCAGAAGACTTGGCGGCAGGCTGTATTTTAATCGCAAATCAAGGCGCGACAGGAATATTTAATATTTCCGGATCGGATTTTTTGACTCCTCTTGAAATGGCATATATGACAGCTGATTACTTCCATCTTGACAAAGACCTAATCACCCGTGCCGATTCAAGTACATTTTCCCAGCCTGCTAAGCGACCGCTTAGAACAGGTTTCATTATAGAAAAAGCCCGAAAACAGCTTGGATTCGAGCCCAAAACTTTCCAGACAGCAATTGGTTTTTTGGCAAAACAAATTACCTTAGCCCGCTCTTAAAAACAGTTTATAACCCCAATTCAATTTAACCATAATCTATGTCAGTAAGCGCAAACCCCGAAGAAAGAGGCCAATTTGGCTCCAGTCTCGGTTTTATAATGGCCGCGGCTGGTTCCGCAGTAGGACTTGGCAACATCTGGAGATTCCCCTATCTGGTAGCAGAAAACGGAGGAGGAGCTTTTGTGTTTGTATACATTATATGTGTGTTGTTGATAGCGCTTCCGCTTTTATTCAATGAAATCGCGTTGGGACGGAAATCTGGGAAGAATCCCATCGGAGCCATTCGAGATACCGGAGGAAATAAGTTCTGGCAGATTGCGGGTGTGCTTTGCGTGCTAGTTTGTTTTTTCGTTTTTAGCTACTATTCTGTGATTGCGGGATGGACGGTAGGCTATATTATCACGGAGATTATCAACGTCCCGATAGATTTTTCTGAGTTTGTTCAGACACCCATATATGTCATTCCATTGACATTTTTATTTATTTTGACTACTATATTGATTGTACTGGGAGGCGTTTCGGGAGGTATAGAAAAAGCTTCTAAATTTTTGATGCCAGTATTGTTTATCATCATCATTTTCATCGCAGGACGATCAGTCACTTTACCTGGAGCAGATGCAGGTATTAAGTATTACCTCTATCCTGATTTTTCTAAAATTAACGCAGCCGTAATACTTCAGGCTCTTGGACAGGCCTTTTTTTCCATGTCGGTAGGTTGGGGTTTGATGATCACTTTCGGGTCTTATCTACCTAAAAAATCAAATATTATCCAAGCATCCGCTTGGATTGCAGGGATGGATACAGGAGTTGCTTTACTGGGTGGTTTGATGGTTTTCCCTGCACTTTTCGCCTTGCTTTCTCCTGAGTATCTGACTGACGGCCCAAGTTTAGTCTTTAATGTACTTCCTAAAGTATTTGTTGAAATGCCCGGTGGTCATATCATAGGAGCGCTTTTCTTTATCTTGTTGATGGTTGCAGCGTTGACTTCTACCATCTCCATGTTAGAAGTACCAGTTGCTTACTTGATCGATGATAGAAAATGGAGCAGAAAAAAAGCTACTTGGATCGTAGGTATTTCAGCAATGGTTCTTTCTGTTCCCTCTGCTCTTTCGTCTATTGAAGGAAACTTTTTTGCTGATATGAGCATCAATTTTTTAAGTAATGAAAAGAAAGGATTTTTCGATATTATGGATTTCGTCTTTGGTACGTTTGCCGTGATTGTAATTTGTTTGATGCTTTCCTTGTATACGGGCTGGGCTTCAAAAATTTCTGATTATGCAGATGAGTTGGCTTTAGGTGCACCAGTCTTCAAAGGGCCATTAAGATCAGCTTGGATTTTCTTTATCAAGTATATCTGTCCAATTGTGATTATCCTTTTAATTTTAAATGTGGTTGGAATCTTTGGGGAACCTCAGGAGGCATAATTTTCATGTATTTACCAAAAGAGAGGCATTTGCCTCTTTTTTTATGATTCCAATCATTGGTTTTACTTCTGGTGATGTGGAATACTACGGGGAAACCAGCCAAGAAAAGTTTGATCTCTTGGTTCCAAAACCAATGGATTGCTCGGATTTGTATGAGTTGGGAGAGACGAAAGCCATAAAAGAGTTGAATTAAATTTATTTCTGGCAGGTGAATTGTTAATTTTTTCAGAACTTTTACGTTTTGTCATATCAATCAACTTCCACTGCTATGAAGAAATTACTCATTATCGCTTTTCTAAGCTTAAGCTTTTCAGGTTTTGCTCAAGAATTCACGCTAGGTCCCAAGTTTGGACTTTCTTCTACCAAGGTAGATTTCGAGCGTGAAAATTTCATTCCCGGTGATGCCCAAACTGGTTATCATGTTGGCCTTTTTACCAGAATTTCTTTTGGGGGATTTTTTATTCAGCCTGAAGCACTTTACACTAAGACGAACGGGTCATTCCAAATCAACAGTCTTCAACCTGGCGGCGGAACAGGAATGAGTACTTTTTCCGAGGATTTCAATCGACTTGATATTCCGGTCATGCTCGGCTTTAGATTCTTTAAGTTTTTGAGACTTCAAGCCGGGCCAATAGCGAGCATTGATATCAATTCGGATCTAAGGGATGCAAGTAATACGATCCAAGAGGTGGACTATGAAAAAGCCACCTTGGGTTACCAGGCTGGAATCGGATTGGATATTGGAAACTTTATTTTGGATGCGAAATATGAAAGTTCGCTTTCTTCCATTACCGGAAATATTGGAGGATTTGAAACTGATCAGCGGATCAATCAATTTATTTTATCGGTTGGGTTTAAGTTATTTTAGAACTTGATTTTCAAATGAAAAGCCCGAATGGAAACTTTCCATTCGGGCTTTTTTACTGAGTTTATCCAAAAACTATTTCTCCATCACCATTTTTGTTGGCTTTGCCAATTCCTGGATGGGATCTAAATCTACTACATAGACACTTCTACCATGTGTCCCGATTACCAGGTCATTCTCTCGACTTTGAATCACCATGTCATAGATCGCTACGTTTGGGATTTCACCTTGGAAAAGGTTCCAGTTATTTCCACCGTCCATGGTTACATAGAGTCCGTGATCTGTTCCCAAATACAGGATGGAGGAATTCACTTTGTCCTCGACGATGATGTTTGTTGATTCGTCAGGCAAATTACCTTTAATAGGAATCCAAGTTTTGCCATAATCTGTGCTCTTGTAGGCGTAAGTGGCAAACTCATCCATTCGGTAACCATTGAGTGTCGCGTAGACCAAACCTTCTTGATGACTTGACGGTGCAATGGAACTTACCCAGCGATCTTGTGGAAGACCTGCATTCAAGCTGGTCCAGTTACCACCGTTGTCTCGAGTCACCCAGACATTGCCATCGTCAGACCCTGCGTAGATCGTACCAAACTCCAGTGGTGATTCCTCAACCACAGAAAGTGTGGCATAAGGGACATTTCCACTTTTCTTGTTTTTGGTAAGGTCATCAGAGATGCGCTTCCAAGTACTTCCTTGATCGAGACTTTGATAGACATACTGCGAACCCACGTATACAATATCTTGATTATGGTAACTCAGTTCTGCAGGTGTTCTCCAATTATATCGATTAGGAGCAGTTCCTATCTCATGACCTGGAGTGATTAACTTGCGCTGGCCGGTTGTCTTATCGATTCGGAAATACATTCCAAATTGAGAACCGGTGTAGACAATGTTGTTGTCCCGAGTATCTACAGCTACGACCATTCCATCGCCACCCATAAGCGGTTCCCAAGGATCAGCAGGATTATTTTTCACATTGCCAAACCAAACCCCATTATCCTGCATGCCACCATAGATATTATATGGACTGGCATTGTCCGTCATGATCGAGTAAAACTGGGAGATTGGCATTTGAGTATTCATGTGATCCCAAATGGCTCCGCCGCCATAGCTTCGGTAAAGTCCGCCATCATTTCCGAGCAAAATATGCTTGCTGTCTTTTGGATTGATCCACATGGACTGATGATCCGAGTGAGGACGTCCGACAGAGTCTGTTCGTGTGAAGTTTTTGCCTCCGTCTCTAGAGACCAATAAAGGAACTCCCAAGACGAAAATCTCATCTTCATTTTCAGTATTCACCCGGATTTCCCCAAAGTAATACCCGTAAGAATTATAAAGTCGGCTGATGTCCGACTCGGAGACTTTTTTCCAGGATTTTCCGGCATTCTCAGATCGATAAATTTCAGCACCGATTACCGTACCATTAAAAAGTGCCGCATTGGCATCTACTGCTTGTCCGTTATAATTTGCGATTTGGGCGGTAGTTATCTTTCCGTTTTTTAGTAAACGCTTTACTTCTTTCGCAGTGTAGATCGTTGCAAATCGCTTTGATTTGAGGAACGCATCCAATCTTTTATCTTCCAAGCCGAGCGCTTCCTCGGTACGCATGCTTTTGAAATCTTCGAATTTCAACGCATTCTCATCGGGCTTTGTATCCTTTTGTCTAGGTGGCTCAGGTTCTTTGGTGGATTTTGCCTGATTGTCAAGTAGCGCATAGACGACTTGAGGATTACTCTGACTAAAGTCAAAACCGATTCTTCCGGTGAACTCATCCTGAGGAAATCCTTCCACAGCTTTTTTCCATGTATTACCACCATCTTCTGATCTCCAAATTGAAGAGCCTTTTCCATTTCCGATGAAATCATGGGCTTGTCGGAATCGCTCCCAGCTCGCAGCCAATAATATATCTGGGTTAGCTGGATGGATTTTTATATCGATGATACCGGTATTGTCATCGATGTATAAGGTCTTTTTCCAAGACTTTCCACCATCTGTAGTTTTGTATAGTCCGCGCTCTTTGTTTTTAGAATACAGTCCACCCATGGAACCTACCCAGACGATATCAGGATTGGTTGGGTGAATCTGAATGGAGCCGATATGCTGCGAATGTGGCAGGCCCATCATCTGCCAAGTCTTTCCAGCGTCCGTAGACTTGTAGATTCCTGCGCCAGCGTAGGTGGATCGGCTGGAATTATCCTCACCGGTTCCTACCCAGATAATGTTATTATTAGAAGAAGAAAGTGCCATATCGCCAATTCCTAAGGCTCCTTGATGGTCAAAGATCGGAGTGAAGGATTGACCATTATCTTCAGTTTTCCAGACTCCACCTGAGGCAGCGGCGACATAAAATGTATTTTGATTCTGTGCGACTTCGATGTCTACAATTCGCCCCGACATATTGGTTGGGCCGACATTTCGGGCTTTGAAGTCTTTGAGTGGGGTGGAGGAAAGCATTTTGGAATGCTTTTCCATAGATTCCAATAGCGCTTTTTCGGAAGTGGGCTTGACGTCCTGAGCGTGAATCTGAGATCCACTAGCCAAGAGCATCAATCCTGAAGCCATCAGAACTTTAAGGGGAGTGATTTTTTTCATGAGTTGCTTTTTGATAAAAACGAATATAAACACTAGCAGGCAAACCCGATGGAGTTTGCCCCTTAGTGGGTAAGAGGCAAGATAAATGGTTATTTCTGTACCAATCGAGTTTTGTAGATAATGGAATAGTCGTTTTCAGCTTTGGAGAAATTGAGTGAAAACCAGATTTCTTCTTTAGAGACAAATTTATTAATGTTGCCTAAATTTTCAGGTTTGCTAATAATAGGGCTTATGTTTTTACCATCGAAAAGAACCAATCCTCCCTGATTTTTCTCACCTGCCATCTTAAATATTTTATCAAAATCAGAACCTCCTTCTGCGATTATTTCATTGGCAACCTCATCAGAAAGACCACCTAGGTAGCTGATCAAAAATACATTCTCGTCCATAGCAATGATTTTATTGATTGTCCCATAGAAAAAATCTCTCAAATTGAAACTTCCTGTTTCAACTTTTTTATCTGGATTTCGCTCGAGAAAAGCCGGAAATGGAATGGTTTGGACACTCACCGGAGAATCTAAATTAAATAATGAGTACCCAAATATTTTGGGTTCCGATCGAAAATTGAGGAATAGCGTATCTCCTTTCAGTGTAATATTTGAAAATGATTCTAGAGAACCATATTCTTTTGTAGTGCTACTGAATTTTGAGGTTTTAGGAAAATGAGTGACGGATTCAAATTCATCAGTTGCTATATCCAAAACTTCAAGTCGCTTCGACTGCTCTTGAAAATCGAGAACATTTTGCTCAAGATCAGAATAGCGCCCTGGAAGACTCATATAAACTTTATTATTTTTTACGAAATGAGCTTCGTTGGACGGTATTACCAATTGAGATAAGCCGGTAAAATCGGGAATAAAACTTTTCAGTAAACTCCCATCTGTCGAATATTGAAATATACCACGACTGCTAGGTATCAAAAAAGACTCGTCATCAAAAAACTTTGCAATCCCGGTACGATTTCCTGTAATATTTTCCGGTCCTTCCCCTGTGCGTTTGTATTGCTGCAAAATAGTGCCCGATAGATTGGTGACAAAAATACTATCGGTATTTTGATCGATTAGGAGAAAAGTATTCCCATCCGGGCTGATATCCATGAGCGTTACATTTCCCAGATAATCCATCACCAACGAATCGTAGATCTCAAATTCGAGATTTTGCTCCGATAGAGGAGTTTTTGGAAGTTCGGGTTCTTTGGTTTGGCAGGAAAAGGCCGCAAGAAGTATTAGGACGAAGAATGGGAGTTGGTTTTTCATTTCTGTACTAATTTAAGTTTGTAAAAAGTAAGGAAATCCTTCTCCTCTCCGATGTAATCATCGTCTCGCAGGGCGTAGAAAGGTTCGGATAAAGACTCAATGTTTAGGATTCTTCCAATGGAATAAGGGACATCGATTTCATTGGAAAGCGTGGAATCAGTGTTAATAATTTTGATTACCTGTCTTTGAAAAACTTTATGAAGGGGGAAGTTCACTGGCTCTTTTAATTCATTTTGCTGATAAATCTCTTCTGAAATCCCTTCGGTATAGAGCACAAAAATCCCCTCTTCAGTCGGAAATAATTGCTGAATGCTGCCATCTAACATTTTGCTGAACGAAATATATTCGTACGGTTTAGAGTGTTCTCCATTATCTAGAAATTTTGATGGCTCCAAGTCATAGGTATGTAAATATTCGTTGTTGCGGGATAGGTCATAGACATGAACCAGGGGTTCGTTTTCTAGCGTCAGATATAGGTTGTTTTTTAAAATGACAAATTGGAGGAAAGGACGTTCATAATACTTATCTGTGGAATAGCGGGATGATTTTGGGATCCTAATGATAGGCTCCGACGTCCCAGTTTCTGCGTCGATTTTTTCAAGTAAAAAATGATCTCTTAAAAAATATGGATCATAAGGGTTGGCTCCATCCCTCCCAGGATAGTAGGAAATGATTTTCCCATTCCAAACGTCTAAGTTTTTCAATAATCCTCCACCATCTTTGGCTTCTGTAGGAAATTCCAACTTAATCTCTCTTTTAAAGGAAAGATCAGGATTAATCTCATAAAGCCAACCTATAAAACTTGCAGCCACTATATTCCCTTCTTGGAGAATCTTGATTTGGGTAGGATACTGAACTTTGCTAGGTCCTTCCGTCGGGTAGGATTGCTCATGTAGGATTTTTCCTGAGTCGTCAAATTTGATCAGTTTGTTCTCTTTGAAATCATATAGGACTCCGATGCCATTTTTAAAATCTGCACCTCCAACTGTCCCCAAATGATCCAGTTGTATCGAGTCCAAAATCACCAATTCCCATTCGGTGGAAATTGATTTTTCCTGTGAGCTTTCCTTATTTTTGCCGCAAGCAAAAACAAGAACAAATGGTATAATTAATAAAAAGAGTCCCTTCCTCATTGCTCAGCCAGTTTCACTTTATATACCCTTAAAAAGTCCTCTTCCACTTCTGTACTTCTGTTTTTCTGGATCCACAGAAATCCTCCTCCCGACGCAAAGGACTCTAAATTCGCATTTTTCGGAAGTGACAAGTTTCCCAAAAAAGCCAAGCTCTTTAGATCAAAAACCAATATCCCCCTCGATACTTGGCTATCTAATTTGACATACAATTCATCTGCCTCCTCCACTTTGTTTGCATCATACAGTACAGAGAGCGCGTCATTATCTTTGGTGGAGATTCCTCCATAATAGTTGAGAATGAGCTTATCTCCGATCAGGTGGATATTTTGGATGGATGAAGTACTCCCGTTGAGCATGACGGTTCCTTCGGCAAACTCAGTTCTAGGCGTGCCTTGGATACCTTCAAATCCCAGAATGGTGAGTTGGATCAGTGTATCCAAACTTGCTCCCTCAGGACTTAAGCTGTACCGATACAGTGTCGGTTCCCCTGCCAGTGCGAGGTAAAGTTTGTCCTCCTTTGTCTCCAAAGCTGGCCAAAAATCGCTTTCATAATAGCCCATTCCATCCAAAAATCGGCTACTCTGCTCAAAGGGAATGATTTCAATCGCGCTACCTTGGTTGACATCCACCAGCTCCAAATGCTTAAAAGTGTCGTAGTATTTCTGCTCTGCCGGATAGGTATCTCTTCCTCGTGAGGATCGGATCAACAAGTAAGTTTTACCATTGAGAGCGACTGTTTCGACGGATTTGCCTGGGAAAGCCATAAAGCCACTTCCACCAAGAGACTCAGGGTGACTGATTTTCTTGATCATAGTACCGGCCTTATCGTAGATGAAAATTCCCGCCATGCCAACAACCGCGAGTTGATCTTCGCCTACAAATCCAGGTGCTTCCATCATAAATTCGTAGGAATCCGGGGTATCCCCACTTTTGTTGAACCGATTCTGGACTTCTCCATCCGAGTCGGAGACCAAAATATCACCCGATGCAAAATCATAGAATAAAAATGAATCTCCGGAATCACTCACAGACGTGATCAATGGATCGCCGAGAATCTGAACATCAAGGGAGTCAATGATCTCAAGTGAGAGTTCAGGTATTTTAGTATCAGTGGACTTTTGAGGTGCCGAGCAGCCAAAGTCTGCAAAAATCAAAGCGAAATAAATGGGTAGGTAGTTTTTCATCGTGATAATTTGATATCAAGATAAAAAAAAATCATCCAAGAGCACAGGTGTATTTTATCTTAAAAACTAAAATATTGTTAAAAAAAAAACACCTCCAAAAATGATTAAGGAGGCGTTCGTAAGATAGGATTAAGTAATTCTAGGTCAGATTTCCGTCCGCATCCCATTCGGCAACCCGTCCACGGTCCTCAGACTTTAAATAAAAGGGTAAGTATTGCTCAGGCAGTGAAACACTGTGTTTAGCCATTACTGCTTGAGGGATACCTTCCCAAACATTGGCTTTATTCCCTTGGTAATCCATGTATTTCCAGCCTGCTTCTGTTGAGAAAAAGCCAGTTGCAGCAAAATTACGAACGAGGTTAAACCATTTTACACCACCTTCAAACTCTGACTTTGCGGTATCTGGCCAAGCTACGTCATCAATGATCTCCATAATTTGATCTTGGCTGATTTCCAAGAAAGTCTTACCAAATCGCTCATCCGCCTCGTAATCCAGCCACATCAAACCGCCACGCATAGGAGTCTGATTATGTGGCTGATCGATCATCATAAAGTCGATAAAGTTTACCGTACCCACCTCCGAAGCTGCTGGGGACTGAGAATCCTTTGGCATTACAATATCTACCAAGATTGTCATTTTTTTCTTTTCCTCTTCAGTGAAGAAGTGCTCAGCCATGAGTTTTTGATCACGGAGATTTTCTTCCGCCGTTCTCCCTCCAATAGTGCCACTTATGACAGGTGGAGGTGGGATTTTCTGTGCGTCCGGAGTACAGTTGGTCAAAAGTAATCCAGTGCCTATCGAGCCTGCAAAAAGCAGTTTTAGATTTTCTCTTCTGTTCATGACTTAGATATTTTTTTGTTTCAATTGCTCAATTATAAAATCTGAAGTTCTCCAGCTCAAAGCCAAAATCGTCCAAGTTGGATTCTTATCCGCTTGAGAAACGAAAGTTCCTGCATCCACTACAAATACATTTTTACAATCGTGTACCTGTGAGTTTGAATTACAAACTGAAGTCTTGGAATCATTTCCCATTCGAGAGGTACCGACTTCGTGAATAATTCTTCCAGGAGCAGCAAGTCCATATTTGCTATCTGCTCCAGGCTTTGCTCCCAATAAAGTTGCGCCTGCGTTGGTCAGGATTTCTTCGAACGTATCCTGCATATGCTTCGCCTGAAGGATTTCCTGATCGGTCCAGTTGTAATGAAATCGCAAAACAGGAATCCCGTATTTATCGACCACATTCGGATCGATTTCGCAGTAATTATCATATTGAGGAATACTTTCACCGCGTCCTGACATACCCAGTGTGGAGCCATAAAGTGCTCGAACATCTTTCTTCAGGCCTGCGCCATAGCCGCCATTCGGGCTTGGCTTACCAAATTCATCAATTACATGTTTCCGCATGGTATCCATTCCCATTCCTGATCCATAAGATGGTTGACCCATTCCGCCCCAGTATTCGATGTGATAGCCGCGAGCAAAATCCAGTTTCTTATTGTCCAGCCACCAAGGCGTGTACATGTGTAGGCCACCAACACCATCTTCATTATAACGATCTCGGTTGATCAGATCGGGCATGATTCCCTGTCTGCTAGCTCCAGTAGAGTCATGCAAGTATCTACCTAATGTACCTGAACTGGCACCAATTCCATCAGGAAAAGCTTTCGATTTTGAGTTCATTAAGATTCTTGAAGATTCACAGGCTGAGGCTCCAAGTACTACCACTCTGGATTTTAGCTTGTATTCTTTCATGTCTTCTTTGTTCACAAAAGAAACTCCCGTTGCTTTTCCGTTCTCGTCTGCAGTCACTTTTCGCACCATACTATGGGTATAAAGATCGACTTTGCCTTTTTTCATTGCGGGATGCAAAAGGCAAGTTCCTGCGGAAAAATCAGCGTAAGACTGACAGGCTCGGTTACATTGCGCACAAAAAAAGCACACACCACGCTCATTATTAATTGGCCTAGTCAGCACTGATAATCGAGATGGAATCATCGGGATACTAGATTTATCCGTTCCCTTTTTTATGATAAGTTCGTGCAATCTAGGCTTTGGGGGAGGAAGGAATAAACCATCAGGTTCATTGTATATGCCCTCTTTGGTGCCAAAAACACCAATAAGTTTATCTACTTTATCGTAATAAGGCTTGACATCTTCGTAGCCGATAGGCCAACTTTCACCCAAGCCATCCATGCCTCCTCTTTTGAAATCATTTGGACCAAAGCGTAAGGAGATTCTTCCCCAGTGGTTAGTTCGTCCACCGACCATTCTGGATCTAAACCAGTCGAATTCGGTGCCGTTTTTTCGGGTGTACGGTTCTCCCTCAATATCCCAGCCTCCGATCGCGGCATCGAAATCTCCAAAAGGGCGAATACGAGTACTGGCTCCTCTACGGACTGATTCCCAAGGGGGTCTCATCTGCGTCCGATCTTCTTCTTTGGCGGGATCAAAATCCCCACCAGCCTCTATGACTGCTACTTTAAGACCGGCTTCTGATAGTATTTTGGAGGCCATACTTCCTCCAGCACCTGAGCCTACGATGATCACATCATAAGCTTCCCCTGAATCTTTTATTTCAAAGCTCATTTATATTGTTTTTAATTTCATTTTTTAATATATGTTAAAAAAATCTATCAAAAAAATAGAAGGGATGAAGGAATTAATTTGGTGTTTGAGTGGAGATATTTTAGGTAAAAGGTTTAAAATCCATTTGATAACAGACTCGAAGCAGCAGTATAAGATACGACTCAAAAATATTGTAGATCAAACAGATAACTGAAAACCGACAAGAAATAGTAGTGATTTACCAAAAAGAATATCCTGACTACGTTCAGTTTATAACTCTCGTTGGATATAAGGCCAAATGGTCTCCAAAACAATTTTGTGTCCCTCTTCTGTAGGGTGAATTCCATCGGGGAGATTTAATTCAGGAATGCCGCCCACATTTTCTAAGAGGAATGGGATCAGTATCACATTTTTTTCCTTGGCGACCGCTGGGTAAATTTCTTTGAATTCATTCGAATACTCCTGTCCCATGTTTGGAGGGATTTGCATGCCTGCTAAAATGATTTTAGTCTCCGGGAATTTGGCTCTCACTTTATCGACCATTGCCAAAAGATTACTTTTAGTTTCGGTAATAGCGATTCCTCTCAATCCATCATTTCCGCCTAGTTCTAAAATGAAAATCTCTGGCTGATCTTCTAAAAACCAATCTAATCGACTCAATCCGCCGGCAGTGGTCTCGCCGGAAAGACCTCCATTGATTACTTTAAAATCTAACCCAAGACTGTCAACTCTTAGTTGTGTCAAACCAGCAAAAGCATCTTCCTGATCAATGCCATAACCCGCGGTGAGACTGTTACCGAAGAAAAGTATGATTTTTTGATCAGCCTGAACAGTTGAAGAATCAGTTACTTCTTTCTGATCATTAGCCAACTCCTTTTTTTCAGAATTACAGGAAATCAAGCCCATGGAGCTGATGAATAAAAGCAAGATGAGGTTTTTAGAGGAAATCATATGGATTGTACTTTAGAAATAAGTAGTGCAAATATTGGGAAAAAGTTCAGGCCATCCTGTTTTTCTGATTCATGAAGAGGCTATAACTTGCAAATGAAAAGCCAATGTTCCTGCGGTCCTTCTAATTTCCTGTATAACATTCCGTTCAAATGCTGTTATTTAACCTGTAATTGTTCATTTCCGATCAGTTAACAAAGCGCGGCGGTACTCGTTTTTAAAGCATCTGTTTAACCTAAAAAAATCAATGATTATACTTTCTATAAAAAATTTGAGTAAAATTTACCAGAGTGGTAGTCGAAAACTGATCGTTTTGGACGAAGTAAATTTCGACATTGAAGCTGGTGAAACTCTGGCGATTGTCGGCCCTTCCGGCTCAGGAAAGACCACGCTGCTGGGACTTGCTGCGGGATTAGATTCTGGCTCTACAGGTTCGGTGAATCTCAACGGTAATGCCTTAGAAACGCTATCTGAGGATCAGCGTGCCGCAGTAAGAAATCAAAACGTAGGATTTATTTTTCAAAATTTCCAATTACTTCCTACGCTTACTGCTTTGGAGAACGTAATGGTGCCACTGGAACTCAAAAGGCGCAAAGATGCACGCCAAAAGGCTCAGGAATTACTAAACAAAGTTGGCTTGGGAGATCGAGCAACTCACTATCCCACACAACTTTCCGGTGGAGAGCAACAGCGAGTTTCGATTGCGCGAGCTTTTGCCAATGAGCCAAAAATACTTTTCGCAGATGAGCCTACCGGGAATTTGGATACCGAAACCGGTGAAATGATCGAGAAATTGATTTTCGATTTAAATAAAGAGGAGGGGACGACCCTTGTTTTGGTCACGCACGATTTGGAACTAGCCGCCAAAACGCAGCGAATCATTCATATCAAAGGCGGTAAAATACAGGAGGACGCTCATGCCTGATTTTGGATGGATTATCAAAATGGCTTTTCGGGATTTCCGAAAAAACATTTCCCGCTTAATGCTTTTTGTCTCCTCTATAGTAGTGGGAATAGCCGCTTTGGTGGCAATCAGTTCCTTTGGTGAAAATCTTACTGCTGACATAGATAATCAAGCTCAAGAGCTTCTTGGAGCAGATTTGGTGTTGGAGAACAGTAAGCCAATTGGAGACCAAACTTTGGATAGTTTGGCTATAGATATGGCTTCGGAAGTTAATTTTGCTTCTATGGTAGCCTTCCCAAAAAGCGGAGCGAGTCGATTGACTCAGGTACGAGCTTTAGAAGGCGCTTTTCCTTTTTACGGTTTTTTTGAGACTATTCCAGTTTCAGGGGATGCTGACTTTCGATCTGGCGGTAAAAAAGCCTTGGTAGAAAAAACGCTTATGGCGCAATTCGATGCTCAAGTCGGTGATCTAATCAAGGTTGGGCAGGTGGAGTTTGTAATTGCCGGTGAGCTTCAAAAAGTTCCTGGTCAAACGGGTATCACTGCTACTGTGGCACCTGCGGTTTATATTCCTCAGGCTTATCTTGAAGAAACCGGTCTGGTACAGTATGGCTCTCGAGTAAACTATAATCGGTATTTTCTTTTTGCTGATAAAACAGACGTGGATGCACTGATCAAGCCATTTGAGGACAGTTGGGAGATCGAGCGAATCGATGCCGATACAGTGGAGGACCGAAAGCGATCCACAGGTAGTTCCTTTGCAAATCTCTCCAATTTCCTGAGCTTGGTCGCCTTTATCGCTTTGCTTTTAGGATGCGTAGGTGTGGCGAGTGCGGTAAATGTATTTGTTAAGGAAAAACTGGCATCTGTGGCAGTGCTGCGATGTTTGGGAGTTTCTTCCAAGGGCGTGCTCTTGATTTACCTGACCGAAATAGTAATTATGGGTTTGTCAGGAGCTATTCTTGGCTCATTGCTGGGAACCTTACTACAGTTTGTATTACCTGCCGTATTCTCAGATTTCCTTCCCGTGAAGGTGTCTTTTGGGATTTCTTGGTTATCAGTTGGTTTTGGAATTGTCACTGGTCTTTTTGTCTCGGTGTTATTTGCGCTTTTACCGCTGCTCAAGGTTCGGAATGTTTCCCCAATGGCCACGCTTCGGCCGGAGACCGCAGATTCTACAATCCTCAAGGACCCATTGCGCTGGGCGGTAATCGTTGGGATTTTGATCTTTATCTGGGGATTTAGCTATTACCTGTTGACTAATGTTACGCTTGCCTTTGGCTTTACTGGTTTTGTGGTGTTTGCCTTTGGAATTCTTTGGGGTGTTGCACAATTGATCATTTGGGCTGTTCGGAGGTTTTTACCGATTTCTTTTACCTATACCTTAAGACAAGCCTTGGCCAACCTGTATCGCCCAAATAATCAAACGGTTTCACTTATTGCTACTATTGGACTAGGGACGGCGATGATTTCAACGCTCTACTTTCTTCAAAACCAATTGCTTCAGGAGGCTCGCTTTGCAGACAAAGAGGATCAGCCGAATATGCTGATGTTTGATATCCAGACTGCCCAACTGGAAGATGTGAAAAACACAATCAAAGCCCAAGATCTTCCCATCATGCAAGAGGTAGCGATCGTTACCATGCTACTCGATGAAATTAACGGGATTGATAAAAAGGAAAATGAGGCCCTTTCTGATGAGGAGAATTATTCGAGATGGTTGTACAATCGAGAGTTTCGGGTGACTTATCGTGACACTCTTATTGATTCAGAGACGATTACGTCTGGAGAATTGGTTCCCGTCGGAGCTCGAGGAGATAGTATTTTCGTGTCTCTTGAAAAAGGCTTTGGAGAAGGGAATGGCCTGAAAATAGGAGATGAGGTAGTCTTCAATGTGCAGGGAAGACCAATAAAAACCTATGTGGGGAGTTTTCGAGATGTAAAATTCAATCAAGTATCGACTAATTTCTTGGTGATCTTCCCAGCCGGAGTGTTGGAGCTAGCCCCAAAATTCCACGTGCTGATCACCAAATCAAAAAATGACCGACAGGCTGCTGATGTACAGGTACAGATTGTGCGAGAGTTCCCGAATATTTCCATTATCAATCTTGGAACGATCGTAGAGACGCTCGAAGAAATCTTAGGTAAGATCAGTTTTGTGATTCAGTTTATGGCTTTTTTCAGTATTGCAACCGGGATTTTAGTGTTGATAAGTTCCTTGATCATCAGCAAATATCAGCGGATGCGGGAGAGTATTTTGCTCCGGACGCTCGGCGCAAGCTCGGCGATAGTCACTAAGATCAATACGCTGGAGTATTTCTTTTTGGGAAGCTTAGCCTCCATGTCTGGGATTATTTTATCTTTTCTAGCCACTTGGCTCCTCAGTGAGTTTGTATTCAATATCCAATTCCGTGGCGCCTGGCTGGAAGCATTGATGCTTTACTTGGCGATCACTTTCCTGACGATAGTATTGGGCTGGCTTAATGGCCGAAAGATCATCAATCAGCCGCCGATGGAGATCTTGAGGGGGGAATAAAAAATCAAAAAGCTGAAGTTTGAAATATGAAAAGACTCGCAGGGATGCGGGTCTTTTTTAATAATGATTCCTACACTGCGCGATTTCCAATGCTCCATCCTTTACTCGGTAGACCAGTCGGTGTTTTCGGTCAATTCTCCGAGACCACCAACCTAATAATTCATTTTTGAGTGGCTCAGACTTAGCTTTACCTGTGAAAGGAGTTCTTTGACATTCCTTTATTAACGTATTGATTTTTTTTAGCAGCTTGAGATCTGCCTCGAGCCAGTATTGATAATCACTCCAACCATTTGGATAAAAAATAACATCCATCGAAGTAGCGGTTTATGGATCAATTAAATGCCTTTTTACTCCTAGTCCTTTATTGGCTTGTTCAAGGGCTTCGAGCAATCTCCCTGCATTCTTTGGGCTACTCATTAGATAATACGTTTCCTGCAAGCCTTCGTAGTCAGATTTAGATAAAACCACTACATCTTCGCCATTAGCTCGGGTGACATAGAGTGGCTTTTGATCGTTGACGACCCCGTCCAGATGAGCCTTCAGATTCTGACGAAAATTAGATTAGGTAGTAACTTCTATAAATATGTAGGTTTTTTAGAAAGTTGATAAGTTGTACATAATGTTGTACAAGTATGTTTTTTGTGAGGATAGAATTCTTGCGCGTATTTAATTAATTTGAGGTAATCAATTATTTTTCAACCATCTAGATTGAACAAGTTATGCAGGCATATATTAACATTTTGCTGGAGGATATTGCCTCTGCACACTGTCCGGAGGATTATTTCAACAAATTAGATAATACTAGATCTGAAATGGACTTAGAGCAAGAACTTGAAGAGTCTGAAAGATTTATTTTCTATGATCGTGAACCTCTATTCGAAGTCTATTGCGGATTGAAGCGGGAAAATTTTCCCCCTAAGGATCGACTCAGCGAGGACCAATTAACTCAGGTCACTGTAGCGTTTATCAAGATGATGAGTTCTTGGAGTCTTTTTGTTGATTTTCCAGATGATCTTCCACAGTTAATTCGATACGAGCTATTGTTGGATATTTTACAAAAACCTGTGATGATTTCACAGTACGGTTTTTTTGGATTTGACTAGTGTAACGGCGATCCTGAGGGCTGCGAATTGGGCGAGTATTGTTCGTGTTTGAAGCGAGATTGAGTTTTCCTAAAGGCAAGAATGAAAAAGAAAGTAAACCTGTAGCTTAATATTAATATAATCTGTGTTTTTGGATTGCTGGTTGCAAGAGGGAAATTAGTTGTGGCTCAAGTTGAAGGCGAAGAGAAAAATGACAGCAGGCTTTCTCAGAATGCATTTTCAAAACTTCGATCTGAGTGGAATGATCCAGAATAGTTAAGGTCTTTCTTCGTCACCTTCAAAAAGGTTTACTACCAATTTTATGGTGACGAAAGTGTGCGGAAATTGGTTTGGGAGACACTAGCCTTATCAGATCACCTATTTGGAGTGCTATTGACTGCCTCGATATCAGGGATTTAAGCCATTTGTTTAAGCCTTTGGACAAGTTCTAATTTGGATATAAGTATGATTTTCAAAAGCTCAATGCCAAAGGTGAGGAGCGAAAAAGCTATTTGAGGATATATGCGGTAAGGTATGTGGATGAATTTGTCATCTCCAGAGCTGCAATTAAACTGATTGGGCATATGAATAACAGCACTTACACGAAATCATAAAAAACTAATATTGAGTCTATTGTGAATTTTTTGAAGTAAAAAGATAGGTAAGGTAAAATATTCTACTTAGCTAGTTGAAATATGACTGAAATAAAGAAATCCATTAAAGCAATCAGTATCAAATCCTCAGAAAACTGGACGGAAAAAGTAGTCTGGAGAAAAGCCAACCAAGATTGGATCAGAAAATCAACTGATATTGCCTTGAGCATTATGGACGCATTAGACGATTTAGGATGGAACAAAGCCCGCTTGGCCAAAGAAATGGGCGTTTCTCCGCAGCAGGTAAGTAACTATGTGCGAGTGGAAGAGAATTTCAAATTGGAGACTATCTGCAAACTGGAAAAGGTATTGGGAGTCGAATTGATCACGATCTTGACTGCAGATCAAGAGGTAGTTTTCTCCCAAGAAACGAATGCGCTCAATGAATCTCCGGCGGCTGAATATCCAGTAAAAAAGGTACCAAAAGCCTAATTAACCAGATATTCCAAAGTAGCAAAACCATGTAATCTGAAAGTCAAACTTTCAGATTACATGGTTTTATGAGTTTCAGCTGTTGATATTTGAGAGTCACATCGAACTGAAGAGCTTTTCCAAAGTTCTGAACTTTGGAAAAGTTTCGTAAAATGAAAAAGCCCCTTTTTTAGCGAGCTTTTGTACCCAGACCTGCCTACCAGGGGTTGGGAGGGAGTTCCCGATATCCACTTCATGTCATCGGGATAAACTTCTCTTCCGACTTTAAAGTCACAAAAAAAAGCCCTTTCTTTTCAGAAAGAGCTTTTGCAATGTACCCAGAGCCGGAGTCGAACCGGCACGCCCGAAGGCATTGGTGTTTGAGACCAACGCGTCTACCGATTCCGCCACCTGGGCATTAAAATTCAAACATTTGAGCAGTTGGTCTGTGTCCAAGCCCAATTCAGAGAATCTTTCTATTCGATTGATTCAGTTCCCTTCCTTTCGTTAAGGCCTGCAAATATGAAAACAATTTCTTTTTTCTACAAACTCAAGGCTTCACTTCTTCTAATTTTTTTGAGCTAAATGCCATAGGCTTTGAAGAAAAAAGTACTTTGATAAAGCCCCAGACCTTTTTAAAAAGCTCAGAATCACGATATTGATTTAGCGCTTCTTCGCTTTCCCAATGGCTGTAAGTCAGAAAAATATTTTTATCCAGCTCATCTTGCCAAAGTTCTAAATGATGACATCCGGATGAATTTCGAATAGCCAATTTATATTCTTCGAAAATTTGAAGAAAATCTTCTCCGCTTCCCGCTTTAAAAGTCATGCGAACTGTCCGAACTAGCATTATATCTGAAAATTAACATGAATTATACTATCGTATTTCAGTCCTAGCAGTCCACCACCATCGCCGTGGTAGATACCTATTTCCAATAAATCGATACTATTGAAGAGTGCGAAGCAATCTCCGGGCTCCACCTGATCGTAACTTTTTTGAAGTTTGGTCAACGATTCCCTTCCAAATTCTATTGTGAACTTTCCTGGATTCAATTTGTCAAAAACGTCCCTTCCAATATTTGTAATCAGATTTCCATAACAGTCCACACGGAGCACGTGACCTACTATTTTCTCCCGTGTGATTTTCGGCTGTCGAGGCATGAGTTTTCTGAAGTTGGTCAAAGGACTGCCAAAATCATGAATTGCTGCGCCGCTGGCTACTTTACCTGCGATTGGGGCCAAGATGTCTTTTGCTGGAAATGTACTATCCTTCACATGGATATCCGCAAACTGAACCATAATACCTGGGTCTTGGTCCGCTAATAAACTTAGAATTCCGTTATTTGGTCCGATAAAGATGTGCTCTTCCAATTTGATCCCAATAAATCCGTGAGTAATACTCCCGGTCGTATTCACGGCGACTAAATGAACAGTACCTTTAGGAAAATCTCGAAAAGTAGAGCGCAGCAGAAACGCCGCATGTGCAATATCAAATGGTTCAATATTATGTGCTAAATCGATAATGTTAAGCTGCGGATTGATTGCCAGAATTTTGGCTTTCACCGCAGGTACGTAGTAATCTTTATCCCCAAAATCTGAGAGGAAAGTCACAATTGCCATAGAAGCAAGTATATTAAAATTTTGTAGTTTTGTTTATGATGTATTTAAACAAAAATAGAAATTTTAATCTTTAGCCTTCAACAAATTAAATCAATAAAACAGCTTGGTCGAAAAAGTAATCACATTAGAAAATGTCCCCCTGACAGAATTCTTAGGTCAGGCAAATGAGAATATCAAGAAAATTGCTGCCGCATTTCCCCAAAGTAAAATAATTTCAAGAGGTAATGAGATCCGAATTCAAGGGGGAGCTCCAGAAATTTTGAGGATTAATGATATCCTTAATCTGCTTTTAGAACACATTGATCGTTTTGGGCATTTGACTCCCGAAAACGTGAAAGATTACCTTGACGTAGAAAGTATTCCTTTTGAAGAAGCTAATCGGGATCAGGTCATCGTATTTGGGAATAAAGGACTAGTCATTAAGCCTAAGTCTCCAAATCAACGGAGGCTTGTCGAATCTGCAATGAAGAATGATTTGGTTTTCGCCCTTGGTCCGGCGGGAACGGGTAAAACCTACATCGCTGTGGCATTGGCTGTGAGGGCTCTGAAAAATCGTGAGGTAAAGCGAATCATCATCACTAGGCCAGCAGTGGAGGCTGGGGAGAATTTAGGTTTCCTCCCAGGAGATCTCCAAGATAAACTTGATCCTTACTTGAGACCTATCTATGATGCGCTTCAAGACATGGTGCCACCAGAAAAGCTTAAATTCTATCAAGAAACCCGCGTAATAGAAATCGCACCATTAGCATATATGCGTGGTCGTACGCTGCATGACGCTTTCGTGCTGCTTGATGAAGCGCAAAATACGACCAGTGAACAGATCAAAATGTTTCTTACCCGGATGGGGCCAAACTCTAGAGTGATTATAACTGGGGATCAAACACAGGTAGATCTACCCATACGTCAAAAGTCAGGTCTCTCTGAGGCTCTGAAAATTTTGGATGGAGTGAAAGGAATTGGGGTAGTGAGCCTAAGTGGTAAAGATGTGATTCGACATAAATTAGTCAAGGCAATTATTGAAGCGTATGAAAATGATCATGCTGCCAGAGAATCAGAAAGAAATGAAGCTTCAGGTAGAAAAAATAGCTAACCAATCAGATTTAGATATTGCTTTTGAAATTCGAAAGAAAGTTTTTGTTATCGAGCAAGAAGTAGATCCAGCCAAGGAATATGATGAATTTGAGAATTCTTCTTTCCATTTTCTTGCTCGAATAGATGGAATCCCAGTAGGGACCGCTCGGTGGAGATTTACGTCCAATGGAGTGAAATCAGAAAGATTTGCGGTATTGAAAGAAGCGAGAGCAAAGGGAGTTGGCCAAGCATTGGTGAAAGCTGTATTAGCAGATATTCAAGCAGACCCAATGTCCAAAAACAAGATCAGATATCTTCATTCCCAACTTGCGGCAGTCCCTTTGTATTTAAAATTCGGTTTCAAAAAAGTGGGCGACATTTTTGATGAGTGTAATATCTCACATTATAAAATGGAGCTCATTTAAGCTTTAACCGATTACAAAACGACCTAATTATGAAAAAAATAGTATTGTCAATTTCACTCATCTTAATGATCGTCTCTGCGGCTTTCAGCCAAACTGTCATTTCAAGCAGTGGTAACAGTAGAGAAAATTTTTCAAATGAAGTTAAAGTCAATTTTTTGAATCTGATTGCTTTGGCATCGATCGAGGTAGGGTACGAAAAATTCTTGAGTGAGAATCATTCCTTAGACATACAGCTTCATATTAATGATCGATTTGGTTTCAATTCTCAAGGCGGTGAAAAAAACTACAAAACTAATTCACTCCAAGTTTCCGTGAATTTTTATTTAGGTGATGATGAAGAAGGTAGATTTTATATTTACCCACTTGCCAAACTCCGATTTGGAGATTTCGAAGAGGGTAGAGGCGAGGATGTAGTTATCACGAATATGAATGCTTTTATATTGGGCGCAGGAATGGGCTATAAGTGGGAGTTTTCGAATTTCGCATTTGGTCCATTTGCAGCTGTCGCTCGTGGATTCAGCAGCGAAGTTTCTGATCGATTTGCTGCTGTTGAATTCAATGGAGGCTTTAGCCTTGGTTATCGATTCTGAGTAATAAAAAAATACTGAAGCCTCATCCGTGAGGCTTTTTTTATGCTCTAAAACCCGTAAATTAAAGGAATTGATCTTTTTTAGCATGCGGTTTTCGGATTATCCTTTTTTGAAATACTTGCCGATTCTGATTGGAGGGGTTCTCTGTGCTCAGCAACTAGAATCATTTAATGTTTATTTGGCGATTATCGGTATTGTAAGTTTTTGGCTGGTATATTTTCTATTGGTCAATCACAAGACAGTCCCAAGAAAAACACTTCTCATTTCTTTCATTGGCTATTTGTTGATTTTTTGCTTAGGAATCCTGCTTGTCAACCTAAATACGCTTCAAAAATTGAAACCAAGGATTGACAGACCATTCGACAGCTATTTGGCAGAAGTACGCCAGTTTGATATTCAAAAGCCAAATTCCTTCGAAAATCTATTGGCTATAAAAGCTGTCGAAAGAGCCGGAGAATGGAGAACTGCTACTGGATCGGTTTTGGTTTATCACCAAGCGCTACTGCCGCTTATTCCAGGCCAAATTCTCTTAGTCAAGAAAATGCCAGAGCAAATTGAAGGTCCAAAAAATCCCTATGAGTTTGATTATCGAGCCTTCCTACTCCGAAAAGGAATTGACTTCCGGCAATTTATCGGAGATGATTTTCTGATCATCGATTCATTACCTGAGTCTTCCATAGACTTTCTTTTCATCAATTTTAGAAGTCAACTAGCTGATCGATTGGGACAAGTAATACCTGACAGTCAATCAGAACAGATCGCTATGGCATTGCTGCTAGGTCAAAAGCAGAGCCTTGATCGAAATCTTCGAGATGGCTATGTTCAAGCTGGAGTGATGCATATTTTGGCAGTTTCGGGATTACATGTAGGAATCATTTATGCCTTACTTTTAAGCTTGTTCAAGCCCCTCAAACTTACTAAAAAATGGGCTAGATTCTACCTGATATTAGTCATGTTGCTTATTTGGATCTATGCAATTTTGACGGGTTTGTCGCCTTCAGTGGTTCGGGCGTCCATAATGTTTAGTCTTTTAACTTTAGGACAAATGCGTGAGCGAAAGCCCTCTATATTTAATATTTTGGCTTTTTCTGCCATATTGATGATTGTATTAGATCCTGAAGTGATCTTTGAGCTTGGTTTTCAACTCTCTTATTTGGCAGTGGCAGGAATAGTCTTGATTCAACCTTTGATTCTAAATTGGTGGCTGCCTAAAAATCGTATTTTAGAATATTTCTGGCAGCTTACCAGTGTCAGTATTGCTGCTCAATTAGCCACTTTTCCACTTTCAGTATTTTATTTTCATCTATTTCCGACGTATTTCCTACTGGGAAATCTCCTTGTTATTCCTTTGGCATTTTTGATTATGCAGGTCGGGGTTCCACTATTATTGATCGGGTGGATTCCAGGCGTAGGAAGTATCCTAGGTTGGGTGTTGAGTCAGCTCATTTGGATTCAAAATCAGGTTGTTTTGTTGATACAGGTCTTACCTTGGGGCAAAATAGATAGGCTGACTATCAGTGTTTCAAGTATGATATTTTGTTGGCTTATTTTGCTGATTTGGGCAGGATGGGCAATGGGAAATAAGAAACAATTGATCTATATTTTTTATGGAATGGTTTTTATTTGGTCTGGCCTTATGCTTGTCGAAGAAATTAGAGCACCCCGACAGGCGGTAGTGATTTATCAGGGAAAAAAGGGCCAAGCCTTTGATTATAGCCTTGGCGATCAGGTGTTCTCTTGGAATGCTAAAATAGAACCAGAGGAGCTAAGTTTCATTGTAGATCCTAATCGGATAGCAACTCAGTTGCCACTGATTCCCAAACCAATAATTGGGGTCCCACACTCGGTGGATCAGATTCTGCTTTTTCCGTCATCACTAATCTATAACATGAACGCTTCAGAAATTTATTTTGGGAATCAAAATCCTAGGGAAATCGAAATTTGGAGTGAGGGAAAATGGAAGAAAAAGCAACATAGCGATACCTTGAAGCTTGGAGACGCGGCTTTTCGAATACTTTTCTGACTTGCTTTTTGGCATTGCCTTTTTCTGCACTTAACTTGATGAAAACTTATAAACCCTATGAATCGCCTCGTACTTACCAACATTTCAGATCGAATCGGATACATAGTACTGAATAACCCAGAAAAGCGGAATGCACTGGGTCCTGAAATAATAGCAGGTTTGAAGGAGGCTTTTTTAATGATGGAGTTGAATGAGGGTGTGAAAGTCGTGATCTTGAGTGCATCAGGAAAAGCTTTCTGTGCCGGAGCCGATCTGGCTTATTTGCAGCAAATGCAAGCATTTACTTTTGAAGAAAATCTAGCGGATAGTCAAGGACTTAAAGATCTTTTTGAGCTAATCTATAGCTTTCCAAAAGTGGTGATTGCTGAAGTTCAAGGTCATGCGCTGGCCGGAGGCTGCGGCTTGGTGACTGTTTGTGATTTTGCTTTTTCTGCACCAGCAGCACTTTTTGGATATACTGAAGTGGCTATTGGCTTTGTTCCTGCGCTTGTATCTGTGTTTCTATTAGAGCAGATCGGTGGTGCCAAAACCAAAGAATTATTGCTCTCGGGTGAGTTAATTACCTCTTCTAAAGCTGCCGAATTAGGTTTGATTACAGAAGTAATTGAGTCCGAAGAATTGAAGAAGATAGTTTTTGATTTTGCTCAAAAGCTTATTACTAAAAATTCAAGCTTTTCCATGACTGAAACCAAAATGTTGCTTCGCGAATTGACTAAAGAAAGTAGGATCAAGGCATTAAACTATGCTGCAGAGTTGAACGCTAAAGCACGAGCACATCCGGACTGCAAGCATGGAATTGCAGCTTTTCTCTCTAAATCCAAGCCATCGTGGTAAATGATTGACCGGGCGAAATCGATTCTTCAGGAAGTATTTGGGCATCTGGATTTCCGAGAAGTCCAAGATCAGATTATAGAATCTATCTTATCTGGCAGGGATACACTTGCACTCTTGCCGACCGGTGGAGGAAAATCGCTTTGTTTTCAGCTCCCAGGCTTAGTGCTCAATGGTATTTGCCTTGTTGTCAGTCCTTTAATTGCATTGATGAAAGATCAAGTCGACGCATTAAAAGCCAAAGGTATCAAGGCCGCTGCAATCTATTCGGGGATGAGCTCTAGGGAAATTGATCGAATTCTTGACAATTGCATTTATGGAGACTACAAATTTCTGTATGTATCGCCAGAGCGTCTGAAATCAGATCTTTTTATAGCTCGATTTAAACAGATGCCAATTAATCTGATTGCCGTTGATGAAGCGCACTGCATTTCTCAATGGGGATATGACTTTCGACCTTCGTACCTCGAAATTGCAACGATTAGGCCTTTTCATCCAACTATCCCTATTCTTGCGCTGACGGCATCGGCCACGCCACAAGTCTGTGAAGATATCCAAGTTCGATTGGAAATGAAGCAAGTAGCATTTTTTCAAAAAAGCTTTGCGAGAGCAAATCTCAGCTACAGCGTTCGATTGATTGAAAATAAGTTAGAAAAGGGATTAGAAGTGCTGAAGCGTGTGCCCGGTTCTGCTATTTGGTATGTTAGAAGTCGACAGGGAGCCCATCAAATAGCCAAATCACTTCTTCAGATGGGAATTTCTGCTGCTCCCTATCATGCCGGATTGGCTATGGCCGACCGAAGTCAGAAACAAGAAGCTTGGAAATCGAATCAGATTAGAGTTATGGTCAGCACCAATGCGTTCGGGATGGGAATTGACAAACCGGATGTCAGAGTGGTTATCCATAGTGATTTACCGGAAAATCTAGAAAATTACTATCAAGAAGCAGGTCGCGCTGGACGCGATGGACAAAAAGCTTATGCGGTTTTGCTGTCCAACGAGCAGGATTTTCAGCAGGTTTTAGAACGTGCTGCTTTGGTCTATCCGCCTCTTGATTTTGTACGGAAAGTATACCAGTGTCTGGCCAATTATTTCCGAATAGCTGTTGGGAGTAATATGCTAAGCAGTTTTGATTTTGAGTGGAGCGAGTTTGCCCAGACCTATAAACTTGGTGTCTTAGAGTCATTTTATGCACTCAAGGTATTAGAAGAAGAGGGTTTTATTGGGTTGAATGAAAGCTACTATTCTCCGTCTAAAATTCACTTTACAGTCAATCCTGCCAGGCTTTACGAAATCCAGATTGCCTATGCTAAATTGGACCCAATTGTAAAAATGATCATGCGGACCTACGGGGGAAATGTTTTTTCTGAATACATTTCTATCAGTGAATCCAAACTTTCCAAAGCCTTGAATAGGATAGAATCAGAGTTGATAAAGGGGCTGAACCAATTGGAGAATCTAGAAGTAATGGTTTACGACAAACGAAAAGATAAACCTCAAATTACATTTTTGACTCCAAGATATGACGCGGTTCAGCTCCCGATGGATTTCGCTAGGATTAAATTAAGAAGAGCCTTGACTTTGGATAAAGCCAATCAGATGGTTGCCTATGGCCATCAAGAACAAATCTGCAGAACTCAGTTTATTCAAGAATACTTTGGAGAGCATACAGATCAGCATTGCGGAGTGTGTGATTGGTGTATTAGTTTCAGGAAGTCTAAGCTGCCAGAAATGGCAGAAATGAAGCTGAAAAAGAAAATCCTAGAAACTTTAAGCCAGAACCAAGAGTTATCAAAGCAAGAATTATTTGACCAACTTCGTATTCCTATTTCCGAAATGAACCTTCATGTACTTAGAAAATTGATGGATGAGGAGCAGGTAGTTCAATCGGCAATGGGTAAATTCAGCATAAAACGTAATGGGTAGTTTTTTCGACGATTTATACGCCAGCCTTTTCAAATCAGGTGAGCGGACCCAGATGAATCACAAACAAAATATTGAATATAAACCTATTGATTTGGAGCTGGCCAAAGTCTGGTCGGAAGGATCGGAAGGGTCGGTAGTTTTAGCAAAGCTTTTTAGAAATTATGAGTTAAAAAAACTCAAACTGGAAGAAATGCCCAGAGTCCATATTCTTGATTCCAAGTATGCAAAGGGTTTTGCGATAACTTATGAGGATTTCTTTTCTCCTCAAATTTTTTCATATGTTTTCCTTACTTTTGCGCAAAGAGTTTTAGTTTTGGGGTATCAGCAGGTGAGTTCAGACCGAAAATTGGAAGAAATAAACGACGAAGTTCGAATTACGGAAAAATTTTATTTCAAACCCCCTTTGCAGCTTCCTGTGGAAAATGAGCCGATCTCTCAGCTCTATGGAAATTTGGCAATTGAGAAAGTAACTCTGAATAACCAACCTAACTACTTGAAGGTATTGGCGACATTTTACTCCGACAGACTTTATCAGGATCCAATGCCCTTTGAGGAATTGGCAAACCAATTATTTAAAAATACGATTCATGGATAGGAATAAACTAAGCGATCAACTCAGTAAGTATCGAACTCCTTATGAAGAGGAGGCTAGGTTCATAGAAGATTTTATAGCACTTACGGATGATCCTCAAGCCTACAATCGGGATCGGTTAGCTGGTCACTTTACTGCTTCTGCTTGGATAGTCAACAGGAACCGAACCCATACCCTATTGACCCTGCATCGCAAATTAGGTCGCTGGCTTCAATTGGGAGGACATGCCGACGGCAACGAAAATCTATTGGAAGTAGCAATGAAGGAAGCACAGGAGGAGAGTGGTTTGAAGAGTTTGGAATTTGTGGATGAGACCATTTTTGATCTTGATATGCATATTATTCCCGAGCGGCCGCATGTGCCCCAGCATTTTCATTTTGACGTGCGTTACATATTGGAAGCGGATCTAACTGAGCATCTGATAAAAAGTAATGAGAGTATTTCCCTCGCCTGGGTGGCTTTTGATTCGGTACAAGATGTGATTGGATATAATCCGTCCATCCTCCGAATGCTCGAAAAAACCAGTAAATCTGAGATTTTATTTTAATTCCGTACAAATTGATTACGAAACCTGACCCACAGGAGCTCATCGAGACTTTTGATTTTTCTATTCCAATTCAAGTTCGGTTTTCTGATATCGACGCCTATCTCCACGTAAATAATGGTGTCTATTTCAGCTATTTCGAACACGCAAGAGCTTCTTTTTTGAATGACCTGTTTGAATGGAATATTATGGAAATCGGAACCGTGGTCGGTCGAGTAGCGATCGATTATTACAAGCCTATCCATCTAGGTGATCAGGTCACAGGCTTAGTCAGATGCTCAAGGTTGGGCAATGCTTCCTTTGATATTGAGCAATATTTGATCGGAAAAACTGCTGATGGAACTTCAGTGACCTTTGCACATTGCACCTGTGTAATGGTATCGGTAGACCGTCATTCGATGCAGCCTACTCCCATTCCCAGTAAGTTCCGGGAGAAATTTTCAGCTAAGACAGATTGAAAATAGTCGATTGCTTATCTTTATGCAAAATTCTGATTGTGAAAAAACTTCTGATTGTAGGTCTACTCTTAGCCTTGTTTACAAATTGTGCACCCTCTGAGGAGGAATTGTTGAAAGCCGGTATGGCAAAGATGGATACTCAATCCTGGAAAGAGGCAATTGAATACTTCGATAGGCTATTGGAAAAATATCCAGTAAATAATCAAGCATTGAATGCTAAAGGTGTGGCACTTTTTCAGCTGAAAGAATATGATAAAGCGATTCCAGTTTTCACTGAAGCTATAGCATCAGATTCTGTCTCCTACAAGCCATGGTTCAATCGAGGAAATTCCAATCTCGAACTTGGTAATTTCAAGCAGGCAGTAGCAGACTTTAACATGGCGAACGGTTTAGATCCAGACCAAACAGATGTCTACTATAATCGTGGGCTAGCCTTGTTAAGTATGGAACAATACGAAGATGCTTTATTTGATTTTGATGCGGCACTCAAGGTAAATCCCAATCAAGCATTAGTTTATTTTAATAGAGGTAAGGCCCAATTGGGAAATAATGATCCTGCCAGTGCACTCGAATCTTTGACCAATGCAGTGAATTTGGACAGCAAAAATGCAGCGGCATATTACCTGCTTGGTGTGACTCGGATGAGTGCTTTGGGACAAAAAGAGGAAGGCTGTGCAGATCTGAAAGTTGCCCTCTCAATGGGCTTTACTGAGGCAAAAACTTGGGTAGACGATTTTTGTAAGTAATTCCTGTGGCAATTTCTACTGATCTCAATTTGGCTAAACAGTTCCTTGAATCAGGGAAATTGGTAGCAATTCCTACTGAAACGGTCTATGGATTGGCAGGAAATGCGCTAGATCCGCTGGCGGTTGCAGCTATCTTCGATACTAAAAATCGACCAAGTTTTGACCCATTGATCATCCATGTGGCTTCTACCCAAGCAGTAGCTCAATATATTTTAGAATTTCCAAAAGCACTTCATAAGCTCGCGGAAAAATTTTGGCCAGGACCTCTGACCCTTCTTTTACCTAAAGCACCTCTAATCCCTGATCTAGTCACTTCTGGTTTGGATCGAGTAGCAATCCGTGTACCGAATCATCCGCTGACCTTGGAGCTACTACGCACACTTGATTTCCCTTTGGCAGCACCAAGTGCGAATCCTTTTGGATACATCAGTCCGACTACGCCGGCTCACGTGAATGCACAGTTAGGGGAGCTTATCCCGATGATTCTAGATGGTGGCCCTAGCGCTGTAGGATTGGAGAGTACGATCATTGGGATGGAAGGTGATGAAATTATAGTCTATCGACTGGGTGGCTTGGAGATCGATTTGATCGAAGAAGTCGTGGGTAAAGTGCAACTTCAAGATCACAGTAGTTCAAATCCACAAGCTCCCGGGCTATTAGAAAGTCACTATGCGCCGACTAAGCCTTTTATTTTAGGAGATTTGAATAAGTTGATTCCACATTACGCCAGTCAGGGAAAATATTTTGGAGTGCTATCGTTTCAGGATTTTTCTGAAGAAGTAGCGTCTGAAAAGCAAATCATACTTAGCAAGGTCGGTAATTTGAAAGAGGCTGCTGCTAATCTTTTCGCAGCGATGCGAAGTTTGGATGGTATGAACATTGATTTTATTTTAGCAGAATTGGCACCGGATCACGGTTTGGGAAAAGCCATAAACGATCGATTGAAAAGGGCTTCAGCAACTAGAGGATAGCAGCTGCAAGCTGTAGAATAAATACTGAAAACTGGGATAGCATGCTGTCCATTTTTAATCACAGGCAATTCAAGTACAAAGCGAAGCCAAAATGCTTAAAAATTAGATTTAGCCAGTAGAATAATTGCAGGTATTCCTGTTGAAAATAAATAGATCAAATCAAAAGGGAAGATTTCATCTCAATCTTTAATAAATTCGCCGCAATATTTTATTGACATTAACCAACAACCTACTATGAATTCGAGTATTAAAACTGTAGACAATCTGAGCTTTAAAGGAAAGAAAGCACTGGTCAGAGTGGACTTCAACGTCCCCTTGGATAAGGACTTTAATGTAACCGACGATACACGAATCCGAGCAGCGATCCCTACGATTGAAAAGATTCTGAATGATGGCGGATCAGCTATTTTAATGTCTCACCTAGGTAGACCCAAAGGTGTTGAAGATGATAAATACTCCCTTCGACATATCGTAGTGACATTGGGAAAAGCATTGGGTCGTCCAGTGAAGTTTGCTCAAGATTGCATTGGTACAGAAGCGGAACTTATTGCTTTAGAATTAAAACCGGGTGAGGTTCTACTTCTAGAAAACTTACGATTTCACAAAGAGGAAGAGAAAGGCGATAAGGATTTTGCAAAGAAACTTGCCAGACTAGGTGAAATCTATGTAAATGATGCCTTTGGCACAGCACACCGGGCACACGCTTCCACCTCAGTAATCGCTCAGTTTTTCAGCGATAAAGTTTGTGGTTATTTGATGACCTCAGAATTGAAGAATGCGGATAAAGTTCTTGATAGCCCTGAGCGACCATATACCGCAATCATGGGAGGAGCTAAAATCGCTGATAAGATCCTAATTATAGAAAAGCTACTGGATAAGGTGGATAATCTGATCATCGGAGGAGGTATGTCCTACACCTTTGCAAAAGCACTGGGAGGAACGATCGGAGATTCACTACTGGAAGAAGATAAGTTAGATTTTGTATTGGAACTGATGGAGAAAGCAAAGGCTAAAGGAGTAACTCTCATTTTGCCTGAGGATACCGTGATCTCAAAAGCTTTTGCAAATGATGCAGCGCAGAGAATGGTGAATAAAGGCGAAATTCCTGATGACTGGATGGGCTTGGATATTGGTCCAAAAACCAGAGAAATTTTCGCAGCCACAATCTTGAAATCAAAAACTATACTCTGGAATGGCCCGATGGGTGTGTTCGAGATGGATTCATTTGATAAGGGAACCAAGGCAGTAGCTGAAGCAGTAGTGGCAGCCACTAAAGCAGGAGCCTATTCACTGATCGGGGGAGGAGACTCTGCTGCTGCGGTAAATAAATTCGGTTTTGGAGATGAGGTGTCTTTTGTGTCCACCGGTGGAGGAGCATTGCTAGAACATATGGAAGGAAAAATCCTTCCCGGTGTTGCGGCACTGGAGCCTTAAGTGATGTGGCAGACCTTTGAGGTTTCCAAGGCCTCGAAGGTCTTTTTTCTAATTTCGTTTAAAACCTTCGAGATCTGAATAAGACCTCAAAAGCCACTAGTAAATGATGGACACAGAATCTTGAATAATGAAGTTTTGAAGATTAGAACTTCACTTCCATCATCACGGGAAAGTGATCCGAGGGATATTTTTTTCCATAGTTATCAGTTAGGATTCCGTGACGAATGACTTGGATTGGGCCGGACACGAAGATGTGATCTATAATTCCATCTGGAAGCTTCTCCCAGTCAAATCCAGTAAAAGTCCCAGCCGGCCCATAGCTCATCGCTGAGACCAATCTAGCATCTTCCCACATCGGTTGGGAAGTAATCACGGTATAGGCAGGGTTATCCGAAGTCACATTAAAATCTCCCATCCAGATTACAGGTAAGTTCTCAACATTGATTTTTTCAATTTGGCGAAGAACAAGTTTACTGCTTTCTTCTCGTGCTTGCTGACCGATATGATCGTAATGGATGTTAAAGACATAGAATTCCGTTCCTTTTTGATCTGCAAATTTCCCATAAGTCGATACCCGATTTAAGGCAGCATCCCAGCCTTTACTCGGTTTTTCGGGAGTAGGCGAAAGCCAAAATGTACCTTGATCCAGTAGCTTGTACTTCTCTGAATTGTAGAGAATGGCTGAAAACTCCCCTTTGTCTTTCCCGTCATCCCTTCCCACGCCGATATAGTCATAATCCAAACTTTCGCTCATTTGTGCGAGCTGATGCTGAAGTGCCTCCTGTACGCCCAACAGATCGATTTGGTGGAATTTAATCAGATCTATGACATGAGGAAGGCGATCCTTCCAGAGATTTCCAGCATCATTGGGATTGTCCCATCGGATATTGAAAGTCGCTATTTGATAATTTTGGGCAAAAGCTACAGCACTTGAAATAAAAAAAATAAGAATTAAACTGTTGATCTGAAGTGATTTAAATCGATTCATAGGTGGATGGGCTAAACTAAATCTTGGAAATTGGTTAAAGTAATTAAAATTGAGTTTTAATTTTAGCAATACCTATTGGAAGAATCAAATCAAGGTATAGTATCAAGACATTATATTTAAGATATTAGAATTAAGAATCAAGTATAACAAGTGATCGTCATCCAACATCTGATATCGGTCACCTGACAATAATCTCGCATCAAATGAAAACCTTTTATCCCAAAGACCTTTCCGCGCAGGAATTTCACGGATTGCTTCAAGGAAGTATCACACCAAGGCCAATTGCTTTTGCCAGCACCATCGATAAAGCTGGAAATGTCAACCTTAGTCCATTTAGCTTTTTTAATCTCTTTAGTACTAATCCGGCTATTTTGATTTTTTCTCCCTCCAGAAGAGTGCGGGACAATACGACCAAACATACGTTGGAGAATGTACTGGAAGTACCTGAAGTGGTGATCCACGTAGTGCACTATGGCATGGTGGAGCAAATGTCTTTGGCTAGTACGGAGTATGGGCAGGGGGTCAGCGAATTTGAAAAGGCCGGACTCACACGAGTACCCTCGCTTGAAGTCAAACCTCCAAGGGTAAAGGAAGCTCACATAGCTTTTGAATGCAAAGTCAATGAGGTGAAGTCGCTGGGAGATCAAGGTGGGGCAGGCAATCTGGTGATTTGTGAGGTGCTTGTCGCCCATGTAAATGAAGGGATATTTGACGATCATGGAGTAATCGATCCCTACAAATTAGATGCGGTGGCGCGACTAGGTGGAGATTGGTACAGTCGAGCATCAGGAGATTCGCTATTCAAAATACCAAAGCCGATCCGAACGCTAGGAATAGGAGTGGATCAGATTCCTTTGGAGATCAGACAAAGTGCTATTCTTACTGGAAATAATTTAGGACGCCTTGGAAATGTGGAGGCACTTCCTGCTCCGGCTGAAATTGAGGATTTTGGGAAAAATTCTGAAATACATGAAATGAAGATCAGATTCCAGCACGATCAGGATTCGTGGTATGACTACTTACATCTGCGGGCAAAAGAATACTTGGAAGCAGATGAGGTAGAAAATGCGTGGTTGACTTTACTCCAGTATGAATTGAAAGCATAGATACTCCAATAGAATACTAGTGAATTTGAGCCTTAGTGGGGCTACGCTTTTTATTGTCCCACAGTCCTGCCTGTTTGCAGACTGATTTCGTGGATTAATCAACAGATAGTAAAGAGTTAGATTCTGCTATTCGAGAGTTGAAAATTCAAACCATGATGGTGGGGTTTTCAACCCCTAATACTTGCCAAAACCCTTTACGAAACCTTTGATTCCTTTGCGGTACAAAAAAATGAATTCAGCTGGGCTAGGTCACGTAGTGCTTTGAGCCTTTGAATCAATTGTCAAAAATATTTAGTGAAACCTTCACTTCCTTTGCGGTAAAAAAATATCAAAAAAAGGTTCAAGTCTTCGGACTTGAACCTTTTTGGTTATTAACATAAACTTTGCGCTTCTTTGAGAAACCTCAGTAATTCTAGGCGGTTAAACAGATTACTTTTATTTGATGCTGATCTCCTGTGCCATTCGGGCCTGAATCCCTTGGTAGCTTTTTAACTTTTCGACTTGTTGGTAGATTTTATAATTCTCCTGCAATTCATGCTTCAAGAATCCCACTCGTACATTTTGTCCAAAGTCATCCATAATAGTTTCAAACCAAGGTTTTACTTCTGGATAATAGACCACACGGTAATCATCGCCCGCTTTGATTTTGCCTGCTGCAATTTCAATAGCGGTGTCTAAACCTCCGAGTACATCTACTAGGCCTCTTGCTTTGGCTTGATTTCCTGTCCAAACCCTTCCTGATGCTACTTCCTTTACTGCTTCTATCGACATGCCTCTGCCTGTAGCTACACGGGAGATAAAGGTTTCGTAGCCATCTTCTACGGAGCTTTGCATGATCATTCGCTCTACTTCAGTTGTTGGTCTGCCAGCACTCATAAAGTCTGAAAATTCACCAGTCTTGACCACATCTGTAGTGATTCCCAATTTGTCATTCAGGAGCTCCTGCACATTAAAACTCAATCCAAAAATTCCAATAGATCCCGTAATGGTATTGGGTTGTGCCACGATCGTATCTGCTGGTGCAGCGATATAATATCCGCCAGAAGCAGCAACTTCACCCATTGACACGATTACAGGTTTCACTTTTTGTGCTTCTGACACTTCTCTCCAAATCACTTCAGAAGCCAATACGGATCCTCCTGGGGAATTCACCCGGAGGACAATGGCCTTAATCTTTTCATTCTTTCGAGCGTTTCGAATCTCCTCGGCAAATTTCTCTGAGCTAATTACTCCATCAGCCTTGCCACTGACGATTTCACCCTCTGCGATGATTACAGCTATTCGATTTTCAGAAGATACATTTTTAGATTTCGCTACAGAGTTAAGGTCTGTGGCATTGACTGATGAGATTTCATCACCTTCTTCCAAGCCTAGCTTTTCTCGCAGCTTAGCATTCACTTCATCTTCGTAAAGCAACGCAGTCATCAGACCATAAGTCACTGCATCTTTTGGCTTGCGCACGAGCATCTGTGTATTGATTTTAGTCAGACTATCCAGTGCTATTCCTCGTGAAGCAGCGATTGCCATTAGGGCATTGGCATTGATATCATCTAAGAACGACTGAGTTTGAAGTCGGTTCTCAGGACTTATTTGATCCAAAATAAATGGCTCCACTGCACTCTTAAATTCTCCGACGCGGAACACTTCAGGTTTGATACCTACTTTTTCGAAGAATCCCTTTAAAAAAATTACCTCTGATGCAAAACCATTGAAATCAACTCCACCAATTGGATTCATGTAGACTTCATCTGCAACTGATGCAAGGTAATAGCCACCCTCTGTAAATGCCTCATCATAGGCAATGATGAATTTACCTGACAATTTGAAATCTTCCAATACCTCTCGAAGCTCCAATAAATTTGCTTGACCGGCAATAATCATCCCTGTGTTCAAATAGATTCCCTTGATATTTCCATTTGTCTTTGCCTCCGAAATGGCTTTTTTAATATTTACCAATCCCGCATTCATATCACCGCCAAAAGCATTTCCAATGAATGATAAATTAAGGTCATCTTCTGATGTGCGCTCTACGAGTGTTCGTCCATTCAAATTTAAATGGAGGATAGAATTTTCCTTGACCGTCACCTCCTTATCACTGGATGAGGAAACCGCTAAACCGATCAAACCAAAAACTAAAAAGACTGAGATGATGCTAAATACAAAAAGGCCTACTATGACAGCAAGTACATTTCCTAAGAATTTCATATGTTGAATTATTTAAAGTCCAAAAATAGCCTATTTTGGCCACAGTTTACAAAAGGGATTCAACGAATAAAATGTTTAATAAGGCTGTTATTATTTTAGGTGGGAATAGGGGAGATCGAATTAAATTGTTGAAAAAAGCGGTTGATGAGCTTCTTGAAGCTGGAAAAATTTTGGTTAAATCCTCAGTTTTTGAAACAGAAGCTTGGGGTGGAGTTGCAAAGGGGCCATTTCTCAATCAGACAGTTCAATTGGAAACTGATTTAAATCCGGAGCAGCTTTTATCTATAATCCAAAAAATAGAGACTAATCTGGGAAGAAAACGAGATGAACATTGGGGCGATCGAACGATGGATATTGATATTCTTTACTTTGAAAGTAGTGTGATTTCTACTCCTTTGCTACAAATTCCACATCCATTTATTGCTGAGCGTAGATTTGTATTAGTGCCACTGGCAGAGATTCTCCCGGATTTTATACATCCTATTTTGGGGAAAAGTAGTCTCCAGCTTATGCAAGAATGTGAGGACAAAAGTGAGGTAAGCGCGTTTTAGATTCATAAGTTCGTCTCAAAGGCTTTTTTGATTCAATCTTGGAAAAAGTGTCAATTCCATTAATGACTTAAAAAACTTGCAAATGAATGTTCAGTAGATAAAGGATAGTAAAGATGAGAACACTGGAGTTTTTATTCCAACAGCCAAACGGGAGGAATTATTGAAAAGACTCTTCAAATACCTTTAATCAGGAGATATAAATAAAATAGAAAATTATTTCAAGTAAAATTGAGCTTACGTTCAAGCTGTTTTTAGAGAAGCAGCAAAACAAAAAGCTCGTAAAAAGAATAGGGAAAGACCGAAGATTTACCTAAAGCAGGCTGGCAGCCCATTTTTACGCTTGAAGCATTTGTTTAAAACTAATTGCTTTGGATTCCTTCGTGGAACCTTTGTGGTTAAAAGACTTTTAAAACAAAACCCGCCTTGTGAGCGGGTTGTATTTTTTAAAGCCCAGACACTTCAGCTTCCGGATGGATTTTCTTAACTAATCCTTGAAGCACTTTTCCCGGACCACATTCTACAAATTGGATTGCTCCGTCTTTTGCCATATTTTGAACTGATTGAGTCCATTTCACAGGGGCCGTCAATTGTGCGATTAGATTTGCTTTGATCTCACTTACCTCACTTACCGCTGTGGTACTTACGTTTTGATATACTGGGCAAGTTGGCTGATTAAATTCGGTTGACTCAATGGCCGCTTTGAGCTTTTCGGCCGCAGGCTGCATCAGAGGAGAATGAAAAGCTCCACCAACGGGCAAGGGCAGCGCTCGTTTGGCACCAGCCGCTTTCATCTTTGCACAGGCAATCTCAATTCCTCGATTTGATCCCGAAATGACCAATTGGCCGGGATAGTTGTAATTTGCAGGTACTACAATTTCTTCGGTAATAGCAGCACAGATTTCCTCTACTCTTTCATCAGGTAAACCAAGGATGGCTGCCATAGTAGAAGGATTGATTTCGCAAGCTTCCTGCATTGCTAAGGCTCGATGGTAAACTAACCTCAAACCGTCCTCAAAGGATAACGTTTCATTAGCCACCAAGGCAGAAAATTCACCTAGTGAATGACCTGCTACCATATCAGGGGCGAAATCTGGGGTTATCTTTGCAAGAATTACTGAATGTAGAAAAATAGCAGGTTGAGTGACTTTAGTCTGCCTCAACTCTTCATCAGATCCTTCAAACATAATATCTGTAATTCGGAATCCAAGGATTTCGTTGGCATTTTCAAATAGTGCTTTTGCCTCAGGATTTTCTTCATAGATGGTTTTTCCCATTCCGGGAAATTGGGCACCTTGGCCCGGGAAAAGAAATGCCTTCATTTAATCGATTTTTGGTTTGACGTCCAAATATAGCCCTTTTCGTCAAGTGAAAAATTTCCTGTCAATTCTGAAAAGTATTGAAGTGACTCCTAAAAATCTCCTTTTTGTTTTCCGAAATCCACTTGATGAAAGCCAGAACAGCTGGAGAATGTCGCTTTTGTTTGAGCCAAATAAGTTTCCAAGCTGATTTAAGTGGAAGCCCCGGATACTCGAGAATGGTGATTCGATTGTCAGCTATCTCTTGGCTCATCGAGAAGTTCGACAATATAGAAGCACCCAACCCCGCCATAATTGCCTGCTTCACGGCCTCATTGGTGGCGAGCTCTAGTTTACTACCCACATTGATATTTCGGGATTTGAAGAAATCTTCCATTTTGTAACGTGTGCCAGACCCCTTTTCCCGGAGAATAAAAGGGACTTTGTCCCACTTGTCAGCATTGATTTCCTCCCGAAACTTCTCTGCTAGCTCTGGAGCGCATGCCAAGTACCACTTATTCTCTTCTAATGTGACACTCTCAAAGTTCTCTTCATTAGGTAGATTGACCGACAAAAGAGCTAAATCGGTTGTGTTTTCTTCCAAATGTGCTAAAACTTGATTGCGATTCGAAACTTCCAGATTGATTTCTACGTGTGGATTGATCTTCATAAAGTCAGCCATTAAGTAGGGGATGATATATTTTCCTGTGGAAACTGCAGAAATCCGAATCTTTCCACCAAGAAGACCCTTTAATTCAAGCATTTTTTGTTCGATGCGATTAACTTCATCAAAAATTCGGTCAGCCATTTCTACTAGTTCCTGACCGAATTCGGTGATGTAAATCTTTTTTCCAATAATTTCTGTTAGGGGTACATTAAATTGTTTCTGCAGATTTTTCAACTGAATAGATACGGCTGGCTGTGTCATATTCATGGATTTTGCAGCGCTGGTAATGCTCTCATGTTGCGAGATTGCCTTAAATGCTTTGAGCTGTGTGAGTGAAATATTCATAAATAAAATATATACAAATTTACTTACTAATAAAAAAAACTTATGGTTTGTTTTATTTTCTAATTTTCCGTGGAATATTTGTGTTATGGATTTTCAGATATTAATCAGTAACCTCACGAATCCCAGCTTGCTGTTCTTCGTATTGGGTATCATTGCGGTTCGGCTCAAAAGCGATTTGGAAATTCCACCCAGCAGCTCAAAATTCATTGCATTGTACCTGATGTTGTCAATCGGATTCAAAGGTGGTCAGGAGCTTTCCCATAGTAGCTTTGATTTGAGTATTTTTTGGGCTTTACTTTTTGGGATCACGCTATCTGCGCTCGTGCCATTTTATACTTTTTTCATCCTAAAGAGAAAACTCAATGCGGCAAACTCCGCTGCCATTGCAGCAGCTTATGGCTCTATTAGTGCAGTGACCTTTGTGGCTGCGGTTGCCTTTTTGGATTTACAAGGTGTTCCATTTGGTGGTCACATGGTCGCAGTAATGGCTTTGATGGAGGCGCCGGCAATCATATCAGGAGTTATTTTACTTCAGGAATATTCAGATAAGAAAGCTGAAGGAGGTCTTAAAAATATTGTTATTCACGCTTTTACCAATGGCAGCGTTTTGTTGATTTTGGGAAGCTTAGTGATCGGTCTAATTGCTGACGAAAAGCAGGCAGAGGGAATCAAGCCATTTGTAACTGACATTTTCAAAGGGTTCTTGGCAGTATTTCTGTTAGATATGGGAATCAGAAGTGGTAAGAAACTTAAGACCTTTTTTAAATATGGCTATTTCTCAATCGTATTTGCGATTCTGATTCCTCTGGTCAATGGAATTATAATCGCATTTTTAAGCTATTGGGTTACAGATGCTGACGGTGATCGATTTATTTTTGCCATTTTAGCGGCAAGCGCATCTTACATAGCGGTGCCTGCGGCCATGAAACTTGCTAATCCAGAAGCAGACGAAGGTCTATATATACCCATGGCATTGGCCATCACTTTCCCCTTCAATATTACCTTGGGAATGCCAATTTATTGGATGATTATTACGGCTTTTTAAACTGTATAGTTTTCCTCAGAAAGGAATCTAGCACACTCTTGATGTGTAGGGATTCTGCAGGTATTTCTCTTTCCAAACCAAGAATACCTATTGGAAGCAATCCAATCGTAGATAGTGTCTCGGAAACCTTTGGGAAGATTGATTAGCGGATAAAAAACTGGCCAGAGACCCGACAGTGCTCTGGCAATTTTCAATGCAGCTGTACTCTTATAGTAAATTTCTCCATCTTGAAGCAGTACAAGAGAGTCCAAATAGTTTGCATCTACTTGATGTTGCGCCAGTACTCTGCGGCTATATTCATCCTGTAGTGCGCCCACCAGAAACCGATTATTTTTGTCTCGCTTCATAATGAAGTCAATTGAAGCATCGCAGAGATTACATACTCCATCATAGAAGATGATGTCATTCTTCATCTCAATAGTTGAATCGTACCTTTAGAAGACTGTGATTGTTGAGTAAGATCCAAGACATCAAACATCACTGTGCTAGAATAGAAATAAGTCCCTGCCGGAAGCTCATTTCCATTTTTGTCTCTTCCATCCCAGCGGATGTAAATATCATTTTCGTTAGACTCCAAGCTATTGTAAAAGAATACTTCAACTCCCCAACGATTGACGATGAAAATCTCTACCCCAGTCACAAATCTTGGACATTTTGCAAATGGATTATCGAAGGCCATAAACGTCTCATTGAAGCCATCCCCGTTAGGAGTGAAAGCATTTGGAAGCTCATAGTTTGGACAATTTTCTACACAGACAACATTACTTGGCTCACTTTCATTTCCAGATCGATCCACTGCTGTAATGTAATAACAACCTCGGTAATTCGTGAGATTGTTAATCCTAGTCTCCAGTTGTATAGCAGTGAGTTTTGCTACTAATTGAAATTCGCTATCCTTACCATCAGCAGTGAAATACAAATTATAACCGCTCAGCTCATCGTCGCAATCTCCTGTGAAATTTGGCACCCAGCTCAAATCATGGTAATATGTATTTACATTGCATGCTATCTCAGCTACATATTCTTCGCAGACAGGCCCCTCAAAAGTCAGTACTGGTGGGCAAGGCAAGCGATTATCATCTGGCTTGGCACAAATGATCTGAGATTTGTTTTCCAAAGGATATGTTAGCCCGGGAACATTATAAGAACCTTTTGTTAGCACGTAGTAACAGTATTCAATTTCTTTGACCAAAGGAGCGCTGTTAAAGCTACCATCATCCAAGAACTTGAAACCGTTTTGTGTCACATCGACTTCTGCAATCTTCACAAAGGTAGCATCATCCTGGGCTGCTGCATCTGTTCTGTTTCTGTAAACGTCATGCTTGAATTCTGCTACCAAATTATTCCAAGGAACAATGAAAGTCCAATTTAGCTCAATCGCTTGATTGATAATAATAGGTTCTAGTCTGACTGAGGAAGCTGAAGAGGAGGTATCAATTCTGGTTCCACGATCCAGCAAAACTACTTTATAATTGTGTACTAGATCTTCGGTATTGACTGCCTTGTCTACGAATAAGGTATCAGCTGTAACACCCAGCGAAATTTGATTTGCATTACCATTAAATCCTGTGCGCCTAAACAACTCATAAGTAAAAGGTCCAGGGAATTGTGTTCTGTCAATATCATAAGGCGGTGTCCATTTGACAAAAATCTCTCCTATCGCCGGATCGGTTACTTCGATGCTTACGTTAGTGATGATTGGTACATCTACGTCAATAGTAATACATAATTCCTTTGATACAATGCTCTCTCCGGCTCTTGGCTGTGGATATCCTGCCACTAATCGATAGCAATAAGTATTACCGGGTGCCAGTCCTTCTCCACCATTCAAGTCGAAGAAGTTTGCCGTTTCCATATTGGTCGTGCCAATAAGTTCATAGCCTGCACGTACGCCTGTCTCACAGCTGTCCGGTAAATACGGATCAGAATTGATTCTTCTCCAAATCTGCATTTCCTCTGCTGAGTTGGCGCAGACATAAGGATCCCATTTTAGTTCGGCGGATCTACCCATTTGTTGCTCTATCTCATCAAAGATTGGAGGCGGTCCAATGACTTTTATTTTCCACGTTTGAATGTCCACCAATGCCGGACCAGAGCTTGGCTTATCAGTAATTTTAACGCGGATTTCATATTCCCGTGCACGGACGTGATTACAGATTGTTTGCCAAGTGAAGTTGATGATACCTGGAGAAGGCTGAAAAGTATTATTAGGAAGATAAGTGGCTTTGGACCCGTTGATTTCAATTGGTTCGCCAAATACTTCAATCTTTATTGGGTCACCGTCCGGATCAGAACCTTGAATGATTTCCTCAATTTTTGTTCCTGCCACCACACAAAGATCAGGAGGTAAGATTAGTATCGGGCGCTTGTTATTTGAGTTTTCAATGATGATCTGCATATCCCGGACTACATAGCCAATGATCTCAAACTTCCCATTAAGTTTTCTATGTTCGATGATTTTAAAGGCTACATTAAATTGGCCTGCGGTTCCAGGGGCATCCCAAATCAAATCTCCGAAAACCGGGTCTATCGTGAGAAAAGCTGGAGTAGTGCCGTTCTCTTGGCTTCTGCTGAATTCATTTGAGGCTGGGCTTCTATAATTATTGACCTGTCGCTCGAAATCTTGGAATGGTCTAATCAACTCATAGGATAGGCTATCTCCATCTGGATCATACGCTCCAGGATTGTGGATGTACCGAACATTTACAGCTCCATTATCCACAGGAGGGATGGTTAATACAGGAGAATTATTTACTCCAAAGAATGGATCGATTATTATTCTAGTCTCCACATAAAAAGGCGTGTCCACTGAATTATCCATATTCAATGTTTTATCATTCCTATTACGCTCCTGGAAACGGATTGTATAAGTACCAGGACCTTGAAAAGTGTGCGTAATCACGAAAGTGTTTTTTTCAATTTGATTACCCAAGCTCTCCACTAATGAAAAATCGCTTTCTGTATTTAATTGTTCTTCTCTACCATCTCCAAAATAGATGAACCCAGGACCGAATACTACACTGGATCGGGTATCAGTGTATCCAACTACTATAATCCTATACGTAAGGGTCTGTACCGAAAGTCGTTCGGCAATAATTTCCCCTGCACGAATATGTGTAGCCCAACTGACTGAAAGTCCGGCTAAAAAGAAGATTAAAAGAAGGCCTAGTGAAAATTTAAACTTCATATGGTTCAGGTTCATTACATTTCGAAACACTATAACGTGGTAAAAGTTGAATAAGTGGTCTTTTTAGCACCTAATTTATTTTGCGTGAAATAAATGGAATTGAGTAAAAAATCAGATTAGGATCAAACAATAAAATAAAACAGCGGGTTTTAATCAGCAAATCAATAGTTTAAATGGAAAAATTTAACCTCTATTTAGAATCTTTTAAAATAAGAAATCTGACTCCGATCGAATTGTTTGCTAGCAGTTCCAAACGTAAGTTTGTCAAGTTCATTTATTGAATTCGTTTTAATTTAATCATAAAAATTGTATGAGTTGGGTTACAAAAACCTTGAGTAGCACATTAGGTAGGAAATTGTTGATGGCATTGACCGGACTCTTCCTTATTTTGTTTTTAACAGGCCATGTTTCTGGTAATTTATTACTATTCCAAGGAGATGACGGTCAGGCATTTAATATTTATGCCAAATTTATGACTACCAATCCCGCAGTCAAATTGCTCTCATACATAACCTATATTTCAGTCATTGGTCATGTTATTTATTCCATCTTTTTGACTCGGGCAAACAAATCAGCGAGACCCGTCGGTTATTCAACCACTAATTCATCTAAAAGTAGCAGTACGGCTTCCAGAAATATGGGGATTTTGGGAACTGTAATTTTAGTATTTTTGGCAGGCCATATGTACTCATTTTGGTTTCAGATGCATTGGGGAGCAGTACCTATGATAACTTATGAAGGAGAACAATATAAAGACCTTTATTACGTGGTATCTCAAGCATTCCAGCAAGAGTGGATGGTTGGTCTCTATGTGGTAGCAATGACTTTCTTATCTTTCCATCTTTCTCATGGTTTTGCGAGCGCCTTTCAAACCTTAGGGTTGAGCCACAAAAAATATTCTCCGGCTATCAAGGCCCTGGGAAGATTTTATAGTATTTTGGTTCCGATTTTGTTCGCAAGTATGCCTATTTACATTTATTTCACATCATAAAGCTGATCGTAGACCCGCATGATACTAAATACCAAAATACCTGCTGGACCATTGGCAGAAAAATGGACCGCGCACAAGTTTAACAGTAAGCTTGTCAATCCAGCCAACAAAAGAAAATACGATGTAATCGTAGTGGGTACAGGTTTGGCCGGAGCGTCTGCCGCTGCCTCGCTCGCAGAGTTGGGTTACAATGTGAAAGCCTTTTGTTTTCAGGATAGCCCGAGAAGAGCACACTCTATTGCCGCGCAAGGAGGAATCAACGCTGCAAAAAATTATCAAAACGATGGTGATTCTGTTTTTAGATTGTTTTATGACACTATCAAAGGTGGGGACTATCGCTCAAGAGAAGCTAATGTCTACCGACTTGCTGAAGTCTCTGTAAGTATTATTGACCAATGCGTAGCACAAGGCGTTCCTTTTGCGCGTGAGTATGGTGGATTGCTAGCGAATAGATCTTTTGGTGGAGCTCAGGTTTCACGTACATTTTACGCTCGTGGCCAAACAGGACAACAACTACTTTTAGGAGCTTATTCCGCATTGAGCCGTCAAGTAGCCAATGGAAAAGTGAAGCTTTTTCCAAGAACTGAGCTGATGGATGTGGTTACCATTGATGGCCATGCAAAGGGTATTGTTACTAGAAATTTGATATCTGGAGCAGTTGAGACCCATGCTGCACATGCAGTTCTATTATGCACTGGTGGATATGGAAATGTATTTTTCTTATCCACAAATGCGATGGGTTCAAACGTGACAGCTGCTTGGAGAGCACATAAAAAAGGAGCTTTGTTTGCCAATCCTTGTTTCACTCAGATTCACCCGACCTGTATCCCTGTGTCGGGAGACCATCAGTCTAAATTGACCTTAATGTCCGAGTCACTTCGGAATGATGGTAGAGTCTGGGTACCCAAGACTGTTGAAATTTCTGATAAGCTGCGTAAGAAGCAGATTAAACCAGGAGACATTTTAGAAGATGACAGAGATTATTTTTTAGAACGTAAATATCCAAGTTTTGGAAATCTTGTGCCACGTGACGTTGCCTCTAGGAATGCTAAAGAAGTTTGTGATGAAGGACGCGGAGTCAATGAGACCGGAGAAGCAGTTTTCTTGGATTTTCGAGATGCAATCGATAGGGATTCAGAAAGTGCCATAAAAGCTAGATATGGTAATTTGTTTGACATGTACCAGCAAATCACTGGGGAAAATCCTTACAAAAGTCCAATGATGATCTATCCAGCAGTTCATTATACGATGGGTGGGCTTTGGGTCGATTATAATTTGATGACAAATATCCCAGGCCTTTATGCATTGGGAGAGGCAAATTTTTCAGATCACGGTGCAAATAGACTAGGTGCTTCAGCTTTGATGCAAGGTTTGGCTGATGGGTACTTTGTTGCTCCATATACAATCGGAGATTACTTGGCACAAACGCCACCAAAGAAAGTAGATGATACTCATCCTGCTTTTGCAGAATCACTCGAAAAGGTTAAAGCTGGAATTGATAAATTGCTCCAAATAAACGGAACAAAAACTGTTGATCATTTTCACCGGCGGTTAGGGAAGATTATGTGGAACGAATGCGGAATGGCTCGAACAGAGGAAGGTTTGAAAAAAGCAAAAGCTGATATTAAGGCTTTGAAAAAAGAGTTTTGGTCTGATGCGAAAGTATTGGGTACGAATGAAGAATTGAATCAGTCGTTGGAAAAAGCTAACCGAGTAGCCGATTTCATTGAATTGGGAGAATTGATGATCGATGATGCGTTGAGCAGAAACGAATCCTGTGGTGGCCATTTCAGAGAAGAGTATCAGACCTCAGAAGGAGAAGCTTTACGTGATGATGAAAACTACGCTTATGTTGCTGCTTGGAAATACATGGGAGAAGATCAAGAAGAAGAGTTGGTAAAAGAGCCGCTAGAATTTGAAAATGTGAAGTTGACTCAACGATCTTATAAATAATCATACGACCTTAATTCATACCTAAATGAAACTTAATTTAAGAATATGGAGACAAAAAAATAGCTCTGACAAGGGGAGATTTGTCGCCTATCCCATAGCTGGTATATCTGCTGATATGTCCTTTCTGGAAATGTTAGATATACTAAATGAAGAGCTTACCGAAAAGGGGCAAGATCCGGTTCACTTTGACCACGATTGTCGTGAAGGAATCTGCGGAAGTTGCTCACTGTATATTAATGGCAGACCTCACGGGCCGCTTCAGACTACGACTTGTCAACTCCACATGCGTTCTTTTTCCGATGGTCAGTCAATCACTATCGAACCTTGGAGAGCAAAAGCCTTTCCAGTAGTAAAAGATCTAGTAGTGAACCGTTCTGCTTTTGACCGAATTATTCAAGCCGGTGGATATGTTTCAGTAAATACAGGAGGAGTCCCCGATGCAAATGAGATCCCAATTCCAAAAAGAATTGCCGATGAGGCATTTGATGCCGCAACTTGTATTGGTTGTGGAGCTTGTGTAGCAGCTTGTAAAAATGCTTCTGCAATGCTCTTTACTTCTGCAAAAATCTCCCAGTTAGCACTGTTGCCGCAAGGAAAAGTTGAGCGAAAAACTCGTGCAGAGAAGATGGTTGCTCAGATGGATGCAGAAGGGTTCGGTGCTTGTACCAATACTGGTGCTTGCGCTGCAGAATGTCCTAAATCAATCAGTTTGACAAATATTGCCAGAATGAATCGAGAATATTTTGTAGCTGCGGTGAGTAGTGATAACGTGTAAAAAATTAAAATCCTTTTCAAAAAAGACCGAAGTAATTCGGTCTTTTTTTTGTACTATCATCAGAACCAATTGATTTTTAAGGTGATATTTTAATCAAATTCCAGCTCAGTTTTATATTTGGAGGTGACTTTAGTATCTTGCAAATACGTTTTTTCAAATAATTTTATCATAAATACAATTGAGTAATGCATTTAATAGATCTGGTGATCTTCGTAGTTTACATGATGGCAATGTTAGGGGTGGGCTATTTTTTCATGAAGAAAAATACTGATCAAGAGGATTACTATGTTGGAGGTAGATCCATAGGAAGTTGGCATATCGGTCTTTCGGTGGTGGCAACAGATGTAGGAGGAGGATTTTCAATTGGTTTGGGAGGGCTGGGATTTGTGATGGGTTTGTCAGGTTCTTGGATGCTTTTCACAGGATTGCTAGGAGCCTGGCTAGCTGCTGTTATTTTGATTCCTAGAGTGAAATCGGATCCGGCATTTGCCAAATTTTTCACATTCCCGCAGATCATAGGACATTTATTCAATAGTGTCGCAGCCAAAGTAGCGGCTTTAATTTGCTTTTTAGGCTATTTGGGATTTGCCTCTTCCCAACTTTTGGCAGGAGCCAAACTAGCGTCGGGGACCTTTGAAGCATTGGATTTGCATGTGGCCTTGATGATAATGGGAGCAATAGCCGTAATCTATACGGTGATGGGTGGTTTGAAAGCTGTGATATATACAGATACTATTCAATGGATTATATTGATGGCTGGATTAATGTTCATCGGAATACCAATTTCTTATAATTATGTCGGGGGCTGGGATGGAATTCATTCTACACTCCCACAAGAGTTTTTCAGTTTTACTAACCTTACTTGGCAAGATTTTATAAACTGGGGAATTACCATCATTCCAATTTGGTTTGTAGGAATGACACTCTACCAGCGAATTTTTGCATCGCGAGATGTACAGTCGGCTAAGAAAGCATGGTTTATTGCTGGCCTGTTCGAGTGGCCAATCATGGCAATGTTAGGTGTTTCCTTAGGCTTATTGTCCAGAGTGGCAGTAGAACAAGGAGCGTTGGAAGGATTTACGACTGCAATGGATCCAGAAATGGGGTTACCGGTTTTGCTTAGCCAAATCTTGCCTGCTGGAATATTAGGATTGATGATGTCAGCTTACTTCTCTGCGGTGCTCTCTACAGCTGATTCCTGTTTGATGGCGGCTTCCGGCAATCTAACCACTGATCTTTTGGGTAATTTCTTCAGAGGCAAATCACTGAAGCAGGAGATGAGAATTAGCCAGCTTTTGACCTTAGGGATTGGCGTTGTAGCGATTATAATCGCATGGCAGATGACAGAAGTTCTCAGTTTGATGTTATATTCCTATGCATTTATGGTTTCTGGTCTTCTGGTCCCGGTGATTGCTGGATTATTTTTCAATCAGCGAAATCCAAAAGCTGCTGTAGCTTCAATGATCGCTGGTGGTTCTCTTACTGCAGGACTTTCCATTTTTGAAGTTCTGTTGCCTTTTGGACTAGATGCAAATTTATTTGGGCTTTTACTCTCACTGATAACTTTTATCTCAGTGATTTTTGTAAATAAAAACACAATACAATCCGAAAAACGTTATGATTAAATTAGAAACACTTTTAGCTGTTGACAATGCCACGTTTCTTCAAAAATCACAGATTACTGATTTTTTGTTTGAGCATCTAGGTTCTTATGGAGATCCAAAAGCAGATATTATGAATTGCCTAGATTATGCATTAGATCAAAATATGCATGCAGGTGGCTTTGTTGTGATGGCAAAAGAAGCAGAAAAATTAGTTGGCGTATTGATTATGAACAAAACGGGAATGTCCAAATATATCCCTGAGAACATATTAGTTTACATTGCGGTCGATGATCAGCACAGGGGAAAGGGTATCGGTGGCAAAATTATGGGCCTGGCTATAAAAATGGCTAATGGAGCTATTGCATTACATGTGGAGGCACATAATCCTGCAAAGAAGCTTTACGAAAGATTGGGATTTACTAATAAATATCTCGAAATGAGATTAAATAACTAAAATGGCATACTTAACACTAGACACAAAAAAATTAAAAGAGAACTACATTTTTTTGAAGCAAATGTTCGACGAAAAAGACGTCTCTTGGGGAGTTGTCTCTAAGATCTTTTGTGGTAACAGACTTTTTCTTACCGAGTTGGTCAAACTCGGAGTAACTGAAATTCACGACAGTAGAATTAGTAATCTGGCAATGGTCAAATCAATTAGCCCAGATATACAGACGATCTATATTAAGCCTGTAGCGAAGCAAAACATCAAAAAACTGGTTGAGTTTGCTGATGTAAGTTTAAACAGTGAACTGAAAACCATAGAGTGGATCAGTGAAGAGGCCGTACTCCAGGAAAAAAATCATAAAATCATCATTATGGTTGAGACTGGGGATCTTCGAGAAGGAGTGATGGGAGATGAATTAGTGGATTTTTATTCGCGTGTTTTTGAGCTCCCCAATATCGAAATCATCGGATTGGGTACTAATCTCAATTGTCTCAATGGGATAATGCCATCTCCTGATAAGTTGATCTTACTTTGTCTTTATAAGCAGATCATTGAATTGAAGTTCAATCAGAAAATCCCTTGGGTCTCTGCTGGCACGTCGGTTACAATTCCATTGATGCGCAATCACCTATTACCAGTAGGAGTAAATCACTTTAGAATCGGAGAGACCCTATATTTTGGAATGGATCTTGTCGATGAAAAAGTGATTACAGGCATGCACGGAGATGTATTTGAGTTATATACCGAAATTATCGAAATGCATGAAAAACCGCTTGTACCCAGTGGGGTTTTAGCGCCTACACCTCAGGGTGAAATTAAAGAAATAGATGAGCGTTTACTTGGTAAGAGTTCATTTAGAGCAATAATAGATGTAGGTGTTTTGGATGTAGATTCAAAGTATCTGATCGCAAACGACGAGAGTGTGGAGATCTTGGGAGCAAGCTCTGATATGATTATCCTTAATCTTGGTGAAAATCCTAAAAACTACAAGGTAGGAGATGTTCTTAGTTTTAATCTAAAATACATGGGGGCACTTGGGCTTATGAACTCAGACTACATTGATAAAAAAATGATAAGTTAATTTGTAAAACGGCTTCCTGATAAGGGGAGCCGTTTTTTTATGGATTCATTGTGTTGATCCAACTTCAAATCAAGGTAATTTCTAAGCAATGGACTGTGGTTCATCCACGTTCTCGTATTGCTGTTACTATTTTTAGGAAGTTCATTTAATAAGTCATTATCGACTCCTCGGAACTCCCTGGTAACACATCAAATTTGATTCTTCTTATTCAGATCTCAGCCGCTTTGAGCGCTTTATCTACTCCAAGCTTCATCGGGACAGTTTGATTATAAGTCGAAAACAATCCAGAAAGATTAGTAGGACCTTAGGAACTATACTAATGTACACTGTTGATATCTAACTAAGCCATCGCACGATCGTTCAATGGTAAATTTACCTCTCCTCATAATTAATTATGTCGGGATAAATTTGTTTTGCTCTAGATCCGTCGAATCTTTTCAGAGTATTCCAGTATGCTGATTGATTTATATGGGTATCCGCAATTATACCAGTAAAAATCAAAAATCAACTTAATGTATAGTAAACGCTAGCACTACTCGGATACTTCTCCCGATTGCTATCGGCACGTGGCGGGCCTGCCTCGCTGTGGACCTGTCTCGCTGTGGTGTGCCTGCCTCGCTGTGGTGGACCTTAGGCCTGTTAAGCAAAGGAAATTAGATCACTGGCATAGCTGTAGGCAACATCATTCATTAATTTCAAAGTTGCGGATACTCACCAAAAAAAGACGATGACAAAAGTCAATATCTTAAATCTTAGCTCTTGTTCGGCTGAGTGTCTCGATGGTCATATCCAAATAGGAAGCAATCTGACCGACAGAAGCCTTTTGGATGACTTTAGGCCGATTTTCCATTAATTCCATGTAGCGCTCTTTGGCGGACTTGAATTTGGAAAAAATCTGGTGTTCTTCTAGAACAATGTAATATTTCTCAAGGATTATCCTGTAAGACCTTTCCAGCTCAGGATATTCCCGAAAACACTGATTCAGGTTATCATGAGACATCTTCAAAATCTTACTCTTTTCTAAAGTTTCGATGTATTCATAGGAAGGTCGTCTAGTGATAAAAGAGTGCATCGCTGTCACAAACTCACCATTTAGAGTGAACGAAACGGTGATTTCACGGCTCTCTCTGATGTAATAGCTACGTGCAGATCCTTCATTAATGTAGTACAAGTAATTGCTGATTTCCCCTTCTTTCACTAGAATCGCACCTTTCCCTACCTCAAAAATTTCCATTCTTTTGGAAAAAGCCTGCTTAGCTTCCATCGATACTCCTTGAAACTTTTCTAATATCGTTGAGAAATTGTCCATTTTAATTGGGGAAAAGATTTTGAAACGTCCATTAAATCAAAAAACTTCTTTTTTCTTGAGGCAGTTAATTTAAAAATAATCTTGTTTAACATTATTGGATTAAAACAAAAAAATACGACCTTTTTACCTACCGAAAATAATATGTTTTTACCCATCTATTTAAAATCCTTCAAATCAATGAAAAAGCTTTTTCTATTTCTTTTCACCTTTAGTCTATTCTTCGCTGCAAATGCCCAATTTGGAATTCGAGCTGGATTGAGTTCTGGAAACTTTTCAGACACTAATTTTAATTCGAAACTAGGGTTTCATGCCGGAGGATACTACCGATTCGACACTGGATCTATCTCCATAGAACCGGGAGTTCAATATTCTGTTAAAGGATATGAAGGTAGTGTCAAAACAACTGGAGTCACGATTTCTGAAAAACTCAGTTACATTGATATTCCTGTACTTATTCGATTGAAAATTTATCCATTTTTAAATGTATTTGCTGGTCCGCAAGCTTCTCTTTTGTTAGCGAGAAAATATGAATTGGACGGTAATACCTTTACCAGTACCGGGGCTATCAGTGGTTACGATCTAGGCGGAGTAGTTGGCTTGGGTGTCAGCATTCCGTCAGGAATTAATTTCCAGATAAGTTATGATTTAGGATTAAAAAGTCTGAATTATTACAATGTAGATGTTAAAAATCGTGTTCTAAAATTAGCTGTTGGAATCGATCTTTAATTCATATTCTCTACTGGTAAAGCCTGATTGACTGTCAGGTTTTTATTTTTTAAGCCGATCTGGATTATCTTGAATGAAAGATTTCCAACCGGCATTTCTTCCTCGCGACTGCACTCTTCCGTCATGAAAATGATGACAAAGCGCTACTGCCAACGCATCTGTTGCATCTAGCATTTTAGGAAGTTCAGTCAGGTTAAAGAGTGTTTGGAGCATTGCAGCTACTTGCTCTTTTGAAGCATTTCCATTTCCTGTGACAGATTGCTTTACTTTTTTTGGAGAATATTCCGTAATTGGAATCTCCCTAGCTAACGCTGCAGCCATTGCTACTCCTTGGGCCCGACCCAGTTTCAACATAGACTGTACATTCACACCATAAAATGGAGCTTCCAAAGCAACAGAATCAGGAAGAAACTCTTCAATTATACCAGTTATGCGCTCAAAAATCTTTTTGAGTTTCAATTCATGGGTTTCGTATTTCTTGAGATGAATTACCCCATACTGTAACAGTTTATATTTTTTTCCTTCTGTTTGAATAATTCCATAGCCCATTACATTTGTACCTGGATCTATCCCAAGAATGATTTTTTCCTTTGCTACTTTTTCTTGTTCTTTGCTCACGCTGCAAGTTAGACCAAAAGATGCTAAATTTTTACCTGGCCTGGTCCATCGGTTACCCAATATTACTTTGGCTACTAGGTCGGACTTGGAAAGTCCCCACTCCAACAATTTATACTAGAGGCAACAGCTTTAAAGTTTCGCTGCTGATTCCTTTTCGAAATGAAATCGAAAAATTACCTGCTTTAGTTGTTGAAATCCAAAAGTTAAGAAGCTCAGTCTTTGAGATCATCTTAGTTGATGATTATAGTGAAGATGGCTCAAATGACTTCTTAGTGGCCCATTTTAATTCTGTAAGTGAAGTTAAGATTTTGAAAAATCAAAGTTTTGGAAAAAAGGGAGCACTCTCTTTGGGAGTATCCTTCGCTGAGGGGGAAATAATTTTGTGTACAGACGCGGATTGTAAATTCACTGAAACTTGGGTAGAAGCAATTTGTTCTCCTTTTCAGGCAGCATCTGTTCAGCTCGTAGCGGGACCAGTGATTTCAGCCAATTCAAATTTGTTTTTTTCAGACTTCCAGCAGATTGAATGGGCCAGTATTCTTGTAGTTACTAATTATTCTTTTTCCAGAAATAAGCCTTTGATGTGTAGTGCAGCTAATTTTGCTTATCGGAAATCTGCGTTTGAAGCTGTAGACGGATACAAGGGGAATCTTCATCAACTTTCAGGGGATGATGAGTTTTTGTTAAAAAAAATTATGAAAAAATTCTCCAACAGCAGTGCAATTTATCTGATTAATCAAGAGGCATTGGTCATCACTGAATCACAGGATAACTGGCTATTACTTATTCAACAACGTATCCGTTGGGCATCCAAGTGGCGTGCTCATGGATCAGCAACTCATACTTCATTCACTTTAATCTCATTTATGGTTCAGCTGGTGTGGGTAGCTTCTTTTGGCTTGTTATTTCTGGGAATCCCCAGTATTAGTTCTTTTTTGATAGTATGGTTGGGAAAGTCACTGGCAGAATACCTGACCCTATCCAGACCGCTAAAAACCTATTGTATTGATCAAAATCCAATTAATTTTATTTCTACTTCTCTGATTCATCCTTTTTTTGTTTCAGTGGTCGGCTTTGCTGCATTGAGAGGAAAGTTTAGCTGGAAGGGCAGGAGCAATGTTAGAAGTGTTATTTTAGCCAATAAATTTACCAAATGAGCGAGACAGAGTTTGAATTAATGGACGAGCTGTATTTTGTTCAGCATTATTCTTTTCTTAAAGAGGAACTGCAATGGGAAGACGATCAGATTCTAAGTAATCTTGAGTCATTACATGAGCAAGAATGGATCAAATGCTTAAGAACTCCAGACGAGGAGATTTTTAATGTTGTTGATTTCAAAAAAGAAGGTAAAAAGCTTTTTTACCTAGCCACAAAAAAAGGCTTAATGGCACATAATACAATTTGACTTTGGGAACTGAAAAAAATAAATACCAGCGAAAAGAGCTGGAATTAAAAGCGCTTCTTGAAATTACTCAGGCAATTAACGAGAATCAATCTGAGGCTGTATTGCTGAATATTTTCAAGTTTACCTGTCTAGTACATTTGAATATCAAATCACTGATACTCTATGTGGCGCAAGAAGGTGCGTTTGAAAATAAAATTTCTCACGGAGTCAAAGGGATTGTCCCAAGTCTAATACCAGAAGGACAAGTATCAGATGAGAAATCTACCGGCGAGTTGAAATTGAAACTTGGCCCAGAATATTCATTCGATGAATTAGAGACCTATTTGCCAGTGTATCACAAAAACCAGATGTTGGCAATCCTTTTTCTTCGCCGCAAAGACGCTGATTTGGACTTAGATCTAGACTTCACTGAAGCGATTACTAATATATTGGTGGTAGCACTGGAAAATAAGCGCTTTGCACGCAAGCAACTTTATCAGGAATTACTCAACAGAGAGATTGAGATTGCTTCACAAGTTCAGCAGATGCTTTTCCCTGCAAATCTTCCTAATACTCCTGAGCTGAAAGCTCAGGTGACTTACTTTCCGCATAGCCTGGTAGGGGGAGATTACTATGATTTAATTCAAAAGTCACCCGACCAGATTTATTTCTGTATTGCAGATGTATCAGGAAAGGGAATTTCTGCTGCCTTATTGATGTCTAATTTTCAAGCTACCCTGAGAACGCTGCTTCGAAGTGATGCAGACTTGGAGACTATTGTCAATCAGCTTAATTTTACACTCTTTGAAAACACAAAAGGAGAACGCTTTATCACCTTTTTTCTGGGCTATTTAGACCGAAAAACTCAAACACTTCACTACGTCAATGCTGGTCATAATCCGCCGTTATTATGTTGGGAAAAAGATCGGCGAAGTGAGATATTGGTAGCAGGAACTACGATACTTGGAGCTTTCAAACAATTACCTTTTCTGGAAATAGGCAAACGTGAAAATCTTAAAGACTTCACAATCCACCTCTATACGGATGGCTTGACCGAGGCTATGAATAAAGAAGAGGAAGAGTTTGGAGAGGAGCGATTTGAAGAATTTGTTAATTCAAATATTGGTATTGATCCTTGCAATTTTCACGCAAAGTTTTTGAAGCAAATTAATTATTTCTCTCAGGGAGTACCTTTAAAAGATGACTTGACACTACTTAGTCTCAGATTCAGCTAGCATGGTTTTTCATTCGGTTCACCCATTGATTCAGCATTTATTTCCTGCTCGAGTTTGGAGGAAAATGGGCTCTGGGCAAAGTGTTTATTTGACCTTTGACGATGGTCCTGTTCCAGGGGTGACGGAATTTGTCCTCAAGGAACTGGAAAAGCGGAATATGAAAGCCAGTTTTTTTATGGTCGGAGCGAATGTGAAAAAGAACCCAAACCTTGCCTTGGAAGTAGTGGCCTCAGGGCACAAAATAGGAAATCATACTTATCACCATCTCAATGGTTGGAAAACGCCGAATAACACTTATCTGAATGATTTTTTTGCATGCGATCAAATTTTGAAGGAGGTTTTGCAAATTGAATCCAGCTTATTCCGACCACCTTATGGGATGATCTCTGGAAATCAGGCAAAAAAAATCAGCAAGACCCATGAAATTATAATGTGGAATGTGCTTTCAGGTGATTACGATAAGAAATTGAGCGCTGATCAAATTCTTAATAATACCACAGAAAGGCTTGCCCCTGGAGCAATTGTAGTCTTTCATGATCAAGAGAAAACTGCTGTAGTGATTCATGAGGTTTTACCTCATTTTCTTGATTTTATTTTAGAAAGTGGCTTTCAAACAAAAGTGTTGTAATGTTAATTCTTGCTGGATTTACTCTTGTCTTTGTAAGTCTGTTGGTCTTGATCGGATTATTCAGAATTACTTTTTTTTGGATTGATCATCGAAAAGCCGTTCAGGTAATTTGGCCTACTGTCTCCATTCTGGTGGCGGCTAGAGATGAGGAAGTACTTTTGCCAAGGCTGTTGCAGTCCCTAGAGCGACTTGATTATCCCAACGAGTTACTGACATTTTACCTAATTGATGATCAAAGTGGTGATGGTACAGGTTTAATAATTACAGACTGGTGCAGCAATCATCAGAATAGAAAATCATTTAAATCAAAGTTGGCGCCTGAGGACTCTTCTTATAAAAACGGAAAGGCGGCGGCTTTAGATAGTATTTGTGCACAGGCCAACGGAGAGTTTTTATTTTTTACAGATGCAGACTGTAAAGTAAATTCTAAATGGATAAAAGAGGGTGTTTCTTGCTTTGATTCTGATACAGGAATAGTAATTGGAGTTACCAAAGTGCAGGCCACTTCCGTGTTTGGGAAATTTCAAGAATTAGAATGGTGGAATGCACTTACACAAGTGAAGATAGCAGCTGATTTGGGTTTGCAAACTACAGGCTTGGGAAATAATATGATCATCAGAAAAATAGCCTATGATAAATCAGGAGGTTTTGGGATGACTACCAAGTCGCTTACGGAGGACTTAGAGATTTCAAGACTAATTCATCAGACAGGTTTCAAATTTGTTCACCAGATTAGTCCACAAATCCTTTCCTTTACCAAGGAAGAGTCGGGTCTAGTATCTCTTATGAATCAGCGAAAACGTTGGCTTAGCGGGGTGCTCACACTTCCAGTCCCTTGGCTTATGCTATTAAATCTCCAATTTCTATTTTTACCCGCAGTATTCTTGATCAGCTATTACATTCCATGGCTGGGAATCTTGTTATTCTTAATCAAAGCGGCAACACAAGGAGTACAGCTCATTTTGGTTTCATCTCGAGTAGACCAAAAAATCAATTGGTTATATGTGTTGTTTTTTGATTTTTACAGCTTTCTGATTAATGTCCTAACTATTCTTTATTACATTTATCCTTCTAAAATTCGCTGGAAATCCAGAAGCTACTAATGAATTACATTGATACGCATGCACATATTTATTCACCCAAGTTTGATTCTGATCGTGATCAGGTCATAGAAGATATACTAGCATCAGATGTTTCACGAGTTTACATGCCAAATATCGATTTGGAGAGTATCGGTCCAATGCTCGCCTGTGAACAAGCTTATCCTGGTGTTTGTATTCCAATGATGGGCCTTCATCCCTGCGATGTGAAGGAGGATTTTGAAAGCCAATTAAAAATTATGGCAGATTGGCTAGAAAGACGACCATTTGCAGCAGTTGGTGAGATTGGATTAGATTTATACTGGGACAAGACCTACTTCGAGCAGCAAAAATCGGCACTTCAGATTCAGATCGATTGGGCAAAAAATAAAAATCTTCCCGTTGTGTTGCATTGTAGAGATTCGATGGATGAGACGATTGATATCATACGATCAAATCAAACCGGTAATTTGAAAGGCATCTTTCATTGCTTCAATGGAAATCTCGCGCAGGCAAAAGAGATTATTGAGCTAGGTTTTCTTTTGGGCATTGGAGGAGTGGCTACCTATAAAAATGGAGGATTAGATCAAGTCATTCCAGAAATAGGTCTTGAGCATCTCGTCCTTGAAACCGATGCGCCGTATCTTTCTCCTGCGCCGTTCAGAGGAAAGCGAAATTCTCCGGTATATATTCCTGTCATTGCAGCAAAAATCGGAGATTACTTAGGGATTTCCAAAACCGAAGTTGCTCGAAAAACATCGATAAATGCCATGAATCTATTTAATGAATTTAGTTTATGAATTATAAAATAGTCAGATTAAATACCTCATTAAGGACAAGTAAGACTTCTTCTGTGTTGATTGTATACACAGGTGGAACTTTGGGGATGGCCTACAATGAATCTGGCGCGTTGGTTCCCTTTAACTTTGGGCAGATTTTAGAAAAAATCCCCATACTTTATAATATGAATATTGCCATTACGGTGATTTCATTTCCTGAGCCAATTGATTCCTCTAATGTGTCGATGTCTCACTGGCTAGATATGGCCTATATTATTAATGAAAACTACGATAGTTACGATGGATTTGTAGTATTGCATGGTACCGATACCATGGCTTATTCTGCCTCAATGCTAAGCTATATGCTGCAGGGATTGAATAAACCGGTGATTTTTACTGGTGCACAACTCCCAATATCAGCAATGCGCTCGGATGCCAGAGAAAATTTGATGACCTCATTAGAAATTGCCGTGGCGAAAATTGATGGAAATCCAATCGTACCTGAGGTATGTATTTTTTTTAATCACAAGCTTTTGCGTGGTAATCGCTCAAAGAAAGTTCAGAGTGTGCATTTTGATGCTTTTGAATCTGAAAACTATCCACCTTTGGCAGAGTCAGGAATCGTTATTGATTATCATACAGCTATGATCAGACCGTTAGAAACGCAGAAAAAGTTAGTCTATAGAAGCAAATTGGATAATAATGTCATGGTGTTAAAGCTCTTTCCAGGGATTACTGATAAAATCATGGATGCCTGCTTTGCTATTCCCGGATTAAAAGGCATCGTGATCGAAACTTATGGATCTGGAAATAGCCCGAGTGAAAAATGGTTTATGGAGTCACTTGAACGCGCAATCAAAAAGGGGATTATATTACTAAACGTATCTCAATGTAATGGTGGACGAGTGATTCAAGGAAGATATGAGACAAGTAGGGAGCTTTTAAAAGTTGGAGTAATCAGTGGTGCTGATATGACAACAGAAGCCGCGATAACCAAGTTGATGTTTCTACTGGGTCAGGAAAAAAGTCTTCATGATGTACGAGCAAAACTGATGGTTCCGCTTGCCGGAGAAATTACCGCTTAATAAGATTTTCAGTCTATTTTCCGAGAAAGTTTGGATTGGGAAGCAATAATAATTTCATTTGCACTCCCATTAGAGAGCGATCTAAAATTACACATAGAGAGGTGTCCGAGTGGTTTAAGGAGCGCGCTTGGAAAGCGCGTATACCTGTGAGGGTATCGAGGGTTCGAATCCCTTCCTCTCTTCCAGATTAGCCAGTTTCAGTAATGAAACTGGCTTTTTTCATGTCACTTCTAAGAAGATTAGGACTGAGCTTTTTGAAATGGGCTATTGCACATTTTAAAAAAAGAAATCATCGATGTTGGCAGGAAATATAGTGATAGTGTATATCTCCGCTTTTCTACTGACAAAAAGTAAAAGGCTATAGAATAATTGGCTCTCCCGATAGTCACTTGGGACCAGCAAAATGTCTGCATCAGTTTCCAGTAATTCAACCGCACTACGTTGATGGATATTCCAACTGAGGAGCCAAAGAAAATAAGGTTAGCAGCATATTCCCCAACAATTATATTAGAAATAACTAGCAGTTAAAGTTTCATCATAGTAGTTGAAAATTCTTTCTGAAAAATTTCATTCAATTTTAATCTTATAAATCTAGCATGTGATTATCCGCAATGATGTCAATGATAGCTCTTTCTTAGCTTAACTGGCAGTTTTAGGACCTACACAGCGAAGCGGGCCCGCCACAGCGAGGCAGGCTGATGACGTTCCGATAGCCATCGGAAAGCACCGGCAGTGCTAGTAGTGTTTACCATAAAGTATTCAATTTTTACTTTTTACCGGTGTAATTGCAGATACACACAGTCTAGAATCATCTATTCTTATCTTTTTCAGAAAATTCTTAGAGCTGTGATCATATAGCTAAAGCTATCAAACTAAGTAAGCTCTCAGCTCAGTTTTCATCGTAACTATACAAAAAAGAATATCTTAAATAGGATGATCTGCAATTATGCCAGTAAGCCGGTTTTCGTTGACCAACTCACGGGAATATCCACTGAGGCGAGGCAAGTGAGGTGATATTCGGATAGCGATCGGGAGAAATACCGGAAACGCTAGCATTGACCCTATAGTAAGTTGATTTTCATATTTTTACTGGTTCAATTCCAGACATATATAGTATAAAATTTAGAAGGTATCATCAGTTGAAGGAATTCAAAGACTGGCGTTAAAAGGAAGTGTCAGAGGCGAGAATCGTGCACACTTTAATTCTAGTTATTTTTCTTTGTAATGAACTGATAATTTTTTAAAGATCTCAACTAGTTGAACCCATTGATTGATAGATGCTTTACATTTGCTTGGTAAATGGTTTAAAAAAAGGTTCCCACTGAACATCTTTTTTATTTTTCTTTCTGAAAAAAAATAAGAACCTTACGAAGGAGTTTGAAAGTATTGCCTAACTAGGATGAAATAGGAAATTTGCCCATTCATGTAAAACTTGTTTAAACAAGCTGTCATTGGGCAACTTTTCAAAAGAATCTGAAGTTGGTAGTTGTTTTTTGAAATTAAAAAATGATAACTTTAAATTCATGTTACATTTGAACCATTTAACCTTTACCAAAAGTTTATTTAAAATTCACACTATGAGAAAGTTAATCGCTTTGTTCATGCTTGCAGGCATACTATTTTCACCTGCTTTAGCTAACGCACAAGAAGCAGCAGCTGATTCAGCAGCTCAAGAACCCACACCTGAAGTAGTAGAATCTATCGCATCTCCAATGATTGTTGACGATGAAATCGTTGAAGAGGAGCTAGGTTTCCACCAAGTAGTAAAAGAGAAATTTATTGAGGGAGATCCTCTTTACATGACTCCTGTACTTATCTGTTTGATTTTAGGTCTCGCAGTAGCTTTGGAAAGAATTATTACATTAAATCTATCATCGACCAACACCAAAAAATTATTGGCTAAAGTCGAAGATGCCCTTACTTCAGGCGGTATTGAAGCTGCAAAAGATGTAACCAAGAATACTAAAGGTCCTGTTGCTTCTATTTTCACCCAAGGATTGATGAGGTATTCAGAAGGTATTGAAATGGTGGAGAAATCTATTATTGCTTACGGATCTGTAGAAATGGGTAGGTTAGAAAAAGGTCTAATTTGGATTTCTTTGTTTATATCTCTAGCTCCAATGTTGGGATTCATGGGTACTGTAATTGGTATGATTGGAGCATTTGACTCGATCGAAGCTGCAGGTGATATCTCTCCTTCGTTAGTGGCCGGTGGTATTAAAATCGCCCTTTTGACAACTGTTGCTGGTTTGATCGTTGCGATTATTCTTCAACTGTTTTACAATTATCTTGTATCTAAAATCGATTCTTTGGTGAATGACATGGAAGATGCTTCCATTTCTTTGGTTGACGTTTTGGTAAAGCACAAATTGACTGGTAAGTAAGCCAAGTCAACTTGTAAATCTTCAAATTATTCAACTAACATTTAAGAGCTATATTATGGATACTTATGACATCTTATTATACGGAAGCTACTTACTCATACTAATAGGAGCTATTTTGGCGATAGCTTTGCCGCTAATAAACTCATTGGATGATCCAAAGAGTTTGCTCCTGACAGCAGCTAGTATTGTAGGAATCGTAGTGTTGTTCTTTATTGCCTATTCAATTTCAAGCAATGAAGTACTTCCAAAATTTGAGGCCAAACCTTTCAATTTGACTCCTCAGGGATCTCAAGTGGTAGGGGGGATGCTTATTACTACATACATTCTCTCACTAATTACCATAGGTAGTATATTAGTGACCGAAGTAACAAAAGCAATAAAATAATATGGGCGCTAGAAAGAAAAATAGACCAAGTCAAGAGGTCAATGCAGGTTCTATGGCAGATATCGCCTTCTTGTTGCTGATCTTCTTTCTTGTGACTACTACAATCGCATCGGATAAAGGTATTTTGAATATCTTGCCTCCCAAACTTGACCCGAATATTCCGCCACCAGATATTAAAGTCAATGAGCGGAATATCTTCACTATTCTTATTAATGCTAATGATCAGCTTCTCGTAGAAGGTGAGTATGCGGATACGGAAGGTCTAGACATGAAAGTCAAAGAATTCATCTTAAACTTTGGAAGTCCGACCGATGATGAGGCTGTTCAACTATTCAATTCTCTTCCTCCATCTTTAAAGGCTTTAGCAAGAAGAATTCCTGAATCATCGGATGATCCAGGAGAGGCAGTTGTATCCATTAAGACAAATAGGGGTACATCCTATGCGACTTATCTTGAAGTGTTTGATTTAGTAAAGAAAGCATATTTCGATATTTATGCAGCGAGAGTTAACCTTGATACTGATGAGTATAGAGAATTAACGGGAAAGGATGCTGCAGAAGTAAGTCTTCAAGATCGTGGAAAACAAGGAATTCCCATGGCGATTTCAATTGCAGAACCAGATAAACAAGCAGGTAATTAATATGTCAAAGTTTAAGAAAAAACCAAAGACCGAGCCCACCGTTTCTACTGCGTCGCTACCCGATATTGTTTTTATGCTTCTCTTTTTCTTCATGGTCACAACCGTGCTGAGAGAGCAAGACATATTGGTAGAGCAAAAAATCCCAGCGGCGACTCAGCTTCAAAAGCTCCAAAAGAAAACATTGATTTCTTATGTTTTTATAGGTAAACCTAAAAATACTGCACTTTATGGCGTTGAGCCTAGAGTTCAAGCGAATGATGCGCTACTTCAGCCTGCGGATATTCAACAATGGGTAAATCAAGAACGAGATATGCTTCCAGAATCAGATCGAGGATTGATTACAATATCTATAAAAGCAGACAGAGAAGTTAAAATGGGTCCTATTTCTGACGTTCAGTTTGAGTTGAGAGAAGCAGATGCGAGAAGAGTTCTATATGCTTCCATAGGTAAAGTCCAAAAAGATTAATTAAAATAATACCAGTAATGAAAGCTATCTCGCATTTTGAGATAGCTTTTTTTATTTTACACAAATGCAACTATTATCATCTAGTACCAAACGTGTCCAAAATGCATGGGCCATGTATGACTGGGCAAACTCCGTCTACAGCTTAGTGATTACTTCGACCATCTTTCCCGTTTATTATAATAGCGTCACCAAAGGAATAGATAGTTCTGGTCTCGTGAATTTCTTCGGATTTAAGATCGTCAACACAGTGCTGTATTCTTATTCGATTTCCTTTTCGTTTCTGATGATTGCTTTAGTTTCTCCTCTTCTTTCTGGAATTGCCGATGCTAGTGGTCAGAAGCTACAGTTCATGAAGTTTTTTGCTTACCTGGGATCCATAGCTTGTATTGGACTGTTTTTCTTTGATGGAGATAATTTAGAATTTGGAATCGGCTGTAGTGTCCTTGCCAGTATTGGGTATGCTGGGAGTATTGTCTTCTACAATGCCTTCCTTCCTGAGATATCGGCTCGAAAGGAATATGATCACTTGAGCGCTAAGGGCTTTGCACTTGGATACATTGGAAGCGTGATATTATTGGTATTTAATCTTGTTATGATTACTTTTCCAGAGTGGTTTGGAATCTCTAATGAGAGTTTCGCCCCTCGCTTTTCCTTCTTAATTACTGGGATTTGGTGGGCTGGGTTCTCTCAGATTCCTTTCCGGATTTTACCCAAGAATGTTTATAACAAGAAAATTAAAAGAGAATTTTTTGTAAGAGGTTATCGAGAGATTCAATCTGTATATCATGAGGTTAAAAAGATTAAAGTTATGTCTCGATTTTTGGCATCTTTCTTTTTTTATTCGATGGGAGTACAGACAGTGATGTACCTTGCTGCCACATTTGGAGACAAGGAACTAGGCTTGCCAGGAGATCAATTGATTATTACAATTCTCATAATTCAGATAGTAGGCATAGCTGGAAGTTTTTTGTTTGCCTTTATTTCTCAAAAGCTGGGAAATAAAACAAGTTTAGTGACTATGGTATTTATTTGGATTGGGATCTGTGGAGCTGCATATTATGTGTATAATGTCTACGAGTTCTTCGCCCTTGCATTCGTTGTGGGACTAGTAATGGGAGGAATTCAATCTATTTCCAGATCTACTTTCACTAAATTGATTCCTAATAATACTACCAAACATGCTTCCTACTTTAGTTTCTATGATGTCACTGAAAAGATTGCCATTGTGATAGGCACCTTTTCCTATGGTGTGATTGAGCAAATCACAGGAAATATGCGAAACAGTGCGCTTTCACTCGGAATTTTCTTTCTTGTTGGATTAGGGTTCTTGTTACTTGTGCGTATTCCAAAAAGAGATTTAGAACCTTCATTAGTGAGTTGATGCAAAAAATTTATTTAGGAAGTCAAGTAACGTATTTAGACGAAGCATTCTTAGAAAAGTCAGGTATGACCAGCCATGAATTAATGGAGACAGCTGCCATCGAATTCGTGACTTGGTTTTTGAATGAAAACTTCCCTAAGCAGACTCAAATTAGTATCGCAGTAGGTCCTGGAAACAATGGTGGAGATGGCTTTGCAATTGCGAGACTTTTAGCGAATGAACATTATTCTATCAGGGTAGTCGAAATGTTTGATTCCAACCGGAAGTTGAGCCCTGATGGAAGGACAAATAAAGAATTGTTACCAGCAAGCATTCCTTGTTTTACCTGGGATCAATTTGATGAAAACTCTGCAGACATTCTGATTGATTGCTATTTGGGAGTGGGATTGAAGGGTCCTCTCCGAGAGGAAGCAATAGCAAAGATCAACTGGATAAATCAATTTAATGGTAAGATTATCAGCGTTGATATTCCCTCTGGAATTCCGGCAGAAGACAGTGGATTTTTAGCTGCAGTTCAGGCGGAGGTAACAGTAACCTTTCAATTTCCAAAATTATCCCTATTTGCACCCGAGTGTTCAACGTATAGTGGCGCTCTTGTGGTCTTGCCTGTAGGAATAACAGTGGAGGACTCAGAGCAATTGCTTACCAACCGCTATTACCTGCAAGCTCAAGATATAAAACCCTTACATCGTATATATAATCGCTTTAGTTTTAAAGGAGATCTTGGTAAAGTATTGCTTGTGGGTGGGAGCTATGGGAAAATGGGAGCAGTCCAATTATCCTGTAAAAGCGCATTGCGAACAGGAGCTGGCTTGGTGTCTTGCCTTTTGGATGACATCGGGATACCTATTCTCCAAACTGCTATCCCTGAGGTGATGTGTATTCCATTACAGAAGGTAGCGCTATCAGGGTTTGATTCCATCGGAATTGGGCCAGGCTGGGGGATTTCAGACAGGAAAGCGTTATTTGAGTATATTCTAGAAAACTTCAGTAGGCCCATTGTAATTGATGCAGATGGGATAAATCTCTTGGCTGAAAATCCTGAATTGATTCGGTTAATTCCCAAAAACTCAATTTTAACTCCCCATTTAGGTGAATTTCAAAGACTAGTCGGGCCTTCAAAAGATTATTTTGATCGTATTGAGCGCGCAAAAAACTTTGCAGTAGAAAATGAATTAATCATTGTTCTCAAAGGTGCTAATTCACTCATTGCACTACCCGATGGTCGGCAGATTTTTAATTCCTCAGGAACACAGTATATGGCGACGGCTGGTTCTGGGGATGTGTTAACCGGGATGATTACTGCCTACTTAGGAATGGGTTATGCTCCAGAAAATGCAGCCTTGTGCGGGGTCTTTCATCATGGACTAGCAGGAGAACTAGCTGGAAAATCAAAAAGAAGAGGGCTGATTGCTTCTGATATCATTGAAGCCATACCGATGACATACCTTGAGCTAGGTATTTCTTAAATGTTTATTCCCTGCCAAACTTTTATTTTTTCCTTAGGGTTACCTGATTAATAATTTTTCACATGCAAAAAGAAAAGCTTATTCTTTGGACGCTAACGGCCATCAACTTCATTCACATCGTTGATTTTATGATCCTGATGCCACTTGGACCTCAGCTTATGCGAATTTTCGAAATTTCACCCAGAGAATTTGGACTATTAGTTTCTTCATACACCTTTAGTGCAGGAATTTCGAGCTTTTTTGGTGCATTTTTTTTGGATCGATTTGATCGGAAGAAAATTTTACTTTGGGTATATGTGGGTTTTGCGATAGCTACTTTAGGCTGTGCACTTTCTCCTAATTATCCAATATTACTTGCGGCTAGAGTTCTTTCAGGAATATTTGGAGGCTTGACATCTGCCTTGATCTTGGCAATTATCGGAGATGTGGTTCCAGACTCCCGAAGAGGACGGGCGATGGGGCTAGTGATGGCTGCCTTTTCAGTCGCTTCAGTTTTGGGAGTTCCGATGGGATTATTTTTAGCCAGTCTGTCGGACTGGCACATGCCATTTTATATTCTTACTGTACTGTCAGTTTTGAGTCTTGGGATGATTATTCGTTATATTCCTAACATCACCGACCATTTGAAAAATGATTTGGTCCGCCCCAATCCTATGGTGGTGATCAGAAGAGTGACAGGCAACTCCAATCAGATGCGGGCGATCACATTGTCTGTCATGATCATGTTTGGGCAGTTTATGATTATTCCATTTTTGAGCGCTTATACTGTGGCCAATATTGGTTTTACAGAGATGCAACTTACTTATGTCTATATGGCAGGAGGGGCTTTTACCATCTTCACGTCTCCTTGGGTTGGTAAGCTTTCAGACAGATATGGTAAGCTCAGGATATTCACCATTTTCATGGTATTGAATGTGATTCCTATAGCTGTCATTACGAATCTGGGAGTGACACCTATTCCTTTTGTTTTGATGATATCGACCATGTTTTTTGTGACTTCCAATGGTCGTTATGTGCCAGCCGCTGCAATCATAACCGGTACAGCAAGGCCCGAAAACCGGGGGAGCTTTCTTGGTTTTAATTCTGCCATTCAGCAGATAGCCACGGGATTTGCTTCGTTAATCGCAGGAATTATTATCGGAGAAAATGCGGCAGGGGAGTTGACCAACTATAATGTAGTAGGCTACATTGCAATCGTATTTAGTCTGCTTTGTATTCCCATTGCTCGTAGAGTCAAAATTGTCAGTTAGACAAAATCCCCGACCTCTCGGCCAGGGATTATTTTAGAACTCTGCATTTCCCGGTGTTCTCGGGAAGGCAATGACATCTCGGATATTTCCCATACCTGTGACAAACTGAACCATCCGCTCGAATCCCAGTCCAAATCCTGCATGGGGTGTTGCTCCAAATCTTCTGGTATCGAGGTACCACCACATTTCTTCTTGAGGAATATTCATTTCCTCCATTCGCTCGGTCAGTACATCTAATCGCTCTTCTCGCTGTGAACCTCCCACGATCTCACCAATTCCTGGAAACAATATATCCATTGCCGCTACTGTTTTACCATCTTCGTTTTGACGCATGTAGAAGGATTTGATATCTCTAGGGTAATCGGTAAGAATTACCGGTTTTTTAAAATGCTTCTCTACTAAATACCGCTCGTGTTCAGATTGTAAGTCAGCACCCCAAGAATCGATCAGATACTGGAATTTCTTTTTCTTATTAGGATTGCAATTTCGAAGAATATCAATAGCCTCAGTGTAGGTGATCCGGATAAAGTCATTTTCTGAGACAAATTTTAATTTATCAATTAATCCCAACTCAGCACGCTGATCTGTAGGTTTTGCACTTTCCTCTTCAGCTAATCTTCCTTCAAGAAATTGAAGGTCTTCCTGACAATTTTCCAACGCATAGTTGACCATGTACTTCAAGAAATCCTCAGCAAGGTCTGCATTGTCTTCCGCATCATAGAAAGCCATCTCAGGTTCAATCATCCAAAACTCAGCGAGGTGACGGGTGGTATTTGAGTTCTCTGCCCGGAAGGTTGGACCGAAGGTGTAGATTTCTGCCAATGCCATTGCTGCCAATTCACCCTCTAATTGACCTGAGACGGTCAGATTGGTCTCTCGTTCAAAGAAATCCACCTTATAATCAATTTTGCCATCTGCAGTTTTTGGAGGATTACTCAAGTTCAGTGTGGTCACCTTAAATGTCTCTCCTGCGCCTTCTGCATCCGATGCGGTAATAATTGGCGTGTGAATATAAAAGAAGCCTTTATCATTGAAATACTTGTTGACTGCGAAAGCCAGCGCATGCCGCACACGGAATACTGCACTGAAGGTATTGGTGCGCATTCTCAAATGTGCGATCTCTCGAAGAAATTCAAGTGAGTGCTTCTTAGGTTGCAGTGGATACTTCTCAGGATCAGCTTCGCCCAGAATTTGAATAGAAGACGTAATTAATTCAGAACTCTGACCTGAACCCTGCGAAGCAGTGACTACTCCGGTAGCTTTGATGCAGGCACCGGTTGTACATTTCTTCAAGACATCCTCACTAATCAGATTTGGATCTGCGACTAGCTGATAATTGGTAATAATCGAACCATCATTTAGTGCGATGAAGGACACATTCTTATTTCCTCTTTTGGTTCTAATCCATCCCATGAGTGTTACTTCTGAGCCAATTGGAGGCTGTTCTAGGATGGTTTTGATTTTAACCCGCTTGTTAAATGCCATGTAATGATTTATTTTTCGGAAGGTAAGATTTCCTGCTTAAAATATGTGGACAGCAAAAAAACGATTAAATAAGCTTTTTATCAAAAAATTGCTCCTTTTTCCTAACTTTGGCACGGTGGCTTTTTCAGATGGAAAAGCTTTTTTTGAACCCGAATCAAGGTTTATTCTAATTCTGAATGCAAAAATTAAATCTTAGCCAATCTCTCTCTCAAAAGCTTTCTCCGCAGCAGATTCAGTTTATTAAGTTGCTGCAAGTCCCTACCGCCGAACTTGATACTCGCATCGAGGAAGAACTTGAAGTCAATCCTGCCCTTGAGGAGGGGAAAACAGAAGATCAGGAAAGCTCGGAAGATGAGTATGAAGATAATTTTGAAGAAGATTTTTCTTCAGAAGAAAGTGATGTGAATATTGAAGATTACCTTGACGATGACTACGGGGGATATAAGATGCAGGGTGATGGCAATTATTCTCCTGATGATGATGACCGAGAGATTCCTATTTCCAGTAATACCTCATTGCATGAGCAGTTAATTTCTCAATTGAGTTTTTTGAGATTAGACGAACGGCAAAAGACTATTGGGATACAGCTGATCGGAAGCATCGAAAATGACGGTTACATCCGAAGAGATCTTGAAGCGATCATCAATGATATGGCATTCAGCCAAAATATTGAAACGGATTACGATGAATTGGAAGAAATACTTCGCAAAATTCAAACTTTTGATCCTGCAGGGATAGCGGCTAGAACCCTTCAGGAATGTCTTATTATTCAGTTGGAGCGAAAAGAAAATCCGGGTGATCGTACTGTGGTTCAAGCATTGATGATTATTCAAGATTGCTTTGAAGAGTTTACCAAAAAACACTACTCCAAGATTCAAAGAAAATGCGATTTTTCAGAAGAAGAAATCAAGGATGCAGTAAATCTGATCACAAGGCTAAATCCTAAGCCAGGCGGTGTTTCGGAGGGGCTAGTCAGAACTCAATATATCATTCCTGATTTTATGCTTAATCAAGTTGGAAGTAAATTTGAGATTAGTCTAAATTCTAAAAATGCGCCTGAACTTCGAGTTTCGCGGTCGTATTCAGATATGTTTGATGCCTATGATAAAAGTGACAAGAAGGATAAGAAGTTGAAAGACACGGTTTCTTTTGTGAAACAAAAATTAGATGCTGCCAAGTGGTTCATTGATGCAATTAAACAACGTCAAAATACGCTATTACGAACTATGGAGGCCATATTGATCTACCAAAAAGAATTTTTCGTGGATGGTGATGAAACTAATCTTCGGCCAATGATTCTTAAAGATATTGCTGAAAGAATAGACATGGATATTTCTACTGTGTCCCGAGTAGCAAATAGTAAATCAATCCAGACAGAATTTGGAGTATTTCCGCTTAAATATTTTTTCTCTGAAGGAATTGCGACTGACAGTGGCGAGGATGTCAGTAATCGGGAAGTCAAATCGGTATTGCAAAAAATGGTCAATGATGAAGACAAAAAGCGTCCACTTTCTGATGATAAATTGGTAAAAATGCTGAATAAATTGGGGTATAACATTGCTCGAAGAACTGTCGCGAAATATCGGGAACAGCTTCAGATTCCAGTGGCTCGACTAAGAAAAGAACTATAGTGCGGCGAATCCTTGCGTTAATTATTTCGATAGTGTTTCAGCCTTTGATTATTACGGTAATTGTTTTTGGCTTGATCCTATACACAGTTCCTGAGGCTACCAGTTTGCCTGCGGCATTCAAGAAGACAATCTATTACCTTATTGTACTTTCCACTTTGGTGATTCCAATTATTACTATTTTTGGTTTGAAGCTAAGCGGTACCTTAAAAAGTCTTCATATGGAAACCATTCAAGATAGGATAATTCCTTTTTCCATTACCTCCATTTACTATCTGCTAACCTTATATTTCTTGTACAAAAAGGCTGAAATAGACCCTATTTTATGGCAAGTGCTAGCAGTGATTTCAGTAGTAATAATAGGGCTCACAGCAATCACCTTTTTTTGGAAGATGTCTGCACACATGACTGGAATGGGTGGGCTTCTTGCAATTGTAATAGTCCTAGGAATGAAATTCCCTACTTTTAAAGTCTTATATCCATTGTTGCTGGCAATTTCACTCAACGGTATTGTCGGTTCGGCCCGACTCTATCTAGAAGCGCACAGACCTATTGAGATATATGTTGGTTTGATTTTTGGATTCACGCTGTGTTTTATTGGCTTTTCAATGCTTTGGTCATAAAAAAACCGGAGCCTTAAAAGCTACGGTTTTTTTTTATTTCCAGTATATGCAGATTCACAACATCAGCATTATAAGACAGAAAGTAACTAGTAAATGGGGAATATCGACAACTCCAATATTTATCCTGATCGCTATCGGGACATCACGAATATTCGTAACAGTCGACTAAATAAAATCAAGTTTTTGATATAATTGAGGACAATTGTAGCTCTTGTTTTCAATCAGAAAACATTCACTGCTATTCCAAAACTTACTTGACTTGCTTCGTTTCCGAATGGACCTTGACCATTTTGAAACACACTGTTTAATCCAAAATAACTCCAAGCGTAGAAGCTTGGAGATCCAGCTTTAAGTGATATTCCGTAGCGAATTTTTTCGAACCCATAATTTTGTGAGTCTTTCACTTTCCGCTTCAATCCATCAGAATCTTCGTAGGCTAATTTGGTATGTACATTATATAGGTACCCGATTTTAGCTCCGAGGCTAACTCGAAAGCCTTTGGAATAATTTGCCCTATTTAGGTGGTAGGTGAAATCTATTGGAACATCAAAATAATTCGCAGATACTACATTTTTATTTATTTGGATATCATCTCCATATACTTTCGTAATATCAAGTAATTCGCTTGACTCAGGACCTAGATCTGCGTTATTGAAAAGGGTTTGGTCATCCTTGAATCCAAATTTGTCTGTACCAATACCAAAACCGACATCCATCGTCATTCCGGATTTTTCACCAAATAAATTGACAGGATATTGGTAGTAAACGTTGAATGTCCGAGAAGGAAAGAAGTCCACACCCAAACCCTCTGGGCGATTATTGAATGTGGAAAAACCAAATTCAAATTTCAAATCGCTTGGAATATTAGGACGACCACCAATCGGATTTTTAGGTGTTTTTGTAGTCTCTTGCGCAAAGACTCCTTGTATAAGTAAAAGAGCGAGCAGGAAGGAGAATATTTTTTTCATCAAATTAATTACTTTTTTGGCCTATAATGACGGCAAACATAGGAAATCCCCAATGATTTACCCCTGTTTTAGTCTTAATTATTCTAAAGCATATAAGAGGAGTCTGAAAGAAGTTTAATTTTTTATTGGTAATCTATAGTTGGAAAAATAGATTTAAAATTACCTTTGCAAATCAAAATGGCTTCGTAGCTCAATTGAATAGAGCACCTGATTACGGCTCAGGAGGTTTCAAGTTTGAATCTTGACGAGGTCACAGAGCTCAACCTAAGGGTTGGGCTTTTTTTGTGCCTATTTTTTAAACCACAAAGTACACGAAGACCTCGCGAAGAGCGCAGAGAAACCATTGAGTTCTTTTTCTGAGTTTTTGAATTTGATTAAAGCTCTTAGACCTCGAAGGTTTTGAACACACAGTCTTTTTGAGTTACTACAAATCAGCAGGTTCCAATCCGCGATGGCTATCGGGATGAATCTTGACGAGCTCACAAAGCTCAACCTAAGGGTTGGGCTTTTTTTGTGGCTGTTTTTTTAAACCACAAAGCACACGAAGACCTTGCAAAGGGCGCAGAGAA
>Ga0222709_1000023_pt1 | contig 80577 bp, 58 predicted proteins | sample AntAcemetage1692_FD_179822 | JGI IMG/M metagenome (GOLD analysis project Ga0222709, IMG submission 179822) | Saline water microbial communities from Ace Lake, Antarctica - #1692 | ecosystem: Environmental > Aquatic > Non-marine Saline and Alkaline > Saline | place: Antarctica: Ace Lake...
CTCAATTTCAGGCGAAGGTTGTTCCGGGATGTAGAAAAAACAATATTATCGGCAGAAGCGATGTTACAAATAGCCTTTATCTCCTTTATTGTCAATAAACTATAAATCCAAAACATACTCTTAGAAGATTTAATAGCAAAAAACAATGTAACAATTCATGGGACTGGTAGCAAATCTATGTTTTTCGTTCATGGCTATGGATGTGATCAAAACATGTGGAGATTTATTACTCCTGAATTTAAAGACGACTACAAAATAATCCTTATTGATCTTGTAGGTTCGGGAAAATCCGATGAGAACTCATATGATTACGACAAGTATAGTTCGCTTGAAGGTTATGCCGATGACATAATTGAAATTTGTGATGCCTTAAATTTAGTGGACATTTGTTTTGTTGGGCATTCTGTGAGTGCTATAATCTGTTTACTTGCTGCTTTAAAAAGACCTACTCTTTTTAAAAATTTAATTATGATTGGTCCATCTCCAAGATATATTAATGATGCTGATTATAGTGGTGGATTTTCTCAAAACGATATTGACGAGCTTCTGGAGACGTTGGATTCTAATTACCTAGGATGGTCTAGTACTATGGCATCTGTTATAATGGATAATGCGGATAGACCAAAATTAGCAGCGGAGTTAGAACAGAGTTTCTGTCAAAATAATCCTGAAATAGCAAAGCATTTTGCGAAAGTTACTTTTCTAGGAGATAATAGAGGTGATCTTAAAAAGCTTACGACTGACACTTTAATACTACAATCTAAAACTGACGCTATTGCGTCGATTGAGGTAGGGCAGTTCGTACATGACGCTATACCTAATAGCAAACTTGTAGTACTAGAAACAACAGGTCATTGTCCTCACCTTAGTGGACCCGACGAAACTATTTATGCTATGAAACAATATTTAATATAGTTGGTCATAAAACCATATGAACTAATGAATTATGATGTAGATTATAAAGAACTTTATAACAGCTTTCCTAGTGGGTATTTTTGTTCATTACCCAATGGTATTATTATTGATTCAAATAACAAATTTCTAGAACTAACAAGCTACACCAGAAAAGAAGTAATAGGCAAAAAAAAGTTTACCGACTTTCTCTCTCTAGGGAGTAAAATATATTTTGAGACGGTCTATTCTCAAGCTTTAAAACTTAGTGGAACCATAGAAGAAATAAATTTCGATTTTATTGATAAAAATGGTAATAAATTCCCCGTTCTCGTTAATTCAGTAGAGGTAAAGGAGAAGGAAGGAGCACACTTATTTACCCAGTCTGCAATCTTCAATATTTCCCAGAGAAAAAAATATGAACGAGAACTTTTGATCGCCAAAAGAAAAGCGAGCGATCTTTCTGATGAATTAATCAATGTAAATGATAAGTTGATTAATGTAAATGATGAATTACTGAGTAGTACTAAATTAATTTTAGAACAAAAGTTACAACTAGAGAAGTTCAACCAGAATTTAGAAAATAAGAATAGACAACTTTCAAGTTTTGCACAAATCGCATCTCATAATTTAAGAGCACCCGTTAGTAACTTAACCGCGTTAAAGGATTTCTACAAAGAAAGTACAGGTGTAGAAGATAAGGCTATGATATTCTCTAAAGTTGAAATAGTTATAGATCACCTTAGTGAAACATTGAATGAATTAATCGATTCGATAAAAATACAAGGGAATGAAAATATACCACATGACCCTATTGTTTTTGATTCTGTTTTTGTTAAAACACTAGGGGTTTTAGATAATCAAATAATGAATTCAAAAGCAGTAGTGACCTCAAACTTTTCTGAAGCTCCTTATATCAAATATCCAAAACTGTATATGGAGAGTATTATGCTCAACCTTTTGTCTAATTCGATTAGATATAGCTCACCTAAACGTATTGCTAAAATCCACTTCTGCACTGAGATTAAAAACAGTACAATAATGCTTGTTATTAAAGATAATGGATTAGGAATAGATTTAGAAAAACATGGCCATAGACTTTTTGGGCTAAACAATACCTTCCACAGCCATATTGATTCTAAAGGAGTTGGACTTTATATGACTAAAACTCAAATAGAAGCCGTAGGCGGTTCTATAATTGTAGAAAGTGAGATAGATAAGGGAACTACATTCAAAATAATTTTAAAGAAAAATATATAATGAGTGGAAAACTCCCTTTTGTGGGCATAATAGATGATGATATAATTTATCAATTTATGTTAACCAGGATTATTAACAGTAATCACCTAGCAGAAAGGATTATTACTTTTTCGGATGGAGAAAAAGCCATTCAATATCTTACTGATAACAAAGCAACCGATGAAAATATACCAGATATTATTTTTCTTGATACCAATATGCCATTTATGGATGGATGGCAGTTTATAGAAGAATATGCAAACATAAAAACTGAAATCAAAAAAAAGGTAGCCATCTTTATGTTAAGTGCTTCACTTGATCCTGCGGCTGTCGAAAGAGCAAGTAAAATGAGTGAAATCTCTAAGTACACAGTAAAACCAATCAAACTGGAGAGCGTAAAAGTATTTTTTGAGAATTACGAAACGTTCTGATAAGATTTTTAATCCCAGCATCAGAAAGTAGGAGAACCAAATATAATAGAAGAGTGTAGAAGTAAAACCCACATATTTCATATGTGGTCATTCTACACACTCCCCGCTAATGCATTCGTCTCGCTTATACTCGCCGAGGTACACCGTATGACCATCCTAGATATATGACCATAAAGTGCAAGTAGATGCAGAATTAAACGGAATAGTAGTTAACCCTTATGATCAGACTAAAGCAGGCTTTGAAATAATATGCCACTAAAAAATGGATACTTCAAAAAAGTACCTGAACAAAACATAGGCTATATAAAAGAGAGAGTACAATTACCTGACTCTTCTTATGGTTTACAGCCGTACAAGATTTCAGAAACTAAGGACCCCAAATTAAGGAAAGAGTTAAAACCACTTTCTTGAAATCAAGCACAAATCACAGATGATTCAATTGGAATCAAAGATTAATGGCGTACCCTTGGATAAACTTTCGGGTTATGGAAATTTTGTGAGAGGCAAAATCAAAGAAAAATCAGAATTTGAAGTGTTTCGCTAGACAGCCAAGCAAAGCTGCATTGCTCTTTCAAATGCTATGAATGCTTATGCCGAACTACAAATTGACTACACTCCAATGGAAGAGTTTGAAAGTGAAGCATTCAACGAAAAATTAGAACTCTACAAAAAAAGTCTTAATACTTGCGTTTTATTGGGGATTGGGTGGAGAGATAATGAGGATGCGTCTCAAGAATCTAAAAAAGTTAGAAAATCTATTGATACGACTTTTGGAGAGATAATATAACAGTAGTAAAGAATAACTACCCATAACAATCTACAAAAGTATTAGCGGTTTGGGTTATAACTCAAACCATTTTTGTGTTTAATTAAGTATATTCTCTCCCGAAAAGCAGTTAAATTTTAATCCGATACTGCTCTTGAACTAAACGTTAGCATCAATATTACTAACTTGAAGACACTGATTTTGAGTTAACTTTAAATCAATAATAGACAGTTTTAAAATAACAATAGCGGGTAAAATTATTAAGCACAATACTATGGAAAAGTTAATACTCACACTAGTTATTTCATTTTGTTTTTATAACGAAATACGTGCTCAGTCTGGACAACCTAAATTAGAGAATAATGATTCTTGGACAATGGTTGTGTTACCAGATCCTCAGACCTATATTAAGTTTGAACAAAATCAACCTATATTTTCGTTAATGACCAGGTGGATAAAGCTGAATAAGGAAAAACTGAATATTGAACTGGTTTTATGCCAAGGCGACTTAGTGGAGCAAAATAATATACCGGTAGGAGATGGTGTAAATGGAGATCAAAATAGTTACCAGCAATGGTCGGCAGTAAGAGAGGCTTTTTCTGTTTTAGACACTGTTGTTCCGTATATTTTGTGCACGGGAAACCATGATTATGGTAGCAAGTCAGCGGAAAATCGCTATTCTCAGCTGAATTCTTATTTCGCTCCAAATCAAATGAAATCAACAAGTAGTATTTTGGCGGGAATGATACCTAATTTTGCAGGTGAGAAAACATTGGAGAATGCGTATTATGAATTTGTTTCACCTCACAACACCAATTACCTTATATTATCCCTCGAGTTTAATGCTAGGGATACTGTTGTTCAGCAAGCAAAAGAGATTATATCAAGAGCAAAGTATAAAGACTATAAAGGAATTATTCTGACGCATAGTTATATGAAAGCCATGTCTGCGAATAATGCACTAATTGAAAAAGAGGATTATAAAATGAAAGATGTTACTCACGGTAAAAAGTTGTGGGAGAAACTTATTGCCCCATCTGAAAATATTGAAATGGTATTTTGCGGACACATAGGTGGAACGGGTGGATTTACACAAAATGTTGGGTACAGAAAAGAAAAGAATGCAGGGCAGAAAGGTGTACATCAAATGATGTTTAATGCACAAACACATGGAGGTGGATGGCATGGAAATGGTGGTGACGGTTGGTTACGTATATTAGAATTCCTTCCAGATCAACAAACAGTCATAGTAAAAACATTTTCTCCTTTTTTTGCTCTTTCTCCATCTACAATCGACAGAGCATGGCGTAATGAACCTTATGATAGTTTTATAATTAAACTATCTGATTAGACGTTGCACTTGAATTATGTGTACGTAATTCAATATTATTTTATCAAAAAAAGGTTACTTAGATGCAGTATTGCTGACAAAAAAATAACGTGATAAATGATTTACTTGTGCCAACAATATATGAAAACAATAACAGTGAATTCAAGGCTTTGGTCTCGTATCAAACTTTGTGTTTAACCGAAGTTTGATTACTTTCTACTGCCCTACTTCTTGTAGCTCCAAACCGTTAGTAGTCATTAAAAAAGTGACGCAAAAACAACGAAAATCCTTCTATCTGGCAATATTTTTCTTAGTGCAATTCTAATCGTCTTTCAGATACAAATATTTCGAATATGTAATAGTTGATTTATCAATCCCAATCGGAATTACATTAGTTGTCGGAATAATTGCATTTATTCTTGATTTCAAGAATAATAAAAAAACTTGTGATTACATCTTTGTATAATGCACCCGTCTATTACAAAACACATAAAAAATTACGTCAATCCTACAGCTGTTAATCTCCAATTATTTAATTCAGATTTAAATGAAATAGCGGTGAGTAAAGGTGTTTTTTTTACTGAAACCAGGTGCACACGTACAGCATAAATATCTTATTGCAAAAGGCTATTTAAAATATTTTACACGGACGATAAAGTAAAAATGAATATTATCTAATTTTCTGTATAAAGTTGGTAGATTGGGGATTTTGATGCGTTTAATAATCAAGAATCTTCCAAGTTACATATCGAAACTATTGAAGATTCTCCACTAGTATCCGTTAATTATAATTGTCTACAAAATGTTTATGAAGAGGCACCCATATTTGAGCGTTGCTTTAAGATTTTAACGACCAATGCCTTCATTTCCCAAGGCAAACATATATTATCTGCACAAGAAAGGAATACACAAGAGTACTGTCTCGAATTCTGTTCCTCGTACCCTAATATAGAACACAGAATACTAAAGTATGATATGGCAAACTATCTAAGAGTCACTCCAGATAATTTAAATAGAATTCGAAGAAAGTTAAATACATCCTGATTGATATAGGTCAACGTTATTATAGTTGTAAGACTGTAAGTTTATTAAAATTAATTACCCATAAAATATACCATGAGCAAACAACATTTATTAACACCATATAATAAGAGTATTCACCTAAACAACAGGGTTGTTATGGCACCCATGACCCGCAGTAGAGCCGATAATGAACATTTGGCACCAACAGATGAACTCCATGGTTTATATTATGGGCAACGTGCATCAGCAGGTTTAATCATTACAGAAGGGGCTCAAGTGTCTACTAAAGCTGTTGGTTATATCCATACTCCAGGTATTTATTCAAAAAAGCAAGTAGAAGGTTGGAAAAAAGTAACGCAACGCGTTCATGACAAGGGAGGTAAAATATTTATTCAGTTATGGCATGTAGGGCGAGTGTCTCACCCCGATTTTCATAATGGAGAATTACCCTTTTCCGCTTCAGCTATAAACCCGAATTCTCAATCGTATACTCACGAAGGATTTAAAGAAACGGTGACGCCTAAAGAAATGACTATTGAAGAGATTGCTGAGACAGTTAAGGATTTTCAAAATGCAGCTGTAAATGCGGTTGAAGCAGGTTTTGATGGCGTAGAAATACATTCTTCTAATGGCTATCTATTTCATCAGTTTTTTAACGGAACTTCTAATAAAAGAACAGATAAATACGGTGGAAGTATCGAAAACAAAACGCGTTTCTTTTTTGAAGTTTTAGATGCCATAAAAGAGGTGATTGCACAGGAGAAAATAGGGGCTCGCTTTAATCCGTCATTAGATGGTTTGTTCGGGATGACGATGGATGAGGATACCATCCCAACATTCGAATATATTATCAAAAAATTAAACGATTATAATTTAGCTTACGTGCATCTATCTGAACCTTTTACAGATGTGTCAAAGCTCCCTTTTGCAGTAACAGAAATTGCTAAACATTTCCGACCTTTATACAACGGGACGTTAATGATTAATACTGCTTTTAATCACGAGAAAGGAAATAAAATAATCGAAGACGGTCATGCAGATTTAGTAGCTTACGGTAAGCCATACATTTCTAATCCAGATTTAGTAGAACGTTTTAAAAACCACTTGGATTTAGCAAAATGGGATGACAGTACATTCTACACAACTGGTGCAAAAGGATACACCGATTATCCAACAGCATCCAAATAAATCATTTAGCTTTTAAACCACATATTATGAAATTTACAAGAAAAGCTAAAGCCGAATGGAAAGGCAACGGAAAAGAAGGACAAGGACACTTAACTACAGGAAGTAAAGTTCTTGATAAGACACAATATTCGTTTCAAACTAGGTTTGAAGATGGAGAAAAAGGAACCAATCCTGAAGAATTAATAGGAGCAGCACATGCAGGTTGTTTTGCTATGCAATTAAGCTTCTTATTAAACGAAGCTAATTTTACCGCAACAACTTTAGATGTAGAGGCCACCGTTACCTTTGAAGATGGTGCCATTACAAAGGTTAACTTAAACCTAGAAGGTGATGTACCCACTATTGATGCAGAACAATTTCAGCAAATAGCACATAAAGCGAAAGAGGTTTGTCCAATATCAAAAGCACTACGCACAGAGATTGAATTAAAAGTAACGTTAAAAAACTCATAATTATGACAATGACAACAGTAAAAGCATATGGTGCAACAGCATCAACAGAAGTTCTAAAACCTTTAGACATACAAAGACGAGCAGTAGGTGCAGGTGATATTAAAATTGACATTTCCTATTGTGGTGTGTGTCATAGTGATATACATACAGCAAGAAACGATTGGAAGGGATCAAACTATCCAGTGGTACCTGGACATGAAATCATTGGTCGTGTTGTCGAAGTTGGTAATAAAGTTAGTTCATATAATGTAGGCGACTTAGTCGGTGTCGGTTGTATGGTTGATTCTTGCCAAACCTGTTCTTCATGCGAACAAGATCTGGAGCAATTTTGTGAAAAGGGTGCAACATTTACCTATAATAGTAAAGACAAACATATCGAAGGTTCACACACTTATGGAGGCTATTCAACGTCTGTCGTTGTAGATGAAAAGTTTGTACTGCGTATTCCAGAAAATTTAGACGAGGCTGCAACAGCACCCTTATTATGTGCAGGTGTGACCACATGGTCACCATTGAGACACTGGAAGGTTAAGGAAGGAGACAAGGTAGGGGTCATTGGTCTAGGAGGATTAGGACATATGGGCGTTAAATTTGCCAATGCATTGGGAGCACATGTGGTCATGATTACGACATCTCCGGAAAAAGGAAAAGATGCGAAACGGTTAGGTGCTCATGAAGTTTTAGTCTCTAAAGATCAAGACGACATGAAAAAACACAAAGGAAGTTTTGACTTTATCTTAAATACCATTCCTGTAGGACACGAAATGGATCCCTACTTAGGATTGCTTAAAATTGATGCAACAATGGTTTTAGTTGGTGCAGTAGAGCCTTTAAAACCTTTTCATGGCGGAAGTGTAATTATGGGACGTAAGCGTATTGCAGGTTCTCTAATTGGCGGAATTAAGGAAACACAAGAGATGTTAGATTTTTGTGGAGAACATAATATCACGAGTGATATTGAACTTATCGACATGCAAGATATAAATACAGCTTACGGGCGTATTACTGATAATGATGTTAAATACAGGTTTGTAATTGACATGAAATCGCTTAAATAAAATAATGTAGTGTACCGTATTACAAAACAGCATCTAAATTGAATTTAGATGCTGTTTTTTTTGAGGATAGTGCCTAAAGAAAAACTAAACTGTTGAACCCTAAAAGTCACATTCACAAATCATTTATCTCATTAGCTTCTTAAAAAATGAATTAGTTTAAAACTTTATACCCAATATGAGTAGATGCGGCAGCACCTGATTGAAAGGCAATGTCCTTTTAATCCCGTACTAACCAATGCTGAAGAAATGAAACTGTTTTTACTTTACTAAGTCCCTTCTCACCATTCAATGAAAAAAGCATAGTAGCTGCCATTAGGCATCGTATGGGTTTGTAACCACTTTGGAATTTCGAACGTCCTTTTGGAGATTATTTCAGCAACGGGAAAAATAAAATTATTTCAAAAGAATCCGCACTTGTGTGTTTTGCCGAATCAATGTAAGATACGTGAGTTCATTTTGCAAAATATGGACAGACCCTAAAATTTAAAAACCAAAAGTAGAAGGCTTTCCCCGAAAGAGTGAATTTAGATATAAATTCCACTTCTTCAAATTGATTAAATGATTAGTTACTGGAAAACAGTTAGAAAAAGAATCTAATAAAAGACGTTATGCCAATCTATATGAAATGAATGCTTGGGCGAGAAAACCACAAAACAAGTAAAGGACCAATAGTTTTTCGTGAATTGATAATTGCGAGAACTAAAGAGAAGCTTAAGAAAATATTGGCTGAATATACCTGTGGTTACACATGTATATGAAATAGGCGAGTTATTGCTAAATTCAATAATTTTCGTTCTTATCAAACTTTGTGCTTAACCGAAAGTTTAGTGTTTCGTAATACTCTGCGTTTTTTAGCCCAATCGTTAACGGAAGTTAAAATAGTAACCACAAATAATCCCTGAGCTTAAAGTTCTAAAATTAATTATGAGAGAAATTATCAAAAAATTTAGCAGAGAAAATATTGACAAATTAGATGAAGGGACCATAAAAATTATGAGAAGCACTAGCAGAGTTGCAATTCGCTTATCATTTGGTATAATATTTATTTGGTTTGGAATATTAAAACCATTGCACCTTTCACCTGCCGAGGGTTTGTTAAAGGCAACCGTAGTATGGCTTCCCTTCGGCTCCCCAGACAGTTGGTTAATAATTATTGGGTGGTGGGAAGTGGTCATTGGGGTTTGCTTTCTCTTTCAAAAAACAACAAGGTTAGCAATTATACTTTTACTGACCCAGATGGTAGGAACCTTCCTGCCTTTAGTTTTTCTTCCTGGAGTAACTTTTCAATCAAACAATATTTTACTTCCTACCTTGGAAGGGCAATACATCATTAAAAATTTGATAATTATTTCAGCAGCTTTGGTTCTTGGTGGTGAAATTAGCAAACCAAGAAAATAGAAGATAAAATACCAATAACTAAGGCTATTAGACGGGAAAGCAGAAAAAGAGAATGACTGCCACCAACAACAAACTTGTAAAATGTTAAAGTATTTTTAAAAATTTACTTTTCAATTCAGGTCATTCTGTTTGGTATTATTTGGTGGTTCGCCCGCAAAATCCATGCTTCGGAGGATTTTGTGGAGTGCCGCCCAATTGTTCTTTCATAGTCTTTTGAGTGCCTCCTAAAGAGGTTTAATATTCCGAATGTTTGTTCAACTCGCCATCTCCCCTTTATGGGGGTAAGTCGCAGCAACAAACCGCCCTCTTGACATTAGTGGTCTTGAGGCAAACTCAACCTCAAGTCCTAAGGTATTATCTTCGACCCAAAGTTTGAAAATCTTTTTATGGGCATCGTCGACTAGTACTTTCTTCAAACACCTTTCTGACTAAGGGTGCGAGACATGCAATAGGATTACCACACGGGAAAAAGAAGTTCTGAAAATACTGAATAGAAAAGCCGAAATATTGGATTTGCAGAACCATATTTGTGTACAGTATTTTATATTCTTACAAATTAACTAAATCAATAAAGGAGAAATGAAAAGAATGCATTTTGACAACTTAGGAAAAATAAATACTGGATATCAATTATAATTCTATCTCTGATTTTTATTTTTCTTGAAGAATTACCAATTGAATTTGAAAACCCAAAAGTGTACAAGTACTTACGTGCGAGTGGGTTTTTATTGTAAGTAATTTACTTTGGCAAGTTATTCTGGTTTAAAAATACTGTTCAATGGAATAAAAAAGGAGCAGTAATTCGAATTAACTCTTTTACGGGAAAATCATTGAGTTTTGACCAAATAAAGAAGACCGAACTGAATGAAGATAAATTAATTATCACGAAAAGTGGTGGAGAAATAATAACATTTGACCTAAATGAAATTGTAGAGTCTGACACTCAAAAACTGAATGAAATAATAACGAAAAATGCTATTGCCAACACCGTGTATGACTAATTGCTGCGGAATTCCTCCATCGTAATTCACGCCAATTAATTACCTTTCCGCAGCAGCAAAAAATGTATCGCACTTTTAACCGCAAAAATCATACATAAACACGCTAAGCACAAGCAACAGAAATTCAATGAACTATGTCTATGCCGCCTCTAGTGGGCTAATTTTTATTTTTATTTTCCTAATTTTTAGAAGAGAAAATAAAAGCACTGCGGATTATCTCTTAATAGGAATCAACGTTTTAATAGGGTGTTTTATGCTAGCAGATGTTTTCATTCACAGGAAACTAACTTCCGAAACTGTTATATTTCAAAACGGCATTCCTCTACTCCTTCTTCCTACTTTTGTTTGGTACGTATTACAATTTACCCACAACAATAGAAAAATTCATAAAGTCTCGTATTTACTCTTTTCTCCTGCTCTTATTTTCTTAGTTCTGAGTGTAATAGACCATTATGTGCTATTGAGCTATAATAATCAACAATCAATATCAGACCATTTCAATGCTCCAACTATTTGGTATCAACTCATTTTCAAAGGGTCTCAGCTCTTATTTATTGGAATCCTCATTTGGCTACTAAATGCATTAAATAGCTTTGATAAAAGACTCAAGGTAGGTTATTCAGCTATTGAGACTGTAAATTTACGCTGGCTGAAACATTTCACATGGATCTATTTATCATCATAACATTCATCCTATTTCTTAGTCAAAACTTAGGCCTTCTGCCCTTAGATATCAATCAAGTTTTCGGAATTGTATATAGCGTTTTGGTATTGTCAGTATTTTATTTGAATTATCAAGTAATCCAACACTATACCCTATCACAAGTATATCCTTCAAAAGGAAATGATTCGACAGTTAGTACTGCTGTAGAGGCTAGAAAGCAGAAAGTAACTAATGACTCAAGTAATATACTTCTACTTAACGAAGAGGAAAAAATGCTGGAGACTGAAATAATTTCTCTTATTGAAAAAGAAAAGCTTTATTTAGACCCTACAATTAGTTTAGAGAATTTAGCCTCACGACTTGGAAAAAGCAGGCACCAAGTTTCAAAAATGATTAACGCAAAAGAAGATAGATCCTTTTATGATTTAATTAATGGGTACAGGGTAAACTACCTTCAAAAAATGCTTGACGACCCAAAAAATACCCAGTTCACTATTCTTTCTTTAGGGCTTGAAAGTGGATTTAACTCCAAGGCTTCGTTGAACCGTATTTTTAAGAATACCACAGGCTTAACCCCTAAAGAATACCTAAATACTAAGGCTCAACCTATCGCATAATACTCCAAATAAGTCTCATTTGATAAAGTGAGGCGACCGGCGATTGTTTTCAGAATAGGTTTGCACTCAAATCAATTAAAAAACAGTACCGTGAAAGTTTTCAAAGTTTTATTAATGTTCGTGTTAATTACAATCAGTTCATCGCCTTTTGCTCAAGAGTGGAAGACCGACAAAAAAATCAATGTTTTATTCGGCTTAACACAACCCTTGCTGGTTGACGGATTCAATATTGAAGGAAACTATATTCATAATAGGCTAATTTTTGACTACTCCCATGGAGTATCATTAGATTTTTCCGGGATTTCTTCAACGCCAGAATTCCAAGACCAAGGAGTAGCAGTGCACATGCCGTGGACAACAGGTTTTGGTGCAGGATATAGATTAAACGAATGGTTAAATATAAGGGTTGAACCTAAATGGCACAGGTTCGAATTCTATTATGAAGGAGAAAGTCAAACCAGTACCAATGAAATAAACTCCTACAATACCTTTAGCTTAGGGTTAGGGCTGTATGGTAATTTCCAGCCTTTTAAGAAGAGTACATCCTTTCTCAAAGGTATTATGGTTGCACCAAGTATACGATTTTAGCCGACCGTTTCCTCGTCATTAGACGGCGATTCATTCAGTTATGATAATAAAAACACTGGTAATATTGAAACAGTTGAAGTCCTCAATCCTGGTGTAGGATTCACACCTTTTATTTTTAATATAAGTATTGGATATTCTTTTAACCTCGAAAAGAATAGATAACAAAGGTGAACATAATTGGTAATCAAAAGGAACGTTTAAAGTGGAGTCCTTAGTTGAGCATTCAACAAGGACTCCATTTTAATGCTTCAAAAAGTAACCCGGACTGTAGCCTAAATTCTTTAGGAAGAAAACCAATATTTTTTGGGATGATTAACTTTAGCGTTAGGTTTTAAAATTGAAAAGTATCAACTAAAAATAAATGCCCGTGCCTATCACCACCTATGGTTAATGGCGGTTTATAGATAAACTCGTTGGAACGGGATATGAACCCGCTCAAGTTGACCGATCGTTCTTTCTGAACCACGATGCACACCTCCTCGTCGTCAAATTACCATCGCAGCCCGTACGGTACGAACCTTCCTCAAATATACGTTTCGTCCCCGTAAAAAGGTCTATATTAGCCTCCTGCCTTTGTTTTTCAAACAGCCCCAACCCTTCCCAACCCTTCCCTTCCCTTCTAATTTCATAAAGTTCACTACTTAACTTACTCTTGGGCCTCAGATTCGTCGGTAGGTGCCGCCAATAGTTTAAAAAAACGGGAAAGGATCTTCGTACTGAACTTCTTGCCCAATTCGTTTCCAACTCCTCTTTGACCAACTTCAAGCGTTGGCGTTCTCCTTTAATGGAAGTTTCGATGACTTCTTATAGCCCGCCCCCATTTTTTTCCTATCTTAAAGATAAAGACAAAATACAACGATTTAGCCCAGTGCAGACTTGAAAGTTCATCGCTTTCTACCGCCCTATACTAACTGTTATCCCTAATTTCAAAAAGTTTGTCACACCTTGAGAAACATTGTATCCAATAGAAAAGACATTATGGAAAACCCACTCTCAAAAAGGTATAATGAAGCAAACGACAAACTGCTAATTGAACAGGCTAATGGCGGAAATAAAGATGCTTTAAACAAACTGATTATTACGCATGAATCCTTCATTTATAATATCGCTTGGAAATTCACCAACGATAAGAACGAAGCGAGTGACCTTACCCAAGAAGTACTCATAAAAGTTATTACTAAGTTGTCTACTTTTAAAGGAAATAGCTCCCTAAGGACGTGGCTCTATAGAATCGTATTTAACGAATTTATGCAAACCAAAAGGAAACCAATGGAGGATAAATGGGAGAATTTTGATGACTTTGCAGATAAGCTCAATGCTATTCCAAGCCCTGATATTTCAGCTGACGAGGAAAAGGAACAAATTTACCGCACTAAAACTGCAAGAGTACGCTGCATGTCTGGAATGCTCATGTGCTTAACAAGAGAACAGCGATTAATATATTTGTTAGGCGATGTTTTTCAAATTGATCATAACCTTGGTGCTGAAATATTTGAAGTAAGTAAAGGTAATTTTAGAAAGAAATTATCGCGTACCAGAAAAGAATTTCATGCTTTTATGAATAAACAATGTGGATTAGTAAACCTTGAAAATCCTTGCCGTTGCTCCAAAAAAGCTAAGGCGATGGAGGCTGCGGGAAGAATGCAAACAGACAAGAAGCTTTTTGACCCTAAATTTAGCTCTACAATAGCTGAATACGCAGACAAAGTTGCTGATGAAGTCGCGGATAAAGTTGACAGAAAGTATATTGAGTTTTTCCAAGATCATCCAACAAAGAAAGCTTTGGATAAAGAATCCATCATTCGTGAATTGATAAATGACTCAAATTATAATAAATATTTTGATGAAATAACTGGAAAATAACTACTCTCTTACAGATAATATAAAAGCCAACCATGCTCGAAATGGTTGGCTTTTTTTATGCTTTTGTCACACTTGGTCTACTTGTGTATCCAACTGATATAACAACATTCATAATTACTAAAAATAGTATATCATGAAAATTAAAGTAGAATTAACAATCAACAAAAGCATCCAAGAAGTATGGGAAGTTATGGGCAACCAATATGGATATGCGGATAAGTGGTCCAGTAACTTTAAAACATCCAAACCCGGTGGGGAAGCAAAATTTAACGGACTTGAGTATTCTCTTAGAGATACTACCACTGATCGGGGGAATACAATACAAGAACTTACCGCTTTCGACCCAGACAAATACACATTGAGCTATATAATTACTAAAGGTGCTCCGGAGATAGCGGAAATGGCAGGTGCTGAGTGGTCCTTGATTAGTGAAAGCGAAAATGTAACAAGGCTTTCAATGGATTTTATCATGGAACCTAAAATGCCCTTAAATCCAGAAATGGAAGCCAAACTAAAAATGGGCTTAACGGCATCTGTGAAAGAATTAGCCGAAGAATTAAAATTTTATATGGAAAAAGAAAAGCTACATCCTACTCATTCAAATAAGTAATATTCATACTGAGCAAGATTCAATTAGTTACTTACCAGTATCTAATTTAGCCATTCCTATGACTCTTTATTCTCAAACTAAATCAGAAGAAATGAAACAAAAAAAAGAAATATCGGCAGCATTCCCGTTTGAATCAAAATACATTGAAGTAATGGGTAGTAAAATGCACTACATAGATGAAGGCGAAGGTGATCCTGTCCTATTCTTACACGGAAATCCTACTTCGAGCTACTTATGGCGGAATGTCATTCCCTACATGACTGGAAAAGGAAGGTGTATAGCTTTAGATCATATTGGAATGGGGAAATCTGATAAGCCAGATATCAATTATGGCTTTGTTGATAGTTACAATTACTTGGAGGGATTTATAGAGGAATTGGGTCTTAAAAATATCACCTTGATTTTACATGACTGGGGGGCGATGATGGGTTTTCACTACGCCAATATGAATAGAGATAATATAAAAGCAATTGTTTTTATGGAAGCTGCAATTGATGTCCCTCGTTATGAAACAATGCCGAAAAGCATTAAAGTTGCCCTCGGCTTAATGCGTACAAACTTCATAGGAGGACTGATGGTAAAAAGAGGTAATCTCTTTATTAAAAAAATGCTTCCGGACATGATAGTAAGGAAATTAACGACGGAAGAAATGGCCTATTACGCAGCTCCCTACCCTGATGCAAAAAGCCGGAAACCGCTACACAGATGGCCACAAGATGTCCCCATAAAAGGAAAACCAGAACTTAGTGCTAAGAGGTTAACGGACTATTCAGAATGGCTAAAAGAAACGGAGATTCCTAAACTTTGCTTTTACATTACTCCTGGAGTTGGATTTCAAGCACCAGATCTTGAAGTAGTTCAAAACGAATTTAAAAATACAACTATAATTAAACTGGGGGAAGGATCACATTTCGTTCAAGAAGACTATCCCCATGAAATTGGTGAAGGAATCTCAAAGTGGTATGATGAAGTAAATTAATAGTAATTGGAACTAAACACAGCAATACGTAAGAACAATAGCGGTTTGGGAGCAATCTCAAGCCGTTTTGTATTTTAAATAAGTACCTTGCTATTTAAAGGGGTTACAGTTATTAATCCGCTACTGCTTAAACACTACAGTTTTCGGTTATACAAGCATAACAAATAGCACCTCCGCAGAACCAAATGCAAAAACTAACTCAAGGAGAATTTTACGGAACGCATTATGAGAAATTAGTCCTTGATAATTGCATCATTACGGATACCGAATACACACACGAACGGGTGGATTGGCACTACCACGAAAACCCCTACTTTACCTATTTACTGGAAGGTAAATTATTTGAGTCGAACAAAAAAGAATCGTATTATTTAGATGCGGGAAGCTTATTATTTCACAATTGGCAGGATGCCCACTACAATATCAAACCGCCGCAATATACCCGTGGTTTTCATATCGAATTAGACGCAAACTGGTTTGATAACTACGGCGTAGATACCACTAATTTTGAAGGAAGTTTTGCCGTGCAAAATCCGGTGGTGAAGAGTTTAATGAACAACGTTTTTGTTGAGTCTAAAACGAATGATATATACGCCAAATTAAGCATCGAAACGTTAGTTCTTGACATCTTCGATTCGATGAAAAAGACGAGTTCGTATAAGGTTAACCGTCCATCTTGGGTTAGTAACTTGCGGGAGTTTATTCACGAAGAAAACTGCGACTTTTCCCTTCGCAGCCTGAGCGATGTTTTACAAATTCACCCCACGCATTTATCTCGGGATTTTAGTCGATATTTCGGCACAACGCTTGGAAATTACGTTCGATTGATTAAACTCAATAAAGCATTTAGTCTTTTGCTAACGAGTAAGTTATCCGTTACTGAAGTCGGCTACCAATGCGGATTTTACGACCAAAGCCACTTTACTAAGCATTTCAAACAGGTTTACGGCTTTCCACCAAAGCAATTGCAACGTCAAATCTCCCGACGTTAATTTCGTACAATTTTACCGTGAAATAAGCTGTTACCTTTGTGATTACAACAGTCATCATTATGAAAAACAGCAGCATTTTATTCTTCTTATTCGTTACTTTCACGGTTACAGTTTACGCCCAAAAACCAACCAGTTATTTAGGAAATTGGGAAGGTAAAATCAGCAGTTCCAATACGTTTGATTTCACGGTCGAACTAACAAATTTCGACTCCGGCAAGCCCACCTTTACCGTTTCAAATGACCAACGTATTTTTAGTCATTCGTTTACGCAAAAGAAGAACGAGTTGATTTCTTTTCGGGTGAATGAAAGCCTGTCTTTTCAAGGGCAATTAACGAAAAAAGGTAAAGCAATAACTGGCTTCGTTCAATCGGGAATTCTGCAATACCACGTTACGCTACAAAAGTCAGGTAGTGATTCATTTTCAGGAAACTGGAACGTATTCATGGTGGACGAATTGAAGTCAAATGATTTGTATTTGAGCATCGAAGGCGAAGTCGATGATTACCAAATTTATCCCATTTTGGGAGATAACCGTTTTACCGGAACTTGGGGAGCAAATTACCAACAGGAAAACGAAACGGTTGCGTTCTCCGACTTCAAAACGGGGCTAAACTTCAAGGCAAAACTATTGCCAAACGCCATTCGGTTAAATATTTATTTAGGCGGCGGATTAGTGGAAGAAATTGATTTCAAAAAATCCGAAACAGATTGGATAATTAGTGGATTTACGAACGAAAAGTCGAGTAAAAGCAACCTCCAACTCAATGAAATGGAATCGCTCATTGCGGATAAGACTTTTGTCAATACCCACGCCATTTTAATTTCTAAGAAGGGTAAAACCGTTTACGAAAAATACTTTGATGGTTATAACGCAAACATCCCGCACGATACGCGGTCGGCATCCAAAAGCGTTTCGTCTGCCGTTGTTGGCATTGCAAAAGACGAAGGACTTTTGCAATGCGTTGACCAATCTATTTTTGACTTAATACCCGATACTCTTCAAAACTACAAAACGGATAAGAACGTATTAATCGACATCAAAAGTTTACTCACGATGAGTTCCGGTCTGGATGCCAATGATTCGCAACGCGAGTCTGCGGCGGCGGAAAACAATTATCAAAATTCCCAAAACTGGTTAAAAACAGTCATGGAAGCTTCTATGGTAAACGAACCAAATGCACACGCTAACTACGGCTCGGCAAACCCGTATTTACTGGGCGTAGCTATGAACTCCATTACTGAAGAACCACTTGCGTTGTTTATAGACGAGAAGCTATTTCAACCGTTGGGAATTTCGAACTATATCATCCAGAACGACGATGTAAAACGTCCGTATTTTGGTGGGGGAATGTACCTCACGCCGCAGGATATGCTCAAATTCGGTGAATTATATTTGAATAACGGCAAACACAATGGCAGACAAGTCATCAGCGAAGCTTGGGTGAAAGCGTCCTTCATAAACTACCGAAACTTGGAGAACGTCAACGATAGAAACGGTTACGGTTACCTCTGGTGGCACATGGAATATACCGTGAATGGCAGAACGATAAAATCCATTGAAGCCCGCGGAAACGGCGGGCAATACATCTTCGTCATTCCTGAATTACAAATAGTTGTGGCAATCACATCTGGTAATTACCAAAGCAGCAAAAGCCAACAACCCGAAACGATATTTGGGCAGTATATTTTGCCAGCATTGATGAAATGACCTGCTTAAGTATCAATCTGAGCATAGACGAAAACAGCCTTAAAGGCCCAGAATAGCTACTTATCAATATTTATAGCGTCTAAATTATTTACTTCTGAGATTTATATTTCATCTTGACGTTTTGTAGGTTGCACATACGCACCTTCCAATAAATAAGAATAGACTATGAATCAAGAATCAATTTTGATCGGATTAATTGCCTTAGCAGCTGGAATTCTTGTAACTCATTTGATTTTGAAGTCGTCAACTGTCAAAAGAGATAAATATGATCACCTTAAAGATGACCTCGCATCAACGAGCAATGAACTGGACACAAAGTTTGCGGTAGAAAAAGAACTACGAAAAACCATTGATGAACTTAATATCAGAGCATTTAAAGAACAAGAAATACACAGAACCCAAGAAAATAACCTTGCTTCACTAAGGGCTACGATTTCAAGTTTACAAGAACGTTTTTCTGACGAGAAAGATACTACACTGAGGCAACAGGAAAACATAGGAGCGAGTAATGATAGAATATTATTTTTAAAATCTGAGTTATCTAAAGTTGAAGTTTTAAAAACCGCTTTAGAAGAGAAAGTAGGCAAACAATTTGAGGACTTTGAAGAGTTGAGAAAAAAATCACTGTTCGAATTTGAGAATATTGCCAATAAGTTATTTGACGAAAAAACAACCAAGTTTTCCAAACAAAGCATAGAGAACATTGAACAGCTTTTAAGCCCTCTAAAAGAGAACCTGAAAGACTTCAAAAAGAAAGTGGAAGAAACTTACGATAAGGAATCCAAAGAAAGGTTTTCATTAGAAAATAAAATCAAGGAATTGGTTGAGCTAAATCAACAAATAAGCAAGGACGCTACCAATTTAACTAATGCTTTAAAGGGTCAGTCCAAAACTCAAGGTGATTGGGGTGAGATGATTTTAGAGAGCATACTGGAGTATTCTGGACTTGTAAAAAACCGACAGTACTTTGTTCAGGAGTCTTTTATAGATGAAAAAGGTAAACGTAAACAGCCAGACGTTGTCATAAAATATCCCGATAATAGGTATGTTATCATTGACTCTAAAGTTTCGTTAGTAGCGTATGAGAAGTTTGCCAATTCCGAAGATATAGACAACCAAAAAATACATTTGAATAGTCATATTAAGTCAATCAAAAACCACATTGACAACCTAAGTTCTAAAGAATACGAACAGCTAGACAAAGCTTTAGATTTTGTTTTCCTTTTCATACCAATTGAACCAGCATTTCTCACGGCACTGCAATATGACAGTCAACTGTGGAATTATGCCTATTCAAAAAGAATCGTTTTAATGAGTCCAACTAATTTAATAGCCACACTCAGGGTAATAGTTGATGTTTGGAGTAAAGAGATTCAGAACAATAATGCGAGAGAAATATCCAAAAGAGGCGAGAAGTTATTCGACAAATTTGTTGGCTTTGTTACTGATATGGAAGACATTGATAAGCACTTGGGCAAAGCAAGTGAAAAATACGGGGAGGCAATCAAGAAATTATCAACTGGTAGAGGGAATCTAATTGGTCAAGCAGAAAATTTAAAGAACCTTGGTGTTAATTCTAAAAAGAAATTACCAGAGCAGTTTCTAATTGACAATATTGAATTAGACGATGAACCACAAAATAGCGAAGTACATACGCTGGCAAGCAATGACCTTGACGATTGTGACCCCTGACCCCAATATTACACGTAATCAAACTACCAGAAAGCCCCCCCCTGATTTCTATTACTTTCTCCCTTTTGCCAAATACCCGTAAACCCGTATCTTTGAATTCAACTAATTGAATACCATGAATTACTTAGCATTCGATAATAAAGATAAAATGCCCGCTCTTGGGTTGGGAACGTGGAAATCTGCCAAAGGCGAAGTTTACGCAGCCATTCGCACGGCTATAAATCTCGGCTACCGTCACTTTGATTGTGCCCACGTTTACGGAAACGAAGCCGAAATTGGCGAAGCTTTCGCGGATGCATTTAAAGCGGGTGACATGACGAGAGAAGAGCTTTTTGTTACGTCAAAACTTTGGAATAACCGCCACCGACAGGAGCAAATTCGTCCGGCGTTTGATTTGACAATGAAAAACTTACGATTAGATTATGTAGACTTATACCTCGTTCACTGGCCCGTAGTTTTAAAAGACGAAATCGGTTTTCCCGAAAAAGCCGACCACTTGGTAAGTTTAGAAGAAACGCCCCTTGCGGAAACGTGGAATGGGATGGTTGAACTCCAAAAAAGTGGCGATGCCCAACACATCGGCGTTTCGAATTTCAGTCCAAAGAAAATTCAACTGGTTTGGGACGCAACAGGTGTAAAACCTGAGGTAAACCAAGTAGAAATGCATCCGTTTATGCAGCAAAAAGAACTAAAAAGTTACTGCGATAAGAACGGCATTATCCTGACGGCTTACGCTCCACTTGGCTCGGCGGATCGTCCGAAAAATCGTATTTCAGAAGATGAACCTAATCTTTTCCAGAACGAAACAATTAAAAAGATAGCGGCTGATAAAAATACTTCAGAGGCACAAATAATGTTAGCTTGGGCCATAAATTACGGCGTGAGTGTTATCCCTAAATCAGTAAATGAAGGACGGTTAAAAGAAAATCTCGCCGCCGCCGCTATTGAACTAACGACCGACGAATTAAGCAGTTTATCCGCAATCGATTTAAAAAACCGCTACGTTACGGGTGACTTCTGGTGCCTGGAAGGTTCAGGTTACACCATGGAAAGCTTGTGGGACGAGTAACCTTTTAGAGGTATGAGAAGTGAAGAAATTTCGCCTCATAAATTTCGCCTTCACATTCATTTATACATCACCTCGAAAGCACGAAGACCCAAAGGTTCAATGAGGGTCTTCGTGCTTTTTTACTGTTTAGTGCATATACCTTCAAGTTTCCCGAAACTTCAACCACATACTCCTTGTTGTAAATTCAGACTCACAAATCAAACTTCAGCTACCCGCTGACAGCTATCTTATGAAAATCGTCATTTCGCCCGCAAAAACGTTAGATTACGAAACACCGCTAACCCTTCAGGATTATACGCTGCCCATCTTCACGGAGGAAACCGAGCAACTAAACACCGCACTGAAGGAAAAGTCTCCCCAAAAACTGAGTGACTTGATGAGTATTTCAGCAGTGTTGGCAGACTTAAACCACGAACGCAACCAAACTCGGACCGCAAATTATACAACTGAAAACGCCCGGCAAGCCGTTTTTGCGTTTAAAGGTGACGTTTATCTGGGGTTAGACGTGTACTCGCTTTCAATAGATCAGGTTTTTCGATTACAAGAAAAACTCCGCATTTTATCTGGTTTATACGGCTTATTAAGACCGCTTGATTTGATGCAACCGTACCGTTTAGAAATGGGGACGAAACTAAAGGTTGGGGCAAAGGAAAATCTCTACCAATTTTGGGACAAAAAAATTACAGAATCGCTCAACGATGAGTTGAAAGAAGGTGAGCCGCTCGTAAACTTGGCGAGTAAAGAATACTTTAACGCCGTGAAAGCCGACTTGCTACATGCCCCCGTAATCACACCCATTTTTAAAGACTTTGTGAACGGAAAACTAAAAATTGTGAGTTTTCACGCAAAAAAAGCCCGCGGAATGATGGTGCGGTATATTATTGATAAGAACCTCGAAAATACCGAAGACCTAAAAACCTTCAACTACGGAAATTACGAATTTGACGATAAACAATCAAATGAAAAGGAATTGGTTTTTATAAGGTAACTCTTGTTCAATAAGTCAGGAAACTTACTGTGTGAGAAGTTTAAAATGTGACTTATGCAACAATTTATCACTACCCAAATCGTTCCTTTTCCGTTCTCCTTTAATCCTTTTCCCACCTTCTCCTTTTCCAAAACATAGTTGAAAAAGCTTTTTAAATTCGTCCCTGATGAAGTTCCCGAAGATCTTGGGTACGGAGTAAAAACTATCTCCGAAGAAATTGCTAACATAGTTTCCCACGGAATAGGATTACTATTATTTTTAATAGGCTCACCGCTGTTGATTTATAAAGCAGCCACGTCCAACGTTGATTACTATTTAATTGGCTGCGTAATTTTCTGCATTTCGCTACTTATGGTTTATACTTCCTCCACTATTTACCATAGTACTTTTCGGGCTCAAACAAAACGCCGCATGCGTATTATTGATCACGTCAGCATCTACTTTTTGATTACGGGAAGCTTTACCCCTTTTCTATTGATTACCATTCAGAGTAAGTCTGGCGATTGGGCACTTATAACGCTGTGGGTGATGGTACTTATCGGCTCGGTTTTCAAGCTCTTTTACACACACAAGTTCAAGATTGCTTCTACATTAGCTTATGTGTTAATGGGAACAGTCTCATTTTTCTTTCTTGAACCTTTAGAACAGAATCTACCTGACCTTAGCTATTTATTCCTCCGAATAGGGCTATACTCTTATTTGATTGGGGTTCCGTTTTACCTATGGAGAAAATTATATTTTAACCATTTAGTCTGGCATATATTTGTCTTAGGCGGCAGCGTTTCACACTTTTTGGCGGTTTGGTACATGGTTCGTTAATCAGCTCATCAGGTTTCATATTAATGCACTCAAAGTAATGAACGCCTTGCTTAATCACTTATTAGTGATTAAATTAAAACGCTCGGAAAAGATTGTGGAGTTTTAAAAGCCTTGTTTTCTCATAAAATTACGTTTTCTCCCACTTCGCTCAAACAAATACTCCGCAATAAGGTATCAATATAATGTATACAAAGCACATGGGGAGACTTGTCTTATCAATCAGTTTTATATTATTATTTATAGTTGCTTGCAACAGTTGGTCATTTCCTCCTAAATGCGATGATTGTGGTTTCGTATGTCTTCAGGAAGGCGAGATAAATGTATTCACTAATAACTGTCCGCTTGGTTTCACTTGTGAGTACAATGTTTACCCTAATTCCAAGGTAGATTTAAGCGAACCTTCAGGAATTGGAAAGGGGCGAAATACTGTTTTTGAAATGATTACTTATACCGAGGCAGTAGCAAACAATACCAACGACGACATAAGAAAGACCATGATTTTTGAGATTCCTGCTGACCAGAGGACTTTTTACGTAGCTCCAGAAGGTTTAACAAAAACTAAAGCTCATTTGAAAACTGAGTGCCTGTGCCTAACTACTGATTTTGTTTCCGGAGAATTAGGTTGCATTGCGGGAGAAATGCAGTTTGACGGGGTTTGGTTTGTGTACGGAAAAGTAAGTTTTTCTTATCCATACGGAACGGAAGAAATGAAGTTTGAGGCAAGGTTTGATGAAGTAAAAAAGATACAAATCGACTAATTACAAATCGACTAATAGACAAGCTATTTTAGAATCGGCTTTAACTTCACAAACAAGCCCCGCGTATTTCCACGGGGCTGAGGTAGATTAGCTGAAAGAATGTCGGCACCCGTTGAAGAATAAACTCTACTTCCCCTGAAGGGTGCTGCTGCATTTGCTTAATCACTGATTGCGTAGCTTTTGGTTTTCGCTGCTAACGAAGCATCCAATAAACCTGAAAGCCCGGTTGCATCAATTTCCAACAAAGATTACTGAAACATATTTACGGCAAATAACCTCTGTCTTACCGTGAAGTTTATGCGGTGGTTCGTACTATATCGCACGTGCTTAATTCTTAGGCGATTTCAGAAGTGAACCTGATAGAAACCTGCCAGAATTTTATTGCAACGATAAACTTACATCGAACTAATCAAACGTCAAGCTGCTTTCAGGATAATTCAAGAGTTACTCCGCTGTGCTTTAAGGCACAGCTTTGCAGACAAAATTCTACGCCCAATTTATCACAGCAAAGCCAAACTACTTATCCACGTAGAAGACTCGAAAAAAGCTTTGACCCGCTCAACATACAAAACGGTAACGGCGTTCTAAACCTAAGATACCGTGTAGATCTACTTAACGGAAAATTAAATATTGACTCCAAACCAGAAAGGATACTAATTACCACTTGATGTAGTTTGGAGTGATTACGCCAAGTATAAGACACCAAAACAAATAATATCGTGGATATTTCTTTCAACTCGGCAAACTTCTTTGCAAATTTACTATATCTATAATTCAGGGATGTAACGATCATAGAGAAGAATAAAGGTATTTATACCGTTCCTTTTACGATTATACAGGGAGTAGAAAGCGTTTCATTCCCCGTTTCAGGTTTACCCGAACTAAGTTTAAAATACAACCTATTTTCAGACAACTGATAAAGTCATACCGTACGTTTCTTTAGGTAATAAACCAGTCCGGATAACTAATCTCAGTGCCATAATTGCGGCAAAGGAAGAAATTATATTTGAGTTTAATGGAGTGTAGCAACTCCAATTTACAATCCCATCGTAGCTTGACGGGTACTCACCCCTTTTTTCTGGTTACAAACCAATAGCATGAATACAACGCATTAAAGTCAATTAACCTTCCTAAATTTTCAACGTATAGTGGTGACAGTATATCGAAGTTTGGACGTGCTATTCACAATGAAAGCCTTAAATCATTGGAGAAGGTAAATTTAACAACTCGATTGTTTTTTGATTACATCGTAAGGCTCACTAATCAATGGGAACAACGTTCTATTGACACGAAAAGAGTCTTTCAAGTCTCTGGTTTTCTGGCGAAAAACATTGCCCAAACGCAACCTACACTTGCTGAATTAGCTCACCTAACTAATATGAGTACCAGTGGCTTGAAGGTAAAATTCAAAGCACAGCACGGAAAGTCCGTCAAATATTTTTATCAAAAAGAAAATGGATTATGCTCACGAATTGCTGAGACAAGGCAAGAGAATAAAAGAAGTAGCCGCACTACTTGGCTATAAAGCTCCGCGGAGCTTTTCAAGTGCTTTCAAGAGAACTCAGGGGATTTCTCCTTCTGACATTAAAACATATATATGCTAAAAAATGAGACAACAACTAATTGAAATCATACTTCCTCAAAACGACAAAAGGGTGGGGCTTGTGGAAACTTTCTTAAAAGAGAACCAAATTTCTTTTAAAATAAAAGACAGGATAAATGGTGAAAGTAACACCACTAATGTCGACTTCACAAAGCTTGGGACCAAAGATATTAGGGTACTGGATTTAATGAGTCAAGGACTGGGCTATAACCAAATAGCCGAACATCTTGAAATGACCGTTGATGGAGTAAGGTACTATGTTAAAAAGATTTACAAATTTTTGGGCGTGACTAAAAACGCATCAGCAGTAAGTTTTTACCTAAAACACATGAGGAACTGACTTCTTACGCGACAATAAGTCTTTCATAATTGCGAATAGGTCTCCCGATAGCTCTCGCAACTATTCCGTTTTCAAACTTCTACCAGATTAGCCTGAACTCCTCTGCTGATAGGATTGTAAATTGCTTAACATCAGCCTGACAAGCAACGTTAGAAAGCCCTTCTTTTGTAGTAAAAAACGATTGGTAAACTTATAACAAAGGCAATTCCTATCAGCGTAACGTACTCATTGGTAATTATCCACAAGGCTCTGCGAGAACTCATTCCGCTTTCAAGCTTTTCACCGGATTCATTAACGCCGCTTTGATGGATTGATAACTGACAGTCAGGAAAGCTACAACGATTGCCAACGCCGCCGCCAACGCAAAAATCCACCAACTTATTGGCACCCGAAAGGCGAAATCCTGTAACCATTCCCGCATGAAATAATAGGCAATCGGACAGGAAATGATGATACTCAGCACTACGAGCATCAGAAAGTCTTTCGATAAAAGCGTAATAATCCGACTAACGCTAGCCCCCAAAACTTTCCGTATTCCGATTTCTTTAGTACGTTGTTCCGTTGTGAACATAGCTAAACCATACAAACCCATACAGGAAATAAGAATAGCAATAAAGGTAACCGTGTTCATCAACAGCGTAAATTTTTGCTCCTTTTCATAAAATTTAGCTACAGTTTCGTCCACAAAGTTTGGGGTAAACTCCCAGTTGTTACCCGCGTAAACTTCTTTGTAAGCTTTCTGAATTTTTGCCATTATACTTTTCACTTCACCCGCTGATTTACCGTCACTTCTAATTTTTACGTTGATATTACCTTCGTGCTTAGTCTCCGACATGATATACAACGGATTAATAGGTTCGTGCAGCGACTGTAAATGAAAATCTGCTATTACGCCTACAATCGGCAATTTGAAATTCTGTTTTCCACCTTGATATATTAAGAATTTCCCGATAGCATCAGCGGGTTTTTCAAAGCCCAGTTGTTTAGCGTACGTTTCGTTAATTACAAATTCCTTGGCGGTGTCGCTCGTTACTACGTTACGTCCTGCCAAGATTTCGAGACCAAACATGGGTATGTAATTCGCATCAACGGTACGGCGGTGTACGCTCGTTTCAATTTCTTTTTCCCCGTCAAAGTACTTGACCGTATTGGTAGAGTAACCGTTCATAGCGGGTATCCTGCCCAAGCTAGTTGCCTCAATTTCGGGAAACTGCGATAGCTTTTCTATGAACACAAATTTCTTTGCCGATTCACTTTCCCGCCAATCCGTCGAGATACTAACAATAGCATCTTGCTTAAAACCCATATCTTTGTTCAACATAAAGTGCGACTGGGACGCTACCAAAATGGTTCCTAAGATGAAGACTTGCGAGGTGGTGAATTGAAAAATTATCAAACCTTTTCGCAAAAACGCTGTTCGGCTTCTTCCACCGGTAATTTTATTCTTTAACGAATCTACGGGCGAATGCGAAGAAATGACCCACGCTGGATACAATCCTGACAATAGAGAAGTTACAAGGGTTATCCCTACTAAAAATAGCCCTACTAATGGATTCGACAGGTCAAAAGTTAATTCGCTCGGAATAAGTGATTTGTACGCCCAAAGAATCGGGTTTACCAATACCACCGATAATAAAACGGATACGAAAGTGAGCAAAAAAGTTTCGCTCAAGAACTGAAAAATCAGATTTTTCCGGTTGCCTCCCAATGCCTTTCGCACGCCAATTTCTTTAATTCGGTTGATAGAACGGGCGGTGGAAAGGTTGATAAAATTGATAGCCGCAATGAGCAATAAAAAGACCGCAACGCCCATCATAGCGTATAACGTTGGCAGGTGAGCATGACGGGAATAACTATCACCAAAACGCTCGTCGAAGTGCATCTCAGTAAGTGGCTGCAGAGAGATAGAGCGTCCTACATTCCACCTGTCGGTTTGGTCAAGATTTTTCAGCAAAAACCCTTTGAACTGGGCGTTCACTTTTTCCGGCAATGTACCTTTTTCGAGTTTCACAAAAAGCTGTGAATCACCGTTGGTATTGGTCCATTCGTCGAGTCCAAATTCTTCCCGCCATCCGGCGATTTCAATGGTTTTAAACGATAAAAAATCCTCAAATTTCAGGTCGGTATTTTGGGGTAACGTTTTCACAACTCCGGTTACGGTGGCAAATATCGAATCGTTGTAAACGACCTGCTGACCCATCATATCTTCGTACGCAATTTTACCGAAATAACGTTCGGCACTTTTATCAGTCAGCACAACTGTATTGGCAGCAGACAATGCCGTTTTCGAGTTACCTTGCAACCATTCGTAACTGAAGATCTCAAAATATTCGGGATAACACGCAACTACTTCAGCATCGTCTTTTGTCCACTTTTTTGGCTTTACAGATATATTACCGGCAGTTTGCGGCACGCTTATCATTGGGTACATGACCATTACCGCCGATAACTTTTTAATACCAGAAACTTCTCGATTGATGACGGCGGGCATTGGTGCCGAAATGCCGGAGTTGTAATACTCCCTACTTTCTTCTCCCTGAAAAGTTGACGTAACTCGGTAGATTCGCTCCCGGTCAGCGTGAAAGTTATCAAAACTCAATTCAAAATTTGTCAACAAAAAGATCACTAGACAAACACTGATTCCAATGGCAAGACCGAGTATATTGATGAAAGCGTACGCCTTATTCTTAATCAGATTTCGATAGGCTATTTTTATGTAGTTTTTTATCATAACTATTATTAAATCAATGGGTTAAAAGGTTAACGGTAGAAGGAACTCATTTTGACCTCCTTACTTTTATCAGGTTTTGAATCATTGACGATATTTTTTTCACTTTTTCAATCATCTCTACTCCAGTTTGTTTATCAATATATCCAAATTCAATAGCTAAGTAAAGCTGGGTTCTCAGTTCACCATTTGAACCTTTAGCGATAAAAAGAAATAGAGCAAACTCTTTATCAGTCTGTCGTTCAAAACCTTCGGCGATATTTGACGGAACAGATACTGACGCTCGTTGAATTTGGTCTCTAAAACCGTAATCTTTGCATTCTCGGAATAGCTTGTAAATATCCACGCTAACCCGCATAGATTCTTTCCAGATATTTAAGTCTTCAAACGATTAATAATTGTTCATTTTGATATTTTTTATGTGAACTAAGTCTTAAAAAAGTATTCACCTTTTACCATTTGCCTTTAACCAAACTCTTACTCACTCCGCAAACTTTTCACGGGGTTCATCGTTGCCGCTTTAATGGATTGGTAGCTCACCGTTAGGAATGCCGTACACATAGAAAGCAACCCAGCAACGCCGAATATCCACCACGGCATTTCGATGTGAAAGGCGTAGCTTTCGAGCCAACCGTTCAGTACATACCACGCAATGGGTGAGGCAATTATTAAAGCAATCAACACCAGTTTGAGGAAGTCAGCGGACAGTAAACCAACTAATCCCGAAACGCTTGCTCCCATCACTTTTCGTACGCCAATTTCTTTAGTGCGTTGTTCAGCGGTGTAAGCAGCAAGCCCAAATAATCCCAAACACGCAATCAGAATCGCGGTAATCGAAAAGAACAACACAATACGCCCAATTTGCTTTTCGGAAACGTAGAGTTTTGCCACTACATCGTCGAGGAAGGTGTATTCAAACGCTGAATTAGGCACAAATTTCTGAAACCCCACTTCGAGCATTTTCATATTTTCGGATAGCGTCCCGCCGTTGAAACGAACCAGTATATTTTTTCGCCCCTCTGATTTATTATTGTGAAAAGCGTACGGTGTGATGGGCTGGTGAAACGTTTCAAAATGGAAATCTTCCATCACGCCTACTATTATCGCCTGATCATAATCAAAGGTATTATAAGCCGTTTGCCCGATGGCTTCTTCGGGAGTCATTCCCAGAAAATCAACCGTCGTTTTGTTTACCACAAGTTGCACTGTGGTATCTTCTTTAGATGTCTTTTCTTTAAATATTTTTCCGGCAATTAATTTGATACCGAGCGTTTCGAGTACATCGGGGGTTGTGTGATTTGTCTGAATGGAAGTGCCCTGACTGTTTTCGTCAAACTGCCCGATTGTTCGTCCGCTGGTACCAATTCCAGGATAAGATTGGGCTTCCGTAATTGAGCTTACAAAATTCAATGATTTATAATAATTCCGAAGGCTACTGATTTGCTCTTGCGAGTCAGCTCCCTGCACCGATACAGACACCACTTGATCAGCATTATAACCCAAACTTGTAGTTTGAATGAACTGCAATTGACGGTAAAAAACGAACGTTCCGATAATTAAAATAATGGAAGCAGTAAATTGTAGAACCACCAAGCCTTTCCGAACCCACGAAGCTGAAGCAATGGAGCCGTCGCGGCGACCAAACAACGAAAGCGGAGAAGAAGAAGACAACATTAACGCCGGATATGAACCCGCGATAAATGCCAACCCCACGATTATAATCGCAATTCCAGCAATTAATTGCCAGTCAAAAATGGCGTCGAAAGTAATATTTTTCTCTGCGATATGATTAAACAACGGCAGCCCAACAAACAGTAAAACCAGCCCAATTAAAATGGCGGTAGTTACCATGATGAATGCCTCTACGTAAAAACGCCCGATTAAACTTCCCTGACTCGCTCCCACGGCTTTGCTGATACCCACTTCTTTACGGCGTTTCTGCGATTGTGCCGTGGCGAGATTCATGTAATTTATGCACGCAATGAGCAAGATACCCAACGCCAACGCAATCAATATATTTACCTGCTGAATGTCTCCAATGCGGGTAGTACTCGCGTTGGTAATGTGTGTAGAATATAAATGAATATCTGTGAGTGGTTGCAACCAAAAGCGAAACCATTGATTCTCTTTTTCTACATTTTTGTCCAACACCGCATTTAGTCTAACCTGCACTTTAGACGCCAAGACATTTGGTGCTAATAAAAAGTACGTTTCAAAACTTGCGTTGCTCCAGTACAAGTTGTCATTTGCCCAACCAACCGTACTAAACGAGCCAATCAGTTCCGCATCAAACGTAGAGTTTTGGGGGAAATCTTCGTAAACGCCCGAAACCGTAACTTCGTAATCATTATCTACGGTCAGTGGCTTTCCCACGGGGTTTTCGTTACCAAAATATTTCTTTGCCGTGGAAGCACTCAACATAATTTTGTTGGGAGCATCAAGGGCGGTTTTGGGGTTTCCGTAAACGAGCGGGACGTCAAAAATATTGAATAATCCGGCATCCGACCAGTACATTTTCTTTTCGGCGTATTTATCTTGCTCGCTGTTTACAAAAGCCGTTTCTCCAAACGAGTGGTGCAACAAACGGGTGAAAGCCTTTATTTCAGGAATCTCTTCGGTCATTTTCGGTCCAACAATGTTCGGGACACTCGCCCATTCACTCACTTCTTCTCCGAAAGTAGCGGTTTGCCCAACGCGATAAACCGACTCCGCATTTTTGTGGTATTTATCAAACGAAAACTCTTGTTTTGTGAACAGAAAGAGGTACAAGAATATGGCTACCCCAACGGATAAACCCAACAGATTCAACGTCGAGAATAATCCGTTATTCAATAAACTCCGCCACGCGATTTTGAAATGGTTTTTAAGCATGATTATCGTTATTTATGCGTGGGTGAGTTAGCGATTGGGCAAATGTATTTCATTCGTATAATCTGTTGCATCCGTGTTCTAATTTTTACCCCATCTCAATAAACTCAATACGAGATTAGTTATTTCTTCTCTTTTTCTATTGATGATTTGCCAAAGCCGTGCCATATTTACAACTTACTTATTATCAATTATTTGCAAATATTATGTAAACAAAAAATGTCCGATTCCGAACAGTTACATTTAGAATCGGACAGGCCTTTCTTAGTTTTTAAGTGAATGCTTTGTTAATCAGTAATCTCTTATTCGTCGCTGACCTTTTATAGTTTAGCATTGGACATTGGTGAGTTGATTAACTCATTACTCGTTCGTAAAGACACGAATAATAGCAATGTTCTGGTTCAAACTTGACCTTTATTATTCTGGGCAGGGTCAAAGCCCGCCCCGTTATTACAACAGATTTGTTCTTTGCTGCCTTCAACCACTGAGCAGTCCGGTTCGCTCGAGCTGACAGTAACTCCTCATTTCTGAAAAGAGTCACTCCCCTTTCAAATTCTTCACGGGATTTACTAACGCCGATTTAATCGCATGATAACTCACTGTTAATAAAGCGATTCCGATAGCCGAGACACCTGCGATAATAAACGTACTCCACGAAATTTCACTACGATTCGGGTAAGCTTGTAACCATTTTTCCATCAAATAATAGGCAATAGGAACCGCGATAATCAACGCGATTACGACGAGCAACAGGAAGTTTTTAGTCAATAGCTGGAAGATGTTTTGCATCGAAGCTCCGAGTACTTTACGAATGCTCATTTCTTTGTTTCGTTGTTCAATCATATACGCCGAAAGAGCAAAAAGTCCGAGACAGGCAACCAAGATTGTTAGAATTGTAAAAGCGGTAAAGATGGCTTGAATTCGACTCACTAAGGCATAAGTTTTGGCGTAGCTATTATCCATAAATTCGTACTGGAAAGCCAAATTCGGCACGAAGGTTTTCCACTTCGCTTCGAGAGTTTTCAGCAAGGCGGACATGTCTTCGGTATTGGCTTTCACGGATATTATCGTGTTGCTTTTACCGTAAAATAGGGCGAGTGATTGCACGTCTTCCAGAATATTATCGTACCGAAAATCTTTCACCACGCCGATAACCGTAATCAGTCGTCCGCCCCTCGATATTTTTTTTCCGACGGGGTTTTCGAGATTCAATTTCTTCGCCAATGTTTCGTTAATGATTGCCGCCGCCTGATCTTGCTCAGAAGCCACATTTTCCCCAAAATTCGTTCCCTCAATTAATTTTAGACCAAACGTTTCGAGGTAATCTTCGTCAATTACCCACGCCTGTCCAGGAACAGTTTCATCAATATTATCACGTCCTTCGTTTACGTATGAATTTCCGTTTCTTTTGGTATCGACGATGGGTAAGAAGTCACTGATTGAAACAACTTCCACATCGGGTAAAGCCGCAATTTCTTTCTTAAAAGTCACGTCTTTATCACCCAACATATTGGTTCCGTATAGTTGAATTACCTGCTGACGATCATAACCCACTTTGGAATTCAGAATAAACGACATTTGATCGTTAATAATAAGCGTTCCGATAATCAACATAATGGAGATAGTGAATTGGAACACAACTAACCCGCTGCGTAAACCGCCCGATTTTGCCCCCATGCGAAGCTTACCTTTCAGCACATCGACGGGATTAAAACCCGATAAATAAACGGACGGATAAAACCCTGCGAACGCCCCGACAACCACGGCAGCAAGCAACACAATTGGAATAAAAAACAGATTACCCCACGGCATACTCAACTCAATATCAACCATTTGCTGAAAAAAAGGCATCAATAATTGGGCGAGAAAAACACCAATTGCAAAAGATATAATTGTTACTAAAGTGGACTCCGTAAGAAACTGCCCGATGAGGTTGCGGCGACTGGAACCCACTACTTTTCGTAACCCAACTTCCTTCGCCCGATTAGCAGATTTTGCGGTAGAAAGATTGACAAAATTAATACTTGCCAAAAGCAAAATAAAAAACGCAACTGTGGCGAAAACCCAAATGATTTTGATGTCGTTTCTCGTACCTACTTCGTACGCAATATTTGCCGAATGCAACTGAATATCCGTCATGGGTTGCAGCAAAACACCCGCTTTTTCTTCCAGATTTTCGGCGACTGTAAAGCCTGCGGCAAGCATCGAGGGTTTTACGTACTTCAAGATGAGCGTATTGGAAAGCGTTTTCTCGAAGGTTTTTACATCCACCTTGGGTGCAAGCTGAATGTAGGTGAAGTAATTTTGCTGGTGCCATCGTTCTTGTTCACCCTCGCCAAATTCTACGTCGGTTAGCGTAACCAAGAATTTGTAATCAAGGTGAGAATTTGTCGGGAAATCCCGCATAACTCCGTTAATTATAAACGGCTCTTCTCGATTACCGTTCAGGTACATAATTTCACCGACGGGGTTTTTATCTTTAAAATACTTTTTGGAAATGGACTCTGTGACTACAATAGTCTTAGGAGTTACCAAAGCGGTTGCGGCGTTTCCATAAACCATCGGAATACTAAAAATATCAATGATGGATTGGTCAGCGTACGTAAACCCACCTTCGTGGTGTTGCATCACCTCATCACCAAACTGGACTTCGTTGGTTCCGGCTCCGTAAAAAAGGTCATGATCCATAAACCGTCCGGCGAGTTCAATCTCGTCAAAATCAGCTTGAATCGTTTTAGCAGCGTTAGCAGAGAAGTGAATACCTTTTCGCGTGTTTCCGTCGTCATTGAATGAGTTATTCAGGCGGTAAATATTCCCAGCATTAGGTACAAATTTATCGTAACTGGTTTCGTGAATCACGTACACAGAAATCAAGATACAAGCTGCAACGCCGAGACTCAAGCCAGTAACGTTAATAAGCGTGAATACTTTATTTTTCAGGAGAGTCCGCCACGCGATTTTGAAATAGTTTTTTATCATTTTATTTAGCTTTATGCTCTAGGTGATACGCTTTAAGCAATTTCATAATTCGTATTTTAAGTCAACTGATCAGTAAGTTTCTAATTACAAATTCGTAGTTTGGTAAATGTTCGGATTGCTAATTGTAGATTGACCTACTCACTTTTTAAGCTTTTTACAGGATTCATCATGGCTGCCTTAATTGCTTGAAAACTTACAGTGCCCAATGTGATAACTATTGCTCCTACACCCGCAGACAAGAAAACCCACCAAGCGAGGTTAGTGCGGTAGGTATATCTGTCCAGAAAACTATCCATTCCCCACCAAGCAAGCGGTACTGCTATCAGTATTGAGATAAAAACGAGCAGTACAAAGTCTTTTGATAACATTGCCCATAAATCCCCAACAGACGCTCCAAGTACTTTTCGTACGCCAATTTCTTTGGTACGTTGCTCGGCCACAAAAGAAGCTAAACCGAATAAACCCAAGCAGCTTATCAAGATAGCAAGCATGGTAAAAACCGTTGCCAAAGAGCCAATTCGCTCCTCGATAGCAAACTTTTTCCCGTATTCCTCGTCCACGAATTGGTAATCAAAAGGGAGGTTGGGGAAGTGCTGCTTAAAGACACCTTCAATGGTAGCAATATTCTCAGAAGCTGATTTATCAGGGTTAAGCTTCAAGTTGTAAAATGAGGCATCGTCTGCTTCACCAAATACGTACATTCCTTGTTTTACGGGTTCGTAAGGAGACTGGACTATGATGTCGTCTATTACGCCAATGATAGTTTGTGGAGGACGTGGATTTTCGTCATTATCACCCCTTAATTGCATACCTATTACGTCGGTTTTTCCGATGTATTCTACGAAAGTTTTGTTGACTATAACCGCGTTAGAATCTGTTGACATATCGCGGGAGAAATCTCTTCCCGCAATTATTTTTGCCCCCAATACTTTCATGTATTCGGGAGAAACTGCCGTCCACGCAAAATCTTCTTGAAAACCTGATTCTTTACCATCCCACCTGTAACCCGACCGGTTCGAGTAAATCTCCGTAGAGGGGCTATTTGAAGTTGCAAAGCCCACAACTGCCCCACTTTCTAAAAACTGATTCCGCATAAATTCGGCCTTCCCTTCAAATTCTGTTGACATTGCGGGGAGCTGAATCAAACCTTCTTGACTGTACCCAATAGGTCTATTTTTCGTGTGGTTAATCTGTTTAAGCACAATGCCTGTACCTATTATAAGTGCTATGGAAACCGTGAACTGCATAACTACCAATACCTTTCTCGGAAGAGCCGCAAAGCGACCCGCTTTGAAGGTTCCCTTCAACACTTTTACGGGCTGAAAAGACGATAAATACAAGGCTGGGTAACTACCAGAAATTAGCGAGGTAAATAGAATAAATCCGAGGCTTATCAACCAAAACGGAACGCTGAACCACGGAAAGGTTATTTGTTTATCCGCTAATTCATTAAAACCAGGTAAAGAAATCAAGACAAGAATTATGGCAATTATAAATGCAAGAGAAACCACCAATACAGATTCACTCAAAAACTGGCTAATTATCTGGACCCTAAACGAACCAACAGATTTTCTGATACCCACTTCTTTAGCCCGTTTTTCTGACCTTGCCGTACTCAGGTTCATGAAGTTGATACAGGCTAAGAAAAGAACAAAGACCCCTATTATTCCGAAAAGCCAAACGAGCTGAATCCTCCCGCCGGTTTTTACACCATTTTCAAACTGATTTCTCAAGTACCAATCTTCCATCGGCAATAATTCGAGTGTGGGGTTATAGTTATGAAAATCTTCTCCGGCCGCATCGTACTTAACCTTGGCAATAGCCTTCGATACGTCTGCGACGCTATATTTATCAGCTACTTGCACAAAAAGCTGCCAGGAGTTATTGCCCCAGCTATCTATCGAGTTTTGTATCCAAGGTCGTTCAGCAACGTATTGATCCCACGGCATTAAAAAATTGGTTTCATTAAAGCTGGAATTAAGCGGAAAATCTTTGTAGACCGCCGTTACTTTCATATCCGAAAGGTTATTAACTTTCACAATTTGCCCAATGGGGTTTTCCTTCCCGAATAATGCTTCGGCTGCCGTCTCCCCAAGCATTATGGACATCAAGTCGTCGATTCCGTTCTTTTCGCCCGCAATAATTTCAATATCCAACATGGCTGGTGCCCCCTTCTGCATATAATTTCCTGTTTTGCTGATGGTAGTCTCACCAGCTCTAAGATATCTGGCTTGAGTCCAAGAACTCATAACCAGATGTTCAAAATAATCAGGATAGTTATCGCGTAATTCAAATTCTAACGGAAGCGGAATGGCAGGGCCAGAACTCACTCGCCCGTTGAAAGTTTGGTGCTGCCAAAACAATGCAGTTTTGTTCTTTTTGGGAAAATTAGAATCGTAGTTTAATTCCCCGTAAACCCACAGGCCAATGAGAATGGTTACGGTCATTCCTAATGCCAAACCAAAGATGTTAATAAACGAATAGGTGGGATGTTTTATGAGGTTTCTCCACGCAATTTTGAAATAGCTTTTTATCATCATTTTGGTCTTTAAGTCAAGTGTTCAGTAAGTAAAATATTAATGGGCGAAGGTTTTGCTCCGTTTTTCATTCCTGCATAATTATTAATTCGGCATTATTCATTAGTAAAGTCATTCACTCCGCAAACTATCTACGGGGTTCATCAACGCCGTAGAAATGGTTTTTCCACTGATGGAAATAATGACTAAAGCCATGATAAGTACGGACGGCAACGCAAACAACCACCAACTGATTTCGATGTGATTAGCAAAGCTTTGCAGCCAACTTTGCACTAAGAAGTATGCAATCGGAATACCCACGAACATTGAAATCAAAACCGTTTTTACGAAGTCTTTGGAGAGCAATATCAATACGTTTATAGTACTCGCCCCGATGCTTTTTCGGATACCGATTTCTTTAGTTCTTTTAACTACGGTGAATGTCGCCAAGCCGAAAAGTCCGAGGCAAGCGATGAAAATGGCGAATAAGGTCAACGCTCCAAACACTTTCTGAAAGCGTTCTTCGGCTTTGAATTGGTTATCGTATTCGGTATCCAGAAAAAAGTAAGTGAAAGGCTTGTACGGGAAGCTGGCTTCGTATTGAGATTTCACGAGTGCTAGTTGATCTTTCGGGTTACCGCTGTGAAATTTGACGCTAATATTTTCTGATACGTTGGGTGAATAAATGTGAATGATGGGAATCTGCGGTGACTTAGGCGATAACTGACTGTAGTTTCTGATTACCCCTTTGATATTCCACTTGTCGCCCCAAAAACTAAGCTCCTGCCCTACTGCCTCTTCCGCGGCTGAAATTCCCCACAGCCGGATGGCTTCTTCGTTCACAATAACCTGACGTTTATTATCGCCAACATCTCCAAAGCCAGGTAAGCTAGTGGAAGTATAATTTTCTCCGGCGAGTAGCTGAATATCCATCAAACTAAAGTAGGCCGTATCAATCTGGCTGAGGTAGAAATTGAAGTTAGTTTCTTCCTGCACATTAGATAAATTAATACCCGTAGTCGTACTAAATGCGGCTTCGGGCTGACCAGGAACGGTGGCGGAAGACGATATAGTTGCCACCTCCGACCGAGCCATCAGCGATTGCTTGAAAGCCCCGAAACTATCCGATACACCTTCACCCGTTGGTGATTTAATGACAATTGTTTTTGCAGTATCAACCCCAATGTCAACATTCCTCAAAAAGTTAAGTTGATTGTAAACCGCAAAGGCTTGAACCAGCAAAACCACCGTAATACTGAACTGAAATATCACCAAAGACTTACGCAGGAAAGCACCAGTTAATGAATGCGAAAACTTACCTTTCAACACCGCAGTTGGCTTAAAAGATGATAATACAAATGCGGGATAAATAGCAGATAATACAATGCTCAACGTTAAGAAAAGGATAAGGGTTTGCCAAAAGAAAGGGTCTGAGAAAACGGCAAAATTTACGGGTAACCCGGCAGTTTCAATAAATAGTGGCTTTACTAAAGTAATAATCACGGTGGCAATACCTCCCGCCACCAGATTCATCATCAACGAGTCAATAAAAACCTGCGTCCTAATCTGGCCCTGCGTAGAACCCACTACCTTTCGCATGCCAATTTCTTTGGCTCGGTCTAGTGCTTTTGACGTGGTAAGATTAACATAATTTACCAACGCACTAATAATTACCAAAAAAGCAACGCCTAATAATAAGTAAACCGAACGAGCATCACCGTTGGGTTCAGTTTCAAAGCCTTTCTTTGAGTATAAGTGGATATCCCCGATTTTTTGAGCGACAAAACGTTCGTCTGTCCAAGCCTTCTGAAGGAGATCATCGTTGAATTTCCCTAAACCCTTTTCAAAGTTTTCGTACGAAGCATTCTCCGTAAGTTGTAAATAGGTAAGTGTGTTATTACTGCTCCAGTTGTCCTTTTCCTCTCCCATATCAGAAAGCATTGTCGGGTAAGAAATCAACATATCAAATTTTAAATGCGTGTTCGTCGGGCTATCTTCGGTTACTCCAGCTACGGTCAGCAATAACTTTCCGTCATTGCTGACGATATAAAATATCTTTCCAACTACATCGATAGCATTAAAATACCGCTCGGCAACACTCTTACTCAAAACCGCTTGCCGAGGTTGAGTCATTAAGCCTTGCCTCATTCCAGCAATAAGCGGGTAATTAAACATATCAAAAAACGAGGAGTCAACCGCAAATACTTTTTCTACAATATACTGTTTTTGATCAATTTCGATGGCAACCGCTGGTTCTCCGATTGGGTACGCCCGCGTACTATTCACCACTTCGGGAATCTGCTCTTTGATCATTCCGGCAAGCGGCGAATACGTTTCACAGTCTTGCGAAACAACCGATTCTCCATTCAGAATATCCGTCGTAATCCGGACAATACTCTCTGACTTTGGGTGCGAGTTTTCGTAACTTAATTCAAACCGAACGTACTGCACAATCATCAGCGTAATGGCAAGACCAGATGCCAAGCCGAGCAAATTAATTGCGGTGAATGACTTATCTTTGACGATGGTTCGCCACGCAATTTTGAAATAGTTCCGTAACATAGTTTGATGCTTTTCTAATTATGAATGGGCGAATTAACGATTTGTTGAATGTTTTTCGGAGTAGTGAATTAGCGAATGGACTATGATTCCCTTTCTTCGTATTCCGTTCATTCTTTCTCCAAAACGCTATTAAGCGAAACGCCTCCCGCTATTAACTATAGTACTATCCACTGAAAAGCCGTGCCAGAATTACAAATAACTAATTATCAATTATTTACAAACAACTGCTCAAAAAAAATGTCCGATTCCGAACAGTTATATTCGGAATCGGACAAGCCTTTTTATTCATAAATGAATGTGCTAATAGCTACCTGAAGTTGAATAAATCAGAATATTATTGACTATAAATTATTCACTTTTCAAACTCTCCACCGGATTTACAATGGCGGCTTTTATTGCCTGATAAGAAACCGTTATAACAGAAATGGAAACGGCAATAAGTGCGGCAATAAGAAATACATTTACGGAGATGTCAATCCGGTAGGTAAAATCAGCAAGCCAACCATTCATAATGTACCAACCAAGTGGAACTGCAATTACAATGGCAACCGCCACGAGTTTCAAGAAGTCAAAAGTTAGTAAGCCCGCCAATTGACTCACCGACGCTCCCATCACTTTTCGGATACCAATTTCTTTGGTACGTTTTTCGGCGTTGAAAGCCGCTAAGCCAAATAAGCCTAAACAAGCAATCAGGATGGAAAGCAGGGAAAATACCATAAATATTTGACCCAATCGCTGTTCTGCGGCGAAGGTATTATCGAACGCTTCGTCCATAAAGTCATAGCTAAACGGCTCCCCAACAGCGGTATTTTTCCATTCTGATTCAATTTGGGCAATCGTTGATTTAAAATCACCGGCTTTGAGTTTTACGACCATACTTACGAGGTTCTCTTCTTGTATAAAACTGAGTGGCTCAATCCCAGATTTGAAGGAATCGTAGTGAAAATCTTTCACCACGCCAATTACCGTATAAAACGGATTTTTAGAATCATCCTCTTTATTGATTTTCACTCCCAACGCCTCTTCAGGTTTGAGATTAAGCAACGAAACCGCTCGTTCGTTCAGGATAATTGCGGTGCTATCAGTGGCAAATTTATCGTCAAAATCACGCCCTGACACCATACTGAGTCCCAACGTCTCGGCGTAATCGTGTTCAACCCGCCAGCATTGCATCTGCACGTTTTTGGCTTGTTCGTTAGTTCCAAGGAGTTCAAAACTACTATCCGTGCGGCCAGATGGCGTGGGCAAATATCCGCTAAAGGTTGCTTGCTCAACGCCATTAAACGTCTTGATTTTATTTTTGAATGACTGAGATTTTGTACTCAATGAGTAGGCATTATTGATGATAAGCAGTTGGTCTTTTTCGTAGCCAAGACTTTTGTTCTGAATGAAATCAAGCTGCTGATAAACCACCAATGTACTGATAATCAAGAATATTGAAATGGTGAATTGAAATACTACCAGAGAGCTACGAACGCTCCCGCCACGGGCTTTACTATCTCGTCCTTTCAACACTTCTACGGGTTGGAATCCCGTCATAAAAAATGCCGGATACGTTCCCGCCAAAATCCCTAAAAGCAACGCCAAACCGAATACGATTCCCCAAAAAGAGAGCGAAGCAAAAGGTAACTCTAGCTGCTTGGCGGTAAGTTCATTGAAATATGGGAATATTAAAACGACGATGAAAATTGCCACCAATACCGCCCCGAAAGAAACAAGGGTGGACTCCGCCAAAAACTGCGAAGTCAACGAGCCTTTGGTTGAACCCAATGTTTTTCTGATACCTACTTCTTTCGCCCGTTTGAGCGATTGAGCCGTGGATAAATTGATAAAATTAATGCACGCCAACACAATCAAAAAGAGACCGATGATTGACAAGATGTAAACATCCTGCTTGTCATTATTTGGGCCCATTTCTGCATTCCGATTAGACGACAAGTGAATGTCTTCAATAGGTATTAGTGAGTAGTTGATGTAGTCGCCCGACTTTTCAAAACTCTCCCTTGTCGCCATAGGGTCATTTTTCTGGGCAATGGGCAAGTGGTAATTATCATAGATTTCCCTAAGTTTAGGAGCAAAATCTTCTCCCGATACCTTGGCGTTCAACTTGATGAAGGTTGAGAAATTATAGTTGCCCCAAATTGGATCTTTTGCGGGTGGAAATGCCCCCATGGCCATAAAAAGACCAAAATTACGGAAAACGGAATTTGCTGGCATATCTTCGATAACGCCCGTAACTCTACCTAACTGTTCGTTGTTTACAAGAATGGTTTTTCCAATTGCCTCTTCGTTTCCGAAGTGCTTGATTGCTTCGCTTTTGGTAAGTAATATCGTGCCAGGATCGGATAAGCACCCTTTGGGGTTACCTTCTACTAATTTAAACCCGAATAATTCCAGAAAAGACTCGTCTGCAAAACTGGCATTAGCAACCTTCAGGTTCTCTTTTGCTTCGGGGCGTTTTAGAAGAAGTTCGCCGACTGGCAGGAGCCGTGCCGATAGTTCAATTTCTTCGTAATCCCGTTTTAAAGTAGCGGATAAAATTGCTGGAGAAGTAGAAAAGTCTTCTTCAAAATCTCCGAATTTTAAATCAACGTTGACTCTATAAATCTGTTCGCTATCAGGATAGGATTTATCAAAGCTGAGTTCGTCGTGAATGTATAGACCAATCAGCATTGCCCCCATCGCCCCAATAGTCAATCCAACCGTATTCAAGATGGTAAAAAGTGGCTTTGACTTTAAGGTTCGCCACGCTATTTTGAAGTAATTTCTGATCATCGTTTTAAGCTTTTTTTAGTCAGAAAGTTTGCCGATCAATAAATCAGGGGGTATCAAATTATAATCTATAATTTTCATTTCCACTAATGCACTAATCAAACTTCTCATTGATAACTGGTTATTTACCAAAGCCGTGCCAAATTCACAATAAACTCATTACCAATTAATTACATATACTTTTTCAAAAAAAATGTCCGATTCCGAACAGTTATATTCGGAATCGGACAAGTACTTTTTGCTTTATTAAATTTTACGTTGCTGAGTTTCAATGAATGCTTTTCACCGCTAATCAAAATATTAATACACACTCCCACTCTTCAGTTTCACCACGTCGTCCGATTCTATCATGCGTTTTGCACGGAGGAAACGGTTAAGGTTATACGCGTCAAAATTCTCGTCGCTCGGGTTAAAACTGCTAATTCTGACCATTCCTGACGAGTGAATAAACTGCCCGTTGCCGAGCCACATTCCTACGTGAACCGCTCGTTCGTTACTAAAATCTGTGGCGGGACGACCGAAGAAAAGTAAATCGCCAGGTTGCAAATTACCGTAATCTGCCGAGGTATCAACTTGTTTTCCAACGTGCACTTGCTGTGAAGCATCGCGAGGTAATAGCATTCCATTCATTAAATAAATGGTTCGGGTAAAACCGCTGCAATCCACGCCTTTCCAGGAGGTGCCGCCCCACAGATAAGGTAAACCCATCATCTTTTTAGAAGTTTCGACCAATGAATTTTTGTTAATAGCTAGGTCGTTCAGCCAGTTCTCGAATTTCACCGCTTCACTTTTCAAAATAAATGCCGGGCGGTTATCGGGAAAGCGGACTTCGTAGAATTCTTTTTTTTCACTAACGAGCGTGAGCGTATTTCCCCACGTCAAATCTGAAACAGTCTGGGCATTTTCGTTGGGCGAAGCGAAAGCAAAACCGTAGCCTTTAGTATAAATGATCTTGGGAAATTTATTAAGCGAGTCAATCTGCGATGCGGAAAAACGAGAAACGGTACTTCCCGACACCCAACCGATATAACCGTCGGGGGATTGAGCACGAAGCCAACCGCCTTTTTTGTCGTAAATCTTGAGCGGCGTACCGAGCAACGACTGCGAAGCAAGTTCCACCGATTCTGCCGGAGAGGAACGTAAATTAGCCACGGAGACATTCACAAACGCCATCGTACTTTGCCCGACAACTTCGTTTGGTAATGTTTCTACGACATCGTTTACCAAAATTTCGGCTCTTGAAAAGACTGCTAATAACGCGGCTTTCGCTTCGGGCAAATTGGTTTGTCCAATCAGCGAGTCGTTTTGAAATTCTACTTCAAAGATAGCAACCCGTTTATCAGGAGCGTAGGTATTTCTAACGCTATCAATGAGCATTTGCGGTGAAATCTGAGCGAGAACACCATTTCCGACAAATAAAAGAAAGACAAAATAAGAACGAGTAGTGGCGAAAGACATTGGGCTTTGTTTTTTGAAAAACTAAGTTACAGAATAAACAACTAATCAGGTAGCCATTGAAAAATGTAATGCGTTCACATTCTAAGCTATTCTTCATCTTTGCTTTCTATAACTCTTTGAAGTAACGCTCGCAGCTCTTCAAGTTTAGGTTTTGTAATCTTCGCTATGAGCATATCTTCCATGTGAACCGTAAGTTTTTTCCACGCCAATAGAGCATCTAAGCCTTTATCGGTGAAAGTTATGAGTACAGACCTAGAATCGTCTGGATGTACTTCTGAGCTTATGAAGCCTTCTTTTTTAAGCTTCTTGACGTTTTGACTCACCGCCTGTTTGGTGATATTAAGTCGTTCTACTATTTCGTTTATACTGCTGCCGTCAAGTCCTATATTCACAAAAACTCCTATTTCACTCGCCCGAAGTTCGGGGAAGCCGTTGTCTTTCATAAAATCACTGGCTATGTCGGCAATATGCTTGTAAACCGAATGAATTAACCTGCCGAAAAACGGCGGGCTGTTTTCCTTAAATTCTTTTATTTCTTTGATTTTTAGACTGTCCATTTGCACTTAGTAAAGATAGAATATAAAGTTAATTCTTTTTGCAAAAATAATATAATCAACCTACTTGACAATAATAAACTTATAATATTCATTTGTATTGTCAATATGGTTTACTAAAATTTATTTCCAGATGAATAACAAGAAAAAACTACTCCCAATTATAGTAATATCTTTAATATTACTCGGAGCTTCCTATTTCGGATATGCAAAATATCAGTTTTCGAAAAATCACGAAACTACGGATAATGCTCAAATCGAAACGTATTTCGTACCAGTAACTTCGCGGATTGGGGGGTACGTTAGGCGGGTAAACGTGGCGGATTACGACCAAATAAAACAAGGTCAAATCATTGCAGAGATAGACACCGATGAAGCGAAAATTACGTTAACCGAGTTAGAGGCAGACTACGCCCTCGCCCTCACCGATATTGAAAACGCCGAAGCTTCCATAAAAAATCTGAACGCCACGGTTACCGCAGCCACATCAAATATAAAAACCACTCAACTAAGGAAAGAGAAAGCAAAAAGGGATGCCGATCGGGACGCTAACCTACTCACCGACAAGGCCATTAGCCAAAAACAGGGCGATGAAAGCAGTTCTAACTTTGATATTATTGCTGCCCAATATACCGCTGGCGAGGCAGAAATAGCCACGGCAAGGTCAAGAATGCCCATCTTAATCGCCGCTCTTCATAAGGCTCAGGCAACTTTAAAAGTAAAATCTACAAAAATAGAAGCACAAAAACTGAAACTTACTTACGGGAATATCATGGCTCCAACTTCCGGCAAAATAGGTAAAAAGAGCATTGAAGTAGGTCAGCTGATACAGCCCGGACAGCAACTGATGACTATCGTTCAAGACGAATCGCTTTGGGTAGTGGCAAATTTCAAAGAGACCCAAATCCAGCACTTAATTCCGGGTCAAAAAGTAGAGCTTAAATTAGACGCTTATCCTGACTTAAAAATTGAAGGGAAAGTACTTTCCATCTCCGAATCAACGGGAGCAAAAACCTCCCTACTCCCACCCGATAATGCTTCGGGAAATTTCATCAAAATAACGCAACGAGTACCTGTGAAAATTGAGATTCTAGATCTTGACAAGGTAAAATCAAAACTAAGAGCGGGTCTTTCACTCGAAGTCGTTGTGGCTATAAACTAAGATAAATACGCTTAAAACTACTGGTGTTAAACCAACTTTTATGAAAAAAGCGATCGTTGTATTTACCACTATTGCCGCCGCAATAATGGAATTATTAGACACCACCATTGTCAATGTGGCACTTAATCAGATGGCGGGCTCACTTGGTGCCACCATCGAGGATATTGCATGGGTAATCACGTCGTATGCCATCGCCAATGTCATTATCATCCCAATGACGGGTTTTTTGGGCGAATATTTCGGACGTAAAAATTACTACGTAGTCTCCATCATACTCTTCGGGGTAGCCTCTTATTTATGCGGCACGTCCGGGACGCTTTGGGAAATTGTACTTTGGCGTTTTGTGCAAGGTATTGGTGGCGGGGCTTTGCTATCTACGTCGCAGGCAATTCTTTTCGACGCCTTTGATAAAAAAGACCACGGCATGGCATCCGGTCTTTTTGGAATGGGTATTGTGCTCGGTCCCACACTTGGACCAGTAGTTGGCGGGTATATCATCGAATACTACGACTGGTCGCAGATATTTTTCGTCAATATTCCAATCTGCATCGTTGCGGCGATAATGGCTTATACTTTCATTGATAAAAAAGAAAATGAAGGCAAGAAAAAAGACAGCATCATTATAGATTATTTAGGGATTATTCTGCTCATCCTTGGCATCGGATCTTTGCAATACGTTTTAGAGAAAGGTGAATCTGAAGACTGGTTTGAATCCAAGGAAATAGTTGGTTTAGTAATTCTGACGGTAACAAGCATCGCGGGTTTTATTTACCGCGAACTCACCTTTGAGCACCCAGTGGTAAACCTCCGTATTTTCAATAACCGGAGTTTCTCCATTGTATCTATTCTGACATTGGTATCGGGGTTGGGGCTTTTTGCTTCGGTGTTCGTTTACCCAGTAATGGTACAACGGATAAATGGCTTCACCGCGTTGGAAACGGGTCTTTCACTCATGTACCCCACGTTTGCGGCAGTAATTTTGTTTCCCATCATCGGAAAACGAATGGGTGCTGGAGCCTCACCAATTCCGTTTATGGTCGTCGGTTTTATATTTTTTATCGGTTTCGGGTTTTACTCAGGAACAGCCACAACCGATATGGGCAGATGGGAGTTTTTTCCGATACAAATCTGCCGGGCAATCGGAATTTCTATGCTGCAACTTCCACTTATCAATCAAGCCGTTTCTACCGTACAACCAAAAGAATACCCAGCCGCTATTTCCCTGACCAATATGATGCGGCAGCTCGGCGGGGCGTTTGGGATAGCACTCGCCAATAACTACGCCGTCACCAGAGCCGCCCAACACCGAGGCGATTTAATGACAAATATGAGCACCGATAATCCAATTTTTGTGGAAAGGCTCAACAACATCGTCCGCAACCTAAGCAGTACTTCTGGAGATATGATAAACGCCACGGCTATGGCGTATAAGCAACTGGAATTAACCGTAGTCAAACAAGCTTATTTCTTAGCCTATTTAGATACGTTCCGGCTGATTTCTATCTTTTTTATTGTGGTATTCCCGCTTGTGTTTTTGATGAAAAACAAAAAAATGTCGGCTGAAGAAGCCGCAAAAGCCGCAAAAATTGTGGCAGAAAGTCACTGATAAAATAAAAAACATCCAGATGAAATTTCGATTAGTTTTAGCTCTCTCCTTAATTAGCAGCGTCAGTTTTTGTCAGAAAACCGAAAACGCTACGCTCAATAAATTAGTAAATTCGGCGTTGGCTTATTCGTCCAGAATAAAGGAACAGGGTCAAAATGTTTTGTTGGGAGAAACCAGAACCGCTTTGTTGATCTCCCAACAACAACCCACTATAAATTCAGAAATAGGCGTAACGCGGATTGACCCCGTTTCGAAAGCCCACTTTCCGGGAGAAAATCCCATTTCGTTGCAATTTCAGCCCAATATGAATTATAACGCAAACATCGGGGCGAGCTACGTACTGTTTGATTGGGGAAAACAGAAAGCGGGTATCGACAAGTCCAAATTAGAAACTAATTTGTCAAAAACAAGCACAGAAGCCCTCAGGAACGTGATTGCCTACCAAGTAGCAAATTTGTATTACAGCATTATTTTTACCAAAAAAGCCGTTGAAGTTCAGGAAGAGCAGGTAGATCTGGTGAACCAAAACAGCGTTTTGATTGCCAATAAATTAAAGCGTGGTGATGCCATCGAATTCGATAAAGTTTCGATTGATGTTCGCCTAAGCAACGTAAATACGCGTTTGGTGGAGCTGCAATCACAACTGAACCGACAACTTATCAATCTATCGGCTTTGGTTGGTTCTGACGCAAACCAACTGGAAATCAACGACGAAAGAGTTAACCTAGAAAACCCGCTAAGCTTCGAAAATATTGTAACTACCGCCCAACAGAATAACAGCGATTTGAAACTGATAAACCAACGAAACGGGATATTGGAACAAGATCAAAGAATCATCAATTTATCGATGAAACCCACGTTAGCCGCAAACGCTCAGGTGGGCATCAGAAACGGATATTTGCCCCGCATAAATGGTAATATCCCACCGATAGATCAGGATTTTAAATTCAATACGCTGCTGGGAGCAAAACTCGTCATTCCGATTTATAACGGTCGTAAAAAGAATATACTATTTCAGCAGACAGCCATTACGTCTGCTGCCCTGAGATACAATTCAGAAATAATAAATCAAGGACTTGAGAGAGATATTCAACTGGCACAAAATGACTATTTAACAGCGAAAAATAAGTTAGAGCTTTCGCAGAAAAACATTGAACAAGCCGAATACGCCCTCCAACTTGCCACTACCAGATTTAAAAACGGTTTGCTGACTAGTCTCGAAATAGAAAAAGCACAAACCGACCTCAAAGATGCTCAATTTGTGAAGCTCCAATATCAGTACCAAATCACCGCCGCCCAGCTTGAAATAAACCGAATTTCGGGAATAGCTTTCTGGGAGTAAAGCTCGAACTTAATTTAGGCAAACGCTTCGGGGTAAAGGCGGCGTTGTTCGTAATTAATGTTAACCATCGCTTTTACCTCGGCAGCGTAACCCACAATTACCAATGCAATTATTATTGAAACAACAAACGGATAATGCTCAATTAAAGAATCATAAAAGTTCAAATGCGTAAACTGCATAACGAGTATAAACAAATTCGACATCTTAAAGGGTGAGTTACACGAAATAAGTTTTTCACTTTGCTTCTTTTGCTGATAGAAAAGGTAAGTAATTTGCGTGACCATGAAACCGATGAAGATAACTGCGAAACTATATTTTAGAATATCGGGATTGAAGTAAATATTGATTTGATAGCTCAAAAACACCAACGTAAAAGTAAAAATAACCTTGGGAACTGTAAAAAAACTTAGCCGTTCCTTACAATGCATTTTACGAAAACGCCGCTGTACTTGCTTCTCTTTCTCTTCCACAAATTCAATGAAGCCGAATAGCCCAAAGCTGTTATAAATCTCTTGCAAAGCCGTGTAAAAATCGAGCTTGGGATTCAGTTCAATTTTCTCTTCAATTGCCGTGGCAATGTGATCCACGAGTTCAATTTGCACGTCGTAATAATCAACGTATTTGCGTTTCACGAAACTGTGGATGTGTTGGATTTGAGTTGGGTTGAGATTCATTTTCGTTTGGTCAGTTGGTTTACTGGCTAATAGCTTCAGTTCTTACTTTTTGTTCTTCAAAGTTTTCTCTAACGGTAGTGTACAAAACAAAAGATAGCACCATCATGAAGACAGAAAAACCTGCCCCCAAATACAGTGAAATAGACGACATAGAATACTCGTCAAAAAACAACCGAGGAACGTTTAAAAATAAGTTCAATAAACTCACTAAAAAACAGACTTGATGAATGAATGTATAAGGGTTAGAACGCAACGTTTCTTTCGATTTATGAACTTTCGTTTCTGTAAATAAATTCGCCCACGTGTAAGTTTTCCAAGAAACTATATACCGATACGAAAATAGCATCAAAACCGTGGAAGGGATTAATAAATAGCCCCAGGTTTTCGGCATCTCAAAGTATAAAGTAGCTTGATAGATTGCTGAGTAAATCAACGCCCAAATCAATATTTTAAAACTGAACAATTGCTTCTTCATTCCATTGATTATCAACTTACTATTTCTCTTTTTAAACTTCAATGTCCACTCTCTTTCGTAGGCTTTAAGCCCATATTCCATAGGTGAAAGCCCTACTCTATATTCATGTTCACTAAATAAATTACTCGTTTCTGCCAAGGCATTATCAAACGAAGTTCCCGCAGTCATTCGCTGCTCGATTTCGGTGCAAAAATGATCGAACATTTCGTCGTAAAAATCACGGAATTGCAGCTCCCAAGAAAGGAGGTACGTTTCGATGGTGGCGAGTTGGGTTTCGGTTAGTTTCATTTTTGTTTGGTCAGTTGGGTACTGGTCAGAAAGTGGCACATCAATCGGCATTGGTCAAGAACTTATTGCCGAGGGCTTTTTCCTGTTTGATTACTTCGTCAGTGACGTCAAAAGCAATCTTGGCAATGAGCATCAAGGCGACACTGAGTGATATGTAAAACGCCAATGGCATGCTTTCTCTGCTAATGAGTAAGTGAGGAACGTTCAAGCAAAGTACAAGAACGCTCATCACAAAATGAATAAAATGGAGCAACGTATGCGGTTTTGCGAAAAGAGAGTCTTTCGTTTTATGCTTTCCAGCATTTTTGTAGTTGATTGCCAAAAAAGTACTTTTCCAAGTAAATTTTCGCCACGATAAAATCTTTGTTTGCGTAAAAATTAAAGCAATTAATGAGGGAGCCATCGTTAAACCAAAGACCATGCGATAATCAAAACGCAAGCAGGCTTGATAAATAACCAAAAACGCAGTAACCCAAATCAACAAACGAAGGGTGAACAACTGCTTTTTTAGTTCGGTAAATAGCAAACCGTTGTGCTTGGTTTTGTATTTTCCAAACCACTCCATTTCATAGGCTTTAAGTCCGTAATATTTGGTATTAAAACCTTCTTTAAATTCGTAAGAATCAAACAAATAACTCGTTTCCGCCAAGGCATTATCAAACGAAGTTCCGGTACTCATTCGTTGCTCAATTTCGGTGCAAAAATGATCGAACATTTCGTCGTAAAAATCACGAAATTGCAGTTCCCAAGAAAGGAGATAAGTTTCAATGGTGGCGAGTTGGGTTTTGGTTAGTTGCATTTTTGTTTGGTCAGTTGGTTTACTGTTCAGAAAGCGGGCGTCAATCGGCAGTCGTTAAGATTGTATTTCCTAAGGCTTTTTCTTGCATAATGAGTTCATCAGCGACATTGTTAACTACAAATGAAGCTATCAAGAATGAAACGCTGTAAGTAACGTACCAATGCAAAGCGATAGATTCCGATGCAATGAATAGATGTGGAATATTCATACTCAGCATGAATAATAGCATTACTTTATTTAGGTTATGGAGAAAAGTATGAGGTTTGGCAAATAAAGTATCTTTGGTTTTGTGAACCCCAAAATTATTATAGTCAAACGCTGACAACATTTTCTTCCAATTAAAACCCTTCCAAGTTTTGAGTTTCATTTGAGCAAAAATGAAAATAACTAAGGCAGGCAATAGCAATAACACCCAAAGTTTTGATTGGCTAAAGTAAATGCAAGTTTGGAACGTAGCAAAGTAAATCAACATCCAAAGCAAAAATTTAGGACTCAAAACTTGCTGCTTAAATTGATTTAAAAGAAGTTCGTTGTTTTTTGTTTTGTATTTGCCAAACCACGCCATTTCGTAGGCTTTGAGTCCGAAGTACTCGGTAATCCCCTCTTTAAATTCGTAAGCTTCAAACAAATAACTCGTTTCCGCCAAGGCATTGTCAAACGAAGTCCCCGCACTCATTCGTTGCTCAATTTCGGTGCAAAAATGGTCGAACATTTCGTCGTAAAAATCACGGAATTGTAGCTCCCAAGAAAGGAGGTACGTTTCGATGGTGGCGAGTTGGGTTTCTGTTAGTTGCATTTTGTTAATTGTGAATGAAGAATTGGCGAATTAGTAAGTTTCAATAACCTAATAATTTATTGACTTTAGGAATCATTTTTATTGCCTGAACTTGAACAAGCAACGTTATTGTAATGATGAAAAGCATGGAGTAAAAGTAGAAATAGGCGGGTACGTAATCATACTTTCTGAAGTAATGCAATGGAATAACCAAAACGTTAAACCACCCTAACCATTTACTACCGTTTACGTACATTAGGAGATTCAAATGCACGCTCCGTACACGTCGCTGTTTAGAAGCGAAGAGCCAGCCAATACCTCCTACGTTATCCATTGGCTCTTTTACCGCTATTCTCAGATAAGTGAAAGTTAAAAAACTTGGCAACATCCACGCGTAAATCAACCAAATGTCTTGCAAAGAAGACTCTTCTCTGAGAAAATAATGTACCAACCCGATATAGCACAAAACCAACACATTCGGAATTGAGAAAAATGACGTTTTGAAATTTACTTTTAAATCAGCATCAATCTCCCGCTTTTTACTTTCATAAAATCGCTTTTCCATCGCTTTCAAGCCTATTCTCGGGAAAAGTTTTAACGGAAATGGATAGTAAATTTCGTTTTTAAACGCATTCCCCGTTTCTTCTAAAGCGTAGAAAAAACTCATCCCTTCGCCCATTTTCGCCTCAATGCTATCAATAAAATGATCGGTCATTTCGTCGATAAACTCTTTGTATTCAAGCCCTTCGCCAATGAGGTAATTAATGATGTTTTTATGTTGTGTTTCGGTTAATTTCATGGTTTTAATTGTGAATTAGCGAATTAAATGAATTGGCGAATTTCAGACTCCCTACTCAAAAAGATTTTGATTCAATTATTAAAAAGCGGCTTCGGGTTCAAAATCAAATTCAAATTCTCGGCAAAAGCCCGTAATTCGGCTACTCGGTCAACTACGGTGGCATTGCCCTTGGGCGTGATGCGGTAGTATTTCCTGATTCTCCCGTCCACTTTTTCGGTTTCGGCAGAAAGCACTTCCTCGGCTTCGAGCTTGTGCAAAATTGGGTACAACGCCCCTTCGGTTATCTGAATATCGCCGCTGGTGAGTTCTTTCACTTTTTGCGTAATTTCGTACCCGTACATCCGTCCGTTATCGTCCAATAACTTCAAGACAATCGTACTCAGACTTCCTTTTATGTGTTTTTCCATTTTCTGTATTTACCTCCCCCAGCCCCTCCTCAGAGGAGGGGAGCAATAATGTGATGATACAAATATTATACTTAATTTTCTTATGCACAAGTTTCTTAGGTATAAAACTTTTGTCGCAATCATGGGTTTTTAAGTATCTTTGAGAATCAACCCGCACCGACTATGATAAAATTTATTTTCCCTTTTGCACTTTTCATCAGCACCGCTTTTTCATCGTTTGCCCAACTGCGTTCTACGCTGCCCATTGTGGTCATAAATACCAACGGCAAGACCATTGTGGACGAACCAAAGACAATGGCAGACATGAAAATCATGCACAAAGGCAACGGTCAGGAAAACCTCCAAACGGACGCCCCGAATATTTACGACGGAAAAATCGGGATTGAATTTCGGGGTTCTTCGTCGCAGCAGTTTCCCAAAAAACCGTTCGGTTTTGAAACTTGGGACGCAAACGGCGAAGACATCAACGTCAGCCTTTTCGGTTGGCCAAAAGAAGAAGACTGGATTTTGTACGCTTCTTTTAACGAAAAAAGCCTGATGCACAACGTCTTGACCATGAAAATGGGACGGGCAATGGGCATTTACGCCAGCCGAACGCAGTACGTGGAAGTAATTATCAACGGCGAATATCAGGGCGTTTACGTATTGATGGAGAAAATAAAACGTGACAACGGACGGGTGGATATTGCAAAACTTGACGATGACGAAAACAGCGGCGACGACCTCACGGGCGGCTATATTATCAAAATTGACAAAGGAACGGGAACGGATAACGGCTCGTGGGCGAGAACGCACACGGTTTCGCCCAATAAAACCCAACGCATCCGGTATTATTACGAATATCCGAGCGACCCATCGCCGCAACAACGAACGTACATTCAGAAATACGTGGATGATTTTGAAAACGCCCTGAAAGCCGAAAATTTCACCGACCCCGCAAACGGCTACCGAAAGTACGCCAACGTGAGTTCGTTCATCAAATTGTTTTTACTGAACGAAGTTTCCCGAAATATTGACGGCTACCGCATTAGCACGTTTATGTACAAAGACAAAGACAGCAAGGGCGAAGAAGGGAAACTGCACCTCGGACCACCGTGGGACTACGACATCAGCTACGGAAACGCCGATTATTGTCAGGGAAACCGTTTTGATTTGTTTGCCTACCGCTTCAATGACCTTTGCCCTGATGATACTTGGCAAGTGCCTTTTTGGTGGAATCGGTTCATGCAAGACCCCGCTTTCCTGGCAGAACTACGTGACACTTATTTAAAAGAACGCGAAAGCGGCGGACTTTTCAGCAACGAAAACACCACAAAAATGATTGACGATTTAGAAGCTGAGTTGCAACAACCGCAAGTCCGAAATTTTCAGAAATGGCAAATTTTGGGGCAGTACGTCTGGCCGCAGCCCGAGCCAATTGCCACAACATGGAAAGGCGAAGTGGACGAACTCAGAATATGGCTGCAAAAACGCCTGATTTGGCTTGACTCCAATATGCCGGGAATCTACGTTGGAAGTGAGAAAATTCCTGAATTGACGATAAAAGCCTACCCGAATCCGTTTGTTGACGCAATCAATATTTCACTTGAAGTTGCTTCGCCAAAAGAAGCTTTGATTACGATGTATGACTCGTTCGGGAGAGAATTTATTCATCAAACCGAACAACTGAAAAGCGGAAAAAATATTGTAAATATACCATTGCCGTCGCAAGTGAATTTACAGCAACTACAATTTTTGAGCGTTGAAATTGACGGACAGAAAACGGTGAAAAAGCTGGTACAAGGGGCTCAGTAAAAAATAATGATAAAATGAATCATTCGCTAAATCACCAACTTACCCACTCACAATTCAAAAATTTAACTCCATGTATTGGTGCTCAATGCCGTCTTCGAGGTACATTTCGGAAACAGGAATAAAGCCCAGCGAACGGTAAAATTTATCGAGATAGAGCTGTGCTCCGATTTTTATGGAAGAATCAGGAAAATGTTTTTTACAGTAATCAATGCCGTATTCCATAACTTTGAATCCAAGTTTTCGTCCTCTAAAATCAGCATCAACCACTACTCTACCGATTGCGGCTTCGTCGTAACAGTCTCCCGGTGCAAAAATACGAATGTACGTTGCCAGTTTTCCAGCTTCGTCCGTTCCTAAAACATGAATCGCTTTTTGGTCGTAGCCATCAGCGTCTAAATAAACGCAGTTTTGTTCTACCACAAAAATCTCCTGCCGGAGTTTCATTATGGCATATAATTCATTTACGGTGAGTTGGTTGAATTTTTTCTCTTGAAAGTTAAGCATTGTAAATTAATTCAGAATATCGGAAAAGTACGTTCACCATTTTTAAGAAACGTCTTTTTTAGCGTTCCAGAATTTGAACTCGCCGTACAGAATAAACGCTAAACTCGCGAGAACACCAATCCAAACAAAACTACTGATGGTGGAATCAAGGTTGGGCAGCGTGATTTCCTGAAAAACTTTTAGGGCGAAAATTCCGAGTACGGTCCAGATTCCGTAGCGAATTTCCTTTAATCCCATAAAATTGACTTTGTAGTATTTGTGCGGGAAAATCCGTTTATCGATGTAAGCAAAAATCCGGTCTTGCATAAAACCGATGAGAATTATTACGATCAATACTGCAAACACTTTATCAATTTGTCCTTGGCGGGCTTTTACGTAAATCAACGCTCCGATTCCGCCTTCCCGATTCAATAGTTCGGCAATAATAATGTACGTCCAGGAAATAGCGGTCAGCACCCGGATATCGTCAATAAGTTTAGAGAAAACAGCGGGAAGGTAAACTGATTTTATCTTTTGCCACGCCGTTGCCCCAAGCGTCGTGGAAGTTTTGAGGTAAACATCTTCGGTTTCGTCAATGCGTTGAATAACGACAGGTAATAAGTAAACCAAAATACCAAACGCCAAAAAGGCAATTTTCATTTGGTCTTCAATACCAAACCAAATAATAAACAATCCCGTGAGTGCCGTGAGCGGCAAATAACGCAACGCATCTACTTGCCGACTAAAAAGCCCCCGGACCAGCGGAATGAGCGACGTCAGAAATCCGATGGGAATGGCAATCAAAACCGCCCAGAAATACCCTTTCAGATTGAGCCATATTGACCGAAAGGTATTTCCCCACAAGTTATCCTTATTAACTAATGAGCCGTACGCCATAAAAACCTTATCTGGTCGCGGCAAAATGGGATAAACTTTTTCATAACCTTCAATAATTGACGTATCAACTTCTGAGATAAGCGGTTTTTGTTCGGAAAGGACTTCGGAGAGTCCCCACCAAAAACCCAATAATATAAGTAATCCTGCAATGCCCAAAAAAAGGCTTTGCTGATTAGATAATTTTCCGTGTAGTTGAAACAGTTTCATTGATTTTGTGGCGTATTTACGGCAATTATTTTGACTAACTGACAAACAAATATAAGCGATGTTTGAGTACTGATACCCGAAACTTGATAAAAGGCGTGAAGTATTAGAAATAGTACGTCATTTTATAAGGCAAAGAGAAATCTGGCAGCGAAACTCAACGAGCGGGTTTTTATTGATAATTTTGAACCAACTAAACACATAACTTTAAAAATATACTATGTCTAAAGTAATCTGGATTACCGGGGCATCCTCCGGAATTGGGGAAGCAACTGCCTACGAATATGCAAAAGATAAAACCATAAAATTGGTACTTTCAGCAAGAAGAGCAACAGAATTAGAGCGGGTGAAAGCGAAAACTGGCCTTCCCGCAGAGAACGTTTTTGTCCTTCCGATGGACGTAACAGAAATTGAACATTTCGGAGAAAAGGTAAATCAAATAATAAACGCGTTTGGGCGTATTGACGTGTTGTTTAACAACGCCGGAATATCACAGCGAGGCAGCGTGGTGGAATCACAGTTTGAAAACTACCGAACTATCATGGAAATAAACTTCTTTGGCGTAGTAGCACTTACCAAAGCAGTGCTACCGATTATGGTTAGTCAAAAGTCAGGAAATATTGCTGTGACCAGTAGCATTTCGGGGAAATTAGCCACACCGATGCGTTCGGGTTACTGTGCATCAAAACACGCACTACACGGCTTCTTTGATTCGCTACGAGCCGAGGTCTGGAAGGACAATATCCACGTTACACTGGTCTGCCCCGGCTACATCCAAACCGATATTTCTAAGAACGCCATAGCCGCAGACGGTTCTTCGCACGGCAAAATGGACGAAAACCAACTAAAAGGTCTTTCAGTGGAGAAGTGTGCCGAGAAGATTGTCGGTGCTATTCAAGAGAATAGAGAGGAAATCTCTATTGGGGGAAAGGAAACACTGGGAATTTACATAAAAAGGTTCTTTCCAAAAATACTCTCGAAAATTGTCAGAAACCAAAACCCAAAGTGACTTTTATGTCGCCCATTTCAGTCGCAAAATAAACACCTGCAAATATAATATATACCAATAGAATAGACCGCACTATACATTTTTAGAAAAATTAAATTTGAGTATACATATATACACAGATTGTCTGCTGATAAAGCATACTTATTAGTTGAATAACTGCTTGTTTTTTTTGTACTATTTTAATGAAAATCAAGTTATTTTTGCGTGAACTCTTTGCATTTTCATTAAGTGTTGTACCTTAGTTATTGATTATTTCAATAACTAACTAAAAACTAATCTTTATGAAAAAAGTTCTACTAAGTTGTTTCATGGTATTCTTAACCACTTTTGCGTTCGCACAAAGTAAGGTTACAGGAACTATTACGGCAGCAGAAGATGGCTCGGGATTGCCGGGCGTTAGTGTACGCATTAAGGACACTACAAAGGGTACGCAATCAAATGCTATGGGCAAATATAGCATTGAAGCCAAAAAGGGCGATGTTCTTCAAGTCAGCTTTATTGGATACGCACTTCAGGAAATCGCAGTTGGGAACCAGTCGGTTATCGATATTTCTCTAATAAGTGATGACCGGATACTTCAAGAAGTTATTGTCACAGCTTTAGGCGTTGAGCGTTCAGAGCGTTCATTAGGTTACGCAGTTCAGCAAGTAAGTGGCGAAGGCCTTGCCGAAGCAAGAGAAACAAACGTAGTAAACTCATTGCAAGGTAAAATTGCTGGTGTACAGATTACTGGTTCTCCAGGTAGTATTGGTGGTTCATCTCGTATTATCTTACGTGGTGTAAACTCTATTTCGAGTAATAACCAACCACTTTTTGTAATTGACGGTACGCCAATTGACAACTCTAACTTTAACTCCACTAATACGCAACGTGGTAGTGGTGGTACTGACTATGGTAACGCAGCTCAGGATATTAACCCTGACGACGTAGAGTCAATATCCGTATTGAAAGGGCCATCCGCAGCCGCTCTTTACGGTTCTCGTGCCTCAAACGGTGTGATTCTTATCACAACTAAGAAAGGAAATAAGCGTAAAGGTATTGGTGTGAAGGTGAACTCGTCAACGATGTTTAACAATATTCTTATAATGCCTGAATACCAGAATGAGTACGGTGGTGGCTACAAGCAATCATTTGACACTTATAACGGCGAGCCGATTGTAAATTACGCAGCTGATGAAAGCTGGGGTCCAAGAATGGACGGTCAGCCAGTACGTCAGTGGTATAGCTGGTATCCAGATGATGCCGACTTCGGAAAGCAGACTCCATTTTCGCCAAATCCTGATAACATCCGTAGCTTCTACGAGAATGGTCGTATTTTAAGTAATAACATCGCGTTGAGTGGTGGTAGTGATGCCGCATTATTCCGTTTGTCTTACACAAACCTTAATCAGAAAGGTACGATTCCTAATAGTAAGATGGATCGTAATACGTTAAACTTCTCAGGTAGCAGCAAGCTAAGTGACAAGTTAACAGCTAGTATCTCGGCGAATTACGTAAAGACTAACACCTTCGGCCGCCCAAGTACGGGCTACGGTCAAGATCAAGGTAACGTTGTTACAAGTTTCAACCAGTGGTTCCAGCGTCAGATAAGCATGGATAAGCTACGTAACTATAAGACTGCTGATGGTGCTGACCGTACTTGGAATATCAAGAGTCCAACAAACTTGGATCCTCTTTATTGGGAGAATCCATACTGGGTGCTTAATGAAAGTCCAACAGTTGATTCACGTAGTCGTTTGTTCGGTAATGCCAGCTTATCTTACCAGATACTTCCTGAATTATCAGTTGCGGCTTTTGTACGTTCTGACTTCTACACGGATCGTCGGGAGCAGCGTATTGCATCGAGATCAATTCCTCAAGATAAGTACAGCGAAGAAATTCGGGACGTTCGTGAGAACAACTTTGAATTCTTAGCACAATACAATAAGACCTTCGGTGATATTTCGGTAGCTGCCATTGGTGGTGCCAACATCCGTATGCAGTCGTATTACTTAAACGCAGCCTCAACCGCTGGTGGCTTGAATGTACCTAACTACTTTAATATTGGTGCATCAGTTGACCGTCCGGCGGTCACTGACTTCTTCAATGAGAAACAAGTAAATAGTGTATACGGTAGCTTAAACTTAGGCTGGAAAGACATTCTTTATTTAGATGCATCATTGAGAAACGACGTTTCTTCAACGCTTCCAGCTGCAAACAACTCTTACCTGTACCCTGCTCTTGGTAGTAGCTTTGTATTCACAAGTCTTTTTGAGAGCAAAGTATTATCATTTGGTAAGTTACGTGCCGGTTGGGCTCAAGTAGGTAGTGATACCGATCCTTACCAACTTAGCAACGTTTATGGTGCTGGTAACCCTTACGGTAGCGAGCCTGCTTTCTACGTACCAAATACGTTGAACAACTCACTTTTACGTCCTGAGACTACTACATCAATAGAAATTGGTACTGACTTACGTTTCTTCAATGGTCGTGCGGGCTTAGACTTCACGTACTACGAAAACAAAACATCGGACCAAATCTTAGATATCGCCGTTTCGGGAGCAAGTGGTTTTACCCGTGCTTATGTTAACGCTGGTGAAATGGAAAACAAAGGTTTCGAAGTGCAGCTTACAGTTAACCCAATCAAAACTAGTGCTTTCAACTGGGATGTATCATTCAACTTCGCACGTAACCGCAACAAGGTTATTTCATTGGCCCCTGGTCTTGATAATTACCTAATTGCTTCATGGGGACCTTCGGTTAATGCTTTCGTTGGCGAGCCTTATGGTACTATCATTGCGGAGACCATCAAGCTTGACGACCAAGGTCGTAAATTGGTTGATGAGAACGGATATTACGTAATCAACCGTAACCAACGTGTAGGTTCAGTACTTGCTGACTTCACTGGCGGCTTGATGAACTCATTCTCTTACAAGGGCTTCTCTTTAAGTGCCTTGATTGACTTCCAGAAAGGTGGAAATATCTACTCTGTAACCAACCGTTATGGAAGCTACTCTGGATTACTTTCAAATACCGTTGGCAATAACGACCGTGGCGTTGCACAACGTGATCCAGTTGCTAATGGTGGTGGTGTACGTGCAGAAGGTGTACTATCAGATGGTACAGAAAACCAAACTTACCTTGAGTCAGTAGATTACTGGGGAACCCTACGTAATTACCGTGATGAGTACATCTATGACGCAAGTTTCATCAAACTTCGCGAGGTTAACTTCGGATACTCAATTCCTTCAAAGTTATTAAGTAGTACGCCATTCAAAAATGCTCGTGTAGCTTTTGTGGGTCGTAACTTGGCCGTATTGTTCAAGAATATTCCTAACGTTGATCCTGAATCTGCGATGGGTTCTGGAAATATCCAAGGCTTTGAAAACGGGCAACACCCGTCGTTTAGCTCAATGGGCTTCAACGTAAGTTTCGGATTTTAATGAACGCTAATTCAGTCAATCTCAAAGATTAAAAATAGTAACGATATACATATATGAAAAAAATATTCAAAATAAAGGTCTGGGCTTTACTACTTATACCAAGCTTATTCCTTGCTTCATCTTGCGAAAACTTCGAGAAGATGAATGTCGACCCAAATAACGTAAGCCAGGTACCCACCTCTTACATGTTTACCAATACCATGCGTGGTATGATACGTCAGCAGTTTCAAACTACGGGTATTATTTATGCTCAGCATTGGGCTGAAACTCAGTACACGGAGACTTCACGTTACGAATCACCACAAGCAAGTTTCTACACGTTCTTCACCGGAAGCGGTGATGATGGCGGCATAATTGATTTAGAAGAAATCATCAAGTTGAATACGGATGAAACTACTAAAGGTTTTGCTTCCGCTTCGGGTTCAAATACCAATCAAATTGCGGTAGCCCGTATCATGAAAGCGTTTATCTGTCAGAAAATGACCGATATGTGGGGAGATTTACCTTACAGTGAAGCTTTACAAGGAAACGAGAATTTCTCTCCTGCTTACGATACGCAGGAAGCTATCTACGCTGGTTTAGTTACTGAACTAACTCAGGCTGCCCAGCAAATCAATACTTCTGAAAGAGGTGTAGTTGGTGATATCATCTTCAACGGTGATATGAACGCTTGGAAGAAGTTTGCTTACTCGTTACTACTGCGTGTTGGAATGCGTATGTCAGAAGTTGACCCTGCTCAAGCCCAAGCTGCTGTTACAACAGCGTTAGCTGGTGGAGTAATTACTAAAAACAGCGAAAATGCGACGTACCGCTACTTGCCAGATGCAAATAACTGGAATCCGTACTACGCTCACTTCTTGACTCGTACTGACTACGCTATCAGCAATGTTTTAACGAACCAGATGTTAGCTACAAATGACCCACGCTTACCCGTATTTGCTGATCCAGCTCCGGCTCCAAGAGATGCAAGTGCTACTTACGTAGGTATGCCATACGGTGTGCGTAACTCAATTGCTGGTAGTATTACTAACGATGAGATTTCATTCCCAGGTGCTGCGGTGCGTGCCGCAGATGCTCCGTACTTTATTATGACCGCTACTGAAGTATTGTTTAATCAAGCCGAAGCTGTTTCTCGCGGATGGGCTTCTGGAGATGCACCAAGTTTATTCAAATCTGCCATTGCTGCGTCAATGGAGCAGTGGGGTGTAGATGGCACTGCGTACATAGCTACGGTTACGTACGATGCCGATAACTGGAAAAAATCAATCGGTGATAACAAGTGGATTGCACTTTATATGCAAGGACAAGAAGCCTGGAACGAGTGGAAGCGTTTGGATTACCCATTGCTACAGCCAGCTCCTGATGCTTCTTTAAAACGTGCAATCCCGCGTCGTCGTGGATACCCTCAGGATGAATTCTCATTAAATGAGAAAAATTATACCGCTGCCGTTGCTCGGCAAGGTCCTGACGAAATGGAAACCCGCACGTGGTGGGATAAGTAATTGATTCAATCAATTAACAGAAGTATATTTCAAAAAAGAGTCCCGTTTGTTCGGGACTCTTTTTTTGTGCCCAAAAAGCAACTTCAATTCATGCCGAAGTGAGTACGCCACTTATTCACAAAAGTAAGGTAGTATTGACCTATCAACGAGGTAAAAATAGATTTACATCGTAGGAAAATAAGTGCTGGAAATTTACCTCAAATTCCCTCTACAAAACGCTCTCAAAAAGTCAATAGAAACCCAACCTCCAGACAATCATTCTTCCACAATAATAAAGCATCAAATAAGCGGCTGTTTTTTTACGGTAATTTTAGAGAAGAATGGGGTATTATCGTTTCTAAAAGTCAGTATATATTCATGCATATACGTAAATTCTGTGTGCATAATACCCGCTTACATTTTGTGTAAATCACATTTTTACTTGTACTATTCCAATATATATTGAACTATTACGCTCCAAACCCTTCATATCTTCAAGGGGTGTTGTAGTTTCAAAAACAACATTTTAAATAAATCAACCAAAACTAAGCTTTATGAAAAAAGTTCTACTAAGTTGTTTAATGGTATTCTTAACCACTTTTGCGTTCGCACAAAGTAAGGTTACAGGGGCTATTACGGCAGCAGAAGATGGCTCGGGATTACCGGGTGTTAGTGTGCGAATTAAGAACACTACAAAGGGTACGCAATCGAATGCTATGGGCAAATATAGCATTGAAGCCAAGAAGGGCGATGTTCTTCAAATCAGCTTTATTGGATACACACTTCAAGAAATTACAGTTGGGAACCAGTCAGCAATTGATGTTTCACTAGCAAGCGACGAACGTTTACTTCAGGAGGTTATTGTTACAGCCCTCGGTATTCAAAGAGAAGAGAAAAGCCTCGGTTATGCCATTACCAAAATTGAAGGTGATGTTGTGAATCAAGCGAAAGAGACCAACATTGTAAACGCCTTAACTGGTAGAATTGCTGGTGTTCAAATCCAAGGAGCTCCTTCAGCTCTAGGTGGTTCATCAAGAATTACCATCAGGGGTTCAAACTCTTTCTTAGGGAATAACCAACCTCTATTTGTGGTTGATGGTATTCCAATTGACAACGGAAATAACTCTAGTGCTGGAGCCGAGAGAGGTTTTGGTGGTGCTATTGCGTATGATTATGGTAACGCAGCTCAAGATATTGACCCAGCAAGTATTGCAACGGTAACAGTACTTAAAGGTGCTGCCGCAACTGCTCTTTACGGACAAAGAGGTGCAAACGGTATCATTCAAATTACAACTAAGAACGGAGGCTCTGCCAAAGGATTAGGAATTGAGGTCAGCAATCAAATTAACTTTGACCGGGTAAGAAACCTAATTCCTCATCAGCAGGAGTATGGTGGTGGTGACAGAGCGAGTACTGCTTCGGGTTTTTACGAAGTGAATCAAGATGGAACAGCTTACTTAGCTCCAGCTTACGGAAAAGATGGTGCCTGGGGACCAAAATATGATGGAACACCCGTAAGACACTGGGATTCTTGGGACCCTAATAATCCTGCAACATACAAGCAAACCCGTCCGTGGTCTGCACCCGCAGTTGGATATGAGAACTTCTTCAAAACTGGTGTGACTAACACTGCCAACGTAGCCCTTACTGGAGCTAATGATAAAGGAAACTTTAGACTTGGATATACTAATCTGAGCAGTTCAGGAACAATGCCAAACGGTAATTTAGGAAGAAACTCATTCTCTCTTAAAAGTGGATATAAACTTTCGCCTCGCGTAAAAGTGAGCGTTGTAGGTAATTACATTGATACAAAAGGACAAGGACGTAATATTACAGGATACAATAATGGTAACCCAATGCAAGCCTTCACTCAGTGGTGGCAGACAAACCTTGATGTGGACCGTCTAAAAGATGGTGCTAATCAAGTGGATGGTACGCAACAAACTTGGAACCCAATAGGTATCATAAAGGATAATAATAACAACTTAATCAGGTGGAATTCACGTCCTAACTTCTTCGATAATCCTCACTGGGCAAGACAAAATTACCTACAAGAAGACAGAAGAAAAAGATTAATTGCCGGTGCTACTGTAAGTGCAGACTTAGGTTACGGCTTCAACTTAATGGGACGTGCGGGCACTGACTTCTACAATACATTTGATATCGCAGGTATTCCTATGCAGTCGGTAGAAACTTCCTTGTATCAAGAAAGAAACCAAAGCTTCTCTGAAACTAACTTAGAAGCAAGACTTGGATACGAGAAGCAATTCGGCGAGAAATTCTCCTTGAATGCTTTTGCGGGTGGTAACATCATGAGACAAAGCAACAGCACAAGTAGCCAAGCTACAAATGGTGGACTTTCTTTAGATGGCTTCTACAATATTTCAAACTCGGCAGCCGCTCCAATACTAAACACAAACATGAGAGATATTGGCATTAATAGTGTGTTTGGTTCGGCATCATTTGGTTACAACGACTGGATGTTTATTGACTTTACCGCTAGAAATGATTGGTCTTCTACGCTACCTGCTGGAAGTAATAGCTATTTCTATCCAGCCGTTACAACAAGTTTTGTGTTGTCTGACCTTTTGGGATTAGATTTTGCCAAAGTTTCTTTCTTGAAACTAAGAGCTAGCTACGCTTCGGCTGGTAATGATGCTGCTCCATATCGTTTAACTGATGTTTTCAGCCCTCAAGCACCAAACTTCACAGGTTTTCCAAGATATGCGGTTCCTAACTCCCAGAACAACCCAAACTTGAGACCTGAGTTTACAACGGAGCTTGAATTTGGTATTGATGGTAGATTCTTCTCCAACAGGTTGGGAATTGATGCAGCATACTTCTCAAGAAGTACCATTGATCAAATCTTTAACGTCCCTTCTTCTTCTACCACTGGTTACACGTCTCGCCTATTAAACGCAGGTGAAATGAGAAACTCTGGTATTGAATTAACTGTTAACGCAACGGCTATTCAAACCAAAGACTTTACTTGGAACATTGGTTTCAACTGGTCTAAGCTAAATAACGAAGTTGTTTCTCTTGCCGAAGGTGTTGAAAGTATCAACTTAGGTGGTACCTGGGCGGCTGACTTGAGAGTTCAGCAAGGGGTGAAGTACATGGCATTATTTGGTCAGGACTACGTACGTGATGACAACGGAAACAGAATCGTAGGTGAAAATGGTGCTTACAAATTCACAACAGATAGAGAATATTTAGGCTCTGCTCTTGCAGACTTCGTTGGAGGATTTAATACTTCCCTCAATTATAAGAACATAAATTTCAGTGCCCTTTTTGATTATCAATTTGGTGGTATAATGCACTCTACTTCGCTGCAATGGTCTAAATACTCTGGTATGAACCCTGAAACTGTTAATTATAACGGACAGACAGGAATCAGAGAAGTTGGAATGATTTTAGAAGGTGTAAAAGAAGACGGATCGGTTAACGATACTCCAATTGATCCACAACTTTACTACCAAACTTACTGGAGAAGAGCTGCACCAAACATTTACAGCACTGATTTCGTAAAACTAAGAGAACTAAGTCTTTCTTATACTCTTCCTAACAAGTTCTTGCAAGGTGTAGGAATTAGAGATCTAAGGTTCGGAGTTTCTGGCAGAAACTTAGCAATCCTTTTCTCTGAGGTTCCGTTTATTGATCCACAGGTATCTGCAGGTGCTGGAAACAGACAAGGTCTTGAGAATGCTCAGGTGCCTCCTACAAGTTCTGTTGGTTTTAATATCTCTTTCAAACTATAATCTAAAGCAACAAGTATAATGAAATCAATAATAAAAAAATCATGGCTACTCGGAGTAGTCCTATTGAGCGTGGCTCTTCCCAGTTGTGAAGATGTTACCGAGCTGAACATAGACCCAAACCAACCAGTTTCTGTACCAGCCACTAACTTGCTTACGCAAGCAGAATATACGCTATATAACCTTCAGCAAGGTACAGGCTTGAACGCCGGGTGGGGATTACTCATGACGCAACAATGGGCTGAGAACGAATATGCTGATGCTTCTCGCTACGAAGTAGATGCCAACTCATTCAATGGTACTTGGGGAACTTTCTACACTGGTATTCTTAATGAATTGAAGGTAGCTCGTGGTATCATCGAGGCCGACGAAAACGTACCTGCTGATATCAAGACTAATCAAATTGCAATAGTAGATATTATCACTGTTGATGCATTTCATGCAGTCACTGATATGTGGGGTGATATTCCTTATTCTCAAGCTTTAAACACCGAGTTCCCAAACCCAACTTACGACGCTCAGAGTGCTGTTTACCCAGCTCTGTTGGCTAAATTAGATGGTGCAATTGCTAGTCTTAATCCTGCCTCGGGATCTTTCTCCTCCGGTGATATTATCTGGAACGGAAATGTTGCCGCCTGGAAAAAAACGGGTGCCTCTTTGCTTATGAGAATGGCAATGAGAGTGTCTGACGTAGATGCAGCAATGGCACAGCAGTATGTTACTAAAGCCGCTAGTTACGGTGTGATTACATCTAACGCCGAGAATGCTCTTTTCACTTTTGACGCCTCTGATCCAACGCTTTCTAATCCGAATTGGAATAATGTGAACATCGCAAATAGGGACGACTTCGCAGTTTCTGATGTATTAGTAAAAAGATTGACAGCCATTGGAGATCCAAGATTACCCGTATTTGCTGCTGAAACACCATCGGGTACTATCGAAGGAATGCCTTTCGGTCTAACTGATGCGAATGCTTTTGCTTTGAAAAGCCAAACTTCAAGACCGTCTGATATGGTCAGATCAGCTGGAATGCCACACGTAATCATTGACGCGGCTGAGGTTGCGTTCATGACTGCCGAAGCAATTGAAAGAGGTTTCCTTTCTGGAAACGCTGCTGCTGCGTACAACAACGCAGTTACTTTTTCAATGGCGTATTGGGGAATCACCGATGCAACTGCATTAGCTGGATACCTTGAGGCGAATGCTTACAATGCGGATAACTGGAAAGAGTCAATTGGTAACCAAAAATGGATTGCATTCTACATGAATGGAGTTCAAGGATGGGCAGAACACAGAAGATTAGACTTCCCTGTTTTAGAAGCATCATCAGATGCAGTTATCAGTACGATACCTACAAGGTTACCGTATCCTATTTCTGAAGATACAAATAACGGAACTGCTCTTGATGCGGTAACAAGCGATATCAATAACATCACTAATAAATTATGGTGGGACGTGAACTGATATAACTCTCCTGAATAAGTTTCAGGAAAGTATCAAGTATTGATTTAATGAATAGAGGCTACCTCCCAATCGTGGGGTAGCCTCTATTTTTATGTACTTACGGTAATTAACGGTCAAGCGTATACGTCTCTTTTCGCAAAAAATAGCTCAAGTGCGAACGCGTAGTGAAGTGATCAGTAGTTGCACAAATTTGTTTGACCCCGCTGGGGGAAATATTTAAAAGAAACCATTTGAATACTATAAATACCCTACCTCGTCGGAATCGGATAATACAAACTATTACCAGTAAATGCTTAGCTGAAATCAGCTTGCAAGATTGAAAATTATTATTTTTCAATGCTTTACACTTTTTTAACGCTTCGCCGTACCAATCTCGTTTCCGATAGGTATCGGGTATTCCATATTTTATCCTTGCAATTATAATGAAGGCTTTTTTCGGCAAAATATAAGAGCCAAATATTTTCCTAAAAGATAAAATCCTGCCAATATATATACATTAGTAATCTACTAAATAACCAACCATATTTCTAAACTCCAAATAAACACTTGCATTTACATACTAACTATTGTAAATATTTTGAATGTATCAACACGCCAAAACTTTATAAATCCCAAAGCAAATAGATTAGTTCAATAATAAATAAAGTCGCACCATAATTTGAGCGACTACTTATTTACGTTGTACTTTCCCATTTTGTGTTGCACTTTCCCAACAAGTTATAGATAGTTTCTATAAAAATAAATCACTTTTCCATTTAGCGGTGTACATTAGACCTTTATTTTTCAAAAATTAAACTATAACTAAACTTTATGAAAAAAGTTCTCCTAAGTTGTTTTATGGTATTACTAACCACTTTTGCATTTGCACAAAGTAAGGTTTCAGGCACCATCACAGCAACAGAAGATGGTTCGGCACTGCCGGGCGTGAGTGTACGTGTGAAAGGTACTACAAAAGGTACCCAAACCGATGCTAAAGGAAGCTACAGCATTGACGTACAAAAAGAAGATGTACTTCAGTTTAGCTTCATTGGTTATATCCTTCGAGAAATTAAGATAGGAAACCAATCAGTGATGGATGTGGCCTTAAAGGGCAATGCACAAGCACTTCAAGAAGTTGTAGTAACAGCTTTAGGTGTTAGCCGTGAGAAAAAATCATTAGGTTACTCCGTCCAAGAAATCCAAGGTGACAAACTTACAGCCGCTAGAGATCCAAACATTGGCAATGCACTTGCGGGTAAAATTGCGGGTGTACAAATTCTAGGGCAATCAGCTGCCAAGTTTGGAACTCCTAATATTCGTATTCGTGGGGTTAACTCACTAACTGGCGGAAACCCACTTTATGTAGTAGACGGAACTCCAGTAAGTAGTATTGCAGACGTAAATATGGATGATGTTGATAACCTTTCAGTTTTGAAAGGACCATCAGCAACTGCACTATACGGAAACCGTGCTTCTGGCGGTGTAATTGTTATTACAACCAAAAGAGCTAAATCAGGTGAAACTTCAATAAACTTTAATCATAGTTCAACCCTGGACATGGTAGCTTTACTACCAAATTACCAGAACGAATATGGTGGAGGATACTCGCAAGACTGGGAGACGTTCTCTTTCAATCCGGCTATTCATCCGACAGATTGGGCTTCATTCAACGGTCAAAGAATCTTAGATTACTCTGCTGACGAAAGTTGGGGTCCTAAAATAGACGGACAACCGCACCGCTCTGCTTCTTCTTGGCAATCGGGTCCTAGTTTCGGGAAAGTGACCCCGTTCTCTGCAAACCCCAATAATGTCAGAAATTTCTTTGAAACACCGGCAAGCAACAACACAAATATTTCAATTGCAAAAGGTGGGGACAATTTCCAATCCAGAATATCGTATACACACATTGCCAATAATGGAATTATCCCTAACAGTAAACAAGTTAAGGATTTTATTTCTGCTAAGAATACGATAAATTTCAATAAGAAACTTTCTGCTACATTAGATATTAATTACACAACTGCTCAGGTAAAAAACTTACCAGCAGATAATTACGGATCTAGCGGCGGAACTACAAGTTTATCAAATTCAAACTCTACTTTAGGTGGTTTCAACCAGACAATAGGATCATTTAATCAATGGTTTCAACGACAATTGAGCATTGAGGATTTGCGTAATTATCAAAATACTGATGGAACTTTCAGAAGCTGGAATATTGGAGGACCTTTAGACCCAAAACCAAAATACTGGGATAGCCCTTACACTCAAGTATACGCCAATACCAATTCAAACAAAAATGATCGGGTTTTTGGTAGCTTCGGGTTTCAATATAAAATCCTCGAAGGCTTGACCGCTTCGATAACCTCTCGCCGTGACCTTAATGATTACTACGGAGAAGGTAGAATTGCAAGTGGAACTTTAAATGCGGGTGGTAAAGGGGCGTATTCCAATTACGTGTCAAAATCACTTGAAAATAACAATGAGTTCTTACTGAACTACAACAGTAATTTCAGTAAAATTTCAGTTTTCGCCAACGCTGGTGGGAACATGAGGTATAACAAATCTACCATACTTGTGCAGGCAACCAATGGTGGGCTTACCACACCAGGGTTCTATAATATCTCCGCATCAAAAGATAGACCGTCGGTAAACAATTTGTTATTTGAAAGAAAAGTAAACAGTGTATTTGCAAATGCAAGCATAGGGTACGACAACACTATTTTTGTAGAAGGATCGTTGCGAAATGACTGGTCATCAACTCTACCTAAATCTAATAATTCGTATTTCTATCCTTCAATCTCGACTAGTATCGTTTTTACAGAGTTCTTACCTGCTAATAATGTACTGTCGTTTGGTAAAATCCGAGGAGGTTATGCACAAGTAGGTACAGACTTAGAACCTTATAATACCTCACTTACCTACAATACTGGCAATCCTTATGGCTCTACTCCTACGCAGTCTATCCCATCTCAGTTGCCCAATGCTGATTTGCAGCCAGGACTTACCTCTTCTTACGAAGGCGGTATTGATTTGAAGTTCTTTAAAAATAGGTTAAGCATGGAATTTACCGCTTATCAGAATAACAGTAAAAATCAAATCATTCCTTTGGCTGTTGCTCCAACGAGTGGGTACTCTTCAGCTCTGATTAACGCTGGCTTAATACAAACAAAAGGAGTTGAATTACATATTGGTGCTACCCCGATCAGAAGAGGAGACTTTCTCTGGGAAGTTGATTTAAATTTGGATAGGAGTAATTCTAAAGTAATCACTTTAGCCGAAGGCCTTACCAATTATCAGTTAGGATCCACGTGGAGAGGTTTGACGATTAATGCAAGAGAAGGTCAGGATTGGGGTCTATTTGTGGGACGCAAAATAAGAACCCTTGACGGCAAGAGAGTAGTAGATAAAGACGGTTTCTACATTTATGACGAGAATAAAGAGCTTGGATCGGTACTTCCTAAGTTTAAAGGTGGTTTACTGAACTCATTCTCATACAAAAACTTTACCCTAAGAGCCAACATGGACTTTGTTGTTGGAGGTAAGTTTTTCTCAGTTACAAAGATGTTTAATGCGTATGGAGGTTTAGGTGCAGAAACCGCTGGTTTAAACGAACTTGGTAACCCTAAGCGTGACCCCGTTGCTGATGGTGGTGGTGTAATTTTATCAGATGCCGTAACGGAAGATGGACAACCGAATACCAAGCGTGTTGATACGCAAGTTTTGAATGAAGAGCGTTTCTTTGCCCTTCACGACAAATGGATTTACGATCAAACCTTTGTGAAGCTTAGAGAAATATACTTAGGTTACAGTATTCCTAAAAGCTACCTAAGCAAGCTAGGAGTTAAATCAGCAAAAATTGGTTTAATCGTGCGTAACCCATTGTTGATTTATAGTGCAGTTGGTGGAGGTATTGATATTTCTGAGGCAGAAAGCTACTGGACCGAAGGCGGACAATTGCCACCAGTAAGGTCATACGGTATCAACCTTAACCTTAGTTTCTAAAAATCTTTGCAACGAAAAACTGACATAAAAATGAAAAAATATAAATCAATATTATTAAGCTCCCTTGTGGCTTTCTTACTTACCTCCTGTGAACCAGGCGAATTTGGAGATATTAACGTAAATCCAAATAACCCTGCTACGGCAAATACTTCGGCTTTATTAACCGGGGCTCAACTTAGCTTTAGTACCATAGCCACTGATGTTGTGCCAGCCAAATATGCTCAACAATTAGCTGATGTAACGTACATTGAGGAATCTCGATATAAAACTATTAACTGGAGTTATAATAACTGGTACTCAGGGCCTCTAAATACTTACAGTAAAATAATAGAAACAAATACCGCCCCCGATACAAAAGTTTCGGCGGCAGCCAATGGATCTAATGCCAATCAAATTGCGGTGGCACGTATTTCTAAAGCGGCTACTTTTCTTTGGATTACCGATAGATGGGGAGATATCCCATATACTCAGGCTCTGAAAGGAAAAGAAAACTTTAGCCCTTCCTTCGACAAACAGCAAGACATTTACAACGACCTGTTTAAAGAATTAAAAGAAGCTGCCGTTCAGTTTGATGGTGGGAAAGCTGTAGTTGGAGACATTATTTTTAATGGTAATGCTGCAAAATGGAAAAAATATGCTAACTCATTAAGAATGGTTATGGCCTTGAGAATATCAAAGGTAGACCAAGCGAGAGGTAAAGCAGAATTTACGGCGGCTATGGCTGATGGTGTCTTGACCTCTAATGCCGATAATGTTAAATATACCTATTTAACTGAATTGAATAATGAGAATTTCTTCTACAATAATTATATCACGACAAATAGAAAAGACCACGCCGTTAGCGACAAATTCATCGCTTATTTGAAAGCAACCAGCGACCCGCGTATTTCGGCGATGGCAAGCAAAAATATCAACCTTGAATACGTTGGCGTACCTTACGGTGTCTTTCCAGTAACTTGGAAATCTCAGGATATATCGTTAGTTGGATCTATGTTATCGCAACAAAATTCACCCGCAAATTTGCTAACTTATGCTCAGCTACTTTTCTGTCAGGCAGAAGCGGCAAAATTAGGCTGGATTACTGAATCTACTAAGGACCTTTACGAAAAAGCCATCCAAGCATCTATGCAGCAATGGCTGGGTTCTGCGTATACCGAACAGGCGTTTACTGCGTTCATCGGAACTGATAATGTTAAGTATAATGATGGTAAAGCATTGGAGTTGATAGGTAACCAAAAATGGGTTGCTTTATTTTCACAAGGCAATGAGGCTTGGGCAGAATGGCGTAGAACGGGGTTCCCAGTTTTAACTCCTCCTGCAAAGACATTAAATATTACGGGTCAGATACCTCGCAGAATGGCTTACCCTACTACGGAAGGAACATTGAATAAGGTAAATTACGATGCGGTAATTGCTACGCAGGGACCAGATGCACAAGAAACCAGAATATGGTGGGACAAAAAGTAACTACACTATTTTTCAAAACACAGAAGAACCCCGAAATTTCGGGGTTCTTTTTTTATGCCCGAACGTGTCCGAGCGTGTACGCAACATGTCCGCAAACGGACAAAACAAAAGCACCATACCTACCTAATACCCTGATAATACGGGAATTAAAATATTGGCACGGCTTTGGTCTGAATAGTTAGTAAATAAGATAACCCACATTAAAAAAAGCCGACAGTTGATTACTGAGAGCCGATAGCGAAAGAAATGGATAGAAAAATTGAAAAGAAATTTTGGAATGCAAAAAAACTCGCATTGATCGGTGGAGGTATTTTATTAGTAGCATTACTTATTTACCAATTTGCGTATGCAGACCATCGGTCAAAATTGAATGTAGATATTGAGAAATTGACAATATCAGAAGTCTCCGAAGGAAATTTCGACGAATTCATCATTGTGCAAGGTGTAGTGCAGCCCTTAAAAACCATTCAGCTTGACGCTATCGTCGGTGGTTATGTTACCCAAAAATTAGTAGAAGGTGGTAATATGGTGAAAGAAGGCGATATTATTTTGCGGCTCGAAAACCAGCAGCTAAAACTAAATTTCTTGCAATCAGAAACCGAAGCCAGCCGATTAGTAAATGAATTGCAAAATACACGTCAGAGGTTAAGAGTAGAACGCTTCAATTTACAAAAGACCCTCTCTGATCTTGACTTTCAGATTGATCAGGCGAAAGACACTCACGTCAGAAACGAAAAACTGTTCAAAGACAAAGTCATTCCCGAAGCGGAATACCTGACAACAAAACGAGAATACGACCGCCTGCACAAGCAACGGGAAATTGAAATCCAATCACAGCAATACCAACAGGAGAACGCCGAAATCCAAATAAAACAACTCGAAGGAACCCTCAATCGTACGCAGAAAAACGTTGATTTATGGCGACAAACACTCGAAAATTTAGTGGTAAAAGCTCCGGTTTCGGGTCTCCTCTCCTCCATTGATGTAGAAGTCGGCTCGAATATTAACCAAGGACAAAACATCGGTCAGATTGATGATATGGAAGGCTTCAAAATGCGGGTAAATATTGATGAACATTACATTTCCCGCATCTTCGCTGGACTAACGGGTTCGTTTGAATTTAACGGCAAAACGCACCCGTTAACCATCATAAAAGTTTATCCCGAAGTTGCCGCCGGACGCTTCGCCGTGGATATGATTTTTGACGAAAAAACGCCAAAAGGTATTCGTCGGGGCCAGTCCTCTCCCATTCGGTTAGAATTAGGAAAGTCAGCTCAGGCAACCTTACTTCCAGTGGGCGGATTTTTCTCCGAAACGGGCGGAAACTGGGTGTACGTAGTAAACAGTAACGGCGAAAAAGCAGTAAAGCGAGACATAACATTGGGCAGAAAAAACCCGCAATTTTACGAAGTATTAGATGGCTTACAACCGGGCAACAAAGTCATCACAAGTTCGTATGATAATTATGGAGATAAAGAAGTATTGGAGCTAAGGTAGGAGCTAGCTATTAGCCTTTAGATGTTAGTTGTTTATCGTTAAGTTTTAGCTTTTGGATAAAACCATTTATCATTTTCCGAACGGCTGTAATTTCTAAATCCAAAGGTTCAAATACTTCGTCTGAGACATAATTCAAATCTTTTGCCGAAAGAAATTGATATGACAATTCAAAAGCTGAATCGGATGTAATAACTAAAAATCGAGATAGTTATGCGTCAGAGTTTCTCCCGCACCCTTCCGCAATATTAGAAGGTGCTGAGAAAGAACAACGGAGAATTTGGCTCGTTAAACCGTAAATTCCCTCCCTTGGGAACTTAGAGGAAATTTTGTAAATACTTAATGTAATTTGATGCCTTCGTTGCCAAATCTGTACTTTTTTAAAATCTTTCATAACTGGTAGTATTTTATAATTTTAGTTTTCAATATCTAAAGAAAGCTATGAGCTAACCGCCAAAAGCTAAACAAACAATGATAAAAACAACAGACCTTCAAAAGCTATTTACGACTGAAGAAGTCGAAACAACCGCCTTGAACGGCATTGATATGACCATTAAAGACGGCGAATTCGTTGCCATCATGGGACCGTCGGGTTGCGGGAAGTCTACGTTACTAAATATCCTCGGCTTACTAGATAACCCAAGCACCGGAAGCTATAATTTCTACGGAACCGAAGTAGGAGATATGAGCGAACGCCAGCGAGCTCAGCTTCGCAAAGGAAACATCGGATTTGTGTTTCAAAGCTTCAACCTGATTGACGAATTAACCGTTTTTGAAAACGTTGAGCTACCCTTACTTTACCTGAAAATTCCCACCGCCGAGCGGAAAGAAAAAGTAGACCGGGCCTTAGAACGAATGAATATGATGCATCGCCGCAACCACTTTCCGCAGCAGCTTTCGGGCGGTCAGCAACAGCGTGTTGCCATTGCCAGAGCTGTGGTTGCAAAACCAAAATTGATACTTGCCGATGAGCCAACCGGTAACTTAGACTCCGCCAACGGTGAAGATGTAATGAAGCTATTACAAGAACTAAACGACGAAGGGACAACCATCGCAATGGTAACACACTCACCGTACGACGCAGGATTTGCTCACCGTACCGTGAATTTATTTGACGGTAAAATCGTAACGGAAAACTTCCACGTTTAATCGAAGGGTAAACAGTCAAAAGATCAAGGATAAAGGGAAAGTCAATACTCATTGACAACCTGGATTCCAGACCTATAGACCAGTTAGCCAAGCGACCTTTTTTGCACAAATTATGAAATACCTACGGCTAATTACCGTGGGTTAAAAGCTATAAAATGATAAAAAGTTACTTCAAGGTTACCCTTCGCAGCTTGCTAAAAAATAAGAGCACGTTTACCATAAATATGGTCGGTTTATCGACGGGGCTTGCGGGCATTATTATGATTTTCCTGTGGGTGAATGACGAAATTAGCATCGATAAATTTCACCAAAACGATGAACAGCTCTATCAAGTCATGGAAGTGAGCGAAGCCAACGATGCCATCAACACTACTATTCAAACGCAGGGTTTGTTAGCCGAAACAATGGCAAAGGACTTACCAGAAATAGAGGCTGCAACCACTTTTTTTTCTGTTACGAACGAAGGTTACGAATTCAACCTCAAAACGACTGATGAAAAAATAATAAAAGCGGGAGCAGTTTTCGCTGACGAAGCATTCTTCAAAATATTCTCTTATAATTTAATCGAAGGAAATTCCTCGCAGGTTTTGACAGAAAAGGAATCAGTCGTCATTTCAAAGAGTCTGTCAGAAAAACTCTACGGCGAAGGTACTAATGCCGTTGGTAAACCATTCGAGTGCAGCTTTTTCGGGAATGATATAACAGCAACGGTAACAGGCGTTATCGCGGACGTTCCCGCCAATAGTTCACAGCAGTTTGATTTCGTACTTACAAAGGCGACACTTTTTGAAGTAGTTCCTAATTTTAAAGAATGGGGCAACGAGGGCACAAATACCTTCCTACAACTTAAAGTCGGAACCAACATTACGGCATTCAACAAGAAAATCAAAAACTTCGTACACGCTTACAGTAATGATACCCGATTTACGCTCTTCGTTCGCTCTTATTCTGACGCGTACTTATATGATACCTACGAAAACGGCGTGCAAGCGGGCGGACGAATTGATTACGTAAAACTATTCTCCGTAATAGGACTTTTTATCTTATCTATTGCCTGCATTAATTTCGTAAACCTTAGTACCGCAACAGCATCTAAGCGGGAGAAAGAAATTGGCATCAAAAAAGCTGTGGGTTCATCACGGGGAAGTTTGATTGCTCAATTCCTGATAGAGTCAGTGATGACGGTCTTGGTTTCGCTCGTTATTGCAGTTTTATTAGTCGTACTATTACTTCCGCAGTTTAACGAAATTACCGAAAAATCCATTTCACTAAACTTTGATCCGATTACCATTGCGTTACTATTTTTTGGAGCAGTACTTACGGGAGTTATTTCGGGGTATTATCCGGCATTTTATTTATCTGGAATTACCACAATTGAAATCCTGAAGGGAAAAGTCAAAACTTCTTTTAGTGAATTGGTAGCCAGAAAAGGGCTCGTTGTGTTTCAATTTACCATTTCACTTTTCCTAATCGTTTCGGTATTAGCAGTTTACAATCAGATCTCTTTTATTCAGAATATGAACCTCGGTTATGAACGTGATAACGTAGTATATCTTGACATGGGCGAAAAACCAGAAGTTTTTATAGCCGAAGCAAAGGAATTTCCCGGCGTGATGAATGCGTCTTCCATCAACGGGGCAATTGCCCAATCAGGAGATAACGCAAATACTTCGGGTTTGAACTGGGAAGGTCGCGACCCAAAAAAGCCTATTGTATATTCCGTCAAAACGGTGGACTATGACTTAATCGAAACTCTCGGAATTGAAATGGCGGAAGGCCGGAGCTTTTCCCGTGAATTCGGGGCGGAAGGCGAGAAGTTAATCTTCAACGAAACGGCAATCAAAACCATGGGAATTAAAAATCCGATTGGCAAAAAAATTAATATGTGGGGCGAAGAAAAGACCATCGTCGGAGTTACAAAAGACTTTTTCGCGAACTCCGTTCACGAAGAAATTCCACCAATCGTGATGCGATTTGACCCTTCAAGAACCTCTGAATTTGTGGTAAAAATTGCGGCGGGAAAAGAGAAACAAACCATTAAACAACTGAGCGAACTTTACGCCGAATTCAATCCTGGATTTCCGTTCAATTATGCGTTTATGGACGAAAAGTACAACCAACTTTACGCTTCCGAGCAACGAGTGGCAACCCTTTCAAAATACTTCGCGGGTTTAGCAATTTTAATTTCCTGTTTGGGCCTTTTCGGTCTCGCAATGTTCAACGCCAAGCAACGAGCCAAAGAAATTGGCATCCGTAAAGTGTTGGGAGCATCAGTGGGTAAAGTAGTAATTATGCTCTCCAAAGACTTCGTAAAATTAGCGGTCATTGCCGTTTTTATCGCTTTCCCAATTAGCTGGTACGCCCTGACGCAATGGCTCGACAATTACGCCTATAAAGCTGATTTAAGCATAATGACTTTTGTATTATCCTTCGCCGGAATCGTCATTATTACACTACTTACCGTCAGCTATCAAGCCATTAAAGCAGCTTTGGCGAATCCAGTAGAAAGCCTAAAAAGCGAATAGGTTTCAAGGGGGAGGGATGTAGGTTAAGGAATAAAAACGGAATGGTAGTTCTCAAAATCCCTTCCTCAATCATAAAAGTTACATTCACCCATTCACGATTCCCTTGCTGACTTTTTGACCAATTAACTTGCTGATTAATAAACCAAAATACTACAAATTATGATCAAGAACTATTTCAAAATCGCGTGGCGGAATCTCCTGAAAAATAAAATGTATTCGTTCGTCAATATTTTTGGCTTAGCCGTCGGAATGGCAGTCACGATTATGATTGGCCTGTGGGTAAACGACGAGCTTTCCCACGATGATTACTTTGAAAATAAGGACAGGATAGCCCAGATATGGCAGCACCAGACATTTAATGGTAATACAGGCACTTTCAACGCAATACCGCTTCCACTCGAACCCGCATTACGCAATGGTTACGGAAATTTCTTTAAGCACCTCACCATGTCATCTTGGACACAAGACCGTTATTTAGAATACGGAGATATTAGTTTGTCGAAAACAGGAAATTACGTGCAGCCGCCCGCCATAGATTTATTTGAACTCAAGATAATAAAGGGTAGTAAAAGCGGTCTCGAAGAGATGAACTCCATTATGCTATCAGCTTCAACTGCCGAGGCTATTTTCGGGAGCAAAGAAGCCATTGGTAAAACCATAAAAATAAACAGCGAAGACGACGTAAAAGTCACAGCTATTTACGAGGATTTCCCCCTGAATTCTTCTTTCAGCGATACAAAGTTTCTTGCCCCGTGGGATTTATATGCTTCGCAAGAATGGATTCAAGGTTCGTTGGGTAACTGGGGAAATAACTCCTTTCAAATGTTCGTCCGAATTGCCGATAATACCACGATGGAAAAAATATCGGCGGTAATTAAAAATGTTAAGAAGAATGCAAGTACAGAGACCGCACCGTTTAACCCAACGCTTTTCCTACTTCCAATGGAAGATTGGTACCTCCGGTCCAATTTTAAAGACGGAGTTCAGACCGGAGGCCGTACTGAAAACGTCTGGCTGTTTGGTGTTATCGGGGCATTTGTATTACTGTTGGCGTGTATTAATTTCATGAACCTCAGCACCGCCCGCAGTGAAAAACGAGCGAAGGAAGTCGGCATCCGAAAATCAATTGGTTCGGTACGTAGCCAACTCATCAGTCAGTTTTTAAGCGAGTCACTTTTAGTAGTTTCGTTGGCTTTCGTGTTAGCTCTACTATTAGTATTAGCCTCGCTATCGGGGTTTAACGAGCTAGCAAGTAAGGAAATGGAGTTCCCTTGGGCAAGTAGCACCTTTTGGCTTGTTTCCCTGTCTTTTGTGTTACTTACAGCTTTATTATCCGGCAGTTATCCTGCCCTATATTTGTCTTCTTTTCAACCCGTACGGGTTTTAAAAGGAACGTTCAAAGCGGGGCGTTTTGCTTCATTGCCCCGTAAAGTTTTAGTAGTAATTCAGTTTACGGTTTCGGTGGCACTTATCATCGGTACGATGGTGGTTTACCAGCAAATACAACACAGTAAAGACCGCCCGATTGGTTACGATAAAGAAGGTTTGGTGCAACTCCCGATTTTGGGTAAAGAATTTTTGGGCAAATACGATATTATGCGGAAGCAGTTCATGGAATCTGGTGCCGTGATAGAAATGTCGTCGTCAAGTAGCCCAACTACACAGGTTTGGTCCAATCGCGGCGGTTATATTTGGGACGGTAAACCCGAAGGTTTTCAGGAAGATTTAGCCTACACCGAAGTATCTTACGAGTACGCCAAATCATTGAATCTAAATATCATCGCGGGGCGTGATTTTGACCGAAAACTTGCCTCAGATTCTAATGCCATCCTTATTAATGAAACCGCCGTCAAATATTTAGGCATCGCTGACCCTGTGGGCAAATTCTTACGAGATGACAGCGATGAAAACCCCAACCCTCCACTTCAAATCATTGGTGTTGTTGAAGATGTTTTAGTACAATCACCTTACGAACCCGTGAAGCAAGGCATGTACGTATTTAACAAATATGGCAACGAGAGTTACTATAATTTAAGATTAAATCCAGGCAAAAGTGCATCGGCAAACGTAAAGGTCATTGAGAAAGTATTTAAGAAGAACTTTCCAAACCTACCGTTTGTGTACGAATTTGTGGATGAGCAATTCGCCAAGAAATTTGCCTCCGAAGAACGGATTGGAAACCTATCAGGTATTTTTACTGGACTTGCCATTCTAATCAGTTGCCTTGGATTATTCGGTCTTGCGTCATTCGTCGCGGAGCAACGTACTAAAGAAATTGGCGTTCGGAAAGTATTAGGAGCATCCGTTCAAAATCTGTGGGGAATGCTTTCTAAAGACTTCGTCTGGCTAGTATTTATTTCGCTTTTAATCGCCTCGCCCATTGCGTGGTATTTCATGAGTGGCTGGCTCGATAAATTCGAATACCGCACAAATTTATCCTGGTCAGTTTTTGCCATTGCGGGGGTTGGAGCGTTAACAATCACTTTATTAACTGTAAGAGTGTGTTTTGGAATTTAAACATTTTGCATTAAAGTAAGAACCAGCTACCTTGTTATCGACTAAAACATAAGGTAATGAAAACAAATTTCTCTGAATTCTCTGATTCTCAGTGGGAAGGTAT
>Ga0222709_1000025_pt1 | contig 71561 bp, 54 predicted proteins | sample AntAcemetage1692_FD_179822 | JGI IMG/M metagenome (GOLD analysis project Ga0222709, IMG submission 179822) | Saline water microbial communities from Ace Lake, Antarctica - #1692 | ecosystem: Environmental > Aquatic > Non-marine Saline and Alkaline > Saline | place: Antarctica: Ace Lake...
CTTACCTCGCTAAAAGTTTACCCCCGTAGGGTCACTTCACAGTGATCTCGACACAAAAGCCTTCGCTTGATTGCGGAGGCTTTTTTTTGTTTATTGGGTTGCAACAGACTTCACTTAATTACGGCAACTCCATTGGGGCAACTCCATTGGGGCAATTCCATTGCTTATAAAACTGCATCGTTATTTCACATCCTTAGTAATAAAAGATCTGCTCGTTGAGATTTTGTCTCAGTCGCTCTTGATGCGTGTTTTGACTTAAACACCTTATTCCAAAACGAGAAGCTTATCGAGGTTACCTCAACTAAAAACTTCTTAACCGTTAAATAACATTCCAGAAGTTACTTCAACTTTGATTTCAAGTCTATTGTATATATTCAATTAATGAATCAGCGACTTGTCATGAAAATATTGAAACCCATTCTATTTTGTAGCTTGATGGTTCATTTTTCAGTCGTGGCTCAGCAGGATACTGTTCTTGTAAAACCGCTGATTACAGTAAAATTTGCTCCTTTTGGTTTGTTAGCACCAGATCCAAACTTTCAGTTTCAAGCCGAATATTTTACCCGTCAAAGTTCAAGTTTTGAAATTGGTCTTGGGCTCGGCTCCAACTCAACTTTTAAGGAAAGTGACAAACAATCTACCGCAATTTACCGCGTAGAGTATAAAAGGTATCTCCAGCCATTTACTAACGTAAAGAGGGCAGTTGGATATTTTGCAACCGAGCTTTCGCACAAAGATGTGTTAGTGAGCAAGGTTGGCTACAGAAAGGGTGGAAACAATTTGCTTGACCTAAAAGACCAAGCAAATTACCAATTAGATGTTAACTTCACGGCAATACGTCTCAAATACGGGTACACCTTCTTTGGAGAAAAGGGGCTTCCGATTTTCAATGCTTTTGTAGGAGTAGGTATTGCCTACACTAATAACCAAAACCTCAATTTACCTTCGGGTTACGGGGAGGAAAAATTCGGAATGGACTTGTTTCGGCGATACGAAGGTACCGGTATCTCCCTCTCACTACACGGAGGCGTTAGTCTTGGAGCTGGCCTTACGCGAAGACGTTAAAACCTCTCAAAAAGACTGCAATCAATTTCACGAAACTCATATTTAAAAACTGCTTCGTCTGGATTTTTAAATCTTAAGATAATTTCTTCTCCAGAGTCTTCTGTCAATTCTCCCGATGCCTTATAAAGCTTACCGTTTGAAATTTTAAATATCACCTCTTCGCTCTGCTCAGAACCTTCTATCACGTAATTGTGCATCCCACGAATAATATTATCACTTCTGACAGCGGTTATCGTTCCGTAAGCTCCGTCTGTTTGCCAAGGCTGCCAGTGCATAAACCCCGTCACTGAGTCAACATTCACTTTTAACGAAACGAAAGTTGAGTCTTGGCTCTCTGTTCCTTCAGTATACAGAAAACAAGTTTCAGCTTCTGACAATATAGCCTGTTCACTAACCTCCTCTTGCACAAGGCCAAAGCTACTTTCTTCCGTAGTACTTGAGAATGAATTGCAGTTTAAAGTGCCTAATGCCACCAAAACAAAAAGTAGCGAGTTCGTCATAATTTAATTATTGAAATATGTGGTGAATTTTAAGACATTTCAGAAAGTTCAAGCCAACGTAATTCTTTTTCGTCAAGAGAGTCTTTCAACTTCTTAAGGTCGTCTCCTAGCTTAGTGAGTTCTTCGTAATCAGTTACTTCACCGTTCATGAGTCGTCCAATTTCTTTGATTTGGCTTTCTGTTTTCCGAATTTCCTTCTCTAACGTTTCGTATTCCCGCTGCTCTTTATAACTGAGCTTTTTCTTCTCGGAAAGCTCGACTATTTTTTGAACGATTATCTCTTCTTTTGCAATCGTTTTCTTCGATTGACTTTCCTGTTCGATTTTTAGTTGTTCATCCTTCCAAAGTCGGTATTCGGTATAGTTTCCTGGGAAGTCTTTGATTTGCCCTTCACCTTCGAATGCAAATACATGATCCACGATATTATCAACAAAATAACGGTCGTGTGAAACAACCAGGAGACAGCCGGCAAAAGCTTGTAGGTACTCTTCTAAAATATTTAATGTGTCAATATCCAAGTCGTTAGTCGGCTCATCAAGAATTAAGAAATTCGGACTTTTCATCAGAATTTTCAGCAACTGCAACCGTCGTTTTTCACCACCACTTAATTTATGAACGTAATTATATTGCACTTTAGGCGGGAACAAAAACATCGTCAAAAAACCCGAAGCGGATAACTCCCGACCGTCGGCAAGTTTTACAAATTCAGCAATTTCACGAACTACTTCGATAACTTTTTGTCCTTCGTTAAAGTCCAGCCCAGATTGCTGATAATAACCTAAATTGATGGTTTCACCCACAACTACTTTCCCCGTATCTGGTTTAAGCTGTCCAGTAATCATATCCAGCAGAGTAGATTTTCCAACGCCATTTTTACCAACAATGGCTATTTTATCACCCCGCTTGAACGTATAGTTGAATTCTGAAATAAGTTTTTGACCATTAAAAGATTTGCTGACGTGCTGTATTTCGATAATTTTCTTACCAATCCGCTCTGACTTCGTAGCTAATTCTACTTTATCAACCCGCGTATTTACCGATGCCCGTTCTTTTAAATCATAAAAGGCGTCGATGCGAGATTGGGCTTTCGTAGTTCGAGCTTTTGGTTGCCGCCGCATCCATTCTAACTCTGACTTTAGACGCTTTTTGTCTTTTTCGAGCGTAGCATTTTCATTTTCCATCCGCTCCGCTTTTTTCTCCAAAAAGTAGGCGTAATTTCCGGTGTATTTGTGAATACTATTATTTACCAACTCCATGATGCGATTACTCACTTTATCAAGGAAGTAACGATCGTGCGTTACCAGAAACAGCGTCATATTAGCGGTTGACAAATAACCTTCTAACCATTCGATAGATTCGAGGTCAAGATGGTTAGTTGGCTCATCCAAAATAAGAAAATCTGGTTCTTCAAGTAATACTCTCGCTAACGCTACCCGCTTCTGCTGTCCGCCAGATAATTCCTTGATTTTTTTATCTGTATCCTGAAGCCCGAGCTTTCCCAAAATTTGTTTTACCGAAGCTTCGTAATCCCAAGCATCCAAGAAACTTAGTTGCTCAACTGCACTTGCTATCAGGTCATTATCGTCTTTTGCCATCGCCCGCTCGTAAGCAATTGTGGCTTTAGAACGCTCGGAATTTCCGTATAATATTGTATCCAGAACCGTGTCTTCTTCGTTGAATTCGGGATTTTGCTGTAAATACCCCATCTTAATATCTTTTCTGATGCTAAGAGCACCTCCGTCAGGATTTACGATACCGCCAATGATGTCAAGCAGGGAAGATTTACCAGAACCGTTTGCCCCAATAAGGGCAACTTTTTCACCTTGTAAAATACCAAAAGTCAGTTCTTCAAATAGCCAGCGTTCGCCGACGTTACGACCGAGATTTTCGGCAGATAAATAATTCATAATTTTGTGTGTTGTTCGATTGCCGAATTATCGGCACGTTTACGCAAAAATACGATAAAACGTTTAGGTTTGTCACGGTTCGGAATTTAGAATTGATCAAAACAATTTTGTCAAGGTACAAAAACACGATTTCTCGTTTGAATCAGGGTTAAAGTTTCCCGTCCTAATCCCCGAAAGTTATGACTTGAGGGAAAACAGTATTAGGATATGTTTGAAAGAACGCTTGAAGAAATTGTAAAATAAAAAGTTAGACAAGGGAAAGCCATCATGACTATTGACCCAAAATAAACAGGAAAAACTACGTTTATAAGGGAGTTTTTGAAAGAAGAAGAGTGCAAATTTCTTGACGGTAATGACCCAACAGTAAGAAAGTTATTAATCGAACCATTTACTAATAGAATATGAGATATTACTACTGAGCGAAGAAGGGTTTGGGAATAGAGTCGATTTTTTAAAGGCAGAACAACAACTAGAAAACTAATTTATCTACGGGTTTCAACTTTTGCCTTAACTAATCAATTCACGGCCATCGGTTTCCTAATTACCGCTAAAGCCGTTTTACGTATAGATTAAGTTTGCGGATTGCCGCTGCAATCGAAATGCTCCGTACGGACTATCTTCGAGAGCCCGCCTGGCGGCCTGATTAGACTGACGTTCGGAACTTTCATGAACAAACCGCACCTTGATAAACACAGGTATTACGTTGTTGATAAAAATCGTATCTTTCGAGTAATCATTGAGAAGAGAACTTTTGAGAGCATAATTTCGTAGCTATCCAATATTTCAAACCCTAAACCACCCTAGATGAAAATCGTCATTATCGGAAATGGCATTAGTGGAATTACCGCTGCACGTCACATCCGCAAGCAATCCGAACACGAAATACTAGTTATTTCAGGCGAAACTGAACACTTTTTTTCCCGTACTGCCTTGATGTATATTTACATGGGGCACATGCAATACGAAAATACAAAACCTTATGAAGATTGGTTTTGGAAGAAGAACCGCATTGATCTAAAAAAGACGTGGATTGAATCAATAGATTTCGACAAAAAGTCGCTACAAACCTCCGATAACGAAGTCATTCCTTACGATAAATTAATTCTTGCTCTTGGCTCGAAACCCAATAAATTTGGCTGGAAAGGTCAAGACTTAGAAGGAGTACACGGAATGTACAGTTTTCAAGACCTTGAAAAATTGGAAAACCGCTCCGAAAAAATCAAAACGGGCGTAATTGTTGGGGGCGGTTTAATTGGTATCGAATTAGCTGAAATGCTTCACTCCCGAGGTCAACACGCCATTTTACTTGTCCGAGAAAATAGTTTCTGGGACAACGTTTTACCCAAGGAAGAGTCTAAAATGGTAAACGAGCAAATTCGCAAAAACGGCATTGAATTACGTCTTGAGCAAGAGCTTGGTGAGATTCTAGGAAGTTCCGAAGTAAAAGCAATAAAAACAAAGTCGGGCGAGGTGATTAATTGTGAATTTGTTGGTTTGACGGCGGGCGTGAGTCCAAAAATAGAGTTGGTAAAAGGTACTAAATTAGAAACCGACCGTGGAATTTGCGTTAATGAATACCTCGAAACAAATATAGAGGATGTTTACGCCATCGGCGATTGCGTACAACACCGAAATCCACCTTCTGGGCGAAGAAATCTAGAGCAAATTTGGTACACTGGTAGAATCATGGGAAAAACCGTGGCAAGCACCATCTGCAACAAAAGAGAAAAGTATGACCCCGGCGTGTTTTTCAACTCGGCAAAATTTATTGACTTAGAATATCAGACCTACGGAAAAATACCCGCAAAACCAGACGAAGGAACGAGTACTTTCTGTTGGCAGCACTTAGAAGACGAGAAGTTAGTACGAATAAACTACGAAACAGAAACCGGGAAGGTAACTGGCGTAAATACGTTTGGAATCAGGATGCGTCACGAGGTTTGGAATGATTGGCTAAGAAGCGAAGCCACAATTCAGAACGTCGTCGGACATTTAGATAAAGCTAATTTTGACCCTGAATTCTACAAACGCTACGAAAACGAAATCATTACTGCCTACAATTCCGAAACTGGGAGCAGCGTACCGCTTCGCAAAAAGAAAGGATTATTCGCTTCATTATTCAACTAAACAAACATGAGAAAAATTATAAAGACCGTCGGAATAAGCGTTTTCTTCTTGGCAATGGGTATTTGGTTCGCCACCCTATTCATGAACAAATACACGCTAACGCAAGAAATTTTTAACGAACAAGTTTCCGAAGAGCACCAAAAGGTTCTTAAACCCGAAATGGGCGAAATTATTGGCAAAGAATACCCCAACGTGCAATCTTTTTCGATGGCGATAAAAGGTGTTCAGGATAAAGTAAACGCCGAATTTGATAAAGAGAAAGCGTACGGTAAAAAGATTTTTGGTTACGAAATGAGTTTGACCCGCCAAACCGCAAACGGTTTATTAGCGGATAACAAATTTCTGTTCTTTTTGCTTACTTACATGATGGCTACACTTGGAGCATTGACGTACATCATGCCGGATATGAAGTTACTACCCGGAATAAAGAATAATAAAATCTATTTCAAACCTTCCACTTCTCGTGGGTGGTTAGGAATTGGTATTGGCATTTTCTTAGTGAGCTTTTATATCTTTCTGTACTTCTACCCCCACCTGATTTCGAATTGGATTGTAATGGTTGACCCAGTTAGCAAACTACTCAACGGCAGCGAAGCGAGCCAGTGGTTTATGTACGGCTTCCTGTACACGATTTGCATTACAGTAATGGGAATTCGGATGTTGATAAAATATCGGGGAAACAAATACCAGACTTTCCGCACTATTTCTGTGATGTTTTTTCAGTTGGCGATTGCTTTTATCTTGCCTGAAATATTAGTTCGGTTAAACCAACCTTATGTTGACTTGAAAAACATGTGGCCACTGGATTACAGTTTCTTTTTTGACTACCGAATCAGTGAAAAACTCGAAGCCGGAACATTCGGAATATTCATTCTGGTTTGGGGAATCGTCTTATTCGCTATTGGCGTTCCTGTATTGGTTTATTTCTTCGGAAAGCGTTGGTACTGCTCGTGGGTTTGTGGCTGCGGTGGACTCGCCGAAACATTAGGTGATCCATTCCGTCAACTATCAGACAAGTCTTTAAAAGCATGGAAGGCAGAACGGTATATCATTCACGGAGTCTTGGTATTTGCGGTTTTGATGACCGTCGGAGTACTCTATACTTACTTTACAGGAAGTTATAACCTCTTCGGTTTTATTCCGACAGAATCTCTAAAATCAGCTTATGGCTTCGGCATCGGTTCAATATTTGCCGGAGTAGTCGGGACAGGTTTTTATCCACTTATGGGAAACCGCGTTTGGTGTCGCTTTGGTTGTCCGCTTGCGGCGTACCTTGGTTTGGTACAACGCTTCAAATCTCGCTTTAGAATTACTACTAACGGGGGGCAATGCATTTCTTGCGGGAACTGCTCAACGTTTTGCGAGATGGGAATTGACGTTCGTGCTTACGCCCAAAAAGGACAAGATATTGTTCGTTCTTCGTGCGTGGGTTGTGGCATTTGTGCGGCAGTTTGTCCACGTGGAGTTCTTAACTTAGAGAATGCTTCTGTTGACACAAGAGCTTTGGAAGAGAGAGGTTGGGTGAAATAAGTGCTGGAAAATAATTCTCGCACGTGCAAGTTTACTTACTTCTCACATATTAACTTGAAAAAGGGTCGGAATATTTCCGGTCCTTTTTGTTTTTCATAGGTCGTAACAGAACTAATATAATAGCCCCATCGGAGCGAGTAGTAGTGAAGTGCCAGCTGTAACAGGATTGGCACAATAACTCCATCGGAGCGACCTTATGGCAGAGAAAGAACAAAGTAAAATAAATAGTAAAATGCTAGCGGCACGACCTAAACGTTCGGCTAATAAGTCTGAGAATTTTCCGATTTCAAAAGGCAAGGCAGCTTTCGATAACTTATCAAATCTTCAACCGAAAATGCTGCTTCGGTTGTGATTTTCGAAACATGACAATTCCGATTTGATAAAAGTCGAGCGTTTGCCGAACGGCTTCGTGAGCTTTGATTTCTTCCCAGGCTTTCCGCATTTCTTTCGACCAATAAATATCATCAAAAATGAAAATAGAATCCTCCTCTATTTTTTCTAGACAAAGTTTGAAATAACGCAAGGTGGGTTCATAGCGGTGATTGGCATCGAAGAAAACCAAGCCAACTTTGCAAATACCTTTTATGTATTCAGGTAAGGTTTGGTCGATATTACCAATATTGAGTGAAACGTTTGACAACGCAAGTTTTTCAAAGTTTTGCCGAGCCACCGAAGCTATTTCGGGGCAGCCCTCGAACGTTATGATTTGATTAGTACTCTTCGCCGCAGATAAATAGGCGGTGGTGATTCCGAGTGAAGTACCAAGTTCTACAACGGTAGAGTTATGAAAATAGACGTTTAGGATTCGATAAAGTACGAGCTGCCACTTCTGTGGTTTCTCAGAACTTTTAGCAATTGAAGCAATGCTCCGTCGGTTTGATTTGTGCCACCGCGAACCTGCTCCAAAATCAGTTATTTCGATGACGCTTTTACTTCTCTTTAGCGATGACCGGAGTACTTCAATCTGTGGAGCTTCCTCGGGTTTCGTTTTACTTTTTACAGTATTATTATAAAAAGAAAATAAAAATGGCGAGTGAAGGAAATGTTCATCTTTTGCCGAAAATATGTGCTTTAAAAGCGAGTCTAAAAGCATATACTCAATTCAACAAATGCGGAACGATTAACGTGAAAGATGGAATTTTAACCTCGAAAGTCCGTCCGTCCATGATACGTTCCATTTCGTAAATACCTTCCATTTTACCAATCGGAGTCAGTAAATTGCAACCCGAAGTATAAGTATGTTTTTGTCCAGGCTCTAAAATAGGTTGTAAACCAACCACGCCTTCACCCTCAACATCGTCAATGCCTCCAGTTGAATCAAAAATAAACCAATGCCTCCTCTTGAGTTGAAGGGTAAAATCAGATAAGTTTTCGATACTTACGGTGTAAGAGAAAACGTATTCACTTTTCCGTGAATCAGAATACAAAGGCTGGAAATCAGTCTCCACAGATATTTTAACCCCATTAGTTACTTCGACAAACATATATTGGACAACTTTAAAAAGTTTAACTATTATAAAATTAACTTATTTTTTTGAGATTTAGTGCAACTCAAGTAGCTATTTTCTGATTGGGCTATACAGATAGCTAAGATTATTGATGGATTATTGGTTAAGTGATAATTGATGCGTTTTTTTGTGGCTTAATTGAATATCAATATATTAATGGCTTCAAAAACAATTATTATAACCGGTGGTGCCGGCTTTATTGGTTCGCACGTCGTGCGGTTATTCACTAAAAAATACCCCAAATATCAGATTATAAACCTTGATAAACTTACGTACGCCGGAAATTTGACCAATCTTTCCGACATTGAAGATTTACCAAACTACACTTTTGAAAAGGGAGACATCGTAGACGCCGAATACGTTGACTCATTATTCGACAAATATAAGCCCGACGGAATTATTCACTTAGCGGCAGAGTCACACGTTGATCGTTCCATTACTGATCCGATGTCATTTGTGATGACAAACGTAGTAGGAACCGTGAATTTACTAAACGCCGCAAAAAAAACGTGGCACGGCAATTACGAAGGAAAAATGTTTTACCACGTTTCAACAGACGAGGTTTACGGAGAACTTCATAATCCCGAAGACTTTTTTGTGGAAGATACTTCGTACGATCCTCGGTCGCCGTATTCAGCTTCAAAAGCGAGTTCTGATCACTTCGTGAGAGCGTATCATAATACCTACGGGATGCCTATCGTGCTTTCGAATTGCTCGAATAATTACGGTCCAAATCATTTTCCCGAAAAGTTAATTCCGTTGATGATTAATAATATCAAAAACGAAAAACCACTTCCGGTTTACGGAAAAGGTGAGAATATTCGGGATTGGCTGTACGTAATTGATCACGCACAAGCAATTGACGAAATTTATCACAGAGGTAAAAATGGCGACACTTACAATATCGGTGGAAATAACGAGTGGACAAATATCGCGTTAGTACATTTCCTCTGCGATTTGATGGACAGTAAACTTGGAAATCAAATGGGCAAATCCCGCGAATTGATTACCTATGTAACCGACCGTGCCGGACACGACATTAGATACGCCATTGATGCCAGTAAATTAATGAACGAACTAAGTTGGAAACCTTCCGTTACTTTTGAGCAGGGACTCGAAAAAACAGTAGATTGGTATTTGAATAACTGGAGTTGGATTGAAAGTATTACTTCAGGAGATTACGCTAATTATTACACAGAAATGTACGCCGAGCGTTGATTTCGGATTTTTAAAAAACTGTAGGTAACAGTTATCTGTTTTCTTATCTCTCCCGATAGTTATCGGGACTAACATCTCAAATCTCAGAAAATGAAAGGAATAATACTTGCCGGAGGTAGCGGCACCAGGCTTCACCCCTTAACATTGGCAGTAAGTAAGCAGTTAATGCCCGTTTACGACAAGCCGATGATTTATTACCCGCTTTCAGTACTTATGCTAGCGGGAATCAGGGAAATCCTCATTATTTCTACTCCGCACGATTTACCGCACTTTAAAAAACTTCTGGGCGATGGAAAAAGTATCGGCTGTAGGTTTGAATACGCCGAACAGCCTTCGCCAGATGGTCTCGCTCAGGCATTTATCATCGGAGAAGAATTTATCGGTGAGGATAAGGTAGCCTTGGTACTTGGAGATAATATCTTCTACGGAAGCGGATTAAGTAAACTACTTCAATCATGCAATAATCCCGAAGGCGGAATTGTATTTGCTTATCAAGTGCACGACCCCGAACGTTACGGGGTAGTTGATTTCGACGAGAACCTGAAAGCACTTTCTATCGAAGAAAAACCAACTTCGCCCAAGTCAAACTACGCTGTTCCTGGGTTGTATTTCTACGATAATGACGTAGTAAAAATAGCTAAATCTATCAAACCGTCTCCACGGGGCGAGTTAGAGATTACTTCTATTAACCAAGCGTATTTAGAAAAAGGAAAATTGAAAGTTGGGGTGTTGGATCGTGGCACAGCGTGGCTTGATACCGGTACTTTTGCGTCATTGATGCAAGCAGGTCAGTTTGTGCAGGTTATTGAAGAAAGGCAAGGTTTGAAAATTGGCTGCATCGAAGAAATAGCTTATCGGATGGGTTTTATTGACAAAGCCCAACTCAGAAAAATTGCCGAACCGTTGGTAAAAAGCGGGTATGGCGAATACTTACTAAGACAATTATAAAAGCTATTTAACTTCATAAAAAAAGGCGGAATTTAATTCCGCCTTTTTTTATTTTTCCATATGTATTCATCAGTCAATTGCGGGAATACGTAATACTTGTCCTGGGTAAATTTTATCAGGATCAGATAGCATCGGCTTATTAGCTTCAAATATAACGTTATACTTATTAGAATCTCCGTAATATTTCTTGGCAATTTTTGAAAGGTACTCGCCTGATTCAACCGTGTGAAATTGTGCCTCTGGCTTTGAGTCGGTAACAGTTAGTTTATTATCTACCACCGCCACGCCTTCTACGTTACCAACAGCTAATGCAATCTTCTCTGCATCAACTTGTTGTGCTACTTCACCCTCGAGGGTTACTGTGTCAGCTTGAACTTTTACTACTAACTTTTTGAAAGCTAAACCCAAACCTTGAATATGGGTAAGTAAGGCCTGTGCTTTTAATTCTGTTTGTTTTTCTTCTGGCTCACTAGAAGTTTTACTAAAGAGTTTTTCACCAGCTCCTTTAAAAAATGACATTAAACCCATAATCTTAAATTGTTTTGATTAAAAATATATTTCAATCAAATTTACATGTTTTTGTTTACGTGCCACAAAAACAACGTTGATAAATTAGGTAATTAATAAACTAAAAAAAGTAGTCCGTCGTTTAAAAATAAAAAAGAATACAATGAAACACTTTAGCATATTAGTTGTGGTTCTATTGAGTATGAACGTTGCTTTATTTGCCCAGTCTGAAGAGGAAGCGATAAAACGAACTGTGCTCGACTATCTTGATGGTGGTACAAACGGCGACGTATCGAGGTTTAAAAGAGCTTTTCTTCGGGATGCAGTTCAGCGTTCTGTTGGTCGTTCCGGCACCGTTGCGGGCATGACAGTGGATAATTTAGCATCCAAGATTAAGCCAGGTTCTGTAATGAACCGCACAACAAAAATTATATCATGGAGCTATGCCAACGATGCAGCTACCGCAATAACCGAAACGGCTTACCAAACCTCTAAAATTGTTGATTTATTAAATCTATTGAAAATAAATGGTGAATGGAGAATTGTGAGTCGGGTATTCTCAAGAATGGAATTAGACGAAGACATTGCAAGTAGTTCAGGTGGCTCTGTATCAACTCCAGTGAGCACATCAACAAAAACGGTAAAGCCAGCTAAAAAGAAACCAGCAGTTTCTGATGACGGATGGTGAGATAATGACATATTACCCCCATCCTGAAAGAGCGATACAGTTTTCTTAAGTGATTAACTTTAAGAATAATTAGATAGCACAGTACTTATTCATAAAAGTTATTTTATCCTGAAAAAGGAGTGAACCATTCTCCAAGTATTAGTTATTTTCTCTCTCAGTAGGAAAGTAATAGAAGCATTCGATACTTTCTTGCTCCGTATGAAAATGAAACCCGCACGAAAGCGGGTTTTATTTTTGGATAACAATCCGTTTCGAAACGATATATTCACCCGTTTGGAGTTTCAATACATAAACCCCCGCTGGAGCATTTACCACCTCGATAGCTAACGGTTTATTTACTCCGATTCTCTGATTTTTATAATGAATCAATCTACGCCCCAACATATCAGTCAACGACAAATCAAACGGCTTACTTACAAATTTTGTGTCAGCAAGTTGGATTTGAAGTAAATCAACGGCCGGATTAGGAAATACCTTGATTTCCTCCGCCCACTCTTCACTATTGGCCAACGGTTGCAGTACTACTATTTTAGCACTACCCGTCAGGAAGACTTCTCCGCAAGCATTTACTGCCTTTCTTATCGTGTGAATTTTAGTTTTACTTGGTTGGACTTCGGGGAAAACTTCGGGTTTGGTTGTTTCAAATTTTTGCCCGTCAGATAGCTCAAAATTCCACGGTGCATCACCGCTAAGTTTAATTGCCAGTGCTGCTCTATCTCCAAACCTAATCGTATTATTTCCAGAAATAGCGGCGATAGCGGCGATAGCGGGTTCTTTTATTTTTACCTGAATTTCTTTGCGAGTACTTTCACAACCGAACTCATTAGTCTGAGTGACGTAGAAATAGAAAACACCCGTCTGCGTTGTCTTCGGCATCAATTGTCTTACAGGAATTAAGTCGGTCTGACGGAAATACCATTTAATATTTGAGCCGCTTGCTTTCAGCGGAGTTGCACCAGTATTAAAGCAATAAAAAACTTCCCCATTACTTTGTGGACCTAGCGGTTTGGGATTTACTTCCACGGAAACAGAAAGGCTATAATCTTCAACGGATGAACCTTCAATAACTAAACCATAAATATTTGATTTATTACTAAAGTAGGCGGGAGCAAGCACAGATATTACGCCCGGGGATACATTGGAGGCCGTAGTGAAAGTTGTGTCAGCATTGCTCAGCTTCACCGTATAATTAACATCCTGCTTCAGACCAGATACCGGTATTTGGAAGGAGCTTTGCTGACAGCTTTCACCCGTAAATGATGTACCTACTTTTAAAGACGGTTCAGCAATCGTAAGTGTTACGCCGTTCTCAACGGCAACACTTCCGCATAACCCTACCGCTGACAAGATATTGTAAGAGTTCGTTGTGGTCGGTTTTAGCCTAATTTGATACCTTCGGTTATTAATTACTGATAATATGATTCCGTTTTCAAACACTGCCTCCCAAGGTCCACTTCCTGTGAAGTCAAGGAACAAATTTGAAGTAGTATTTGGGCGAATAATATTCTCCGAAAGCGATAATTTCAACGTACCTTTTGTGTGGACCGTGAAGCGTTCGCTAACTGTACTAATTAAAAACGGAAGTTGTGAAACAACACGCAATTGATAATTCGAAGAAGAGTTCATCGTACTTGGCAAACGAAACCTAATTTCATTTACCGTACTGTAAGAGGCATCCTTTACTTCACTAAAGTTTTCTCCGTTACTATCAGACATTTCCAACGCAAAGTTATTCTGATTTGCGAAATATCCGTAGGTACTGTAACTCACTAAAACCTCCTCCCCTTCGCAGTAAGTTGTCTTTGAAAGTTGATTCATAATCAGGTAATTTGCCTGATTCCCAAGAAGATTATAGGCAGCATTAGGCGAAAACCTAATCGAAAAATTTTGCTTCATTCGTTGATATTGCCCCGTAGTAAATACGTTTCCGCACCTTACGTGGTACGACATAATATTATCGACGAGCGGAGCGTAAGAATAACCGTACGCATCAACTAAATCAGGTGGTGTTTTGTCATCACAATTGTAACTTGAAATGGTGGTTAGCCGCTCGAAAGGGTCGGAAGGGGTATCACACAGGTAGTCTCCGGTCTTATCACAATTAGCTCCTGAACCAAGGTCCCGCATCACTAATTCACGTTTATTTATATCTGGGTTATTGCTGTCTCTAAATGTATGCAGCAGCCCAAAATAATGACCCAATTCGTGCAGAAAAACTTTATTTTTCAATGTTTCAAAGTCTTCCTCATTACGGTCCAAATAACTTAGAAAGATGCGATTACTATTATTAGATAAATTAGGTAGAACTGCCGAACCATTCAGAAAAACATCATCCTCCGTAGATATAGTACTAAAGAAGTATAAATTGAGGGCATTTGTAACATCGTACTTTGCCCGAAGCTGAGTTTCCTGCGTAACTAAGAATCTACTGTAATTCTTATCCGAAACGTGGTCTACCGTTTCATTCTGAAGGTAAAGTTCAACGTCAATATTACTTAAATACGTATTAGCATGTTGAATTAATAATTTCACATCAGCCGTCGAAAACTTTTTTTCCACCGTACTACTTTCGTAGAAAACAGTTGCCTTAACCGCAACCCGATACCGGACGTCAGTTTTACGGAGGTACTTTTCTTTAGTCAAACTTTCGATAAGAAGCTGATTAAAGTTTTTAACTTGATTTTCGGAGAAGCTATTGGCACAGTTTAATTGTGCGTACGCACAGCTAGAAAATATCAGTGTGAGTAAACAAAAGAACGCAAGAAAAATGTGTTTGAAACTTTGCAAACCAACTAATTTAATAAAATTTGAACAAAAATCTTACCTAATCGGCACATAATTTTTCTTTATTAGCTACAAAATGATCAAATTCTTGCACTAATGCCTTGTATTTATCCAAAAAGTTACTCGTATCCCCCGTTTTAGCGGGCTCTTCAATCAATTTGGTCGCTTCGTGTATCATCATTAAACCAATTGTTCCCGAGTTACCTTTGAGTGTATGAAGCTCCCGTTGAATTAAATTTATGTCTCCGTTTTTAAATCCAGATAAAGTATTATCGAGTTGTTCACGAGATTCGATTTCAAAATCATCAAATACTGTTTTGAGCACCTCACTGCCTACCATTTCTTTTAGACTATTTATGACGTCAAAATCAAACGTTGGTATCGAATATTCAGTAAATTTTTCTTTAATTTCACTTATCGCGTCACCGTTAGAGATAGCTAAGCTTTTATCTAACGAGCTATAAAGCTCATAAATCTTCTGCAATAGTGATTGAGCCCGGATTGGTTTGGGAATGTAAGAGTCCATACCATTATTCAGGAAGCGTTCTTTATCGTTTTGCATTGAATACGCAGTCATTGCCACTACAATTGGCATATCACCGTCATGGTTTACTCGTAATAATTTGGTGGTTTCCATGCCATCCAAGTCCGGCATTTGAATGTCCATCAATATTATATCAAACTTTGACTTAACCGGTTTTAATTCAATTGCTTCCCGCCCGCTAGAGACAGTTGTAACTTTACAATTTGCTTGTAAGAGTATTTCAGAAGCTACTTTCCGATTTATGGCGTTATCATCCACCAACAAAATGTGCGGAGAATCTGAAGATTTAAAGTACGACGAAAATGGTTTTTCTTCATTAACTGATTCTACCGTGACTTGTTGGGTAGTTGGTTTTGATTCAATCGTAAACCAGAAAGTACTTCCTTCATTCGGCGTTGACCTCACGCCCATTCTACCGTTCATTCGGCGGCAAAGTTCTTTTGAAATAGCTAAACCAAGTCCTGTTCCACCGAAAGCTTTTTTAGTAGAATTATCAATTTGCTGAAAGGCGTTAAATAATAGTTTTTGATTTTCTTCCGAAATACCGATGCCCGAATCATTAATCTCAAAGAGAATTTCGCCGTCTAAGCTTGATACAGATACGCTCACTTTACCGTTGTCAGTAAACTTCAACGCATTTGAAGTCAAGTTTGACAAAATTTGTAGCAGGCGAGTATGATCACCCATGATAAAGCGAGGAACTTCTTGCTCAACTGTTGCCGTAAGTTTGTTCTTCTTATCAATTGCCCGCTGTTTGAACAATGCCGTCAGTCGGTTCATCACTTCGTGTAAATCCATCGGAGCAATGCTTAGCTCCATTTTTCCAGCCTCGATTTTCGATAAATCCAGAATATCGTTGAGAATGACAAGTAGCGTTTCTGATGATTTTTTAATGGTCTCTACGTAATCCTTTTGCTCTTCCGCCAACGGAGTTTGATTAAGCACATCTATCATACCGATAATTCCGTTCATCGGCGTTCTGATTTCGTGGCTCATATTCGCCAGAAACTGCTCCTTTATTTTAAGCGACTGCTCCGCCCCTTCCTTTGAGTGTTTTAATTCTTCAGCATACGTTCTGAGTTCGGTAATATCCCGGGCAATTCCTTCAATTTCGATGGGAAGTCCTCGTTCGTTCCGAATCATGCGGATGTTTAGCATAAACTGTCGAAGCTCCTTATCTTTTCGTTTAACGTTTACTTCAAAATTAGTCACGTTTCCGTCTTTCAATACTGATTTTATATTCTGCGAACTTCCGGTAGCATCCACAAAAAACTGATCGACTTTCTTCCCTAATACTTCTTTCAGATTATAACCCGTATGCGTCTCTACTGATGGTGAAATCATCGTCACAACTCCGTTTAGGTCCGTACGATAGTAAATATCAATAAACGACTCAATAATATTTCGGAATTTCTCCTCACTTTTCTGAATACTTACCAACGCCCCCCGTTTGTCTGTTATGTTTCGGGCAATCCCGCAAACTTCTTCAATACTACCGTCAGTGGATGATAAAATAGGGTTTAGATAAAACTCGTACCAGTCAGTACCGCCATCTTTTGCTCCCCAGTTCATCTCAAAATACTGCGGTTCACCATCGAAAGCACGGTTATATTTTTCACGGAGAATTGGTCGGTCTTCAGGATTTATCAGGAGCCAGCCAATCTTCTCGGTGCTTACATTTATCTGCGGCGGAACGCCCAGATTATTGTATATCAAATCAGAGTAATTTTTATTGAATGAACTCAATTGCCGCTTCTTATCTGACTTTACAGTCCAGATAAGGTGCGAACTACTATCAAATATAGCGTTCAGACGGGCTGTCTGACGCATGATATCAATCTCGTACTTTCGCCGATTCAATGCAAGAGCTACCTGACCCGAGACAAACTGCAATAATTCTAAATCCTTGTTGGTAAACTTATTAGCGTCACTATAGGACTTTATTCCAATAACACCCATCGTTTTTCCCTCCACAATAAGCGGGACAATTGCCATGACCGCCGGAAGTACCGGACCGTAATAGAATACCTCATTTGACTTAACAAGTAGCTCTAAGTCAGCTTTTTGCAGAAAAAGTGGAGTATTTTTAACGATGGAATATTCCACAACTCCCTTACCCATTTTACGCCGAATCTGCGTTTCGGACATCTTATATTTCTCATCAACGTGGTACGGAAAAAATATTTCCCCGTCCTCTGGTTCGTAGATTGCCACGAAGAAATTATTGGCGTAAATATTCTTCTGTAACTCAACCTGAACCTGCCGCAGAAAGTCATATAAATTAGGGGTGTTCAAGTTTGACTGAGCAATAGAATAGTAAAGATTTTGAGCATTTTCTGCCTGCCGTCGTTGCGTAATATCCCGAAGTAAGCACCTGAATGCGGTAGGTTTTCCGTTTTCAAATCGACAATTTATATCACCCGAAAGATAAACGCTCCGCTTGTTCTTCCCTCTTAGCACTACTTGCACATCATGCATTGAGCTACCCTCTTTTATTTCTTCCAAAAGGCCAAGAATTTGCTCTTTGAACCTTTCGTGAAGTAAGTCTTCCAGCTTAAGCGTAGTAAGTTCTTCGGACGTGTAGCCAACAACTTCCAAAAATGCCTTATTAGTGAACAAAAAACGCCCCGATAAAGAAAGCAATGTGATTACTTCAGAAGTATTATCAACCAGATCCTGAAGTTGGTCAATTCCCTTACTTTTCCCCGCTTCTTCAAGCCTCGATTTGAGGTGCTTGATTTCCAAAACTAGTTGTTCTTTCGTTTTTTGAGTAGTACGCATTCAGGGTGTTTTCGTCTAATTATGGATAAATTTAAATCATTTTAGATACATTTGGCAATCTAAGTCAAGAATTAACCTGGCAACCATTTATTATGAAAAAAGTAAGGGCAAAAAAGCACCTTGGTCAACACTTTCTAAACGATGACAGCATCGCTCTAAAAATAGTGGAGCAGCTTCAAAATTTTGGGGATTATAAAAATGTAGTAGAAATTGGACCAGGAATGGGCGTTCTGACGAAGTATCTACTAAAAAACGATACGTACAAAACCTGGGTAGTTGAGATTGATACAGAATCTGTCAGTTACCTCGAAGAAAACTTTCCTGAATTAGACGAACGCATAATCGCCGAGAATTTTTTAAAAATTCCGTTGTTGGAATTGATGCAGAAAGATACGGCTTCCATTATTCACAATTACGCGATAATTGGTAACCTACCGTACAATATTTCATCACAAATCTTCTTTAACGTTTTAGCAAACCGAGACGTTATTCCTGAGGTCGTTTGCATGATTCAGAAGGAAGTTGCTCAACGTATTGCTTCGCCGCCTAAAAACAAAACGTACGGAATTCTGAGTGTTTTCCTACAAGCATTTTACGATATTGAATATTGCTTTACGGTATTCCCGCACAGTTTTGACCCACCTCCCAGAGTTGATTCAGGCGTGATAAGATTGACGCGGAATGCCACCAAACAACTCGACTGTGACGAGAAGCTATTCTTCAACATTGTAAAAGTTGGTTTTAATCAACGCCGTAAAAAACTAAAGAACCCATTAAAAGCAATTCACGTCGGCGTTGAACATCCTTTGCTCGAACACCGTGCCGAAGAGCTTTCGGTAGCAGATTTTGTGGAACTGACCAAAGCTTTTTCAGCGGCTAAAGGTGACGATTAAAACAACGTTTCGACGTAACTTAAAACTTTACCGACGTCGCTCCATTCTTTGAATTTTAGTTTTTCATTACTTATGAATACAGTTACTTGCTCTTCATATTTTGGAAAGAGAGCGAGTACTTGTTTTTTACTTTTCTTGATTCGCTGAAGTTGTCCGGTCGAATAAGCAATGTAGTAATTCTCGTACAAGTTGAATTTAAAGTTGGTGGTCGCTTCGTTGAACTTCCGCTCTTCACGCCCGTTATAATATGCGTGTTTCAATAATTTGAAATTACCACTATCGTGCAAAACCTGATAAAAAGTTCGTTCGTCTTGTCGTTCGTACGGACGAAAACCATTCCAGAAAAGAAAACCTCCGGATGCGGTACTCGTATCACTCAGAATAAAATGCGTCAGCGGGTTCTCAACGGTTAATTTCTGACCATTCTCCAACCGTTCAAGGCGTTGATTATAAGCGTTGTAATTAATAACTAAATCCCGAACGGTATTATCTTTAAAATAAACCCGCCCCAACTTCCAATCTTTTGAAAGGTAAGCAGTTTCACCATCATAAACGATGTGGTAAGCACCTTCTTTATAATCGTCTAATAACATACGAGTCATCATATCATCCTGAGCATGAAGACCGAGAGATATTATGAAGAATAGCAACGTTAGATTGAAGGTTATTTTCATGGCTTTCAAAATTTGTTTAAGCTTCAAACTAAGCTTTTAAATAGGAGATGTCAAAGTAAATATATTTAGACATTTGTTTATATATATATAAGTTCGTGTCTATTATCAAACCAATTAAAACTTACAGATATGGCACAACTAACGAGCAATAATAAACGGGAAGCGGCAAAGCCAGATATGACCCCGATGGTAGATTTGGGATTTCTGCTCATTACATTCTTTATGTACACCACAACCTTTACAAACCCATCTTAACTACCTTATAATCAGTCAATTAAATATAATAACTCCCTCACTGTTATTATCGGTAAAAACGACGAGCTGCTTTATCACCAGACAAATTTGGACGATTTGACTGCTTTGACCAATATATCTGACTCAAAAAGTACTTTCAGAAAATTGCTAATTAATTCAAAAAGGAACGCCACGAAAGCAGAAAATTTTACGGTCATCATCAAACCATCTTAGTTTTCTACGTACAACGGTTTCGTTGGTGTATTAGACGAAATGGTTATCATAAATCATGATATTTACGCCGTAGTAGATATTTCGGAAAAAGAAACAAGTCTGCTTTTGTAATTTAAAAGGCAACCTGTTAAACTTTTACGAGTTTGAAAGCTTTCCTGAAGCCTTTCTTTTCTATCACTATAAAATATACCCCGCTTGAATAAGAACTCATATCAATCAGAACTTCATTCAAATCAAGTGAGTCAGTAGAGTCGATGAGTTGCATTGTTGCGGACAATACGCTGACCTTAGCACCTTTAATCAACCCTGTATTTACCGTTACGGTACGTAGAACGGGGTTTGGGTATATCGAGACTTTAACAATTTCTTCCTGGCCCAAAACAGAATTAGTTTGGTATTGTTCAATCAGTTCGTCTATGTGTTGCAAAAGTGAATAATCGCTAAGATCATCTTGACCAATTTCCCAAATCATAACTCCACCTACTTCATTCAGGGCTAATAGCGTTTTTTGTGTTATGGTCGGAATACCGTTATAGAAAATATCTCCTACCCGATCTTTATAAGCATTGGCAGAATCTAATTTGACTAAATTTGCGAAAGTAATAGATTTCACCTTTTTACGGTCGGTAAAATCCCAACCGTAAAAGGGTACGCCTAAAGTCATACGCTTTTTTTCGAGCCCTTCCTTACTCCAGTAATCAATAGAATTTACGGCAAAAGAGTACGGAGAGTGTGGACCCATGTTCTCTGGCTGCCAAGGTCCGGTTAAATCATACGCCATAAGGTTTACCCAGTCAAAGGCAGCGAGTGCTTCCGCGGTAATTTCGGGATAACGATAGATTGCGGGAAGTGCAGCCGACATGTGCAGATTATGATTTACTAAAGAGTCTTTTAACTCTAACACAAATCCGCTGTAGTCAGCGTTGACTACGCCCCATTCTATGTCAACATCAACGCCTTGTAATTTATGAGATTTTACGTATTCAATTATTCCACTGATAAATTTGGGTCTATTATTTGGCGTTATCCATTTTGCCCAATCTGATAAACTCGCCGCTCCACCCGCTAAAGCTATAAAAACCTCTACGCCGGCTTTATGTCCTTCGTAAACTGCGTCGCTGATGTCAACACCGTTTGTTTGCAGAATACCATTTTGGTCTGGGTTTGCAAAAGATATATTCAGATGAGTCAGCCTCTCTAGTTCTATCCTATTAACCAAGCTAAAGCGATACGTAGGAAGGTACCCAACGGTCTTAAATTCTTGACCGAATGCTCCCCAAGGTTTTAGGAAAAAGAACAGTATGAGGGTGCAGAGTAAGTTTGTTTTCACGTAAGGTTGGATTATTTATGTCTCAATATCACTATTTATCGGCAAACAAAAAATGCCGGACAAGATTGCCCGGCATTTTCTACTTATTAAAACTAGTGTTATTTTGGATCTAACGCCATGTCAATACGCTGATATAAATCTTTCAAATGGTACCTTGTTAGTTTATCAGATACACGCGGAGCAGTACTGCCAATCATTGCTTTCAGAGCGGTAAGTTCACCGCGAACCACAGAGGGCAAGTCAGTTTCACTCAAATCTACCGTACGGGTATTGTAGCCGTACGTAACACCTACGGGAACCGAACGCACGGACGTTTTGCCCGGCTTAAGAAACGAAATCAATTCGTTTACATAAACTTTCTGCAAATTACGACGATAAATATCAATTGTTGAACGTGATTTTATTTCGGCGAAGATACCATCGTTCAAGTCTGACATTAAGTCAATCAAACTATAATTACTGCTATTCAAAGCGTTTGACTCCATTAACCGCACAATTCGGTCACCGGCTAATAAGCTATTCAACGTTCTGGATTGCAATTCTTTAATCGCTTCCACACCTGCTTCGGGCTTAATTTTACTCCAAATTTCCTGGTTCATAATCCAAGTTGGAGTTTGGAATAATTGTGCATTTAAAAATTTCACGGCACTTTTTTGTTTCGCTTTTGGCACAACAGTAAATACATCACCTTCCATATCGTAAGTTTTCGGATCATCGTAAATTCCACCTACGTTTTTGGTCACGTGTCCCATATAACGGCGGTACTGATTTACTACGTTTCCGTAGAGTTCTTCCAATTCCTGATAGCTTTCACCATCTTCTTTGCTCCACTTGATTAAGTTTGGGACAATACGTTTCAGGTTTTCGATTCCGTAACCAGAAGCAAGCATTGAGTCATCGCCTAAATCTTCGGTTTGATAGCGAGGATCGTACGGGCTAATTTCTGTGCCAAAACGTTTGCGTGGATCGCTGTAAGCTTCTTTTGTCCAGCCGTTCAGAATTTTCTTTTCTTCGTCAGCATTATCAGCATCTGGGAAATAGGTATATCCCCATTTGATTGCCCAGATATCGTAATCTCCAATTCTTGGAAAGAAGTCTGTTACACCGTCGCCCGGCTGAGCTACGTAATTAAAACGGGCGTAATCCATAATAGAAGACGTGTGACCATTTTTAGCAACCCAGTCTTTGTCTCTCAATTTCTCTACGGGCGTTGCCGAACTGGCTCCCATATTATGGCGTAACCCCAACGTATGTCCTACTTCGTGCGAAGAAACGAAACGGATAAGTTGTCCCATCAATTCATCGCTAAAATCTTTCGTTTGTGATTTTGTGTCAACAGCGGCGGTTTGAATCATGTACCAATTACGTAATAAACGCATTACATTGTGGTACCAGCCAATATGACTTTCCAAAATTTCACCACTTCGGGGGTCATGAACGTTCGGGCCATAAGCATTCTGAATATCTGCGGCGAAATAACGAATTACCGAGAAGCGAGCATCTTCCAAACTCATCGTAGAATCTCCTTCCGGCCAGTATTCACCACGAATGGCATTTTTCCAGCCGGCGGCTTCAAACGCCACATTCCAGTCATCCACGCCTTCTTTCAGACTATTCCGCCATTTCACGGGCGTTGCCGGATCGATATAATATATGATCGGCTTTTTCGGCTCAATCAGCTCTCCGTTCTTTTGCTTTAAAGCATCGGCATCATTTTTGGGTTCTAAACGCCACCTTACAGCAAAAACGTTTTCGTCCGCTTTTTGCGATTCTTCTTCAAAAACGGCGTACTGATTTGCAAAATAACCAACACGAGCGTCAAATTCACGTTTACGCATCGGCTCTTTTGGAAGAAGCAACAGCGAAGTATTCATCTCTAGTGTTACAACGCCCGCATCACGGCTGGAGGGAAAATAAACTCCGATACGCGGCGTAGGAGTCAACGAGATTCGGGGCGGTGACACACTGAACGTTTTCACGGTTTTAATCTCCGTATTCGTTAAGTACGTGTTAATTTTATCTATATACGAAGCATCGCTTTTGAAGGCAGAAATATTAAAACGCTGCTTCGCTATCGGGTCAAGCGAGAAGGTTTGTAAATCTGAATCGAAAGTTTTAGTCACATCAAATACATAAACCGAGTCTTTAGTCTGAGCTTTTATTTCAAAAGTTGCCACAATTGGATCGGAACTCGAATTCTTCACCGCCTGAAACATTGGCTTCGTGCTATCAGGACTTGCTACAACGTAGGTGATTGACCGCAGGAAAATCTTATCTCCGGGGCCTTTTTCAAATTTCACCACTTGGCGGTTTACCTCTTCACCACCAAATATTCCACCACCAGCGGCAGTTTTTGAGTAGCGAGTCACCGCCATTATTTCCCGATTAAAAAGTGATTCAGGAATTTCAAAATAGAACTTCTCTTCTTTTTCGTGAACGGTCAGAAGACCACGTTTCGTAGTAAACGTACTGTCAATAAATTTGGCGTAAGGCTTTGGGCCTTTGTCTTCTTTCTTAACTTTTAACTTAACAGTATTCGTGGCGGTATCAATCACAGCAACGATTTCGGCACCTTTTTTATTTTTCTTTTTTCGTTGAGCATCTGCCGAGGTGGTGATGAAAACGGTTAGTATAAGTAACAGACTGAAACAAAGTTTTTTCATGAAGGGTATGTTGGGTTTAAAGCATTATAAGTTACTAAAGTGAAAATAAGTTTTATATGATTTGTAAATTATAGATAAATGGTGATAATATTCAGACAAAAAACGACTTATTATCACCAAATAAGTTTCAACTTTATACTTTTGTGCAACTAATTTTTACAGCAAATGGAAAACTTACTCGAAAGAGTAAAAGCAATTGACTTACGGATGGTCATGGAAGATCTCGGTTACAAAACCGTTCAAAACCGCCGAATGAAATGTCCGTTTCACGAAGACGACTCGCCGTCTTTAGTTATTTATCCGCCTCCGCAGAATGAATTTCACTGTTTTGGCTGCGGCAAACACGGTGACGTGCTAAACTTCTACGCAGAAGTTAATGGCATCAGTTTTAAAACTGCTCTTGATCGCCTCGCTTACACTTACATACCAAATTACGAACCAGAAAATAAGGATGCTTTTAAAAATAAACCTAAGCTACAAGTTTACGAAAAAAAAGACCCCGCCGCTAACTACGTTTATCAATCAATTCACAGCGATATTTACGAAGACTTTCAGGAACATTGCCTAAATTATTCAACAACAGAATCCACCATTCAGGCGGTTAATTATCTCAGAGATCGGGGATTAAAAGATTGGATTATGCGGCACTTTGGGCTTTTTATGATTAAAAATTACCGAGAAGTAAACGAGTACCTAAAGGAAAAGTATAGCCTCGTAAACCTGCAAAATTCCGGGTTAATGAACGAGAAAGGAAATCTAGTATTTTATGTTCACCCAATTATTTTCCCTTACTTCCAAAACGGACGAATTGTTTATTTACAAGGCAGAACCATTGGTCCGCCCAAAGACAAAGCGAGTAAATATCAATTCCTCAAAGGCTTGCCCCGCCCCTTATTTAACAGCGACATTCTGACAACAATACGCATCGGTACCACTATTTACATCACCGAAGGAGCAATTGACTGCATGACTTTAATTCAGCACGGAGAAGCGGCAATTAGTCTGGGAAGTGCCAAGCACTTCCGACCCGAGTGGGCAAAGTTACTCCGGCGGGCAAAAGTGGTAGTTTGGTTTGACAACGACGAGGCAGGACGAAGCGGAACGGACGAATTAGTACATACGTTACGGGAACTCGGGATTGAAGTAAGCTCGAAAATACTTCCCGAAGGAGCTAATGATATTAATGAATATTACAATAACATAAACAACTAAAATAGTAGATGAAAATATCCTTATTAGACAAACGCTGGTTTGAACTTTTACTGAGCATCGCTTTGGTTTTAATTTATTATATCACGAAGGAGCTTGCCCGAAAAGTCATATATAAACACGCTTACCGCAACGACTTGGCTCCAGGACGTTCAATTTATATAATGAAATTTTTCACCTTTTTCTTAAGTGCATTACTTTGGATCGGACTTTTTGCGGTCTGGAATTTACAAGCTAAAAGCTTATTCGTTTATTTTGGTGCTTTCTTTACCGTGGCGGGCGTGGCACTTTTTGCTCAGTGGTCAATTTTGAGCAATATTACAGCTTCGGTTATTCTGTTTTTTAGCTTCCCATTTAAAATCGGTTCAAAAATTGAAATTATGGACGATAAAAACTCCGTTACAGGTATCGTGGAAGATATTACTTTTTTTGTTATTCAAATCCGTACCACCAACGGAAACATGGTTTCTTACCCAAATAACTTAGCCATTCAGAAAGGTATTATTGCGTTTACGGGTAAGGAGACTGCATCATAAAGAAAGGGTAGGTTACCTACTTCTTCCCTCTACTGTAAACTACAAGTAGCAGGAAAGATAATACGTTCCAACTACTGAAGTATTACTTCTAGGGTATTTACCTGCAATGAAAAACGGTATTACCAGAATTCGTAATTTTTCAAATCAGAATATTTATCGTGACAACAACAATTACTGAGGTGATAAATAAAATTGTCAAAAAAAATAATGTTTTGACGATAAACACTTCTTCAAGGATTTGGGAATATTTAATATTCAAAAAGCCCGTTTTGAAAAGTGGCCTTTGGAAATCATTAAAATTAGAAACTTCTTCATTTCTAAAGTTTATGTCAATATACCTACGCAATGGTTTAAGAGAGAAGTCAAGCGTTAAAGCCAAATAGAAAAGTACTGATTCAAATTCGCCTAACAATAAAATCATTCCATAATTGTTCAAATATTGTTCCGTCTTGAATAACAAAAAAAGCCGAACGGTATCGTTCGGCTTTTTCATAAAATCATTTTAGACTTTTACTCTGCCTCCGCAGCATCAAAAGATTTTGGAGCTTGAGAACGAATATTTCCGAGTTCGGTATCAATTACGAATAACGATTCTCCTTCCATCAAGTCAATCATTTCAATGGCACGACGAGCTAAATATTCTTCTTCAATTTGCTCTTTCACAAACCAAAGAGCCAATTGTTCCGTAGCAAAATCATTTACTTCACGGCTTGCCGCCACAATACGATTGATAGACTTTGTAACCATTATCTCACTTTCAAGCGATGTTTCGAAGCATTCACGCACCGATGTATATTCTTGTTTTGGCTTCTGAACATCAGGCGTAGTAACAGAACCGCCCGTATCAATCACAAACTTTACAATTTTTAACATGTGACTACGCTCTTCTTCAGATTGAGAATAAAAGTAAGTCGCCGAATTCTTGTATCCGTTGCGGTCACACCAAGTGGCCATTGCTAAGTATTTTTGGGAAGCATTTCCTTCCATTTCAACTTGAGCGTTCAGTATATCTTGTACTTCCTCAGTAAGCGAAGTACGCATTCTTGTTAAATTCTTCATTGTTAATAGTAGTAGTGTGGCTGGAAAAACAGAAAAAATGGCTTACTTGTTCGTTTAGTCACCTCAAGCGGGAAATTTAAAACAAGTCTAAATATAACTTAGAGTTACAAGACCGTCTCGTAAAGAGTTTCGTTAAGGAAATCGTTGACATAGATAGCAAATTTTGCTCCCGCCAATAATTCACGAAGATGAATTACTTCGCAAAGGGTAAGTTTGATTTTTTTACTGGCGTTTGGCAAGTCGATTACTTCGTGGTCGCAGGCGTCGGATAAATCATAAATCATGTTATGAATATCGACGCTATCTACCAATCGCTTGAAGTTCAAAAAGTTATCAATGCGAAACGCCGCAACGGTATTTGCAAAATAAACATAAATACGGTTCGTTTTATCGCACTGGTACACACCGCCTTGTTCGTTTTCAAATAACTCAATTCCTGATTTCTGACCTGAGAAGTTCATTGACTTTTTTCAAATAATTATACGTTAAATGTACGGCTTATTTAGAATTAATCAAAATAGTGAAATCAAAAACTTAATTACTCAGATTTTGAGCTTCAACCGGCAAGCCGCCTGACCGATTCGCTTTCCGTTTATTAAACCGTTGTCGTTAGAACTTCGATAGTGAATACCGCCATAGAGTCTTGACATAGCTGCTTCATTGGCATATTCCCAGAAATTCTCGAAAGAACGGGGTTCGTAATCTTTGTCAATGTGCGAGTAATCCGTGAAAGCGTAGTTGTACCCAAAAGTATCTGACAAAACAATGGCGATGGCTCCCGAAACGGTAGCGTGTCCAGAAGTGTATTCGGGAAATGGCGGGTTTGGCAAGTACGCCGACCATTTGGTATCAATGGCGGTATTGATAAAGGTTACGGGACGTAGCGTGCTGAACTCATACTTACACTTCCAACACGAGATAAAAGCATCAGATGCCGCGATTCCGACTCTGCAATATACTTCAGCAGATTTCATCAAGTCGAAGCCTTCTTTTTTTATCAATTGATTGGCAATCGAAACTCCGTGACCGGGCGGTGTAAACGTAGTTCCTGAATCATCCGACCAAAATTTTGCGATGTCTTTTTGTTCAGTAGTGAGATTTTCACCTATGCTATAAACTTCCAACGCCTGAACATACAGAATGGAAGAATTACCAATACCGCAATTATGAGGCGGAGGCAGATGAAAATCGGCGGTTCCTTCTATAAATGTCCGGTTATTACCCCAATACGGTTGCAAAGCCTTCTGCTCACCTACCGGAACCCACATGCAGGCACCCGGTTGAGTTTTGAAAGAATCTGGAAAATTATTAAATTGAGATTCGTATCCGCCATCTTTCTTAGAGTAATTGTAAATCGCTTTCGCAATACTTTTACCGTAGTTTACAGAATTTTTCAACGTTCTTTCGTCAGACCTAAAACCGTACCTGTGGTAATTCTTATCGGCCAATTCTTTGATACACAACTTATTAACTTCGTTAGTATTTGAGTATAAATACAAAGTAATTTCTGCCATGGCAGTATTTGCCACAATTGCCCAGTTGTAGGTACCCTTTTCTGGCTCCGGGATTTTATCTAATTCGTTGAGCTTTCCCTTTAAACTTTTATAATTACCTGAACCGTGTACAACTGCCTCGTACAAAGTCAAACCAGAATAACCCAATGCACGAGCTGAAACCGGCGGGGTGAATCCATCGGTAGAGGGTATAATATCAACCTGTAGTTGAAACCAGTCAATAGCCACATCTCCAGAAAAGCCTTCAGTTGGTTTTTGGGCAACTGCGTTTCCAAAAAAGTTGAGTAAAACTAAAGTTATGACTGTAAAAAAACTTTTCATGCAATGTTAATTCAATACTGAAAACGTCAAATATGCTGTTTTATATCAGCTACAAAGCGTTTAATGTTAGAAATCTATACTGTTAGTATTATTAAATATGCGTTCTCCTAATTCGTAGCCTTGCTGTCCACTGTTATTAAAATTTGTCCCGCCGTTAATTGCGGCACTAATAACCTCACTCTTAAAGTCAGAAACTGTTATGGGTGCCGTACTAAAAGGAGTTTTTATACTTCCCCCTAATTCGGCTCTGATTAACTCACCAATAGCCCCAGCTAACGTTGCACTCAACGACGGAAACGACGGAGAATACGAAACACCAAGCGTTGGCTTCCAATTTTCATCTAATGTTTCTTTCACGTACGTATCTGGTCGTACCTGATTAAATTCGTACTTATTTCTCCAGACGGAAATTACGCCATCGCTTACAACAATTGCCCCTTTTAAATACAATAATGCAGCCTCATCTAATTTAGGCCCTTTAACGACAATTGCCTCACTAAGTACACCGAAAATATTACGCACGGTGTTGTTTCCTAAACCATCTCCCTCCCAATAAACACTCTTTTCCTTTTGTAAATCCGTTAGATTTTTTGATGCTTCGTACACCTGCATTGCTTCGACAAAAAAGGTCGATTCTTTTCGGTACGAGAACGGAATAACAAAAGTAGGTGATAGGAATTTATTGGAAAAACACATCGGACGAAGTAATTTCCATTGCGTAAGTAAAGGTCTTATTTCCGACGGATTTGCTTTCCACACACCTAAACCATCAGGAAATACGTATGAATTATTGAGCAGAATCGAATCCGTGCCGTTCAGACCATCTTGTCGGGCATAGTTGAAAACAGCGATTGCAATCGCCGCTCCGTACTCAATAGAACGTTTTATTATTGCCTGAGAAGCATTTCCACGGAAAGCTTTTTCGTACTTAGAAAGTAACGAGTCGATTTTAGCATTCTGTGCAGTATTTGCTTTCGGAAAGAATGATTGCACAATTGTGTATTGAGCCACATTTGCCGCCAATCCCCAATTATATTCAAGCGAATCAACGGCGTTAGGAATTCCACTAAAACGGTAAAGTTTCCCACTCAAAGTTTCCCGATCGGTTCCGTTTACAATACTTTCGTAAAGAGCCAGATTTTGGTAGCCGATTGCCCGAGCCGCCATTGGCGAAGCAATTGATTGATCTGCTTCAAGTAAATCGAGTAATAGTTTATTCCATTCAACAGCAACGTTAGTATCGTAAGTTTCTGCTTTGGGAGACAGCGAAACGGGCTTTGGGGTCACTATTTCTTCATCAACTGCCTCAGCATCCTTACAAGCAGAGAAAATCAACATTGTGCAGATTATCAGCACAATGCTCCAACATGAATATTTGAAAAAAAAAATCATGTAATTTTTTTTCATACAAAGTTTAATATTTAACGAATTCAACATCAATTTTCTTGCCAACTGATTTCTTACCAACCAAGTAACTGATATTTTCTAACTTTTACGTATAATCACTGGAAATGCGTAGCCATCCACGGAGTCTAGTTTTCAAAAGTTAGTAGCTAAAATTACCAACCCGAGCGATTTTTAGGTCAATTACAAACTTATTGGATAGAAAAACGTTTACTAATTTCCTGATATTCATCAAAAATACAGAGATTTGATGAAGGTTTTGACTCGGATAATTAGACCAGTTATCAAAGAAATTAACCAACGGATATGTTCCCGATTTTGACCAACGAAGTTTAACAAAGTTCTATGTTGAAGCTAAAACCAACGCTTTATTTATTATTATCCATGTACGTAGCCGGAATAATTGGTCTAAACGTAAATTCTACTACCGAGCTTTTCAAAATCCTTACCCCTTTTAACTTACTATTTTCAACCTTCGTTTTGCTATATTTTCACCTTGACAAAAGCAAATCCTTCATTTTCTTTGTGATCATCGCTTTCATGATTGGCTACTGGGTTGAAGTGGTTGGGGTAAATACGGGACTGATATTTGGTAAATACGAATACATTACCACCTTAGGTTTTGAGGTTTTCAATGTTCCATTAATTATCGGGGTTAATTGGTTGATTATTTCCTACTGTTCAGGGCACCTCGTTCATAAATTAGCCATTCCCAAAATTGTACAGATCACTCTAGCGGCACTACTTATGACAGCTTTCGATTACGTGGTCGAACCCATCGCTATCCGACTCGATATGTGGTCTTGGTTTGGGGAAGAGCCACCTTTGAGTAATTACGCGGGTTGGTTTGTTATATCTTTTGTGATTCAAATCATCTACTTTTATGCTCCGTTCAAAAAAGAGAATCCGGTAGCTGTTTGGCTTTTCGCTTTGCAAACCTTATTTTTCGGAATACAGTGGTTATTCTAATTACTGCGTTAACTATACTTCATCAACCAATAACCTAAATGAAAACTATTTTTTCAACCAAAAACACCGAGGAACTCATTCCCAAAATTGAAAAATTTATTGCGGAAGAGCTTTACCCGCTCGAAACTTCCAAAACTTTATCAGGAAATTTTTCTGATGTAGAACCACAACTTCACGAGTTAAGAAAGAAAGTAAAAGAAATGGGAATGTGGGGACTCGCCCTACCCAAAGAAGCCCACGGCTACGGGTTAACGCTCTGCGAATTCGGACAGATAAGCGAAGCATTGGCGAAATCTCCTTTCGGACATTTTGTATTCAATAGTCAGGCTCCCGACATCGGGAACATGGAGCTGATGCACAAATACGCCAACGAATCGCTTCAGGAAAAATACCTTGAGCCTTTAATCAAAGGCGAAATAAGAAGTTGCTTCTCCATGACCGAGCCAGAATTTGCGGGATCAAACCCAACCCGAATGGGAACAACCGCCGTAAAAGATGGTGATAATTATGTTATCAACGGGCACAAGTGGTTTACCTCTTCCGCAGATGGAGCAACGTTTGCCATCGTGATGGCAGTTACGGATCCTGACGCTTCTCGTCACCAAAGAGCTTCACAGATTTTAGTACCACTTGATTCTCCCGGTTACGAGTTTGTCCGCAATATCCCGATTATGGGACACGCTGGAGACAGCTGGGCAAGCCACGCCGAGGTGAGGTATCACGACGTTGTGGTTCCGCAAAGCAACCTTATTGGGGCTGAGGGTGCCGGGTTTTTATTGGCTCAAGAACGCCTCGGGCCCGGAAGAATTCACCACTGCATGCGTTTTATCGGAATTGCTGAACGGGCGTTTGATTTAATGGTTCGCTACGCAATTAGTCGTGAACTGAGGGAAGGAACTACCTTGGCTCACATGCAAAGTATTCAAAACTTCATTGCCGATAGCCGTGCCGAAATAAACGCCGCTCGACTAATGGTACTTGATACCGCCGACAAAATTGACAAGCACGGAAGTGCAGCGGTGAGAAACGAGATTTCAACCATCAAGTTTTTCACGGCAAATATGATGTTGCGGGTAATTGACCGTTCTATCCAAACTCACGGAGCTTTGGGAATGACAAACGACATAATACTTTCTTATTGGTACGCCCACGAACGTGCCGCCCGTATCTACGACGGTGCCGACGAAGTACACAAAGCTGCATTGGCAAGAAGTATTTTTAAGAATTATGGCTTCGACGTAACCAAAAAATAATGGAAGTAGGAAGCAATAAATCAGTTAGCGTTCGAAGCAACGAAGAAATCAATATTGCGGATTTAAGTACATTACTTTCGGCTCAAAATCAAGCCGTGGGTAACATAGTGTCAATCCGGCAGTTTCCGGGAGGTTTTTCTAACCTCACGTATTTGGTAGCAACGGATACGATGAATTTGGTTTTACGTCGCCCACCCGCCGGAGCAAAACATATCAAAGGCGGGCACGATATGGTACGTGAATACCGATTATTGGAAGCAATTAAAAAATCGGGGTTTGGGCAAGTGCCAAATCCCGTATTTTTATCAGAAGGGGATAATTTTCTGGACGCTCCGTTTTACTTGATGGAAAAAGTGGAAGGAGTTATCTTCCGTGCCTCCGATGCTCCGAATCTGCTAAAAACGCAACCGCCCGAAACTTTCAAAGCCATTTCAACTGCTTTGTGCGATAAATTAGTGGATTTACATTCGATTGATATCGCAAAAACTGGTTTGATTTCGATTGGAAAACCAGAAGGATACATTACACGGCAAGTGGAAGGTTGGTACAGGCGTTACGAAAAATCACAAACGGACGATCTTCCCGTAATGAAAGAACTGTACGATTGGCTAACCAAGAATATACCGACGGAGCGAACTCCTACCCTCATTCATAATGACTTTAAGTACGACAATGTCGTGCTAAACCCCGAAGACCTCAGCGAGATTAAAGCGATTTTGGATTGGGAAATGACTACCGTTGGTGATCCGTTGATGGATGTCGGGACGGCACTTTCATACTGGTGCGAAGCACAAGACAATGATTTCACGAAGACGTTTAACCTTTCATGGTTACCCGGTAATTTGACCCGCCAAGAATTCGCTGACCGTTACGCAACAAAAAGCGGACGAGATTTAAGCAGTATATTGTATTATTACGTTTTTGGGTTATTTAAAAATAGCGTAGTCCTTCAGCAAATTTACAATCGCTTCAAACTGGGTTTAACCAAAGACCCACGATTTGGAAGCCTGATTTTTGGGGTAAAAGTGCTTTCGTCGAAAGCAGCGAAGAGCATCGAGGAAAACAGAATGGAATGATTTAACGAAGTTGGGTTAGTTATTGCGTCTTAGACACAAAGCTTCCCCAACTTTTTTTAATTAACTCATATGTGAGGTTTTCGATAAAGTAACTTCCTGCGGCGGGATCATTCACTTCTCTAAGATAAGCCTCCTCAGCTAAGATAAGTGAGGTATTTCGAGCAATTCGAGAGCTAAACTCATTATCACTCTTGTCAAACGGCACAATGTGCAGCATATCACAGCCACCAATTATACCAGACATCGCCATCGTAGTTGCCCGCACAATATTTATGTGCTCATTATCTGTTTTATAAGATGTTTCATTGGTTACACCTTTCAGATAAAGCTTCATTTTACTGTTGTAAACAGCTACCAATCTGGCAATTAAAAATCTAACCGCCCTAATTTTGGCAATTGTCAGTAAGTAATCAGGAGTTAACCACACTTCTACCTCAACAAATTCAAGAAGAGAATTTGAGTCAGAATTATTTTTTGCGTTTAAAAGCTGTTGCGTTTTGTAAATTAATTCAGTGATTTCTTCAATTATATCATCTCGATTTTCGGTAAAGATGCTCGTTTCTTTACTTCGGGAGCTTTTTAACTCTTCCACATTCAGAAATCCCCAACCGAGTTCCTTCTGTTGAGCTTGCTGAATTTTTGAAAGTACTTCCGCCGGCACAGTGTATGATTGAGCGTATGAATCTACACTTATGTGTTTACCAATAATTCGAGTGAGTATTTCCTCAAATGACTTATCTTTAATTTCACTTAATGCCTTTTCACGCCAAGCAGAACTATCTGCTTTATCAAACTCAGGATATTTTATTTCTGTCAATTGCATTATTCCAATACAAGGTAGGTTGTAATTCTGATGAAAGATAGCTACAAAATTGTACTAATGAAAGGTTTTACTGAACGGAGGAAATTAGGTGATAAATTCCATTGGTACGGAGCTATTAATTTCTAATTTTGTGGTTTGCCAGAATTGGTACTGCCAAGTAATTTTTTATAATCGCTGATTAATCCGTGTCCGAAAACCCTGCACATATTGCTTGGGGCAAATGCCTCCAAATCATTCGAGATAATACCTCTGAGCAGAGTTACAAAACTTGGTTTGAGCCGATAAAACCATTTAAATTGGACGGTGCAAAACTAACAATACAAGTTCCGAGTCAGTTTTTTTACGAGTGGTTAGAAGAAAATTACGTGCAGCTATTACGCAAGGCGTTAGATTTTGCCATTGGCAGAAACGGACTTTTAGAATATTCCATTATTGTTGACAGTGGAAACCGGACGCAAAATAAGCCACCGATTGCCGTCAATATGACGAATACCAAGACCAGCTCGAAACTTCCTCCCGCACCTGACCCAAAAGAACGTACGGTGAGGAGCCCATTTGACCTTCGCAGTTTACAGAATAATTTAGAATCATACCTCAACCCGAATTATACGTTTGATAATTATATTGAAGGCGATTGCAATCGGTTGGCACGTGCCGCCAGTTTTGCCGTTGCCCAAAAACCAAGCGTCACTTCGTTTAACCCATTGATGATTTACGGAGGAGTGGGGCTCGGCAAAACCCACTTGGTGCAGGCAATTGGTAACTACATTAAGAACCGCATGTCTGATAAATTTGTGCTGTACGTTTCTTCAGAGAAATTTACGAACCAATTTATCAACTCTATTCGGGAAAATAATTTGCAGGACTTCATGAGTTTTTACATGCAAGTCGATATTTTAATCATGGATGACGTGCAGTTTCTTTCCGGCAAAGAAAAAACGCAGGAAACGTTTTTCCATATCTTTAATCATTTGTATCAATCCGGCAAACAAATTGTGATGACTTCTGACCGACCGCCAAGGGAATTAGACGGCATGGAAGACCGGTTATTATCTCGCTTTAAGTGGGGATTGACCGCAGATTTGCAAACTCCGGATTATGAAACCCGCATCGCGATTATTCAGAAGAAACTGAATAATGAAGGGATTCACATCGAATACGAGATAATTGAATACCTTGCTCACAGCATTGATTCTAATATTCGTGAATTAGAAGGCGTGATTATTTCACTTATTGCCCAAGCCTCGCTTACGAGAAAAGACATTGATTTAAATCTGGCTAAAAATACGCTAAAACACACAATTAGTGAAGCCGATCGTGAAGTAACGATTGACACAATTATTGATGCAATTGCGGAAACATACGACGTTAGAATTCCAGATTTGAAAGGAAAAAGCCGTTTACGAAGTATTGTATTGCCGCGTCAGGTGGCGATGTATTTGGCAAAAAACCTGACGAATTTATCGTTAAAATCAATCGGTTATCATTTTGGAGGACGTGATCACAGTACCGTAATTCACGCTATTCACACCATCAATGATTTGATGGATACGAACCGTGACTTGAAAGATAAAGTGACTCGTTTGATGAAGCGGTTTACGAAGTAAGTAACCGATTGTGAAGCTTTAATACCTGCTCTAGTACCAAGTCTTTTTCGTCATTTTGAATAATAAAGTCGGCTAATTCGAGAAACTCTTCGACGGATTTCTGATTTTTTATAATTCCTGTTACCTGATTAGTTGTACGGTGAGTATCCCGTTTTAAAATACGGCTGACGCGTGTTTCAATATCAGCGTGCACAACGACTACGTAATCTAAGTCATTCCCATTTTTAGCAGCGTTCATAATTGCCGCTTCGTAGACAACGCATTGACAGTCAGCGTACTCACTAAACCATTTAGTTGCATCATTCCGAACTGCCGGATGAACAATCCCATTAAGCTTTTTCAATAATCCAGCATCTGAGAAAACTAATTCAGCCACGAAAGCACGATTATATATTCCGTTTTTCAGATACGCTTCTTCGCCTAATAAATCAATAATTGCAGCTTTTACCTGAGCGTTTTCGTGAATTATCGATTTTGCTCGGCTATCTGCATCATAGGTAGGAACTCCCAACATAGAGAATGCCTTACTCGCAATACTCTTACCGCTGCCAATTCCTCCCGTAATTCCGACTTTAATCATTGCTTTTCTTCGTTAAACCATGAGGCATATTTTACGTAATTATCAGCCGTTCTCAGAAAAACCTCGGCGTTAGCCCCGTCCACATTTTTGAGAAACTTTGCCGGGTTACCCGCCCAAATTGTGTTTGGCGGCACTACTTTATTTTGCGTAACAATAGCTCCAGCGGCAATAATGGAGTTTTTCCCAATCACAGCTCCATCCATTACAATTGCTCCCATTCCAATAAGCACTTCATCTTCCACAACGCAGCCGTGTAAAATGGCATTATGCCCAATACTTACGCGATTTCCGATAACCGTTTTCGTTTTTTCGTAAGTACAATGTATTACCGCACCGTCTTGTACGTTCACTTTATCGCCCATCGTAACACTGTTTACATCTCCCCTGATTACGGCGTTGAACCAAACGGTGCATTCGTCGCCCATTTTTACATCGCCAACAATAGTTGCGTTCGGGGCAAACCAGCATTTTTCGCCTTGTTTGGGAAACTTATCTTCAACGGGTAATATTAGTGCCATAAGTAAATGCAATATGTTGGATTTTAGGTTTGCGAAAGGTTGGCCTTACATATACAATCCTCAAGATTCAGTACAAATATTAGCATATAAAACATATTTTTGTTCTCGAACCAAAAATAAGGAGATGATTGCAGTAATTCAACGAGTAAAGGAAGCAAATGTAACAATTGATGAGGTTATCACGGGCAAGATTAATCAAGGATTTATGATTCTGTTGGGCGTAGCGGAAGACGACGTCGAAACTGACATTGACTGGTTAACAACCAAAATCTACGGGTTACGGGTTTTCAGTGATGATGAAGGCAAAATGAACCTGAATATCGACCAAGTTTCGGGTGAAATACTACTAATTAGTCAATTCACGCTACACGCCTCCACAAAAAAAGGGAACCGACCTTCTTTCATTAAAGCCGCAAAACCTGAATTAGCAATTCCACTTTACGAGAAAACGATTTTAGCATTAGAACAAAAGCTAGGTAAAAGTATTGAAACGGGAACATTTGGAGCAGATATGCAAGTCAGCTCAATAAATGACGGACCAGTTACAATTATCATCGACTCCAAAGACCGGAAATAAATTAGCTCTTTTAGAATAACTAATTTTACTTTTCAAGCAAATATGCAATTTTGGTTTAGTAATTCAATATTTTCGGCGTTTTCACGGTTTCATCCAGAATATCGTCTGCTTTACTTTTCAGTTGACTGATAAATTTAACAATCAGAAAAATCGTTAAGCTTATAGCCAGAAAATAGATTGAAGTCTCAAGCAATTTCCCGTAACCAATGGCAGTTTTTTCCACGTTGGTTACTTCACCAATTACCGGAACTTCACGCAAAGTATCGATTGATAGGGCATGAAATCCGGTTTTATTGACTTATTCCTAAATTTCTGTAGCCCACAAACACTAACCTATAAAAGTGTGTATTAAAGGAATATTCACGCGTTTATTGTTTTTCACGATGCGGAAAATGTGCCACAATTATGAGCTTAGAATGAACTCTTCGAGCTGTTTTAGGGAAATACGATTTTCGTAAATCGCTTTGCCGATAATTACCCCAAAAATACCTATTTCCGCGAGAGCTTCCACATCTTCAAATTTACTCACGCCACCGCTGGCGATGATATTCAGCTTGGGAAACTGCTGTTTCATATCTTTGTACATTTCTACGTTCGGACCCTGCAACATTCCGTCTTTGGCTACGTCAGTACTAATTGTGTAGCGAATACCTTTTTCAACGTATTTTTCGAGAAAATCAGTTAACCACACATCTGACGTTTCCTGCCAACCGCTCACCGCAATTTTTCCCGCTTTAGCATCTGCTCCCAAGATTATTTTCTCGCTTCCAAAATCTGCCAGCCATTGCTCAACGAGCTCTTCATTTTTCACCGCAATGCTGCCCGCCGTTACCTGCGATGCCCCGAAGTCAAACACCGCCCGAATATCGTCGTCGGTTTGAACTCCGCCACCAAAGTCAACAACGAGGTTTGTTTTGGAAGCAATGGTGTCAAGCACTTTAAAGTTGATGACTTTCTTCTGCTTCGCACCATCTAAATCAACTAAGTGAAGCCGCCGGATTCCCGCACCTTCAAACTGTTTGGCAACTTCCAGCGGTTTTTCGTTATAAATTACTTTTTGGGCGTAGTCTCCCTGAGAAAGTCGAACGCATTTACCATCAATAATATCAATGGCGGGGATTATTTGGAGCATTTGTAAGTTGTTGAGTTAGTATATTGTTGAGTTCCCATTCTTCGTTTACCTTGGGAGCTAATGATTGAGCATTGGTAATTATTAACTGTTGACAGCCAAAAAGTTCCTAAAAATTTGTTCGCCTACGTCGCCGCTTATTTCGGAATGAAACTGACAAGCGTAGAAGTTATCTTTTTGCAGCATACCAGAATACGGCAAAATATGATCAGTAGTGCCAACGGTATGTTCACAAATTGGTGCGTAAAAACCATGGTTGTAATACACGTAAGATTGCTCTTTTACACCTTGCGTAAGTTCGCTTTTCAAGTCGAAGATATTATTCCAACCCGTTTGAGGAATCTTAAAACCCGGTTTTTTTAAGAATTTTATAACATTTACGTCAAAAATTCCGAGGCAATCCACGTTTCCTTCTTCGGAGTGATTGCACAATAATTGCATTCCAACACACGTACCCAAAAATGGCTGCTTCAGCGTAGGAATTATTTTATCCAACCCTTTCTCAATAATGCTTTTCATAGCAGTACTCGCTTCCCCAACTCCAGGAAAAATGATTCTATCGGCAGATTTGATAACTTCAGGGTCATCTGATAATACGCAGGAAACCCCGATTCTTTCAAAAGCGTAAATCACCGACATTACGTTGCCGGCGTTATATTTAATTATGACAACTTTAGACATAGTGGATTTAGATTAAACGCAAATAACGTGCGATTCGGCGAAGCATCAAAATAAACTTACCTGAACTATTTCTGGCTGAATATCGGCGGGCTTCAAAGTCAAACCTAATTCCTTGTTCAGTTGATTAACCCAATAATTTGACAATTCAGGAGCCAGAATATTCTCTTCGGTGTGCATGAATAAATAAGCCTTTTTCAATCCAGCGACGTGCCAATCCTTTATTCTACTAATCCAATCATTAGTTCTTACGTAATCAGTTTCGTGTAAATTATTTGCGATAAATCGCAATGTCAACGTATCAGTAGCAAGGCTCATATGGGCTACGTCTCTCCTACCCGAGACATCCGTAATTACCGTTCCAACCCCTAAATTAGCTAAGGTCAAAACTGTTCTTTCCCAGTTTTTCTCTTCCTCAAACCACGTTTCATTTCTAAATTCTACGGCTACTTCTAACCCTTTTGGAAGCGATTTTAGGTAATCTACTAATATTGGCAAACGATTGAACCCAAAGTACGGAGGAAGCTGAAGAAAGGAAATTCCAAGATTGTTTTCTAATTTACTTATTTGGTCAATAAAGTAGTTCGTCATTTCAGCCGCTCCAATTAATTGGCGTTCGTGGCTGATGACCTGCGGGAATTTCGGACAAAACTTAAACGTTTCCCCGACCTGACTTTTCCATCGGGAAATAGTTTCATCGGTTGGAATTTTATAGTGAGTGACGTTTAATTCGATGGTATTGAACTGCTGAGCGTAGTGAAACAAGTAATCAGCGTCTTTAACATTGTGCGGATATATTTTTCCAACCCACGGTTTATTCGCCCAAATTGGTGGCCCGATATAAATGTCCAACGGGTTACCTTCTGATTCGTTAAGAAATAGAGAACCGTTTGCCGGTAATGTGAAATCAACATTTGAAATATCGGCGAGTTTTCCGAAGTCCATATTATTTGAGAATTTTATAAATCCTGCACTCGTGTTTACCATACTGACTAGCTTGATAAATTAATTCGCAAGTGCATTTTGATAAATGCTGAGTTACTATTTCTTCGTCAATTTCTTTATCGGGCAAAATATTAGCTACAAAAATGTATCTCGGGTCGTCTCTACCTCCCGTCAAGGTGATCAGGATTGGCATGAACGTACGACTTTCACCAGTAGCGATGTATTCCAGAATTTGGTTAAAACTCGGGCGAGCCAACTGCCGTTGGTTAGAAACTTTCCGACGTAGCTTCCGCTTCCTTTTTTCCGAGGCAGTCCATTTCGTTTCCGTAACCCATTGTATCGGGCAGTGCGAGGAATGTTTCGGCGTAAAAATTAAAATATGGGACTCTCTTAGTAATTACCTATTTTCCGTTTAGAAGCAGATTATAAAAGTCTAATTTCTCTTTGGGCACACCTTCGTTACGTGGTTACACGTGAACCATACCTCCCCGCACAATATCGAAATTGAAATCTTGCTGCGTTTCTAAATAATGCGTTTACCTCCACTCCCCAAAAAGTGAGGCTTGGTGCGTATTATTCATACTAAGTGGTCATAGATTAGAGTCCGCAAAACTAAACAATCAAATTTTAATCGCGGAATATTTAACGTAATAACTCCACGTCAGTTTGAGTTGGTATTACTCAAATAAGCGGTACTTTTGTATTTCACAAACTCTAAGAACGGCTTTCCTTTACAACGGCAAGTCCCATCATAACCATCTTGCATGATAACATATACGCCATCAATGCGGCGTTTGGCAAGTTTCACAAACGACAGGTTGATTAATGTTCCCTTTCGGATGAAAATAAATAATTTACTTCCTTCTAAAATGAACGAATAGTGATTCAACGTATAGTAAAGATAGAGTTTACTTTCGGTTTACAAACTTGAGAATCGTGTAATTTCCGTAGGCACTTTCGGCGTACTTAATGGATGATACCCGCACGTTCACTTTGCCATAATTAAAAGGTAATGACTGCTATTTTTGGAAAGGAATATAATTTTTAATGGTCACTCGGATTAGCAAATTCGTGAAGCAAGGCCATAATCAGAAGCGTAAACACTACTAAATATTCACTTTTAATTTTAATTAAAATAATTTAAGAACTATATAAAAAGTCCGAATGAGCAAATGATACACTCCCTCGAGGAATCGGTACGTTTGGTTGTATGAACGGTAATTACCTATTTTTGCGTATTCTTTTATAAAAAATATGAACAAACCCTTTATTGCCCCTTCCATTCTTGCCGCCGATTTTGGCAATCTGCAACGAGATTGTGAACTTCTGAACCAGTCAACTGCCGACTGGTTTCATATTGATGTGATGGACGGACTTTTCGTTCCAAACATTTCTTACGGAATGCCGGTTATCGAAGCGATTAGAAAACACGCTACAAAACCACTAGATGTACATTTAATGATTACGCAGCCTGAGCGTTACATCGAAGCTTTTGAAAAAGTTGGAGCGGATATAATCACCGTGCATTACGAAGCATGTGCTCACCTGAACCGAACAATTAACCAAATCAAAGAAACGGGATGCAAAGCGGGCGTTGCCCTCAACCCTGCAACAGATGTTTCGGTACTGAATTCGGTTATTCAGGATTGTGACTTAGTCCTATTAATGTCTGTGAATCCTGGTTTTGGCGGACAGAAATTCATTGATTACACCTACGAAAAGGTAAAGCAACTGCGTAAACTCATTGACGATCGCGGTCTGAAAACAGTCATCGAAATAGATGGTGGAGTAAACGCTGACACGGGAAAGAAATTAGTGGATTTAGGAGCCGATGCCTTAGTAGCGGGGAGTTTTATTTTTTCTTCTGAAAATCCCACAGCGACCATCTTGCAATTAAAATCATTGTCTTGAAAAATCAGCAGCAAATTCACGATGTTAATAACATCAACGTTGTTATTGACATTGACTTATTAGGTCTTGGTTACGTTTATCCCAAAGCACGCACGGGAGTTTTCCGAGTTGCAGAAGAGTTAGTGCGGTCGTTTCTCGAAAACCCCAAGTTGAATGTTTACTTTTCATCCCAGAACAATCTTTCAGATTCTATTGCTTTCTTAGAAGAGTCTGACATTTCAGGAAAAGGCAGGTTTATTCATTCCGTAGAAGAGCTCAACGTTGCAAACTCAATCAATCGTTTGCGGGGAATGTTTACACAAGCAAACTTTTTGATAAAAGTTTGCCGCAAAATACGTTACAAGTATTTTCACAAAGCCTCGGGATTTAGTAAACTACCAGAAAGGGCGATTTTTTTCTCCCCTTACTATGAGTTACCTGAAGAGATTAAAGGAAATAAAGCTATTAAAAAAGTGATCCTTATTCACGATTTAATCAGTTTTCGATTACCTGAACTTTTTGAAGAATCAAACCGAAATGACGTTCGTAAATCCATTCAGTCAATAGATGAAAATACGACTTTAGTTTGTGTTTCACAATCGACGAAGAAAGACTTAAAAGAGTTCTTCCCTCGGATAAAAAATAGCATTCGGGTTATTCCTTTAGCTGCGAATAAACGCCTATTTTACCGCGTAGAAAACAAGGCTAAAATTGACTTCACATTAAAAAAATACGGTATTCCTAATCGTCCATACTTATTATCGCTCTCTACTTTAGAGCCCCGAAAAAATATTGAAACAACCATCAAGGCGTTCAATAAACTACTAAAAGAACACCACGAAATAAACGCGTCTTTGGTATTAGTCGGAACGTTAGGCTGGAGTTACAATACCATTTTTAGCGAAATTCTGAATTCCAATACCATCAAGGACAAACTCATCGTTACTGGATTTGTGCAGGATAGTGACTTGGCAACCCTTTATTCAGGTGCAACTGGGTTTGTTTATCCATCACTCTACGAAGGTTTTGGACTGCCCCCACTCGAAGCCATGCAGTGCGGAATTCCGGTTGTGGTATCAAACACTTCCTCAATTCCCGAAGTAGTCGGAGATGCCGGAATCTATACCGAACCAATGGACAAGATTGCGATCAAAGATGCCATGGAAATTCTTCTGACAGATCGCATTTACTCCAAAGAATTATCACAGAAGTCTATTGCTCAGGCAGCAAATTTTTCTTGGCGAAATTCAGCCGCTAAATATGTGAAGATATTCCAAGAACTGATGGCGGAATGATCTTTTTTATGTATCTTTATATGATTAAAATCATCAAAAAAATAACTCCTATTTGTTCCTATGGCGGATAATAAAGAAAAGCTAAAAATTTTAGAAACAACTATTGCAAAACTTGATAAGGCTTACGGTAAGGGTACTGTAATGCGTCTTAGCGACCAAAGCGTCATGGATGTACCTGTAATTTCTACGGGTTCACTTGGAGTAGATCTTGCCCTTGGCATTGGAGGTTTTCCGAAGGGTCGGGTAGTAGAAATATACGGACCAGAATCGTCTGGTAAAACCACGCTTGCTATGCACGCAATTGCGGAAGCTCAAAAGGCAGGCGGTATTGCCGCTTTTATAGACGCTGAACACGCCTTTGATCGTCTTTACGCCGAAAAGTTAGGCATCGACACTAAAAGCTTGTTAATCTCGCAACCTGATTACGGTGAGCAAGCACTTGAAATCGCTGAACACCTGATTAGCTCAGGAGCGGTTGATATTATCGTAATTGACTCCGTAGCTGCTTTGGTTCCCAAGGCTGAATTAGAAGGTGACATGGGAGATAGTAAAATGGGTCTTCAGGCTCGTTTGATGTCACAAGCATTACGTAAGCTTACCGGAACAATAAATAAGACGGGCTGCTGCTGTATTTTCATTAACCAATTGCGTGAGAAAATCGGTGTGATGTTCGGAAGCCCCGAAACAACCACCGGTGGTAATGCCCTTAAATTTTATGCTTCAGTTCGGATTGATATTCGCCGTAGCACGCAAATTAAAGATAGCAACTCCGAAGTAATCGGTAACCGTACCCGCGTGAAAGTGGTAAAAAATAAAGTTGCTCCGCCGTTTAAAGTGGTCGAGTTTGACATCATGTACGGTGAAGGAATTTCCAAAGCCGGAGAAGTGCTTGACCTTGCCGTTGATTTAGATATCGTGAAGAAATCTGGTTCGTGGTTCTCTTACGGAACCGAGCGTTTGGGACAAGGACGTGACTCAGTGAAAAATCTTATCAAAGACACGCCGGAATTGATGGCGGAAATTGAGAAGAAAGTACGTGATCACGTATCTGGCAACGCCGATGCCCTTATGGAAGGAGCTATTGCCGCAACTGAAGGAGAAGACGAGAAGTAAAATCGCTCTTTATAGAATTGATAAAATACCCGTTGCTTTAATTAGTGGCGGGTATTTATTTGTGTCTGGTTTCTACTTTTTTTCAGAGAAACTATTTATCGCTGCGAGTGGAACTCGCTAAACTCTTTAACGATGGTGCAACCATCGCAGAGCGACTTATCATGATATATTAGTATAAACTACACCAATAACTATATTGAAGAAAGCTATACTATTTGCATTTGTATATGTTTTTTTTTCGAGTATTGGGATTACTGAAAAGCAACATTAAAGAGTAGATGCTAACTTTATATTTTTATAACTGTGAGAAATTTTGTGATTACGATGATGTTCCTTTTTTGTGCTACGGTGAGTTTCGCTAATACTGGCGAGGTTGAAAATCTCGACGTTATTCAAGAAACTAAAATTGTAGTAGAAGTAGAAAATAAAACAGCAAATACTCTGTACTTTGACTGTGGGCAATTTTATGTTTGTGGCAATTTAGTAGCAGTATGCGATGCAGAAGACTTTTTTTTCATGGTTGATCTGTACTGCTGATATATCGTGCAAATTATATTGGAACTTATTTTTTAGACACTCACTAAATTACAAATACCCTCATTACAAAGGTGAGGGTATTTAAAGTGAAGATTATTGACCATGAAGAAAACCATCTTTATATTACTAAACTATCTATTTGTAGGAATCACAGCAAGTAGCCAAAATTATAAAATAAGCTATCGATTAACTTTTCAAGAAGCTGAAGAAAAAGTTGAGCAGGAAGATTTTTATTTATATACATCTTCTGAACAAAGTACTTTTGTTAGCGATCTTAAGATTAGGAAGGATTCCATTATAAAGGACAAAGAAACAGATATTGGAAGTAAAATGAAGGCTTATAAAGCTATACCTCAAACTAAGTTTGACTTCTTTTTACAAAAGAAATATGAAACAAACACTGTCTTGTTTGCTCAAAAAGTCGGTAAGTATATTGGCTATCAAAAAATAGTTCCTTCATATGATTGGCAAGTTGTTGATTCAGTAAAAAAAAATAACGGTTTTTCTTGCCGAAAAGGAATTTTAAAATTGAATGATCAAACTTATAATGCGTGGTTCACGGATGAAATTTCTGTATTTGACGGGCCTTATTTTTTTCAAGGTTTACCGGGCTTGATTTTGGAGGTTTCATGTATTGAACGTAATTATCAATTCACTTTCGTTGGTATTGAAAAAGGATATTCCCCAGTTATATATCCAGATAAATCATTTGAGGCAATAACTGATAATCGAGACAAGTTTATACAGGTAGTAGCAGATTGGGAAAAGAATACTGTGAAAAATTTATTCAAATCAGGAAATGTATCTATGGGTAATCCTGACGACTCAGTTCAAAAATACATAAAACAATTTCAGTCCGAACTTGATGAAAAGAAACCAAAGTTCAAATTAGAAATATTTTGAAAGCCGCTCTGATTTCCCTGTTAGTTATACTAATGAGTATTGTGGTACACGCCCAATTAATTACAGGGGTTGTGACAGATTCATTAACTAATAAACCACTTGAACGCAGTAGCGTTGTTGCCTACACGTTCCCTAAAAATAATTTAATTAAATTCGGTTTTACAGATACTTCTGGAAGGTTTTCATTGACCATTCCATCTACAGATACAGACTCGCTATTAATCACCGTCAAATATTTAGGTTACAGAACGGTATCAAAAATCGTTTCTAAAAACCAATCAACCGTTAATTTTTGGCTTACGCCGCAGGAGTTTGTTTTGAACGAAGTGACTATAAAAACCCTCGCCATAAAGCAAGAGGGCGATACGTTAACTTTTAACCCGCTTAAATTTGAAAAAGCCAACGACAATACTCTGGCTGATGTTTTAAAAAGAATACCAGGCGTGGAGGTAAGCGGCGAAGGAAAAATATCGTATAATGGGCAGCAAATCAATCGGTTCTACATTGAAGGGTTGAATTTATTAGACGGCAAGTATAATCTTGCCACCAATAATATCGGCAAACGGGACGTTGCGGAAATCAATGTTTTCAAAAACCATCAACCGATAAAAGCCTTGCAAGATTCGGAATTTAGTGAGTCTCCCGCAATGAATATCAAACTAAGCAAAAAAAATATACTCATAGGAAGCGGCAAAGCAGGAGTTTCGCCCAATCTAAAAATGGCTGATATTAATTTTTCGCCGTTATTTTTTTCCGAGAAAACCCAATTGCTTTCTACGTTGCAATTCAATAATTCAGGTCGGGGTTTGATAAGTCAGTTTAGGTCTTTTGATGTCAATGCGTTGCCCTTTTTAGAAAAAATACAAGATAATAATCGTGGGATTCTGTCTTACGCAAACCGCCCCGCCCCAAGTTTTAATAATGATCATTTAAGGTTTAACAAGACTTTTGCCCAAAGTTTTAATTTGCTCAAAAAACTACCCAAAGATTTTCAGATAAAAACTAACATAAACGCTTACGCCAACCGGGAAAATAACTTTTACGATTATGTAACAGAATTTTATATTTCCGGGGCAGAAAACTTCAACCGAAGCGGTAATCAGGTATTGAGACGGAAGTTTAGGAATATAGACGGCACAATTGACTTAGAAAAAAATACCAAAAAATTCTATTTTAAAAATCAGCTTGCGGTCAATATAAACGACGAGCGAAGTGGTGGAAGCAATGATGAATCTGGGTTAACGCCTTCTGCGATTAATTTAAACGGTGATTATGACAATTTTAGTAACACCTTGTACTCCGTGATTCCACTGAAAAAACAACGCTCGTTAAGCGTTTATTCGTTGACTACTTATTCAAAAAATCGGCAATTAACCGACAATTCGCCGTTACCGCTATTCTTGGATTCGCTGCAAACCTCCGCCACTAATCTATTTCAATTTTACAAAAATGCTAAATTTTTCACGCTCAATTCATTGTCTTATACAATAGGCAAACAAAAACTTAAATTTCTGAACCGGGTTACATGGTCTTACGATAAGAATCTGCTGAACAGTAATATAGCATTACAACCCAAACAGAGAACGCTCGAAAACGAATTTAGTAACAACTTAAATTGGAAAAAGCATAATCTGGAATATTTTTCGGAGCTAAATTATAATGCCCGAAAGTTCGTATTACGGGGAAGGCTTGCCGTTAATAATTATCGTTTTGTTGTAACAGAACGTTTCAACGGTTTAGATTTCAACCGCAACGAAATGGTACTGAACCCATCCGCATATTTTTTCAGTCGGTTTCAATCCAAAACAAATTTTGAGTTGAATTTTATTAAACGAAATGACTTCGGAACGGTTCAGGGCATTTTCCCCGGCTATATTTTAACAAGTAGCAGTCAGATTATCCAAAACGTTGGGCAGTTGGGTGCTTACGAACAATTAAGTTTTAACGGAAGAATAAAATATGCCGATATTCTGAATTCATTTTACGCAAATTCGGGTTTCGTGCTATCGCGGAATACTAATGACTTGCTGAACAGTACGCAATTTTCGACGGAAGGAAATTTGGAGGAAATTACCATTCAACAAGAAAATGTTTCGGAACAGTTGCAGTGGTTTTCTACGATTGAGAAGAATTTTTACAAAATAAAACTGGACACGAAGTTAAAAACGTTTTTTACCGCCGACCGTCAAAATATGTTGATAAATAATCAATTATCTCGTATTTTACAGAGTAATTTTGTAGGTAACCTATCACTCACCAAAGAAATCTCTAAGCGTTTTTATGTGGACTGCACGTTGAATTTCAACCGCAGTATTTCAAAGTTTGGGAGCAATGCCGAATCTTATTCATTTGCGATAACTTCCCAAACCGCTGGCTTGAATTATGCTTTGCCCAATAAATTTAACATTAGATTAAATAATAGCTACGCCACATTTGATTACACAGAAGAAGTTTTCGATAATTTTTTCACCGATTTACGGTTTAGTGTTCCTTTAAAGAACGACAAGTTAAGTTTTGAATTGGAATACCAGAACGTGTTCAACGCAAAAAAGTACTTCATTTTAAATCGGAACAATTCATTTCAAACGGTTTCAATATTGCCACTTCGTACTAGTCAAGTACTTGGCTATCTTAACTTTAGATTGTAATTATAATTCTCATAGTAAATTTTCAAATCGGCAAAAATAGTATCCATATAATAATAGCAATACATTCATCACTTAGAAATAAGTAACGAGTATTTTTTTTATATAAAACAAACATCCCATCTTTACAGCAGTTTCAGGTGTTTTATCGACTCGCGTTCGGTATTACTTAATAGGGAATCCTGTGAAAATCAGGAGCTGTCCTCGCAACTGTAAGGTTCAACAAAAGTCATTTTCCTACACGCCACTGTTTAACAACGGGAAGGCAATAATGACGAACCAAGTCAGGAGACCTGCCTCAAACTATTCTTGTTTGTGCTTTACGAAGGATGAAAGCAAACGAGCGATAGCTAATTTCAACATTTTATTATTTCCATTTTTATGCGAATTTCATTCGTTTTAGCTTGCCTATTTCTCATAGGTTACAATCCTTCATTTGCCCAAGTCGAACTCGATGAGGTCGAAGTTACCGGAAAACTTTCGGGACGTAAATCCATTTCCACGCTCAATACAGCAGGAACCTACATCTCTGACTCGGTCATCAAGTCAAATCTTCATCTATCATTACCGCAGTTATTAAGTCAACAAACTGGAGTTGTCATTAACGGAGCTACGCAAACCAGCGGAAGCGTTCAAACGGTTTATTTTCGGGGTGCTGCCCGCGGCCTTGTCCTAATTTTACTGAACGGAATTCCCGTTTCTGACGGTTCTGACATTGATCAAACGTTTGATTTAAATAATATCAGTCTTAGCCAAGTAGACCGCATTGAAATCATGCAAGGTGGTCAATCCGTGGTTTACGGTTCAGATGCCGTGGGTGGCGTAATTAATATCATTACCCGCGTTTCGCCCAACAAACCAATTTCGGTTACGGCAAATGCATCTTACGGCAGTTTTAATAACCTGAGAGCAGGAATTAACTTAGCCGGCACTCAAAACGGTTTTACCTATCAAGCGGCTTACAATAAGCAATCTGTTGGTGGAATCTCAGCAGCGGCAATTCCCGCGACGAGTTCAGTCAGTGAATTCGAAAAAGACGGTTTTAATCGGGACGCTTTAAACTTTGATCTACGAAAGACAATCGGGAAAAGTATTTCGCTTTACAGTAATTTACGCTACGCAACTTATCGAGCCGACCTCGATGCTTCGGCATTCACAGATGACCGCGACAATACTGCAGAATCAAATAATTTACAAATCGGGTTCGGTGGCGATTACACCTTCGATAAAGGTTTAGTGAATTTGTCTTACAACCGCATCAATACTAATCGTACTTACGAAGATGACTCTACAGACGTTCCGGCAAGTGCCTTTAGTAAGTACAGTTATTCTACATTCGGTTCGGCAAATGATTTCTTAGAAGTTTATACAAATCTAAATCTTGCGAGTAACTTCAACTTGCTTATAGGAGTTGATTATCAACGTATTGCAACGAGTCAAACGTACCGTTCAGTCAGTAGCTTCGGAGAATTTGTTTCACTCCCGCTCACCGATGATCTTTCTAATCTCACTAATTTTAGTGGCTACTTCACCGCTAATTATAAAGTAAATAACGTTGGAATTGAGGTAGGAAGCCGGTTGAATCAGAATTCTATTTACGGAACAAATTATTCGTATTCGGTGAATCCGTATTTCAGTAAAGGCGGGTTTAAGGTATTCGGTGTGTTTGCCAAGAGTTACAAGAACCCGTCGCTTTATCAAGTATTTTCTGAGTACGGAAACAAAGAATTACAGCCACAGGAAGCTCTAACTTTAGACTTAGGCTTTGAGTACAAACTGAGCAATTCATTAGATTTTGCAACAACTTTTTTCGCTCGTAATACCCAAAACTTGTTCTTCTTTAATTCAACAAACGTAGCTCCTTTTGGTCAATATATTAACTTAGATGAACAAACCGAAAACGGGTTAGAGATAGAATTAAAGAAGCGTTTTGAGAAACTTCAGGTTTACGGAAACGTTACGCACATACTTTCGGCAAAAACTATCATTGATGCCACCGACGAAACAACTGATAATAATAACTTTTTGCGTCGCCCCCGTACAGTTCTCAATGCCGGACTGACGTTCAGCCCGATTCAGAAACTTACGCTTAACGGTAACGTACAATACCAGTCAAAACGTCAAGATAGATTCTTTAACTCCGAGACTTTTGCATCAGAAACCATCGATTTAAAAGCCTTCACGCTACTGAATTTAGTAACATCATACAGTGTGAGTAAAAACTTAAACGTTGGTCTTACCATTAATAACCTATTAAATCAAAGCTATTTTGAAGTGTATGGTTACAACTCATTACCGAGGAACTTTTCGATAAATGCATTAGTTAGGTTTTAAAGACCTAGCTTTAAACTGTCTTTATTAAATATTTAGTAGAAAATGAATCGTAAAAAAATAGGTTTTATTGCATTATTGATACTTGCCGTGATAGTATTTCGGGTATTTTTAGCCGGAGATGGTAACTCGTTCCGCAGTTATACACCCGTTGGAGCAATTTGCTTGTTTGCTGGAGCGTATTTTAACCGTAAATGGTGGGCGTACGTTTTGCCGTTAGCAATGCTTTTTGTGTCGGATTTAGTAATCAACGGCTATATCTACGAAGGCAAGTACGGTCTAATTTATGACGGTTGGTATTACACTTACGCCGTTATGGCAGGAATTATACTTATTGGTAGTTTCTTATTTCAGAAAGTAAATGTTAAAAATATTCTGGTTTCATCAGTTGCTTCAACGCTTCTCTTTTGGCTCGTGCTTGACTTTATAGTTTGGGCAGGAGGTGGAATGAATATCATAACGGGAATGCCCCTTTCGAGAGACTTTACCGGACTGATTCAGTGCTACGCTCAAGGTCTACCTTTTGCAAAAAACTTCTTCTTAGGAACGGCAGTTTACAGCACGTTCTTATTCGGAGTTTACGAATTTAGCAAAAGTAAAATCATCAGTTTCCAAACTGCTTAGTGAGATTTAAGACCCGTTTTCTGTAGAAGATACTTTCAGAAATCGACTACTTATAACACAAAACAGCCCGCAATGACTTGCGGGCTGTTTTGTGTTATAAGTAAATATCAAAAACCTGAGAAGAATTTGAAACCCCGTTAGCGGTCGCAGGCCCTGACGGCGGTTGATATATTTTCCCCGCTCAACCACTTCCGAGGTCTACGACCATCAGAAGGGTTTAAAACCCCGTTAGCGGTCGCAAATCCTGACGGCGGTTAATATATTTCCCACTTCAACCACTTCCGAGGTCTACGACCATCAGAAGGGTTAAAACCCCGTTAGCGGTCGCAGACCCTGACGGCGGTTAACTCAATTCCCCGCTCAACTACTTCCGAGGTCGGAAACCATCAGAAGGGTTAAAACCCCGTTAGCGGTCGCAGACCCTGACGGCGGTTGACTCAATTCCCCATTTCAACCACTTCCGAGGTCGGAAACCATCAGAAGGGTTAAAACCCCGTTAGCGGTCGCAGACCCTGACGGCGGTTAACTCAATTCCCCGCTCAACTACTTCCGAGGTCGGAAACCATCAGAAGGTTTGAAACCCCGTTAGCGGTCGCAGATCCTGACGGCGGTTGACTCAATTCCCCGCTCAACCACTTCCGAGGTCTGCGACCATCAGAAGGGTTAAAACCCGTCAGAAGGGTTTGAAGCCCCGTTAGCGGTCGCAGACCCTGACGGCGGTTAATATATTTCCCACTTCAACCACTTCCGAGGTCTGCGACCGTCAGAAGGATTTAACTTTTCGGGACAAGACGGTATTGAAGCTAAAAATCCCCACCTCGATGGAGGCAGGGATTTTTGTTTAGAAGAGTTTTTATAGAACCCACAAAATGAATTTCAGAATCACAATTAGTTAAAGATATAACGAATACCTAGTTGAGCACCCCAAACGCTTGATACTGTTGGTAGGTTCTCAAAAGTGGTTGTTGGAAACTTACCACCTACTTCAACCATATTGAATAAAGGTTGACCAGAAGCATCTAACTTCGTATAACGTAATATCGCCCCGTTATTCACAGTATTTCTTTTCAGAACACCCCAGCTTGAATTCAATAAGTTAGCGACGTTAAGAATATCTAAACTTACCTGAAGCGTATTTTTCTTACTTCCTGCATTGATGTAAAAATCTTGCATAACTCTGAAATCAATGCGATTTAACCACGGAGCAAGTGCTGAGTTACGGTCAACATACTCGCCTTTATTTTTGCTTAAGTACTTATCTTGATCTACGTAAGCGAAAAAGGCATCTGACTGCTGCTGGGCAGTATACTTAACTGTTTTATCAGCATTCAAAACCTGACCAAACATAATTTCAGAAGGGTTAGCAGGAATGTAAAGCAAATCTGCCCCGTTGATTCCGTCCTGATTTAAATCACCGTTATAAACGTACGAGAAACGGTATTGGTTAGAACCTTCGTAAAACATTGAAACGGTAGTACTCATTGAATTGGCATAGTCAAATTTGTAATTCAACGCACCGATAACTCTGTGAGGTACAGCAAACTCTGAATATGCCAAAGGCAAATTATTCAAACTTCCAACCGCCCTGTTATTTGACCACGCCGAAGCAGCTTGCGATCCTGGATTTCCAGTTAAATCTTTTACGCCGTTGTATGTGTAAGCAACACTTGCGTAAAGGTTTTTCATTCGTTTCTTTAACTCGGTCGTTAAAATTAAACCACCACCTGTTTTGGTGTTATCTAAAACCATTGCTTCGTTCACATTTGAAACAACTCTTCTTGTGCCAGAGCTGTAAACTGGTCGAGTATCTGGTCCGGTAAGGTTTCCTATTGGTTCGTTCAGGTTGATATTTCTTTGATAAATAGTTATCATATCATAAGAATAAATAGCCTCTAGGGTCAGGTCTATATCTCCTGGCAATCTCTTATCAACCGCAATATTTGTTCTCCAGATTCTTGGCATTTGAAACGTTGGAGAGACTACTGCAACACTTGAAGGAGCTCTTTGTCCAGCAGTATTTGGCAACTTACTCACGTGAGCATTCGGATCACTGCTAAACGGAAACTGACCTAACTGGGCTGCTCTAGTTTCTTCAAACGTAAACTGAACCATGCCACTGTTTGTAGGTTGGTTAGTAAACCACACAAACGGGATTCGGCCGTTAAATATTCCGGTACCTCCTCTAATTTGGAAACCATTTTTCATGTAGTTAAATCCAACTCTTGGAGAAAATGCGGGTGTGCTTTTTGGCCAAACACCTGAATTTACTTTTTCTCCACCTGCGAATGAAAGCTCAGATAATGCAGGATTTTCGATTGGTGGAACTGGGTAAAATGGCATATCCACTCTAACACCAGCCGTTAACTTAAGATTTGGGTTTACAGCATATTCATCCTGAATGTAAGCAGATCCCTGACCGAAGTTCAATTCTGCTACTGGATTCCGAACTCCCGACTGTAAGCTATACGTGTAAGCGTAAGCTGCCGGTGTTTGGTTTGTTAAGAAATCATTCAACGAATTGAATCGGTAATAGCTCGTACCATATCTCAAAAAGCTATTGGCGAAGTACATGCTCTCGTAAGAAATACCAGCCAACAATGTATGCTTTCCAGCGTAGTAAGTGACGTTATCTATGAAGTTAAACGTATTATTTTTAACGTTGTTATTAAAACTAAACAGCTCATAACCAAAGCTAATATAAGAATCACCGTCTTTCCTTATGTCAACAAAGGGGAAAGGCGAACTTTTTGAAGTTCTTGTGTCTTCAACGCTTGTATAAGTAGCTAAAAATTGATTGGATAACTTACCCTTGAACGTTGAATTCAATTCTGCCGCAATTGAGTTTACGGAATTTTTGAAACCATAATTCGAGTTTTCGTACGCCAAAGAGTTTTGGCTTATTCTGCTTGAAGCAGATCTTGGGTTAGGTGCACTTGTACCATTAATTACGTTATCGTCAGTATTATTAACTGTTGAATAACGGATATTAAACTTATGGTTATTACTGATATTCCAGTCAACTCTACCAACAATCTTATAGTTTTGTTGCGTAAAATTATTGGCATAATTCTCGTAAGGACCTGTCTCATAGTCGTACGTATTCTTCAAGAAAGAGGACAACTTCTCTAAGTCTTCAGCGGTAGTTCTTGATACATTCGTTCCAGCAAGGCCGGGACGCGAAGCAACAAAGTTAAAACCAGGTCGTACTTTTTTCTCGTATTCGCCGTTCACGAAAATAAATAATTTGTCTTTGATAATCGGAGCACCGATGCTAGCACCAAAGATGTTATTTGTGGTTTTTGCCGCTTCTGGCAAGTCAAGGTCACCAACTCTTGCCCCGTTAAAGTTTTGGTTGCGATAATACGTGTAAGCAGTACCTTTTATTTGGTTAGTACCACTTTTAGTAATTACGTTGATTCCTGCTCCCGTAAAATTAGCCTGACGAACGTCATAAGGGGCTACGTTTACCTGAACTTCCTCAATTGCGTCTAAGGAAATAGGCTGGGCAGAACCTCCGGGCAAGTTACCACCTAATCCAAAGTTGTTGTTAAAGTTTGCACCATCAATGGTGATATTGTTGTAGCGAGCGTCACGACCACCGAAGCTTGACCCATTGGATTGCGGATTCAACCTTGTGAAGTCATTAATACTTCTGCTGATTGTAGGCAATTTACGTAACTGATCTGAATCAATGTTAGTAGACGCACCCGTACGGCTTGAGCTAAATACGTCTGAACGGCTACTCCGAACAATTACCTCGTTTAAAACCTGACCATCTTCTGATAAAGCTATATTTACATTAGCTGTTGTACCCAAGTTTGCCACAATGCCTTCTTGTACTACTTCTGCGTAACCGACAAAAGTTACGGTAACTCTGTAGGGTCCGCCAACGCGTATATTCGGCATAAAATAACGACCATCGGTGTCAGATACAGCACCGTACTTTGAACCCGAAGGAATGTGAACAGCAACAACGGTAGCACCGGGTAAAACTTCTCCTTTGTTATCAGTGATTCTACCACCGATTGCAGATGAAGTAACCTGAGCGTTTGCTGAGATAGTAGCAAAAATCCCTGCGAGTAACATGAAAGCTACCCTAAACAATGTAAATCTTTTATACATGATGTTTGGAAATTGTTTGAAGTGAATTAGTTAAAAACTCTTTTAACTACTTTATAAATTCGCCGCAAAAGTAGACCTAAAATTTTAATCTAAAATCTCATAATGCCATATATTTTTAGGCCTTTTTTATACATTTAATATTGGGGTAATATTGACCCTTATTTTCAACGTAAATATGCTACTAAAAAGAAATTAAATCCAAAAAAATCCCCGCCTCACAAAATGTGAAGCGGGGATTTTAAATAAAACGTCTAAATATTTCTTAGAAAACGAAGCTTGCACTCAAGTTCCAAGTTCTACCAAAACCGAACCATACGAAGTTCTCTTTATTAACACCTTCATAGTTATCAGCTACATTATCAGAAGCATGAATATTTGTATTTGATTCCGCAATGTACATTGTATCAAATAAGTTGTTCACGTTCAAACGGAACTTAACCGCTTTGCTACTTTCCTTAAAGTTGATACGGTAAGTAAGGCCAGCATCCATTAAATTGTAATTAGGCAGTTTAACGGCTCCTTTATTATCCACAGATAAAAACTCAGTATCTTCCGGAGCAAAGTCAGCGTATAGATTACCGTAATAGTTCCAACCAATATCAGCTGAAAGTCCACGAGTAATATTATAATCAGCACTAAAGAAAGCGGTAGTCTGAGCGGCGTCACCAACCTGAACACCGTCAACAAATAAGGTAGATTTACCAACCTGCTGCTGATTATCATCAAATACAGTTGATTCAATGTCACCATCGTATACCCAGTTACCAACCGAAATCATACCACGTAAGCGTAGGTTATCCATCGGACGATAAGTTGTCTCGATTTCAATACCACTGTGTAATTGAGTAATTCCGGAAAAGTTGGCTACTCCGTCAACACCGTTTACCTGAACGCCGCTTGAAACAAAACGATTTGCCCACGAAGTACGGTACAAGTTTACGTTAGCATTAAATTTTTTGCTTGTGTATCCGTAACCCAATTCCATAGAGCGAATATCTTCATTATCAAGGTTATCAGTTACCGTGTTTCCGAAATTTTGGAACACTACGTCAAAAATTGGCTGACGCTGAATAAATCCAGCATTAAAGAATATGTTATTTTTCTCGTCAATATTAAAGTTAGCTCCACCTTTAAAGTAACCGCCAAGCTGATTAGCGACATCGCTATCCGTATCGTTTTCAGGGAAGACGAAATAGTCTTTACGTTGGAATGACTGATTAGAAACACCACCTTGGATTACAGCAGAAACGCGTCCGTTGTTGTATTCAGCCAGACCGTTAAATCCTTGCCATCCTACTACACCAATATTGTAATAATTTATTTTCTGACGATCGTTCAAACCAGTATTTCCAATTGGATTAGCTTTGACACCCTGAGCTACAATGATTCCATTTGAATTACGGTTACCCGTTGAGTAATATCCGTCAAGACCTAAAAGATCATTCACTACGCGGTAGTGATATCCTACGTAAGAACGTAAATCAATTCCAGCTCCCAAAGTCCAGTTACCAGTCTCGTAGCGAAGTTTTGAAATACCACCGTACCAGTTGTGCGAGTTCATTGACGCACGACGAATGGCAACATTACTATTCACACCATCATTACGGAAACCATTAGAACCAACTGTTTGCCCTTGGAAAGTGCTAATTGGACCGTCATATCCGGCACCGCTACGGTTGTTACGAACAACTCCGTCAAAATCAATTAATCCTTCTGCTGTACGGTACTCAAGACCGCCACGATTATTGGGATCATTTGCTCCGGTAAGGTCATTACGGAATGGGTAGATTTCAAAGTTACGACCACGTGGACCAGTACCACCACCACGTCCCCAAGAACCGTAAAGTACAGTTGTTAATGACAAGTTGCTGTTGATATCCCAATCCCAGTCGATTGAAGCAATTGGCTTATTGTAGAAGTTACGACGGAAAGAATACTCTTCGCCGTTCAATAATCCCCAATCTGAGTTAAACTTACGCGATATTTCACCCGGAGTTCCGAAGTTTTCGTAGTCACGAATACTTAACCACGCAGAACGTTGATGGTGCCATTGTCCGGCTCCCATGAAGGCGAAGTTAAATTTGCTTTTCGGGCTGGCTTCGTAACCAATTCCTAAAAAGTAATTGACACCCTGACCCATTGTTCCGTCAACGTATCCGTCTCCTTGCCATCCGGCAAGTAAAATACTAGTTGCCCAGCCATTTTCGCTGATACCTGTATTATATGAAGCAGATATTTTTTGGTAGCCATCGTTACCCACACCTAATTTAACGTTTCCACCAGCTTCTTTATCGGTAGCCTTCGTTACTATATTAATCGTTCCACCTACTGAAGGAACAGCAATACTTGTAGCACCTAATCCACGCTGGATTTGGATACCATTTGCTACGTCTTGCAGACCTTGCCAGTTAGACCAGTAAACCGCTCCGTTCTCCATATCGTTAACAGGTTGACCGTTAATCATGATTGCGAGGTTACGCTGATCGAAGCCACGAACGTTAATTCGTGAATCTCCGTACCCACCGCCCGTACGGGTTACGTAAACCGATGGAGTTGATTTCATTATCTCAGGAAACTCAAGATTTCCTACTTTTTCCTCAATATCAATAGGCTTAATATTAGAGAGAGCCACCGGAGTCTTACGCTGCACGGCAATATCTGTAACACCAACTACTACAATCTCACCCAGAAGATTATTATCTTCTATTAGCGAAATAATACCTAAATCATTCATTCCTGAAGTTAGGTTCATCACCTTTTCGATTTTCTCGAATCCGATGTAAGAAATTACAACGGTTTTTCTTCCAGCGGTAAGATTTCCAATAGAAAAATTACCATTAACATCGGAAGTCGTTCCGATAGCAGTACCCTTGATAGATACCGAAGCACCCACTAGCTCATCGCCTGAATCAGTACCAACAACTTTTCCCTTTAGTATTGTCTGTGCCATGGCAGACAATGAGAAAGTAGCCGTTACAAATAGCATCAGAGCCACCTGAAATAAAGTAGACTTTTTAATCATCGTGTTAAATTATTTGGTTGTTAAAATATGATGTGTAAAATAACAAAGCCTTATAAGGGCTTTTTAATTTTAATGCAAAAGTAGCACTTTTTTTTTGACCCTCCGGTTTGACCCTCCGGATAGAGACCTTTTGACCCCAATAGAGTCGCTGTATGAAGCTATATAACCCAACAAATTCTGAGTTTTGTACCAGTGCAAGATTAACTTTATGTTAAGAATTCACTTTTCGAGAATATTAATACACAGCATTTTATCTGTAAAAATCTTATAGTCCTATTATTATGTGCTGCTCAAACGCCCTAAATATCATATCGGTAAAGTCATATTTTTAGGGTATTATAGTGGTTATCTTTTCTCCAGTTTTTTCGATGGCAAAGCGGTCATAAAAACAAATAAAATATGTCCGTTCAAAACGCCCATTATAGAAAAAATCCTACTAATAAAATAGGACTAAAAGTTCGCTTTTTATTCTTCTCGCGAACGTAACATACTTCAGGAGTGAATAAAACGTAAAAACCCCGTAAAAATAACGGCGTAAATAGCGTCATTCTTACGGGGTTTTATTACTTAAAAATCTTACTTCAATTCATTTTCACGATTTCTCAACTAAGTCTTTCAGAATAGTGTGTCCCATTTTATCACGTTTGGTACGCAGGTAATTTTCGTTGTGCGGATTAGACGGAACTTCTAATGCAACCGATTCTATGATTTCGAGCCCATAACCAATCAAGCCAACTCGCTTCTTTGGATTATTTGAAAGCAGTTTTATTTTCTGAACGCCCAAATCTCTTAGAATCTGTGCTCCAACGCCGTAGTCACGTTCGTCCATTTTGAAACCTAGGTCAAGATTTGCTTCCACGGTATCCCGTCCAGTTTCTTGCAGTTTGTAGGCTTTGAGCTTGTTAAGAAGTCCAATTCCCCTACCCTCTTGGTTCATATAAACTATCACTCCTTTTCCTTCGGCTTCCACTAACTCCATCGCTTTGTGCAATTGAAGACCGCAATCACAGCGGCAAGACCCAAAGATATCTCCGGTTACGCAGGAAGAATGAACGCGTACTAATACAGGTTCGTCTTTTCCCCAAGTTCCTTTTATCAAGGCAAGGTGTAACTGATTATCCGTTCGCTGCCGATAAGCAACCAAATCAAAATCACCGTAGTCAGTGGGCATATCCACCACAATTTCCCGCTGAATCAACGAGTCGTTTTGCAGGCGGTATTCAATCAAGTCTTTGATACTGATTAGCTTTAGATTGAATTTTTCAGACATCCTCTTTAGTTCGGGTAACCGAGCCATCGTTCCATCTTCGTTCAATATTTCAATTAATACTCCGGCGGGTCGTAAGCCAGCAAGATTCGCTAAGTCGACGGCTGCTTCGGTGTGGCCGCTTCTTCTCAGAACGCCACCGCTCACCGAACGCAACGGAAATATATGTCCCGGACGACCGAGTTCTTCCGGTTTTGTGTCAGGGTTCACGATGGCACGAATTGTCTTTGCCCGGTCAGAAGCCGAGATTCCTGTGGTGCAGCCATCTCCCAATAAGTCTACCGAAACAGTGAACGGGGTTTCATGCGTGGCGGTATTTTTTCCCACCATCATAGATAGGCCGAGTTCTTCGCAGCGTTCGGTGGTGATGGGCGTACACATCAAACCCCTGCCTTCCCGAATCATAAAGTTCACCATTTCAGGCGTAACTTTCTCGGCAGCACAAATAAAATCGCCTTCGTTTTCACGATCCTCGTCGTCAACGACAATAACGATTTCACCGTTTTTTATGGCTTCAATAGCTGACTTAATTGTATCTAATTTAATCTCTTGCATTGTCTTAATGAGGTGTGTAAATATTCAAAACACGGAAAATATCGATTCCGTTTCTCAACCGCTAAACAATCTTAAACACAAAAAAACGTTTTCAGAAAGTATAAAGGCATATTCTACTAAAAAACTTGTAATTTTATTCACAGAAAATAGTAAGCCCATAAAAAAGGCATGAAGTTTGTTCTATATTAGAGCGGATATGTTTTAAATCTAATAATTCTATTGAGTGGTACGTTTACAAAACATTACCTTGGGCAGCCTGCGTGTTGTTTTTACATTTATCTTTCTCGCTTTCTTCGTTGGTTCTGTCGCTCAGAATACACCACCGCCGAGACCTACAGTTTGTGATACACCCCCACGAACGTCGCTTTCTATTGGCGGAGACTTTAGCATTGTTGGACCTTCCGGACCATTGGGGAATACTATCTGCTTAGAACTTTCCGAAAGTAGTATAAAACTTGACTTTTCTGAAAACAATCCATCCACGGTTGGTCAATACACCGTTTCAAAATCTTATATCCAGAACATTAAAAACGTTGCTGATGTTGATACAGCATTTAAAACAGTGACTTCTTTCAAATATGAAGAAGGCTATTACTGGACCGCTCAGTTTGGCATAAATACCAGAAATGAAAGCTATTACGCATGTAAACTAATTCAGATTGTTAAGAGACAACCTGTCACCGCAAGTATCATTACCTGTGGGTCTTCCACAGTCAAAGTTACTATTCCGTCCATAAATGAATTGCCAACAAATAACCATTCGAAATACATCATTGAGTGGGGTCTTGGCATTCCGCCTATTGTATTATCAGCTACTACAAATGAATTAAAAGCAAGCAGGCTCTACAAACCTATTTCACCAATTATAGTGAGGGGCGTTTACACAGATGAGGCAGGTAATGAAATCCTCTGCCCCACCCAGCCTTTCATAAAATTTCCCGATCCGGCAAATATCATATACATCGATAAAGTAGAGAAGAAAGCGAACCTAACCGATTATGAAATCGGGTTTAAAGGATTCGTCCCGAATACCAATTATGAAGTTTCTTACGCCGTAGCTGATGGAAACTACGTCTGGAGTGGAGTACCTGATCAAAAAAATGGGGTTGCTCAAATTACTGGACTTAATCCTGCTCAAGACTACTGTTTTAAAATTACATATAACGATAATTGTATATCTAGAGTAATCAACTCTAACACAGTTTGTTCAATCACTCTGAACGCAGATGTAACTTCTGATACGCAGGTAGACTTGGATTGGAACAAGCCACTTTTACCCAGCGGCATAATTCAACAAAATGATTTGTATAAAGATGAACTCAGTTGTCCCGCTGGTCTAAGCTGTTTCAATCTACTTGCACTCAGTTCACCACTTGCCAGAACACATACGTTCGACGGTCTGAAGTGTAGCAGCATTTTTACGTTTCAAGTAATAAATGTGTATTCGGTGAATATTGGTGGCGGGGTTACAAAAAATGTCGAAATTATATCCAATAAGGTCAATATTGATCCTGCTACAACGGCAAAACCACCCAAACCTACCTTTCCCGCGGTGGCGAGTTACGCCACTGATATAAATGTAAATGAAGTGAATTTCAACATAACTTTTGAAAATCCGGCGAATCGTAAGCCAAAGTACAACTTCTACCGATCAGTTGGTGGAACATCAGACTTCACGCTTATCGGTACGAGCACAGACAATCGATTTATAGATACAGATGTAAGTCCAGACAAAGAAAATTATTGCTATAAATACACCTATTTTGATGTTTGCGGAAATGAGTCTGAGCAATCAGATGCTTATTGCACCATTTTTCTCACTTCAACCTCACCTAATCAACTGGATTGGACACTGTACCTGATACCGAATATAACAACAACGAACCAAGTAGTTTACACCATAGAATTTATAGACGCAAACGGGGCGATTTCCGCAGTAGCAAGAACAACTGATTTATCTGAGTCGGTGGCAGCAATCACAAACGGCACAGATGCGTCTGAAGTTTCTTTCCGAGTAGTGGCAACCCAAGTTGTAACGCTACCTTCGGGAGTTACTTTCCCGTTCACTTCACTATCAAATATTTACACATTTAATTTGCCCGCTGCGGCGTTTATCCCTTCCGCTTTTACCCCGAATAATGATGGCATCAACGATATATTTAAACCTGAATTGCGGTTTGTGCAGTCGGGTGCTATGATCATCTACGACCGCTGGGGAAGCATAGTTTTCGAGACGGATAATCTCGCTACTGGTTGGGACGGAACCGAGGCTTCGGGTTCAAGATTAGCTCCGGTGGGCACTTATACTTATAAAATCAGTGCTATCAGTAACAATAACGTACCCAGTTTTCATGCGGGTTCAGTGACGCTGATTAGATAAATTTCAGAACTTTATGTAGTTAGGAATTGTATATAGTTCAATTAACAATGCTCAATAACCAGTGAATAATTAATGGGGTTGAAAATTGAAAGAATTTTAAACTAAAACTTACGACTAAAAACTTGATAAAATGATAGACATGATGGGAATGATGGGCAAGGTCAAGGAAATGCAGGCGAAAATGAAGGAAGCCCAAGACCGTTTAGAGGATATTACCGCCGAAGGCGAATCAGGTGCTGGAATGGTGAAAGCTACCGCAAATGGTAAGAAGCAATTGCTTACGCTTGAAATAGATGATGAATTGATCAAGCCTGAAGATGCGGGAATGCTGAAAGACCTGATTGTTGCGGCGGTAAATAAAGCCATGAGCAACGCCGAAGAAGCAGCTCAAAAAGAAATGTCTAAAGCTACTGAAGGTATGTTGCCTAATATACCTGGCATGGATTTAGGTGGAATGTTCGGAAAATAACTATACCTATCTTGAAAACAACTGCAATTGTAATTCTCAATTACAACGGAAAAAAACACCTGCAAACTTTCCTACCCTCTGTGGTAGAGCACTCCGCCGATTACAGAATTATAGTAGCCGATAATGGCTCTAATGATGATTCGGTTGCGTTTGTTCGGGAGAATTTCAAATCAGTTGAAATACTTTTAAACACCGAAAACCTCGGCTTTGCGAGTGGTTATAATTGGGCGTTACCACAGGTAAACGCCGATTATTACATCCTACTGAATTCCGACGTTGAAGTAACTCAAAATTGGGTTTCTCCCCTAATCGAATTACTCAAATCGTCCGATTCAATTGCGGCTTGTCAGCCAAAAATACGCTCATTTGTAAATAAAGAAAACTTTGAGCACGCCGGAGCCGCCGGAGGATTCATTGATAAATTAGGATACCCATTTTGTCGAGGAAGAATCTTTGACCTTACCGAAAAGGATTCGGGTCAGTACGATACTGACCGGGAAGTATTCTGGGCGTCTGGGGCTTGTCTTGCCATTAAATCAGACGAATTTCACGCCATTGGTGGCTTTGACGGAGAATTCTACGCCCACATGGAAGAAATTGATTTATGCTGGCGACTTAAATTGAAAGGCAGAAAGATTTTCTATTCACACCGTAGCACGGTCTATCATTTGGGCGGCGGTACACTAAGCAAAGCAAACCCAAAAAAGACGTACCTGAATTATCGCAACAACTTATTAATGTTACTTAAAAACCTCCCCGCAGGTAAAATTATTCCAACCATATTTATCCGTATGTGCCTTGACGGAATTTCGGGAGTTCGTCATTTACGAAAAGGACACGTCCACGATTTTTGGGCAATCTTTACTTCACACTTTGCATTTTATGCCCGTGTTCCAGCAATGCTTAAAAAGCGTAATAACCCCGCACCCGTGACACTTGTTTACACTAAATCAGTAGTCAAAGAATATTTTATTAAAAAGCGACGAACGTTTGATAAATTAAAGCAAGAAAATTTTCGGTTCTAAATGGTGTAGCTTATAAATTTGTGGACATCTATCATTCATAATATGCCATTTATTTCAGACAACTTCCTGCTTCAATCAGAAGCGGCGAAAACACTTTACCACGATTTTGCCAAAGATTTACCGATAATTGATTACCACAATCACTTATCGCCACAGCAAATAAATCAAAATCATCAATTTGATAATATTACAGAACTTTGGCTCAACGGCGATCATTACAAATGGCGGGCAATGCGGACAAACGGCGTAGACGAGTCTTATTGCACGGGAAGCAAAAGTAACGAAGAAAAGTTTTTAAAATGGGCAGAAACCGTGCCTTACACGCTACGAAATCCGCTTTTCCATTGGTCGCACTTAGAATTGAATCGCTACTTCGGAATTGACGATTTGCTTACTTCCACCAATGCCCGTGAAGTTTACGAAAAATGCAACGCCGCTTTAACGAGTCCAGAAATGTCCGTTCAAAATTTACTGCAAAAGATGAAGGTTGAAGTGGTCTGCACCACCGACGATCCAACCGACAGTTTGGAACACCACATTGCCTTCTCTGAAAAGTCTAATCAAGCGTACGAAGGAAAACTACTACCCACTTTCCGACCAGATAAGTTTATCATGATTTCGACGGAGACATTTTTACCACAAGTAAAAAAGTTAGCGGAAGTCGTTGGGTTTGAGGTTAGTGACTTTGATTCATTATTGAAAGCACTAAAGCAACGGATTAACTTTTTTCACGAAGCCGGAGGGCGACTCTCTGACCACGGTCTTGAAACTATTTATTCGGCAAATTTCACGATTGAACAGGCAGACGAAATACTAAAAAAAGCAATTAACGGAGGTCCATTATCTACCGAAGAAGCATTACTTTATCAATCAGCGGTGCTTCACGAGCTCGCAAAAGTGTACCACAAACTCGATTGGACGCAGCAGTTTCACCTCGGAGCTTTACGAAATAATAATCCACGGGCTTTCCGTGAACTCGGACCCGATACGGGATGGGACAGCATCGGAGATTGGTCACACGCCCAGAATATTTCGCGATTTTTGGGTAAACTAGATGACACCGATCAGCTTGCCAAAACGATTCTGTATAACAATAACCCTACGGATAACGCCATTCTTGCTTCCATGATTGGCAACTTCAACGATGGCTCTAAAGCGGGCAAAATTCAGTTTGGTTCCGGTTGGTGGTTTATGGACCAAAAGGACGGGATGGAACAGCAGATGAATATGCTTTCTAATATTGGTTTAATTAGTCAGTTTGTTGGCATGTTAACAGATTCCCGCAGTTTCTTATCATTTCCTCGTCACGAATACTTCCGCAGAATTCTGTGTAACCTCTTCGGCGAAGACATCAAAAACGGCGAATTACCTAATGACTTGGAGTGGACGGGTAAAGTTATTCAGGATATTTGCTACAATAACGCAAAGAACTATTTCGGGTTTTAAAGAAATATAAAAGCCTTTCTTAATCCTGAAAATTGGATTAGGAAAGGCTTCTTTTTTACGTAAAATCTACTTTCCAAAAACTTACTGTCCGCCGCAACCGTCAATGTACGCACTAAACACCACGCCATTATCCACCGTAAATCCGGGATTTAACTGAATATTTTGTCCAGCGTCGTATTTCACATTTCCTCCGGTAACTTTATTAGTAGCAGTTATCGCTCCCGAAACTTCTTGTTTTATAGTTCCCGATGCAATATTATCTGTGGGAGCAACAAGGGTAAGCGAAGACGGGCAGGGAACTCCAACGACGGTTACCCTTTTACTATTCCCGCTAAATAGCAAGCAAGATCCTGTGCCGTACGCTTGAGCAGTAGTTTGATTGATTATTGTATTTAGATTAAAGCTATTCTCATACGCGAGACCAACAACATCATAATTACCCGCACCTAAAGTTGTAAAATTTGCCGTTGAGGAAATTGCGGCAATCTGGTTATTGGCTTTACTTACGGCGGTATAGGTGTAACTAAAGCCTGCAGGGGCGGTCAAAATCTCAAAGACGTCACCACTCCCACTAACACTTATCATAACATTATTATTACCACCGAAAACGTCGTTTCCCGAAACCCAGTAATCAGTACACTCATTCAATTGAACCAAATAACTACCTGACCATGAAATTGCACTGTGGGCATTTGAAGAAACAAAGGAACTGCAATTAAACGTACCTGAATTATAAACAGTTGATACAGTAGAGCCATCCACATCAGTAGAAGCATTTACAGCATATGTTCCAGTTTTGGAAACTCTAAATTTAAGGAAGACTCCCGGAGTTGAATAAGCTTCATGACAGCTTGTTTTTGAAGCATCACTATAAACATACATTGGCTGGAGAGCTTCAGTAAAACTGATTGTTTTCGTACCTCCTGATAGTTTTCCTAAGTATGAACCTGCAACATTGAGGTTTAAACTGCCCGCTCCCTGATTAGCAGAAATAGCATTATCTGGACAGATAAAGTTACTAATAGCCAAACAACCAGAAGTAACCGTAATTGGAGCGTTATTTATATCAAAAAACTCTGCCGTGGGGTGGTGAAGGCTGCTAACTTTTATTCTTGCGTTAGTTGTAGCTACAACATTGGTGGGAAAATTGACAACTTGACTCCCGTCATTAGGAGTTGATGCTATCAGTATGAAGGGAAAAGTATTGCCGCCATCCACAGATAGTGAAATTTTCACATTAGCAGAAATTGCTTCTGTGCCATTCCTATTCCAAGAAATCGTCTGTGTACTTCCAGCTGCTATTGTAGTGGGCACATTGAAAGAGCTTATTGCCAGCGGTCCACTATTTGCAACCGTAACAGCAACTTGCTGAAAAGCTACACCACCCCCTCCAGCTTTACTATCACGGACAGTTAGCCTAAAACTAATTGTACGACTTACATTAGGCAAGTCTTCTCCGACCTTATCATCGGGATTATTGGCATTATTAAGCACGTACAATATGTCAGGAAAACTCCTTGTTCCACTTGTCGATTGACGAGTCCTAAAAAGAGGGGCGGAAGTGCTATTAACTGCAATAGTTCCTACGTTATTTGGTGTGTTTCCTAAACTCCCCGTATCCGAAACAGCGGCAAGATCATATTGCTCCCAAGTATAGTTCAATGGGTCTCCGTTCGCATCCGTAGCAGCTCCTGATAACAAGAAAGGGGTATTTTTGGGTATCGTCACGGGAGTCAATGCTGCCACAACGGGAACAGCATTATTAGTATTTGCAATAGTACCGCAACCTGCATTCGTGATGTAGCTTATCATAGTGGTTTGCGAACGCGTGTGGAAGTAGGGTACTTTGCCGCCTATAAGATTATAAATTTCAGGAGTACAAATAGTGGCATATGACATGATCGTATTTCCACTACCAGGTTCGTAAGCATCATTATTTCCCCGATTACTGGGTCCACAATTTCCTGAACCATTTCCATTAAAAGTATGATCAGCATCAAATTGATGTCCAAGTTCGTGGGCAAAAATCAAAATATCGTTTGCCGAAGACACACCCGAGAGACCCGCTCCTTTTTGAAAAGAATTACAAACTACTCCTAATCCAGCTACCCCGCCACCAGAGGGTAACAGCACGTGACCAACGTCATAGTTTGAGTTTCCAAAACGATTAGTAACTTCATTATGCACTGTATTTAAATCAGTGGCACCGGCGTAGTTATAAAACACATTACTGCTTGTCGGATTATTAGGACTTACAAGCCTAAACCTAACGGCTATTTCTTTCTCATATATACCATTGATATTGTTTATAATTGAAGCGACATATAGATTTACTGCAGCGTCATTGCCTCCGCCGGCAGTGTAGAACGCATTTGTCACCAGCAATGCTAATCTATAAGTTCGAAGTTGGGTTCCATGACTGTTGAACATAATAGAATTTCCTGGCGAAGGATTATCTATTTCATCTTTTACTTTTCTTTCAACTTCACAAGTTGAAGGTGTTTGAACAGCTTCATAAACCAAGTATGTATTTGAAGAGGCTAGTCTGTTGTTTTTTTCTATCGCAATGTGCTTACCGTCAATAGTTAGATTTGCCGATATTTGACCATTTGCTATTGTGAGCCGACATTTTACATTCGTATCGTCCAACATATATCCGTAAAAAGTTTTGATCTCTTTACGAAGTGCCGCGGGGAGTATATCGTACTCAATAAGCTTGAAGGCCTTAGATTCACCAGTAGTAATTGGTAAGTAAATTAATTGTTCTGATTTAAATACTTGCCCTACGCCTGTATTTATCTCATGAGGACTGTTATTTAGTGATTGAGTTAGTGTTACAATGTCTAAAGTAACTTCTAAAGTATCAGATTGTGCAAAAACAGTATTGAAGTAAAATAACGCAAGAGCAAGTACGGATAATTTTTTCATTTAAGGGGTAGATTCATTTCCTGAAATTACAAAATCATCTGTCCCCGCAAAAACATACAAGTGTATTTTTATCGAGTGGTTAATTTATAGGTTACTCAAATCCTGCTTCGCTTATCCAGAAGAAAATTAGTTCAGATAATAGGTTTCCAAGAATGTTGATCTTTTTCAAAAAGGATATGCTCTCCCGAAAACGAGTACTTCCGCAGAATTCTGTGTAACCTCTTCGGCGAAGACATCAAAAACGGCGAACTACCTAATGACTTGGAATGGACGGGTAAAATCATTCAGGATATTTGCTACAATAATGCGAAGGAATATTTCAAGTTTTAATGTATGCTCAAAGACCTCTCCAATTCATTAGTTTACGAATTGAAGAGGTCAGTAGCCTAGCCATCAACAGTAACAATATAGTTTCTACTGTCCGCCGCAACCGTCAATGTACGCACTAAACACCACGCCATTATCCACCACAAATCCGGGATTTAACTGAATATTTTGTCCAGCGTCGTATTTCACATTTCCTCCGGTGACTTTATTAGTAGCAGTTATCGTTCCCGAAACTTCTTGTTTTACCGTTCCCGATGCAATATTATCTGTGGGAGCAACAAGGGTGAGGGATGGCGGGCAGGGAGAAGTAATGTTCACATTCCTAAAGTTCTCACTGAGCGTACCACAAACAGAACCATTTGACAATTGCGTTTGAAAGTTAGTAAACGCAGTGCTTACATACGGGGTCAAGTTAAATCCACCCTGATAAGACAATCCGTAGATTCTATAATTCCCTGCTGAAAAAGCGGTCAAGTCTGGATCTGCTTGAAAGGCAATAATACTTCCTGAAGCAGTATCATAAATCAAGTAAGTGTAGCCGTAAGGCGAGTTTACCATAGGTGCAATTTCATTGATAGTACCACCGGTATTACTAATCGTATAAGCCGAGGGAAGACTCGGAAGGTCATTAGAAAAAGATGAAATTGTAATCACATATTTACCTGGTGTTAAATTTTTCGTTAAGCTGTAGCTTAAAGAAACATTACCTCCCGTACTTGAGCCGGAAGAAGCTAGCCAATTAGTGCAGACTGAATTTTTATCATACGAATTACTATAAAGGTTCATTATTAAACCAAAAGCTCCGGAGTGTGTGAAAGTATAATTTCCAGAGTTTGAAACATAAAACTCGAATAAGTCATATTTATTTGAGTTAGAAGGTCCGGAACATGAGCCACTATTACTGAATACCAAATTACTCGCTTCATCAGTACTTTCAACTGAACCAGATAAACTCGTAATAGCCGCCCCATAACTGGTTTGCACCAGGTTGAGGTTTGCACCTCCCGGAGAGTCGTCAATTGTTGTTACGGGAGTTATATTTGATACTTCTGGAGAACAAGTTGAAGAAATCGTAATATTAACGTTATTGATATCAAAATATACATTGCCAATTGCTTCAACTTTAATTCTCCCTTGTGTGGTTGCTACATTTGGAATAGCGTAATTAAAGAGACCATTATTTGGAGTAGTTGCAGCAATTATTACAGGAAACGTTGCTCCACCATCCGTTGAGAAACTAATCTTTACATTCGCCGTATTTAGAGGGGCTTCATCTGTTCCGTTTACGTCCCAGGTAATATCAGCAGTATTTGTACCATTATTAATCCATAGTGTTGCTGCGTTTTGTGATGAAACCTGAAAAGGTCCAGAGCCACCATCTACCACCACATCCGTTGAGCTAAAACCAACCCCACCACCACCATTCTTATTATCACGAGCGGTAAGCCGAAAGTTCATGGTCCGGCCTACATTTGGCAGGTCTTCCCCTGCATTATCGGGTGGATTATTAGCATCATTAAGCACATACGCTATATCAGGGAAGCTCCGTGTTCCATCTGTTGTCTGAGTAGTTCTGAACAACGGGGCGGTGGTACTATTTACAGCCGAAATACCTGACGTATTTGCAGTATTACCCAAACGTGCCCTGTCAGAAACAGTGGCAAGGTTGTATTGCTCCCAAGTATAGGTAAGCGGGTCATTATCGGAATCTGTTGCCGAACCCGTTAGGCTAAAAGGCGTATTCAGTGGTATAGTAACGGTACTCGAAGTAGTTACGACAGGGGCTGAATTGCTCGTATTACTTACTACACCACACCCTACGGGCCTAGTTGTGATGTGGGCTATCATGGTGGTTTGTGAATGTGTATGAAAATAGGGCACTTTCCCTCCAGTAATATTAAAAGAGCCTGGATTGCAAAGATTCGCGTAAGACATGATGGTATTTCCACTTCCGGGCTCATAAGAATCGTTATCCATCCTATTACCTGGTCCACAATTACCCCCATCATTTCCGTTAAATGTATGGCCCGCAGCAAACTGGTGCCCAAGCTCATGGGCAAATACCAAAATACTCGCGGGTGATACGCCTGATCTAGCTCCACCTTTATAAGTTGAGTTACAAACCACACCTACAAAAGCAACGCCACCACCGGTGGGCAATAGTAGGTGCCCTACATCGAAATTAGCGTTTCCAAACCGAGTATCATTTTCTGTAATAACTGAGAGTATGTTTTGGATTTATAGTTTATTGACAATAAACGAGATAAAGGCTATTTGTAACATCGCTTCTGCCGATAATATTGTTTTTTCTACATCCCGGAACAACCTTCGCCTGAAATTGAGCCATCC